>OLRQ01001049.1_pt1 | contig 23991 bp, 20 predicted proteins | sample 1671971 | NCBI WGS metagenome assembly OLRQ01 (sample SAMEA3136631, study PRJEB25190) | human gut metagenome | biome: human gut; feature: human-associated habitat; material: faeces | place: Austria | collected 2013
GCGACACGAGGATTTTCAGTCCTCTGCTCTACCAACTGAGCTATCTGGGCATTTGCAAGTTCTTTGAACTTACAGACGTTATCATACCACAGAAATGTTTCGCATGCAACAGAATTTTTGCAAAAATCTGTAAAATCTGTCAATTTCAAGAATGCAAAACGTCCAAAAGAGATAGCCATTGTAAAATCCATGCCTTGCTTTTCATATATAGTAATGTTAGAATGGCAGTAACCTGTAGAAGCAGTATTGCTGACTCACAGTGAGCAGCAACAGAGAAATCCCTACAGGCAATCTGATAAAAAGCAGGTGAGAATGTGGAAAAAATAGTGATCATCGGCGCCGGACCGGCTGGAATTTCAGCAGCCTTGTATGCTGCGCGGGCCAACATGGATCCCCTTGTGATCAACAATGGAATCGGCGCTTTGGAAAAAGCGGAGAAAATAGAGAATTACTACGGCATGGATCATCCTGTGTCCGGCAAAGAGCTTTTTGAGATTGGATTAGCCCAGGCGAAGGCTCTTGGCGTGCGGATTCTGGATGCCCAGGTTCTTGGCATTGGCGGATTTGATACCTTCCAGGTAAAGACTACTGCCGGAGATTTCGAGACTATCAGCGTGATCCTTGCCACAGGAAGCAAACGAAAAGCTCCTTCCATTCCTGGAATTAAGGAGTTCGAGGGAAGAGGAGTCAGCTACTGTGCGGTGTGCGACGCATTCTTTTACAGAGGCAAAGACGTTGCCGTGGTTGGAAACAGTGACTTTGCGCTTCATGAGGCAGAAGAACTGGCCCCAATGGCAGGTTCTGTTACCATCTATACCGATGGCAAAGAACCGGAATTTTCCAGAGAGCCGTCTTTTGCAGTGAATACCATGAAGATTCAGTGCGTGGAAGGTGATGACAAGGTATCCGGGCTGCGTGTGATTTCTGGAAAGAAAGAAGAGGCAGAAGTCAGCACACAGGAGTGCAAAGATTCCACGAAGCAGGAAACCTTCGCCCCCGCTGACGGCATTTTCGTGGCTATGGGAACTGCAGGAAGCGCGGAGATGGCAAGGCAGATGGGCGCATCCCTTACCGAGAAAGGAAACATAAAAGTAAACGATAAGATGGAGAGCTCCATCCCCGGTCTTTTCGCGGCAGGCGACTGTACCGGAGGACTTCTCCAGGTGGCGAAAGCCGTCTATGACGGCGCCCAGGCAGGCATCAGCGCCAATCAGTATGTGCGCAGCAAATCAACAGTTACAAAATAATATCAGATAGAAAGGATGAATCAATTATGGCAAAAGTAATCACAACACAGAATTTTGAAGAAGAAGTACTGAAATCTGAGAAACCGTTCCTTCTGGACTTCTGGGCAACCTGGTGCGGACCATGCATGCGTCAGGGCCCAATCGTGGAAGAACTGGGAGAAGAAGGCTATGCAGTAGGCAAGGTTGACGTAGACCAGAACATGGAGCTTGCACAGCAGTTCCGTGTTATGAGCATTCCCACTCTGATCGTATTCAAGAATGGCGAGGAAGCACACCGTCTGGTTGGCCTTACAGAAAAAGAAGACCTGAAAAAGCTGCTTGACGAGTAATCTAAAATGAAGATATTACTTGCAGCATGCAACGCAAAATATATACACTCCAATCTGGCTGTCTTTAATCTGAAAGCCTATGCAAAGGAATATGACAGCCAGGTTGTGCTTCGGGAATACACCATTAACCAGCTAAAAGATGACATCTTGAAAGACATCTACCGCTGTCATCCGGATGTGGTATGTGTCTCCTGCTACATCTGGAACATTACCTTTGTGCGGGAACTGATGCAGGATCTTCGCAAGATCCTGCCGGATGTTCCGTTCTGGGCAGGCGGCCCGGAGGTTTCCTACGATGCAGAAACCTTTCTTGGGAAAAATCCTGCCTTTAATGGCGTTATGGTAGGAGAAGGGGAGGAAACCTTCCTGGAGCTTTTGAAGCATTATGTGGACGGAAGTGTCACCCTGGAAGAAACCAGAGGACTTGTATATCGAAAAGCGGACGGAGCTCTTCAGAACAACGGATGGCGTCAGCTTATGGATCTGAGCAAGGTTCCCTTTGCATATGAGAACCTGGAGGATTTTGAGAACCGCATCATCTATTATGAAAGCAGTAGGGGCTGTCCTTTTTCCTGCAGCTACTGTCTGTCTTCCATCGACAAGAAATTAAGATTCCGAGATATTAACCTGGTCAAAAAGGAACTGCAGTTTTTCCTGGATCACAAGGTGCCTCAGGTAAAATTTGTGGACAGAACCTTTAACTGCAAGCATGACCATGCGATGGCCATCTGGCAGTACATAAAGGATCACGACAATGGAATCACCAACTTCCATTTTGAGATTTCCGCAGACCTGATCAGGGAGAATGAACTGGAGCTGATGAGCACTATGCGCCCGGGACTGATCCAGCTGGAGATTGGAGTACAGTCCACAAATCCGGACACTATCCGTGCCATTCACCGTACCATGGATTTCCCAAGGCTGGCAGAAATCGTAAACCGCATTCATAGTTTTCAGAATATTCACCAGCACCTGGATCTGATCGCAGGTCTTCCCTACGAGGACTATGAAAGCTTTCACAGATCCTTCAACGACGTGTACGCACTGAAGCCCCAGCAGCTTCAGCTTGGATTTTTGAAGGTGCTGAAAGGCTCTCATATGAAAGAGATGGTGGAAGAGTACCAGATCGTGTACAAAGAACAGGAGCCTTATGAGGTACTGGGAACCAAATGGCTGCCTTACGAGGACATTCTGCGCCTGAAAATGGTGGAAAGTATGGTAGAAGTGTACTATAACAGCGGACAGTTTCAGAATACTATTGCCTGTATAGAGCCGCTTTTTGAGGATGCGTTTACCCTGTACGAGAAACTGGGACAGTACTATGAGAAAAAAGGCTATTCTGAAATTTCCCATTCCAGAATGAGACGCTATGAGATTTTGCTGGAGTTTGTCAGGGAAGAGACTGGCGGTTCTAAGGACGCCATTACCTGGGAAAAGGTGGCAGATTCCATGATTTACGATCTGTATCTTCGGGAAAAGCTCAAAAGCCATCCGTCCTTTGAAAAGGACCAGAAGCCTTACGAGAAAGCCATCTGGGAATACAGGCGCAGGGAGGAGATTCCGAAGACTGCCCAGATTGAGGTATTCCGTGACGGCAGAGTATTATTATTTGATTATGAAAACCGGGATCCGCTGCTGAACAATGCCGCAGTGCGTGAGATCCAGCTATAAAGAGAGGTTAGAAATATGGGAATGTTTGATCCGAAAAAAAGAAAGCTTGTGACAGCCATCATTGCAGTGATTCTTGTTCTGGCAATGGTAGTGCCTACGGTCATTTCTCTTCTTCTGTAAGGATGTGGGAAGATGAGACTTGGAAAAGCAGCTATGGAGGCGCTGCAGGCAGAAATCTGCGGGCAGCTTTCGCCGGGAAATGAGCTGGTTGTGGCAGGAGCCGTAGCCCTTAAGGGAACTGCCCTGATTGCAAAAGAAAAGCATGAGATTCTCAGGGAACATTTTTCCCAGGGATTTCTGTATGATTCTGAGAACATGCAGGAGAGTTACGGTGTAGGAGAAAATCCAGAGGAAAGCGCAGCCTGGGAAACAGCTAAGAAAGCTGGGGCCACTGCTTTATATGCTATGGGAGAGGGCGGATTTCTAAGTGCCCTCTGGAAAATGGCGGAAGCTTCCCAGGTGGGATTGGAAATGGATTTTACCAAAGTGCCCATCCGGCAGGAAACCATTGAGATTTGTGAGATTTTTGATGTAAATCCATATAAACTGCAGTCAGAGGGAACTATTTTGATTGGCGTTCCGGCAGGAGAGGCGCTGGTTTTGGAGCTTCGCCGCATGGGCCTTATGGCTGCCGTAATTGGCCAGACCAACAGTGGGAATGACAGAATGCTGTATTATAACGGAAACGGCAGATATCTGGAAAGACCTGCGAAAGATGAGATTTATAAAGTACTGCAGAAACAGGAGATAATAATAGAATAAAATGGGAACCTTAAACATTGTACTTCATGAGCCGGAGATTCCGGCAAATACAGGAAATATCCGACGTACCTGTGTGGCAACAGGAACACGTCTTCATCTGATCGAGCCCCTGGGCTTTTCTCTAAGTGAGAAAGCACTGAAGCGTGCCGGAATGGATTACTGGAAGGATCTGGACGTAACCAGATATGTGGATTACGAGGACTTTCTGGCAAAGAATCCAGGAGCGAAGATTTACTATGCCACTACCAAAGCTCCTCAGACCTACGCGGATGTACAGTATGAGGACGATTGCTTCATCATGTTTGGCAAAGAGAGCGCCGGAATTCCGGAAGAGATTTTAAGAGACAATCAGGAAACCTGTGTCAGAATCCCCATGTTCGGCGAGACCAGGTCCCTGAATTTAAGCAACTCCGTAGCCATCATTCTCTACGAAGCCTTCCGCCAGCATGATTTCGCCCATCTGAAGCTGGAAGGACATTTACGGAAATACGACTGGAAGTAAAGAATAAGCAGTTGTATGGCAGAGAAAATTGGAAATAATAAACAGGGGATGGCAGATTCTGCCATCCCCAAATTTCTCACTTCGCTTTTTCCAGGGTAAAGATAAACTCTGTTCCAACCCCTTCTGTACTGATTACATTAATATTCTGATTATGTGCCCGGATGATTTCCTTTACAATGGAAAGTCCAAGTCCGGTTCCTTTTCTATCCTTTCCACGGGAAGTATCTGTCTTATAAAAACGATCCCACACTTTGGAAAGACTTTCTTTTGGAATTCCCACTCCGTGATCCTTCACAGACACGAACACCTTTCCATTCTTCACAGTTGTCTCAATGTTGATGGAAGAATTGTCATTGCTGAACTTAATAGCATTGTCCAGTAAGTTGTACAGTACCTGCTGGATTTGTTCCATATCCGCTTCCACAAACAGTTCCTTGCCGGACAGCAAAAGCTCCAGATCAATATTTTTCCGGGAGCAGGTTCCCTCGAAGGTATTGGCTGTATTCTTGATCACATCGTTGATATCAAAACGGCGGATGTTCATCATCCGTTTGCGCTGATCCAGATCGTTCAACACCAGAAGACTGCGGGTCAGTTTTTCCAGACGGTCTGCCTCATGGGAAATAATATTCAGGTATTTGTCCTGCATCTCCGGCGGAATGGTACCATCCAGAATCGCTTCCACATAGCCCTTGATGGAAGTAAGGGGAGAGCGGAAATCATGGGAAACATTGGCGATAAAGGTTCGCTGGTACTCCCCGTTCTGGTTGATCTTGTCAGCCATGTAATTTAGGGTATTGGAAAGGTAACCCAGCTCGTCCTCTGACTTTACCGGAATGCGGTAGGTCAGATCTCCGTTTGCATACTCCGAAGCCCCCTTAATGATCTGCTTCATGGGAATGTGCACCCATTTCTGGTAGAACAGAAGCAAAAGTCCGCAAAGTGCGTATACTCCAAAGAAAATCATCTGAAGGATTCCAAGAAGACCACTGCGTTTCTGATAAAGCTGCTGCATGTCATAATGATAGGTCACATATCCCAGGATTTTCTCAGAATCCTTTATGGGAGCTACCACGTTTAACTGCGGGCTGTCGAAATAACCGTAAAAATTGCTGATTCGGTATTCCGCTGATTCCCAAAGCTCAGAATCCAGCTCAAATGGGGAGATATTATCATTGATAGCTGCTTTATCTGCATCTGCAAAGTCCGTTTCAGTGGACTTTGCATCAAAAACTGCCATTCGGGAAGCAATATTGGAGGAATGAACCAGCACATGAGCATTCTCATCAAAAAGCAGCACGCCTGCTTCTTCCCCAGAAGCCAGAATATCCACCAGTTTCTGAAGGCCTTCTTTGTCCGCTTCTGTGATCTGCGTCTTTGCAATCTCATCCGAAGCAAAGCGGGTGGCACCGTCATATAAGCGGTGTCCTACCTCACCTTCCAGATAGGATTCCACAAAATGTGATCCTCCTGCTGTGGCAAAAAGAAAACCAATGATTCCGATGAGAATATAACAGGCGATCAGTTTGCTGTGCACTGTTTTTCTCATTCGCTTTTCACCTCGAATTTATATCCGATTCCCCAGACTGTGGAGATGGACCAGCTTGGATGATCTTTGATCTTTTCACGGAGACGCTTGATGTGCACGTCTACGGTTCTGGTATCTCCAATATATTCATAGCCCCAGATATGGTCCAGAAGCTGCTCTCTTGTAAATACCTGATTGGGTGAGGCTGCCAGGAAATAAAGAAGCTCCAGTTCCTTAGGCGGCATGTCCACCTGTTTTCCCATGTAGGTAACAGAGTAGTTGGTAAGGTTCACGGTAAGATCTGGGTAGGATGCACATTTTTCGTCGCTGACAACGGCTGTCGGCTTTGGCTGGAAGCGGCGGAGCACGGCGCGGACGCGGGCTACCAGTTCCTTGGAGTCAAAAGGCTTGATAATGTAATCATCAGCTCCAAGCTCCAGGCCAAGCACCTTGTCAAAGGTTTCTCCTTTTGCGGAGAGCATGATAATGGGCACATCAGAGGTGTGGCGGATTTCCCGGCATACCTGATAGCCGTCAATGCCCGGAAGCATCAGATCCAGAAGGATCAGGTTCGGGCGGAAGGTCTGGAATTCCTTCAGTGCAAGCTCGCCGTCATTTACGATTTTGGTTTCAAAGCATTCCTTGGTAAGATACAGAGAAATCAGCTCTGCAATGTTATTGTCATCATCTACGATGAGGATTTTCTGTTTAGCAACCATAACTTCTCCTTTTATTTCTTAAACTCTACAATAGTAACGCCTGCGTCTCCTTCGCCGAACTCAGCCAGGTGGAAATCAGCCACATGCTTCTGGCGGCGGAGATAATTGTGTACGCCTTTTCTGAGGGCTCCGGTTCCTTTTCCGTGTACGATGCGGACGCTTTTTAAGTGTGCAAGGTAAGCGTCATCCAGATATTTGTCCAACTCTGCCACGGCCTCGTCCACAGTTTTTCCAAGAAGATTGATTTCTGTGGAGACACTGGTGGATTTGGACATGCGGATCTTGCCTGCGCCTGTGCGGGAAAGTCCGGGAGTATTGATCACCGGCTCGTCTACCAGCTCCAGGTCGGAAATATGTACCTTGGAGCGGATGATTCCCATCTGTACAAAAAGGAAGCCTTTGGAATCCGGATGGCTGCTGACGGTTCCCTTCAGATTCATGCTCAGTACGTGAACCGTATCTCCAAGGGAAAGATCCTTGGGCTTGAGCTCTTTCTTTGGTTTCTTTACTGCAGTGTTCATGGACATGCCTTTTTCGGCTTTGTTCATGCGGGCGCGCAGGTTCTGGCGCTCTTTCTCTATGGCAGCGGTGTCCACATGATCCTTCTGGAATTTGTGGAACATCTTCATAGTCTGGTCTGCGTATTCCTTGGTGTCTGCAAGAATCTTGCGGGCCTCCTCGTTGGCCTCCCGGAGAATACGCTCCTTGCGCTCATCCAGCTTCTCCTGCTTGGACTCCAGCTCCTGCTTTAGGGCTGCAATCTCTGTCTTGTAGCGCTCCACCTCCTGACGTTCGTTTTCAATGATCACACGGCTGTTTTCCAGGGAAGCAAGTACATCCTCAAAGGATTCGTCCTTTTTGCTGATGCGCTTTCTGGCACGGTCGATGATGAAATCAGGAAGACCAAGCTTGGAGGAAATTGCAAATGCGTTGCTCTTTCCAGGAACTCCGATGAGCAGACGGTAAGTGGGACGCAAGGTCTCTACATCAAATTCACAGCAGGCATTTTCCACGCCTTTGGTGGAAAGGGCGTAAACCTTCAGCTCGCTGTAGTGGGTGGTTGCCATGGCCCGGATTCCCTGCTCATGAAGGAAGGAGAGAATGGAAATGGCAAGTGCGGCCCCCTCTGTGGGATCCGTACCGGAACCAAGCTCGTCGAAAAGTACCAGAGAGTCCTGATCTGCTTTCTCGAGGAAAGACACCACATTGGTCATGTGGGAGGAGAAGGTACTTAAGGACTGCTCAATGCTCTGTTCATCCCCGATGTCCGCGTAAACTTCACGGAAAACAGAAAGTTCGGAGCGGTCAAGGGCCGGAATGTGAAGGCCAGCCTGTCCCATCAGTGTGAGAAGTCCCACGGTTTTCAGGGAAACGGTTTTACCGCCGGTGTTCGGTCCGGTTACCACAAGCAGATCGAAATCCTCGCCCAGACGAATGTCAATGGGAACTGCCTGTTTCTTCGGAATCAGAGGGTGGCGTGCCTGTTTCAGGCGGATTCTTTTTTCTGTATTAAAAATAGGTTCAGTGGCATTCATATCCATGGCAAGTCCGGCTCTGGCAAAAATAAAGTCCAGCTGGATCATGATCTCCAGGTCTGCACGGATGGCATCCACGTTCTGTGCGGTTTGCTCACTCAAGGCGGCAAGGACTGCTTCGATTTCTTTCTGTTCTTCCAGCTCCAGTTCGCGGATGTCGTTGTTCAGCTTGACGATGGCAAGAGGCTCAATAAATAAGGTGGAGCCTGTGGAGGACTGGTCGTGGATCATGCCGGGAACCTGTCCTTTGTATTCTGCCTTGACTGGAATACAGTAGCGGCCGTTTCGCATGGTGATCACAGAATCCTGCAGGTAATTGCGGGCGCTGCCGTTTACCAGGGAGGCAAGCTGTGTGTGAATGCGGTCGTTGGCAATTTTCATGCTGCGGCGCACATGCATCAGTCCGCTGCTGGCGTCATCGCTGATCTCATCCTGGGAAAGGATGCAGCGGCGGATCTCAGAGGAGAGAGGAGTCAGCGGCTCCAGGCTCTCGAACATGCCGTCAAGGGAATCCTCTCTGGCATCTCCGCGCTCGTTGCGGGAATATGCTTTGACACGGTTGGTATTTTCAAGAAGTCCGGCAATGGCAAGCAGCTCGGAAATTCCCAGAGAGCTTCCGATCTCCAGGCGCTTCAGGGAGCCCCGCACATCCTTCACGCTTCCAAAGGAAATGTTTCCCTTCTGGAAAAGGCGGGTGAGGGCATCTCTTGTCTGGGTCTGCATATGACGGATCTCATAAACATCTTCAGATGGGAGAAGGTGTTTGCACAGGTCTTTTCCCATAGGGGAAGAAGCCTTCTCGGCCAGCTGGTCGATGATCTTGTAATATTCAAGTGATTTTAAAGCTTTTTGATTCATAATTTCTCCTGTAAATATGTTACTGGGCACAGAGTGAACAGTAACGCAAATATACTGCTCTTTACGCTGTTCACAGAGGCAGCATCAGAAATGTGCTCTCTGCGGGCAGCTTTGCTGCAACACCTATTGTACATGATTTATCCCCGCTTGAAAAGGAAAAAGTGGGAAGAAATTCATAAAATGTTCATAAATATTTGGTATGCTATAAAAGATTCGGATTCTTTATTGTGAGCGCCTGTGCGCAGAGCATGATTTAGAGGTATATGTGTTTAGAAAGGTTAGGAAAGAGATTATATGCGTTTTTTGAACGAGTTACATGAGGGTGACCGGATCAGCGGCATTTACCTGTGCAAGCAGAAGCAGCCGGCTGTGACCAAGAACGGAAAGCCCTATGAAAATATTATTCTTCAGGATAAAACCGGAGTGATGGACGGCAAGATCTGGGATCCCAATTCCCTTGGAATCGACGATTTTGATGCACTGGATTATATTGAGGTCATGGGAGATGTGACTAGCTTTGCAGGTGCCATGCAGCTGAATATCAAGCGCGTGCGCAAGGCAGGCGAGGGCGAATACAATCCGGCAGATTACCTTCCGGTAAGTGAGAACAGCACGGATGATATGTACGCACAGCTGACGGCTATGATCGGTACCGTGAAGAATGGGTATCTGAATACCCTTCTGAAGAAGCTGTTTGTGGAGGATCAGGAATTTTTGAAATCCTTTGAGGAGCATTCTGCAGCCAAGACTGTGCACCACGGTTTTATGGGCGGTCTGATGGAGCATACCTTAAGCGTTGCCAGACTTTGTGATTATATGGCAGGTGCTTATCCGGTGATCAAGCGTGATTTGCTGATCACAGCCGCTCTTCTGCATGATGTGGGCAAGACAAGGGAGCTTTCTTCTTTTCCGATGAATGACTACACAGATGAAGGACAGCTTCTTGGACATATTATTATCGGAGCACAGATGATCCATGATCTGGCTAAGGAGATCCCGGATTTTCCGCAAGATCTTGAGAACCAGCTGGTACACTGCATTCTGGCCCATCACGGCGAACTGGAATACGGTTCCCCGAAGAAGCCTGCTATGGTAGAGGCGGTTGCCTTAAACCTTGCAGATAATACAGACGCCCGCATGGAGACCCTTACCGAGATTTTTGCGGCAGACAAGAGCAAGAAGGAATGGCTTGGATATAACAGATTGTTTGAATCTAACTTAAGAAAGACAGGAGAATGGTAATCTTTATGGAGTATCGTAAGAATGATATTGTTACGTTAAAGATTGAAGATTGCGGAATTGACGGTGAAGGTATCGGAAAGGCTGATGGCTTCACCGTTTTTGTCAAGGATGCGGTAATCGGAGACACAGTTCGCGCAAAGATCATGAAAGCGAAGAAAAATTACGGATATGGCAGGCTGGAGGAGATCCTTACACCCTCACCAAACCGTGTGGAGCCAGAATGTGCTTTTGCAAGACAGTGCGGAGGCTGTCAGCTGCAGGCTCTTTCTTATGAGAAGCAGCTGGAATTCAAGGCCGACAAGGTAAGGGGACATCTGGAACGGATCGGCGGCTTTACGGATATTCCCATGGAAGAGATCCTTGGAATGGAGCAGCCTTTCCACTATCGAAATAAAGCCCAGTTTCCTGTGGGAAAATCAAAGGACGGCAGAATTATTACCGGATTTTATGCAGGAAGGACTCACAGCATTATTGAGAACCGGGACTGCGCTCTTGGAGTTTCCCAGAATAAAGAGGTGCTGGACCGTGTGATCTCCCACATGGAAAAGTACCATATCCAGCCCTATGACGAGAACACAGGCAAAGGGCTGGTGCGCCATGTGCTGATCCGCTACGGCTTTTTCACAGATGAGATGATGGTCTGTCTGATCATCAACGGGGAGGAGCTTCCGGGGGAGGACGCTCTTGTGAAATCCCTTCGGGAAATTCCGGAGACTGTAAGTGTGATGGTGAATGTGAATAAGAAGCGAAATAACGTGATCCTTGGGGAAACAGTGCGGCTGCTTTGGGGCAAGCCTTACATTACAGATAAGATTGGGGAGATTTCCTATCAGATTTCGCCGCTGTCCTTTTTCCAGGTAAATCCTTACCAGACGGGACGGCTTTATGGAAAGGCACTGGAATACGCAGACCTTACCAGTAATGAAACCGTATGGGATCTTTACTGCGGAATCGGAACCATTTCCCTGTTCCTGGCACAGAAGGCGAAGATGGTAAGAGGCGTGGAGATTATTCCTGCAGCTATTGAGAATGCCAAAGAAAACGCCAAGCTGAACGGATTTACCAATACAGAATTCTTTGTAGGAAAAGCCGAAGAGGTTTTGCCGGAGCAGTACGCTCGCACAGGCGAGCGCGCCGACGTGATCGTAGTGGATCCGCCCCGCAAAGGTTGTGACGAGACCCTCCTTGCCACCATCATCGAAATGCAGCCCGACCGAGTGGTCTACGTAAGCTGCGATAGCGCCACTCTGGCCCGTGACCTGAAGTACCTCTGCGCCCACGGCTACCAGTTAAAGAAAGTCTGCCCCGTAGACATGTTCCCGAACACGGTGTCGGTAGAGACGGTTTGCCTTTTGGGTAGGAAAATAGTCAACGATAAGAATGTTGAGTATGCTCATGTTGATTATGAACCAAAAGATGCAGAGTATCTGAAAAGTGCTAAGGGTTCAGCGTCATACAGAGAAATCAAAGAGTGGATTAAGGAACAACATGATGTTTCTGTATCAAATCTATACATTGCTCAAGTAAAAGACAAATTAGGCTTTGGGAAGCGTGAAAATTATAATAAAGGTGCTGACGGTCATAGAGTACCGAACTGTCCAGCTGAGAAAGAAAAATTGATTCTGGAAGCGTTCAAGCATTTTAGAATGATATAAGAAAAAATCAGAATGAGAGAAAGTGGAGAACATCTGCTTTCTCTTTTTTTTGATGTTCTGAAAAAAAATTTTTTGAGCTGGATGCGTTGCTAGGCAACACGTTAAAAGTAAATGACACATAATTGGGTAGGAAAAGTATTGCAATTAGAAATTCAGTGTGCTAGACTTTTATTAAACCGTAAGAAATACAGTAAAATGGAGGAATAAAGATGGCAAAGCAAAAAGGTTGGACAAATTCAATTCCTGTTCAGGAAAGAACATTTCTTACCCAGAGAGAGCTTAGTAGATATACTGGCATCAGCTATGATTTAGTTAGAAAATATGTCAAGGGTGGGGAATTTGAAGATTATATTACAGTAGGAAAACAGAATAAAGTTATGGTTGATAGAATTGCTTTTGAAAATTTCCTTAAAGCGAAAAAACATATTGAAAAGTAAAATTACAAAAAAATAGCAACTGTGAGTGGCATCACTGTTGCTATCAAGGAAGTCATCAAGGAAAAGGCAAGTTATCATGAAAACTTCTTTCTTTTATTATTTATGCTCATATATTAGCATATTTTCTTGGTGACTTCAAGAGAAAAACAGAAGATTCATGAAAACATGAAATCATGAGAAAGGACGTGTTAATATATGGCTAGAACTTACGAAGAAACAATTTATGATGCAACAGTAGATGCTGTGAACGATGCATTAGCACAGCCAGTGTTGCCAACACCTGATGAAATTAAAGGAAATATTTTAGATAACAGCAGAAACGAAGTTACGATGTATAACTCGATTGCTCAGCAGGGGGCGAAGTGGAAGGTTCCAATGGAGCTGGAAACATACCAGATTGCGTATATTATGCTGCATGTGCATTATATCGCATTGATTGAGACAACTGAATCTGAAGATGATGCAGATTGTGCTCTCTTAGGAGTATACATGGAAGATGGTGAGGATGAAGGTATCTATACAACAAAGGATTCTGAAATCCGTCGTATTGCAAGACTTTATAAGAGAAGAATTACATACAAAGAATTCCAGGAAATGATGTATATCATGAGAGAGGAAGCTCCGAGAGTGAAACGCTGTAGTGAGCGGAATCTGATTGCTGTCAATAACGGAATCTTTGATTTTGATACAAAGACCTTAATGCCGTTTACACCGGATAAAGTGTTCACTTCAAAATCAAGAGTAGATTACAATCCAAATGCAAAAAATGTGGTGATTCATAACGACGAAGATGGTACAGACTGGGATGTGGAAAGCTGGATGAACACATTGTCTGATGACAAAGGTGTGGTCACAATTCTCTGGCAGATTTTAGGTGCTATCATTCGTCCAAATGTATCATGGAATAAGGCTTGTTTCATGTATTCAGAATCTGGTAACAATGGTAAAGGTACATTATGTGTATTGATGAGACAGCTTGTTGGCGAAGGAAGATATGCATCTATTCCATTGAAAGATTTCGGTAAAGATTTCATGCTGGAACCATTGATTAGAGCCACATCTGTTATTGTTGATGAAAACGATGTCGGTACATATATTGACAAGGCTGCGAATTTAAAGGCTGTAATTACAGGTGATACAATTCAGGTTAATCGTAAATTTAAAGCACCGATTTCTTTTAAGTTTAAAGGATTTATGGTGCAGTGTCTGAATGAAATGCCAAGAGTGAAAGATAAGTCGGATTCATTCTACAGAAGACAGCTTTTCATCCCATTTACAAAATGCTTTACTGGAGCTGAACGCAAATATATCAAGGATGATTATTTGAAACGTAAAGAAGTCGTAGAATATGTGATGTATAAGGTTCTGAACATGAACTATTATGAGTTTGATGTACCAGAAGTATGTAAGAATGCGTTGGAAGAATATAAAGAGTTCAATGACCCGGTACGTCAGTTTATGGCTGAAATCATGCCACAGTTGCAGTGGGATTTTGTTCCATGATTATTCCGGGGGCTTCTGAGCCATCTGTCCGGACTCTGAGAGCCACCATTCCAGAGAATGAGAGCCAGCCAAATTTTCTGATTTTGGTTTGATAATAGTATCTGTCAGAAAAGCCCTTGTAAAGGCTGCTAACGCCCCGCTAATGCGGCTTCGGCCTTGACAAGCACTGTTCTGTCAAATAACCAATAATCAAGCAAAATCATAGTGGCTCTATGCCTCCGGAAGGCTGGCTCTAAGATGACCGGACAGGCGGCTCTGCCGCACCGTAATATTCAGTTCCATTTACATTCTTGTATGATTTATACAAAGAATGGTACAAAAAGTACGTTGGAAAACAGGAAGTAAAATCATTACAGGTATTTATCAAAGATGTTCTGAATCTGCTTAAAGATTATCCAGACTGGGATTGTCCTGACAGTAAAAAAGCTGTCAGACCTAAGAATATGATGGATAAACCTGAATGGCTGATTGATGAATACAAGCTGGAAGATTGGTATCATCCGACCTACAAGGGAAATGATTTGAGTAAAAAATGTTGTCCAGCATTGAAAGTTAGTTATAGAGGGATTTTTAGAGTGTAATACAGAGTGATAGTACAGAAAATGTGCTATCACTTTTTGTTTTTAGGTGATTTTTTGAGAAATGTAGCAGAAACGTAGCACGTTTTCAGCTACGCTAAATCTGTTGGGAGACAACAGGTTTAGCGAATCCTACAAAAAAATGTAGCATGTAGAAAAATGTTGATGATACATGAAATGTGTTGGGAGACAACAGATTTATCTATTTGTAGCAGATGTAGCACATTTTTTTAAGATATATACACGTGAAAAATAAAAAAGCCTAAAAACATTGATTTATAAGGGCTTTACTTTGTATCATTGTGATGTTATCTATAAGTGTATTTTACTTTGTATCACTATGATACTATGTGTAATTTGGATAAATGTGTTGATACGCAATGGATTTGTATTTAGTGTAGACTAAAATAAAAATGTTATATATATGTTTTTTGGAAAACGTGCTACACGTGCTACAAAACACATAAATCCTTTACCCAGCAATGGATTTATGCGTAGCAAGCCGTTTTTTCGGTCTGCTACGTTTTCTGCTACAAAACGCTGGATGCGTTGGGAGACAACGGATTTATGCGTAGCAAGAAACGTGCTACGTTTTTTGCTTCTGTATTTTCAATGGTCAATAACATCTATCATCTATTTTTTCTGTATGTAATCAGCAGAACAAATCAAAACCTATCGTTTAACACACCGTATGACGTCACCACAAGCATAAAATCTCAAACTTGTAAAATCCCTCGATTTTCTAAAAAATCTTCACCACGGGCTTATTTTTAATCAAATACAGCATATTGAAACATGATAGCAATTTCAAATGTGTATTTGGGTAGGGAAAAACAGCTTGAAATTCACTGTATTATCATGATATAATGTTTTCATGAAAAAATGAAATCATGAAAGGAGCATGAATCATGAAGAACATATTGATTATCAACCGTAAGGGTGGTGTTGGTAAGACATTGGTTGCAGATGAACTTGCTTTTGCTTTGGATGCCAAGAATGTTCCGTATTGCTTTTATGACCTCGACGGTCAGGGCGGTACACTGCATGAACCTGTTGAAATGGATAATGCGGATATATCAATTATTGATACACCGGGTTCATTATAAGGTGAGATGGGTGAATGGGTCAAAGATGCGGATGTGGTTATTATTCCTATGCGTCCAAGTGTGACGGATATGCCAGCTACGGAAACAACGATTGACCTTGTAAAGCGTAATGCACCAGATACACCTATTGTGTATGTGGTTAATGGTACAAATAGATTTAAGGCTACAAAGGAATTTATGGAATTTTTCAAAGAAGAACATAAAGACGAGCCAATCTATTGTCTGCCACAAAGTGAAGCGTTTGTACAGTCAAGGCTTGCAAATCAGTCGGTGGTTGCATATAATCCAAGGCTTCCAGCTGCATTGGCTACAAGCGTGCTGACACATGGCGTATGGAAAATCTTAAAATTGAAATTTTAATGAAATCATGATAGAATGAAATCATGAAAATTGAATTAGCAGTAGTAGCCGATTTTGTGGGATATGTGGGTAACTCGTAGAGTTATCCATATTTTCCACAAAGTTAAGAAAGGAGATTTTAAGATATGACTGAAAATAGATTCAAAGTTCGTCAGCAAAAGCGAGCTGTTGAGGAAGAATCACGTCTGGAACAGGCAAAGGGTGGAACTACATCTGTATCTGCAAAAAATCATGGAAATCAGAAAATGGTTCCTGCCCAGTTCTATATGACAAATGATATGAAAAAAAGATTGAAAATGTATTGTCTGTCCAATGATACAAAGATGACAGATGTTTTGAATAAAATTACAGAGGATTTTTTGAAATTACAAGGATTTTAATGAATTCATGAAATCATGATACTAAGGAGAGATTCACATGGCAAAGAAATTGACAGAGGATGCTGTGCGTGATAAAGCACGAGATATTCTCGGATTTAAAGATAAAGATGGTGTAAGGTCTGGAGTTGGTCAGTTGACTACATTCAATCAGCTAGGATTTGCGGGAATAGCTGATAAACCGGATGGATGGTATTTGCCTGATAATCATGCAGATACAGCTCTTGTTCTCGAAACGAAAGCATCATATATCCCATTGGGCGATAAACAGGTAGATGAAGTTTTGAAGAATGTCAAAATCGTACAAGAACAATATGGAAATGTTGTTGGAATCCTGTATAACGGTGATGATACAAGAGTGTTTAAAGGTGAAATTGAATTTCAGGGTAATGGTTCTAATATTTTACATAACCTTGAGTATTATATATCTTTGTTCAATAAGGAACATATTGACAAAGAATACATATATGAATTGACTGCTAAAATCAATAATTGTTTGCATTTTGAGTTTGGAATTAAGAATCTGTATCATCGTATGATTTTTACAGCATGTGCATTGGTTGCAAAGAGATATGATGCACTTATGGTTAAGGGCATGGATTATTCAGAATTTCATAATGCTATTCTTAATTGCTTAAACAAAGAGCTTATGCGAGATAAGAGACAGAATCAGAAACTTTCTTTGTTGTCAGATGTGTTTTCAGAAATCAGAATGAATTTGAATGTTGATAGTGAGGATGCAAAGGAACAGCAGAGAGTAAAAGATTTGATTGGACAATTTATTGATTGGGTTTCTGATATTAGTGATTGTTTGAATTCAGATGCATGGCGTGGTGAAGATGTTATGGGTATCTTTTTCAATGAGTTCAACAGATATAAGAAAAAATCGGAAGCGGGACAGATTTTTACACCTGAGCATATTACAGATTTTATGTATCGCATTCTTGAAGTGAATAAAGATGACCGTGTATTGGATGCTTGTTGCGGTTCTGGTGGTTTCCTTGTAAAAGCAATGGCAAATATGATTCAAGAAGCTGGTGGTCTGCAAACAGACAAAGCAAAGGAAATTAAAAGTTCTCAGCTTTTTGGTATTGAGTATGACCGTGAAATTTATGCATTGGCATGTGCCAACATGCTTATTCATAAAGATGGAAAAACGAATTTGGAGCAGATGGATGCTAGAACTGAAACTTCTGGAAAATGGATTGCTAAACAAAATGTAACTAAAGTGTTGATGAATCCACCATATGAGAATAAATATGGTTGTATGAAGATTGTTGAGAATGTTCTTGATAACGTACCGGCACATACAATGTGTGGGTTCATTTTGCCGGATAAGAAGTTAGAAAAAGCGTCTAAGGCTCAAATGAAGCGTATTTTAAAACATCATAGATTGCGTAAGGTGATTAAATTGCCAGAAGATGTATTTTTTAATGTTGGTGTTACTACAAGTATTTTTATTTTTGAAACAGGAATTCCACAAGATAAAAATGAATTTTTTGCCTGCTGGATGGAATCAGACGGTCTTGCGACTGTGAAGAATAAAGGTCGTCATGACGTTTATAATAAATGGTCAACTATTGAAGATAAATGGGTTGACATTGTGATGAAACAGTCAGGTGATGATACATGTCAGTGGGTAAATCCAGAAGAACATTTATCTTATCAAATACCACAGAAACCATTTGAAATTTTTGAAGAAGATTTTAGAAAAACAGCAATGGATTATATTATGTTTCAAAAAGGAATTGACACAAAAGATTTTGGAGAAAGATTGTTGAATAAAGCCATGTATTCAAGCAAAGTTGAAGCGGATGATAAAACCGTAACAATTTCGATGGAGAAAGGCGGTACAAGAAGTGAAAAAGATTAATACAAACGATTGGAAAGAATTTGTCATTGGTGAGTTGTTTGAAATTAGTAGACCTATTGCGAGAAGTCAAGCAAAGTATACTGAGGGAAATGTACCTTTTGTAGCTTCTGGAAATTATAACAATGGAATTGTTAAATGGTGTATGCCTAAAGAAGATGAAGCATTAGATTTAGGAAATTGTATTACTGTAAGTCCATTGGATGGTTCTGCCTTCTATCAAAAAGAAAATTTTTTGGGGAGAGGTGGTGCAGGTTCGGCAATTTTAATGTTAAGAAATGATGAATTAACAGAATTATCAGGTTTATTTATTGCTTCTGTTATTCGTAATGCTTTAACCAAGTATTCTTATTCAGACCAATTAAATTCTCAGACAATAGCTGATGAAATAATTTGGTTACCTATCGTAAAAAATACTGAAAAACCAGATTATACGTATATGGAGAAATATATGCAGAAAATTCTGAATGAAGTTGATATAAATATTGAGAATTTGAAGAAAGTGAAAGAAAAGCAAAGCGTTGTTGACATAAAGGAATGGAGGGATTTTGTTTTTGGAGAAGTGTTTGAGATTCAACCACAGAAAGAAGTCAGTCCGATTTATGCGTTAAATAATTCGCAAAAAAGTGATGTTTTGTATCCTTTTTTGGGACAATCGAGTGAAAATAACTGTATTATTTCATATATTTATTTAGATGATGAAGTTTTACTGAATAACAAAGAAAAAGATATTGCGATAATAATTCATTCAAATAATCATTTAAGTTTTTGTATTGATGAACCATTTTATTTAAAAGATGGACACGGTGCAACAAGTATTTTCAAAAATAATAATTTGAATATATATAATGTTCGTTTTATTATTGCGGTTCTTAATAAAACAATGGAGAATTTATTTAATTATGATGTAAAAGCTACAAAAGATAGTTTAAAAACAATGATAGTTAAGTTACCTGCGACATCTACTGGAGAACCAGATTGGAATTATATGGAACAACGCATGAAGAAGGAGATGAATATATCAGAAAAAATAATTGGAAACTTTGAATTATTAAATATATGTTAATGTAAAAATAAAATGATATAAAGACTATCTTCATGGAGTGAAATCTGTTATATTTACATTGAACAATTAAATAAAAAAGTTCACGAGAGAATGTCCGATATGAAAAAATATCTACGCAGTACGGTGTAGAAAACCGAATTGTTTACGGACGCACAGCTTCTGGCAGAAGCGTATTCTGAAATAAAAATACGTGAGAGACGCAGCGGTGAGCAGATGATGGAAACTTATTGTTTCTTGATTCTGTTCACCGTTTTTTATTACAAATTTTTTTGATAGAAAGTTGAGGTAAATTTTTATGAACAAACGTAGTAAAAAAGAAAATGAATTATTAAATTATCTGAGTGAAGATGAAAGAAAAGTTTATGAAGAATTTGAAGCAAAGCTGAAAGCAAAAAGAGATGTTGCTGTAAAAAGACAGAAGAAAGAAATCAACTTCTGGAAAGAAATTGATGAACGTGAGGAAGAAGTTTATCAGCACATTCTTGAAAATCGCAAAGCGAGAAATGCAGAGCAGAAAACAGAACCTGTTCAGACACAAATTTCACATCAGGAAGAATCTGTTCCAGTTGAAAATGTAGTTGAACAGGAGAGAGAAAATGTTACAAATCCATTCTACGGACAGAATCAGTAAAGAACATTTTTTCAAGCCCCGCAGGGTCGGGGTAAGTCCAGAAAGGGGCAGACAGCCCCTTTTGGCGAAAGAAAACCTTTGATGCGAAGCGTCAAAGGTTGTATTGAGCAACCTTGGCAGAGGCAAGGTTGGAAACAAATACGGATGCGGATATATTACAGGAAAGGAGATGGACGAGATGGCTGAAACAATGACAGTATCATCATCGCAGGGTCATACAGCAGAATGGCACGACCAGCGACTGACTACATCGGCAAATGCAGATGTTGAATTGAGTTCAAGAAATGAGTTTTGGATTGGCGATATGAATTCAACAGATGCGGATAAATTTAATGAAATTTTTCAAGATTCAGTGGATGATTTTAACGCAAAGCAAACAAGACCATCACGAAAAATGGGTGCGGAATCTACAAGCCCAGAACGACAGAAAAGTTATTATGATGGTGTTGTGGATGGAACATTTTGCTATGGAAAAGGAAAGCAAAAAGAAACACCGATTCAAGAGGTTGTTTTACAGATTGGAAATAAAGATGACAATGGTGTGACAGATAAAGATTTTGGTATGGAACATTGGAAAACATTGAAAAAATCTGGACATGAAAAAGAAGCATCGGAGTATGCGATTTCACATTTGAATAAAAGTGAAAATACAGAAAGAACAAAAAGAATTCTTCATAAAGCAGTTGAAAGAATTGCAACATTAGACCCTGAACATTTAATTGTCATTCGTGCGACATATCATGGAGATGAACCATGTGGAACAGGTCATGGTCATCTTGCATACGTGTTAAGAGCAACAGGATATGAAAAGGGTATGGAATCAAGAGTTGCAAGTGTGAAAGCACTTGAACAGATGGGATTTAAAAAGACAAAAGAATCTGAATATGGAATTGTACAGTTGCATGAAAGATTCAAAGAAATCATTGAAGAAGAAATGATAAATGATGCACTTGAATATGGCTATGAAGCAATTCAAAGAACACCTGATTCTGGTGAGCATAGAAAGCGTTCAGATGTTTCAGAATTTAGAGAAATGGCTGCGGAAAGACAGGATTTGAAAGAATTACAAATGGAAGTCAATGATGCAGTTGCAGATAATCAATTAAGAGAATTTGCTCTGGAACAGAGAGAAAATAGTGTCAAACGACAGAAAGCATTGAATGATGAAAAATCAAAAGAAATCAATGACAGAGATGAACAAGTTCGCAAAAAAGAAATGGCATTTTCTGAGAAAAATTCTGAATTGATTCTTAGAGAATCGAATGTTCTTATTAAGGAATCAGAAATTGATGAGCGTGAAGAAAAATTGAAAAAGAAGCAGGAGCAGGACGAAAAAGATTTTCAGATGAAAGAAGATAAGATGGAAGCTCAACAACGTGTTATTTCACAACGTGAAAAAAGCGTTTCTGAAAGAGAAAATTCAGTTGATGTAAAAGAAAATGAGGTTGCTCAAAAATCAGCAGAATATGGTAAAAAATTAGTTCTTCTTGATTCTTTGATTGATGATGTACAATCTTATAAATCCCCTGTTTCTGTTGCAAAGAATGTTTTGGAAATTTTGAAAGAATCAATGAATGAAAAAGGTAAAAGAGTTACAAGTGATATGATTGGTGTTCTGACAAGAAATACAGATATGCTGAATAGAAAATATCAGGCAAAAATTAACGAAACAAGAGTGAAACGTGAACAGATTCAGCAGGGTACATATTTTGATATGTCTGATGAACAAGATGAACGTGGAGATAGAAGTTTGTAAGAGAATGAGGCGTTTACATGAATGAAAATACAAAAAAATATTTGTATGTCTATGGTGATTTAGATTATCAAATCAGAGATAGAATTGATGTGTTGAAAAAAGCATTAGAGGATGTAAGAAATACTCTTGGAGAAATTTGTGAGGATGAAATCGAATGTGGTCATGTAGAGACAGGCAAGGACTGGCTGGACTATCATAAAAAATACAGCAAGGCAAAAGAAGAGATGGAAGAATTGTTGAGAACGGTTCAGTCTGGAAGACTAAAAGATTACATGGAAGAATTATGGAAAGTTCCAGACATTGATTTATAGTAATGGTCGCTCCCTGTACAGGGAGCGTGAATTGAAATGACATTGATTGATTTATAAATAAAATGGCATCTGGGAAATCAGGTGTCTTTTTCTTTGCTTTCAATCATGTAGAAAAATGTTGAAAGAAATGTATCATTGATATATAATAGAAACACGATATTGACTAAACCTAAGAAAGTGGGTAGGAAAATGGCGAAAAGGAAGTTGAATTGCTATATATATACGAGAGTATCAACAGAATTACAGCTTGATGGATATTCGTTAGAAGCTCAAAAGGAACGACTACGGAAAGAAGCAAGTCATCGAGGAATGAGAATTGTTGGTGAATATTCAGATGAGGGAAAATCAGGTAAAAACGTTGCTGGAAGACCGGAATTTCGTAAGATGCTTGCTGATATTAAATCTGGCAAAGATAATGTTGATTATGTACTTGTATTCAAGCTCAGTCGTTTCGGTAGAAATACAGCTGATACACTGAATAGTCTGCAATATATGGAAGATTACGGAGTGAATCTACTATGTGTTGAAGACAATATAGATTCTGCTGGTGCATCTGGAAAACTGATGATTTCAGTGTTAGCGGCGGTTGCTGAAATCGAGCGTGAAAATATCAAAGAGCAGACAATGGCTGGAAGACAGCAAAAGGCACGTGACGGACTCTGGAACGGTGGTTTTGCTCCATATGGATATAAATTGGTCAATGTAGACGGTCAGAAATCAAAGATGCTGGTTGTTGATGAAGAAGAAGCAAAGCTGATTCGATTGATTTATGAAAAGTATTTACAGGGTATGGGCGTAAATGCGGTTGCAAAATGGCTTAATGAGAATGGATACACAAAGACTGTGAGACAGAATGGAACTGTTCCTAACATATCAGCTCATTTTGTAACGAATGTGCTTGATAATCCTGTCTATTGCGGAAAGATTTCGTATGGACGTAGGAGAACTGAAAAGATTGACGGTACTAGAAATGAGTTTCATGTGGTTAAGCAGGATAAAGAATCATACAAGCTGTATCAGGGGCAACACAAAGCAATCATTGATGAAGATACATGGTACAGAGTGCAAGTGAAACGTAAGAAGAATGCTTTCAAGAGAGAGAAGACACATTCATTATTGCATGAACATATCTTGTCAGGAATTATAAAATGTCCTGTGTGTGGTTCGTCAATGTATGGTGTGGTAAATCGTAAGAAAAAGAAGGGTTCTGACGAATTCTACACTGATATGTGGTATTATCTTTGTAAGAATCGAAAAATGGTCTCAGGGCATCTGTGCGACTACAAGAAGCATATCAGACAAGATGAAATCAATGCAGAGGTCATACAGCTTGTGAAGTATGTTTTTTGTGGTGAAAACGATATGAAAGACCAGATTCTTAAAAAGCTGGGTTCTGATGATTCTTTGAGTGAATTATTACAAGAAAAAGAACGTCTTACGAAAGAACATGAGAAGCTGGATTCAAAGAAATCAAAGCAATTACGCAGAATCAATGGGTTGGATATTGATGATGAATTATACGATGATTTGATGAAGACATACAGAGCTGGTGTGCAGGAAATCAATGAACAGATTGCTATAATAGAGAATCAGATGTATCAGAATGATTTGAGTATTGAAAATGCTCAGGGTGAAAATCTGTCGGCTGAGGTCTATAAAAGAATTATTGATGAAATGTTAGACCACATAGACGATATGCCAGACAGTGATAAAAAGCTGATGATGAATCTGTTGATTGAGAAAGTGGAAATTTATGAAGAGAAGCAGAAAGACGGTCGTTGGGTGAAATCAGTACAGTTCAAGATTCCATTAAATGTTGATGGAAAGCTTGTTGACACAATGTTTTTTGATGATGAAGATACAGAAAATTCCCTATCCAATGAGAAACATGTTGAGACGGTTGTTCTTTTGTCCCAACAAAAACCAGATGACACGATAGAGATCGACT
>OLRQ01001060.1_pt1 | contig 23775 bp, 31 predicted proteins | sample 1671971 | NCBI WGS metagenome assembly OLRQ01 (sample SAMEA3136631, study PRJEB25190) | human gut metagenome | biome: human gut; feature: human-associated habitat; material: faeces | place: Austria | collected 2013
ACTGGCAGCCATTGAATCACTACTTCAACGACTGCCAGTTTGGAGAGGATGCGTAATTATGAGAATCAAACCCGATACGAAGGTCACGGACATTATAGATTCCCATGAAAGACGGCTCCGTTGGATGGAACTGGGCTTTCTGATGATGCTGGTGATCCGTATGATGCGAAAGAGAACACAAAAGTGAAGCAGATCAACTCAGAAAGTTGATGATATTGATTAACAGTTGCTTCCATTCGACGGATTTTATCGCATCTGTCGCAAGGTTAGCCGTAATAGCAACCACCATACTTTCCAGCACACAAATTAAAAGAGAAGTTTTCTTGTTTGGTTTTGCTGGGACGGCAGCTTTGAAACGGTCTAATTTCTCTTGGGCAATGACAACGAGTTCTTCTAACGATAATGCATTAAGATCAGAGTATGTCAACTCCATCTTAGCAGCTTCATCCCAAGTAAAATTAGAAAGATCTTTCCATGTAGCCATAAAATCACCCCCTTTCCCGCCGAGTATATCACGGCTAGGACAAGGAGGGCAAGAACGACTCTATTATCTGAAAGGAGAATCCATGAACGATCTTATCAAAATCAACTACGACAACGACCGGCCGACCGTGTCGGCACGAGAACTGCATGAGTTCTTGGAGGTGGAAACGCCGTATCACAAGTGGTTCCCACGTATGTGTGAGTATGGTTTCCGTGAAAATGAGGACTTTGCAGTTATGGACATTTTTGTCCATAACCCCGCAGGTGGCCCGCAAAAGCAGAAAGACGCCGCTATCACCATCGACATGGCAAAGGAGCTGTGTATGCTTCAGCGCAACGAGCGGGGCAAGCTGGCCCGTCAGTATTTTCTCCAGCTGGAACGCGACTGGAACAGCCCCGAAAAGGTGATGGCGCGGGCACTCCAAATCGCGGAGAAGAAGATTAGCACGTTGACAGCCGATCTTTCCAAGGCCACTGTCCAGAATACCATCATGGCGCCCAAGGCCGATTATTTCGATGAGTTGGTTGACCGCAACCTGCTCACTGGCATCCGCGAGACGGCTAAAGAGTTGGGTGTCAAACAGAAGGTATTCGTTGACTTCCTGCTCGACAAGAAGTATTTGCATCGGAGCAAGAGCGGCAAGCTGACTCCCACCGCTGGCAAAGGGGACGGGCTTTTCGAGATGAAGGAGTGCTTCAATGAAAAGACCAGTTGGGCCGGAACGCAGGTTATGGTGACGCCCAAGGGCCGCGAAACGTTCCGGCTGCTGTGCCAGGGAATGTGAGGTAACATGGTTTTAGGGTTGACCCGTCAGAATGTTTTGAACCTGACAAACGACAAGAAGCGCAAGGCTTTATTGGCCAGCTGGCAGAGTTGGGGCCTTTGGTGCGAAGTTCCTGAGATTGGGCTGAGTGTGCGCCGGCTTGACCTGCCAGACGGCAGTTTTTTCACGGCTAGCTGGTATGCCGGGGATGACTTTTACCTGGCAAATGGCAAGCACAATGTGAACCGCCCGCGTTTCAATTTCGGAAGTAAGAATGGCATGCTGAAAGCAAGGGCTGTAGCCGAGAGTGTGCTGACAGACAAGCTCAAAGAGCTGCGGAAGGAGTTGCTGGACGATGACAACACCTGACCTTATCAAGGCTTTGCAACGCCTGAAAGTTCAGACCGGCTCACTGGCCTGCCTGGGCTGCGGGTGGGAACACAGCTGTACCACAAAGGCTGTGCTATCCTGCGGGAAGCGGAGGAGATGCTTCTGGCCATGCACCAGGATTTGAAGCGCCTGGGGGACTGCGCCACCTGCCGGCACGACAAGGCCGTAGGCTATGATGACGCGCCCTGCACCTGCTGTATGCGAGGAGAAAAATGGGAATGGAGGGGAGAAAAACAATGAACCCTGTGAAGATCGACACGGCGGCGATGCCGAAGATCGAGGTCAAGGTGCTGTGCAGCACCATTCTGGAAGCTGTCGAGGCTTTTTATAAGGATCCGAAGAACCTGGCTGCCTTTGAAGCCTGGCAGAAGGCCCAGCAGGAGCAGGTGGGTTGAGGGGGAAACGTCCCGCAGTTGCGGGACTTGGCGGGACAAGTTAGAAAAACGTCCCGCGCCTCAACCCCTTGTGCCCCAAGGCTTTCCGGGTTGTGCGGGACTGCGGGACATGCGGGACCGCATACACCCCCTATTATATTTAGGGAGTAAAAAAGAATGAAAATTGTAAGTTTTCGGGTGTGCGCTACGCGCGTAAGGAAACTCATGCTTTCTGTCCCGCATGTCCCGCACATGGCGCAAACCCTTGGGGCGCAAGGGATTCTGCGCGGGACAAGCTGTCCCGCAGGGTCCCGCACGTCCCGCAACTACGAACTGTTATGAGGAGGAATCGTGATGAATGCAGTGCAGAAGATCAAGGCCCGGCATGAAGAAAAAGTCTGGGCAGACATCGAGGGTATCATGCGCGTGATGCAGCCTATCCTGGAGGATAACGCAAAGGCTCGCTGGGAAGAAGAGGTCCGTAAGGTCAAGGCCCAAAAGAAGGCCATCCGTGCGAAAGGCCGAAAGAACAAGGTCAACGTGGCCTTGCAGCGGGCGGGCATCCCCCTGCGGGTGCTGTGATGGGTCCTGTGTATCGGCTCTGCCGCCGGTGCGGGCAGCGCTGGAACGTCAGCTGCCTGGCCCCCGGTGAGAAAGTTTACATTTGCCCGGTCTGCGAATGGAAAGCGCGGCAGGCAAGGAGAAAGGAGAAGATCTGTTGAGTATTAACAAAGAGGACCAAAACAACGAGCGACGGACCCGGCACTGCCGGAAGCCGCAGCGCTGCGTGTACTACGCTGTCGGTAGCAATGACGGCTACAACGGGACCTGCGACTACATCCTCATTACTGGCCACCGGCGGCCCTGCGGATTCGGTGCGGCCTGCACGGTCAAGGAGACGCAGGGGCGGAGGATGCGCAGTGGCGGGATGAGCCAAGAGGTGGAAGCGAAGGTAACGCAGCTGTACGCTCAGGGTTATTCGGACCCGTCGATTGCCCAGGCTGTCGGTATGACCAGCACCATGATCCGCTACTGGCGTCAGCGGAACGAGCTGCCGCCCAACGCCCACGGTGGACGACCCAGGAAGGACCGGACCACCGAAGCAAAGAAAAAGGCCGCCCCCAGAGCTGGAACCTCCAAGGACGGCAAGTAAATAAAATCCATGACTATTTTAACGAAGAAAGGACGGAATGTCAAATGGAAAGAAGCACGAAGTCTATCTTGGAAATGGCTCGTGGGGCCATTCTGGAACGAGTGGACTACGAGATGGCAAAGATCCTCGATAACATCCTGGACGCCAACACCAAGGCCACTGCCAAGCGCAAGATGACGCTGACCCTGACCTTTGCCCCGGATGACGAGCGGGCTACGGTGGCGGTCAGTGCGACGGCCAAGACTATCCTGGCCCCCACGAACCCGGCGGTTACGTCCCTGTATCTCACGGGGCAGGAGGGTAGCGCTCAGGCTGTGGAGATGGTGCCGCAGGTCCCCGGACAGACGAGCCTGGATCTGGAAGAGCAGGAAGTACCCAGTGAGTTGAAGATCATTCGGTTTGCGTAACGGATAGGAGGAAGCATTATGTTGAAAGAAGCTATTGAGAAGATCGAGGCCATGGCCCAGCCCATTATCCAGGAAGTAGAGGGCAGGACCGTTGCCATCACGCCCCAGGACGCTTTTGAAATCCGTCCTGAGCCGGATCGCCCGGACACCTTGCCGCTGACCAGTCTGGATGCCTTGGTGAAGCTGGTCAAGACTGAGGGCCTGGCGGCGGACAATCCTCTGTACATCACGATCCCGTCCCACACGCTGGTCCAGTGCTTTGGCCAGTTCCAGAGCATGGAGCGCTGCTACCGGCAGTTCTACTATGAGGTCAACGCCACGGACGTTCCCGGCTGGGAGGCTAAGGTACAGCTGCCCTTTGAAGAGGCGATGATCGCCCTGCGGACCCGTTTTCAGCCCACGCCGGACACGGACTACGCCTTGAAGTTGCTCAGTGAGATCACCACCGGGGCCAAGATCACCTTCAATGACAGCGGCATCGCTACCTCCGTCGTAACCAAGCGGGGCATCGACCTCCAGACCAACCAGGCCATCCGGCCTATCGTGACTCTGCGGCCCTACCGGACCTTCCAGGAGGTGGAGCAGCCGGCATCTCAGTTCCTTATCCGTGTCAACGAGCGGGGCATCCAGTTTGTGGAGGCCGATGGCGGGATGTGGAAGCTCCACGCCCGGCAGACGGTCCAGACATTTTTGCAGACGGCGCTGGAGGTTGAGATTCAGGACGGCAGTGTCGTCGTAGCGCTGTGAGAGGTGGAGACTATGACAGAAGTCATCAAAGTAACACAGCTGCCGGTGATCGAAGAGCAGCTGCGGGGCGTCAAGGCCGATGTGGAGCGGCAGGTGGCCGAGGCGAAGAGCCTGGTTTGCACCCCGGAAACCATTCAGACGGTGAAAGGTGTCCGGGCCGGACTGCGGAAGCAGTTCCAAGCCTTAGAAGACCAACGGCAGGTGGTGAAGAAAGCCATCCTGACGCCCTACCAGTCCTTCGAGGTGGTGTATAAGACCTGTGTCTCTGACCTCTTCCGGGAGGCGGATGACGACTTGAAGGAGAAGATCGGCACCGTCGAGGGGGAGATCAAGGCTCGGTGTGAGGAACGCCTGCGGACTTACTTCGCTGAGCTGTGCGCCGCTCGCGGCCTGGACTTCCTGCGCTATGAGCAGGCTGGGGTCACGGTAGACATGACCTCCGCCAAGGCCAAGAACCCTACAAAGCTCATGGACAAGCTGGCCGTCTTTGTCGAGCGGGTGGCCGGAGACATGGCCATGATCCAGAACTTAGAGGATGCCCCGGAGATTTTGGCCGAGTACAAGCAATCGCTGAATGCGGCCGGTGCGGTTGAAACGGTCCGTGCCCGCCGCCAGCGGGTGGAACTGGAACGGGCGGCAGAAGAGGCCCGGCGCGTCGAGCGGGCCAGGCAGCAGCAGGCGGAAGAGGCGGTCCTGGCCGCTATGTCCCAGCCGGAGGATGCCCCGCTCCAAGCTCCGAAGGTTCTGCCGGCTGAGCTGCCAGAGAGGGTGGAACCTGAGAAGAAACCGGAAAAAATTTATCAGTGTACCTTTACGGTTCAGGCCACGAAGCCCCAGCTGCGTAAGCTGAAAGCGTTCTTAGAAAGCGAGGAAATTCTCTATGAATAACCAGAATATCGCCACCCGTGCCAGACGGCCCAAGTTTTCTGCCATGGTCGCTACCGAGGGCTATCAGAACATGATCCGCACCACCTTACAGGACCCAAAACGCGCACAGCGCTTCGTGGCGGCCATCACCTCCGCCGTGGCCAACAACCCGGCTTTGCAGGAGTGTGACCCGGCCACGGTGCTGTCTGGGGCGCTGCTGGGGGAATCCCTTGGCCTGTCGCCCTCGCCGCAGCTGGGGCAGTATTACCTGGTGCCCTTTAAGAACACCAAGAAGGGGTGTACGGATGCCCAGTTTCAGCTGGGATACAAGGGTTATATCCAGTTGGCCCTGCGGTCCGGGAACTATAAGCGTCTGAATGTCATTGCGGTCAAGGCCGGAGAATTGGTCCACTATGATCCGCTGAATGAAGAGGTGGACCTGGCGCTCATCCAGGACGACGCCCAGCGGGAGGCCGCCGCTACCGTGGGCTATCTGGCTATGTTCGAGTATCTCAACGGCTTCCGCAAGACCATCTATTGGAGTCGGGAGAAGATGGAGCGCCACGCTCTGCGCTACTCCAAAGGCTACGCGGCTAAGAAGGGCTATACCTTCTGGGAAAAGGATTTTGACGCGATGGCCTATAAGACCATGCTGCGCCAGCTGCTCTCCAAGTGGGGAATGCTGTCGGTGGATCTCCAGCGGGCCTTTGAAGCGGACGTTGTGGCGGAGCAGGAGGACGGCGTTCTGACTGTGGCCAACGCCCCAGAGGAGCCGGAGCAAGCATCCATCCCTACGCCAGAGCCGGAGGAACCGACCCAAGCGGCACCGCAGAGGAAGCAGGTGGACCTGCGTGACGTATGACGTTCTGTCTACGGGAAGCCAGGGAAATGCCGTAGTCATCAACGAGACGATCCTGATCGACTGCGGCGTTCCCTTCAAGACGCTGGAGCCGGTGGTGCCGGACCTGAAACTGGTCTTGCTGACCCACCGGCACAGCGACCACTTCCGGCCTAGGACGGTGGCAGTGTTGCATAAGCTGCGGCCGTGCCTGCGCTTCGGATGCTGTGCCTGGATGGTTCCGCTGCTGCAAGAGGCCGGGGTGCGGGCGAGGCAGATCGACTTGTACGACCCTGGCAAAGCGTACCGTTATCCTGGCCTATGTTGTCTGCTGCCTGAGGCCCTGACCCACAATGTTCCCAACTGCGGCTATCACCTGCGGGACCGGGAGGGCAAGCGGCTGTTCTATGCCACCGACACGGGGACACTGGACGGCGTGACGGCAAAAGACTACGACCTCTATCTGGTGGAGGCCAACCACACCAGAGCCGAGCTGGAAGCCCGCCTGCGGGCCAAACAGGAGGCCGGGGTCTATGCCTACGAGTGGGACGTAGCCCAGAACCACCTCAGCCGGGAGCAAGCAGAGGATTGGATCTACCAGAACATCGGCCCCACGGGGCAGTATGCCTTTCTGCACCAGCACGTCGAACCAAGGAGGGGAGTACATGAGACGGAGAGCCTTTGTCTCTGACCTGGCGGGCCAGATTAAGCAGCGAGTTTCTATGAGCGAGTGCCTGCGGGTCTATGGCTTTGAGACGAACCACTCCGGCTTTCTCCACTGTCCCTTCCACGGCGGAGACCGAACGCCGTCGCTGAAAGTCTATCCTGACGGCTGGCACTGCTTCGGCTGCGGGAAGGGCGGGACGGTCATCGACTTTGTTATGGTGCTGTATGGCCTGGACTTCAAGCAAGCCTGCCTGCGCCTGAACCACGATTTTGGCCTGGGTCTGACCGGGGAACCGGCAGACCGCAAGGCATTGGAAGAGGCCCGGAAACGGGCGGATGCAATCGAAAAACAGAAAGCGCAGGAGGAGGCAGAGGAACTGGCTTTGCTGGAAGAACATCGGTATTGGTGGGAGGTCAAGCAGGTATTTGCCCCGGAAAGTGACGGGTATATCCACCCTCTGTATGAGCAGGCGGTGAAAACCCTTCCCTGGCTGGAGTATCTGCTGGACTGCTGCGCCGACAGGAGGTGGACATCATTGAAAACACGACCCTATGCCAATGGGATTACACACAGCAAGATTTCCTGACCAGCACGGCGCCCTATGAGGCCATCTATAAGCTGCACAAGAATCCATTTGAGCACGGGCAGGCGATGGCGGTCATGGTCGCCTATGCCAAGACCCAGGGCTTCACCGGCTTCAAGGCTATGTACAAGAATTACTGCGAGAGCTTGAAACTGGCGGAAAATACGATTCTAGTGGACAACACCACGCAGTTCTCCGGCCAACCCCTGGAGCTGGACGCCGGAGACTGGGAGGCCGATGATCTGGGCGTCGGGCGAGACAGCGGGTGGGGGCATCAGGTGGCCTGCCCCCACCCGGTCCTGCCGGTAGAGCGGCTGGTGAACATCGACACCGGCGTGGAGAAGCTGCGCCTGGCCTACCGCAAGGGGAAGAACTGGCGGGAGATCATCGTGGACAAGTCCACCCTGGCCTCTGCCCAGAAAGTGACGGCCCTGGCCGACCGAGGCATCTCTGTCACCAGCGAGACGGCGAAAGCCTTTGTGCAGTACATCTCAGACCTGGAAAACCTGAACTATGACCGCCTGCCGGAGCGCAAGAGCATCGGCCGCCTGGGGTATATCCCAGGCGAAGGTTTTTCGCCCTATGTGGAAGGGCTGCTCTTCGACGGGGATGCCAGCTTCCGGGACCTCTTTGGGGCTGTCCGTGCCCAGGGAGAGTGGGAGACATGGCTCAAAACGGCGCGGGCTTGCCGAGCCATGTCCATCACGGCGCGGGTCATGCTGGCCGCGTCCTTTGCCTCTCCTTTACTGGAGGTGCTGGGGGCTTTGCCCTTCTTTGTGCATCTGTGGGGCGTGGACTCTGGCACGGGCAAGACGGTCGCCCTGATGCTGGCGGCGTCCGTCTGGGGGGACCCGGCGGTTGGCTCTTATATCAAGACCTTTGATGCGACCGTGGTGGGCCACGAGAAGACGGCGGCCTTTCTCAACCACCTGCCCTTGTGTCTGGATGAGTTACAGCTGGCCAAGAGCGGCCGGGGACCGGCGCAGTTTGACGTGTACAAGCTGGCCCAGGGTGTGGGCCGGACGCGCGGGAACAAATACGGCGGCGTGGACCAGACCCCCACCTGGCGCAACTGCATCCTGACCACCGGGGAAAGCCCTCTGACCTCCCAAAGCGCCGGAGCCGGGGCGGTGAACCGCGTCATCGACATCGAGTGCAAGGCGGATCAGGCGGTTATTACCGATGGTATGGGCGTCTCTTCTGCCCTCAAGAACAACTTCGGCATGGCGGGGCGGCAGTTTGTAGAGCGGCTCTATGCCATCCCGGACGCCCTGGACACTGTGCGGGAGCGGTACCGGACGTTCTTTCGGGAACTTTCCCAGAAGGACACGACGGAAAAACAGGCCATGGCAGCGGCAGCGATTTTAGTCGCAGACCAGTTGGCTACTGGTTGGTTTTTCCGGGACGGTCTGGGGCTGACCATCGATGATCTGACGGATTTTCTGGCATCGAAGGCAGCGGTATCTGCGGGAGAGCGTGGGTATCAGTATCTCTGTGATTGGGTGGCCCAGAACGCCGCTCGGTTTCAGGGCGGGCCGCTGGTGTCCGAGGGACGGAGCCTGGAAGTGTTTGGGGTACTGGAAGCCGACGAAGTCTTTATCATCCGCTCGGTATTCCAGCGGACGGTGAGCGATGCGGGCTTTTCCCCGGCGGCACTGCTTAGCTGGCTGAAACAAAATGAGCTCATCCGCACCAGAGGACGCAACCGGACCCTGAGCAAGCGCATCAACGGGGTGAGGACTGAGTGCGTCTGCCTGCGCCTGCCCAGAGAAGAGTTGGACGAAGAACCGGAGCTGCTACCGTGAATCATAGAAACAAGCTGAGAGGGGAGATCCATTTGGAATTACGAGACTATCAAAAGGAAGCCATTAAAACGATCCAGGCCCAGCTGCCAGGCCGCTACCTGGTGCAGATGGCCACTGGGCTGGGAAAGACGGTCACGTTCGCCAGCTTGCCCCGGCGGGGCAGGGTGCTACTGCTGTCTCACCGGGAGGAGCTGGTCAACCAGCCCCGGAGGTACTACAACTGTTCCTTCGGCGTGGAGCGGGCCGGGGAGCACAGCCAAGGGGAAGAGGTGGTGAGCGCGTCAGTCCAGACCTTAGTGCGGCGGCTGGACCGCTTTGCCCCGGAGGAGTTTGACACGGTCATCGTGGACGAAGCTCACCACGCGGCGGCGGTGACGTACCGAAAAATTCTGGACTATTTTAAGCCCCGGCTGGTCCTGGGTTTTACGGCCACGCCGAACCGGGGGGACAAAATTCGCCTGGACGACGTGTTCCAGAAAATTATTTTTGCAAAAGACCTGCGCTGGGGGATTCAGCAGGGCTATCTCTGTGACATCCTGTGTAAGCGAGTGGACATCGGCTATGACCTCAGTGCCGTCCGAACTCGGATGGGGGACTATGCGCCCGGCGAGTTGGCTCAGGCCATGGAGGGCACGGCGGATGCCATTGCCCAGGCGTACCGGGAAGAAGCCAGCGGGCCGACGCTGATCTTCGCCGTCAACGTAGCCCAGGCCCAGGAGATCGCCGGGAAAATTCCCGGTGCGGTGGCCGTGACTGGACAGACGAAGGACAGGGCGGAGCTGATCCAGCGTTTCACTGATGGGGAAATTCCTTGCCTGGTAAACGTGATGGTTTTCACGGAGGGGACAGATATTCCACGGGTGGAGACGGTGATTCTGGCACGACCGACTCAGTCCGAAGCTTTGTATACCCAGATGGTGGGCCGGGGTTTGCGGCTGTATCCGGGGAAGGAGAAGCTGACCCTCATCGACTGTGTGGGGACTACGGGACGAGCTAGTTTATGTACGGCGCCGAGCTTGCTGGGCCTGGATGTGTCAAATGTCCCCAAACGGAAGCAGAATGAGTTGCAGGGCTTGCTGTTCGACCTGCCTCTGAAAGCAGCGGCGGCTTCGGATGCACCGGAGAGCTGGGTTCGCAACGTGGAGATCGTGGATTTATGGGCTAAGACCCAGAGCTATGTGACCCATGACGTGAACTGGTTCAAGATGCCGGACGGCTCCCTTGTGTGTGCTCTGGCCGACCGGACGAAGTTCGTTATCTCCTGCCCGGATGCCTTGGGACAGGTGGAACTGGAGGGAGAGAAGATGCCCATGCAGCAGGCGTTGGACCAGGTGTATGTGACCCTACGGGATCAGCACGCAGACGCCCGGAACCTCTGGGACTTAAACGCCGTCCGCCGCTGGGGGAGCCAGCCCGCCACGGAAAGCCAGCTCAAGCTCATTCGCCGCCGCTGTCGGTTCCGGGGCTTTGATCCCACGGGACTGACCAAGGGGCAGGCCAGCCAAATTCTGAACCGGGTCTTGAACGGGGGAAACGGAGGGAAGCGCCGTGGCCACTGAGACACAGCATCAGATTGCTCTGCTCAAGTGGAGCAGACAGCCAAAAATTCGGACGACCTGGCCAGAGCTGAAATTGCTCTATCACATCAAGAATGAGACGAAAGAGGGTGCGGCGCAAGTCGCTGTGGACCGGGCTATGGGGGGGAAGAAGGGTGTGCCGGACCTCTGCCTGCCGGTGGCGCGGGGGAAATATCACGCCCTGTACATCGAGATGAAGAATGAGAGGGGCCGCACCAGTTCGGAACAGGAATGGTGGCTCGATGCCCTGAAAGGGGCAGGCGCTTTGACCTGCGTCTGCAAGGGATGGCAGGCGGCGGTCCAGACGTTAGAGTGGTACCTCTCGTTGGAGAAGGAGGGATGAGGCATGGAACTGCCCTTTGAACGGGCGGCCCTGCGGGGCGATCCGATGCCGGAGGGAATGGCCTTGTATGAACAGGCGGCTTTTCAAGCTCTGCGGGGGTTGTATGCCCTGTATCGCCGGGGTGGGATCAGCCGGGAAGACGCTGCGCGGGAAAAAGAGAAGATCCTGGAAGCCTATCGGCAGGAGGGAGCAGACTGGGCTCGGAGCCGGGAAATCACCCAGGCCCACGCCCGTCTATGGCAAAACATCGAGGCTGCTGCCAATCGCTATGGCCGGGAACGGACCCTGGACCATGCCGATGCCTTTGTACGGGCGGTGTATGGGGCGGGGGTGAAAGCAGGAAAGGGGGAGATGCCATGACCTTACACGACCTATCCCAGTTGTACTATCTGACGCGGGAGATTGAGATGGACCGGCGGAGGCTGGAAGAATTGGAACAGCAGGCCCTTCCGGGGGCGCAGAGGCTCAGCGGGATGCCGGGAGGAGGTGGGACATCGGACCAGGTGGCAGAGCTGGCGGCCCAGATCGCGGACCTGCGGGAACTCATTCGGGCCAAACAGAAGCAGTGCATTCTGGAACGGCGGTGGCTTGAGGGGTACATTGCCGGCATCGGGGACAGCCTGACCCGGCAGGTCTTTACCCATCGGTTTATCCATGGCCTGAGTTGGCGGCAGGTGGCCGACTGCGTGGGCGGCGGGAATACAGAGGCCGGGTGCAAGAAGCTGGTGTATCGTTTTTTGCGAAAAACCTAAAGTTGTCCCGTTTGTCCCGGCTACCTGTGGTATACTGGTATTGTGATTTTTTTAGAGATAGGGTTTTCCTCTTTTCCCCGGACGGCGCTGGGCTTTGGCTTGGCGTCGCCCGGATTCTTTTTGCCCGCAGCGGGGAGGTGGTAACGTGGCGGAGCTGACCAAAAAGCAAAAACGATTTGTCCAGGAATACCTGATCGACCTGAACGCCACGGCTGCTGCCCGGCGAGCAGGATACAGCGAGAAAACGGCGCGGTGCATCGGTAATGAGAACTTGACGAAACCAGCTATCAAGGCGGAGATCGACCGGGAACTGGCGAAGATCCAGAGCGACCGGATCGCCACCGCCGATGAAGTGATGCGTTATCTGACCTCCGTGATGCGGGGAGAGCAGACGGAGGAAATCCCTCTGCTCCAGGGCGATGGCATACAGGCGCTGGTAGCCAAGGATGTGAGTGCGAAGGACCGGCTGAAAGCGGCGGAACTCATCGGCAAGCGTTATGGCCTGTTTACGGAAAAGCTGGGGCTGGACGGCGTGGTGCCGGTGATCTTGGCGGGGGATGATGAGGTTGAAGAATAATATCATCCACTTGCCTGAGGTCATCGGCAAGGGTTACGGGGCCTTCTGGCGGTTCCGGGGCCGCTACCGGGTGGTGAAAGGCTCTCGTGCCTCGAAGAAGTCCAAGACCACGGCTTTGAACCTCATCACCCGCATGATGCAGTATCCCCAGGCCAATACGCTGGTGGTACGAAAAGTTTTTCGGACCCTGAAAGATTCTTGCTTTACAGAACTGAAATGGGCCATCCACCGGCTGGGCGTAGATGCCTGGTGGGGCATCCGGGAAAGCCCTCTCGAAATGACCTATCTGCCCACGGGCCAGAAGATCTATTTCCGGGGCCTGGATGACCCGCTAAAGGTCACGTCCATCACGGTAGAGAATGGCTATTTGTGCTGGTGCTGGATCGAGGAAGCCTATGAGATCATGGACGAACGGGCCTTTGACATGCTGGACGAATCCATTCGAGGGGGCATCCCCAAGGAGACGGGGCTGTTCAAGCAGATCACCCTGACCTTCAACCCCTGGAACGAGAAGCACTGGCTGAAAGCCCGCTTCTTCGACGCCCCGCCGGACCCGGATATTCTGGCCCTGACCACGAACTACCTGTGTAACGAGTGGCTGGACCAGGCTGACCTGAAAGTGTTTGAGACGATGCGGGAGAATAACCCCCGTCGGTATCAAGTGGCCGGTCTGGGCGGCTGGGGTATCGTAGAGGGTCTGGTTTTTGAGAACTGGAAAGAGGAAGCCTTTGAGACGGCAGCCATTGCCAAAAAGCCCGATGTCATCAGTGCCTTCGGCCTGGACTTCGGTTACACCAACGACCCGACGGCCCTGTTCTGTGGGCTGGTCAGCCAGGAGGAGAAGACCATCTGGGTCTTTGATGAACTCTATGAGAAGGCCCTGAGCAACCGGGCCATTTGTGACCGGGTGACGGCCATGGGCTACGCCAAAGAGCGCATCCGGGCCGACTGCGCCGAGCCGAAGAGCATCGACGAGCTGCGGGAGCTGGGGCTGTACCGTATCACGCCCGCTCGGAAGGGGCGGGACAGCATCAACAACGGCATCCAGTATATTCAGGATTACCGCATCGTCATCCACCCCAGGTGTGTGAACTTCCTTACAGAAATCTCCAATTATACCTGGGCCGAAGATAAATTCGGGGGCAAGCTCAATGCCCCCATCGACGCCTTTAACCATCTCATGGACGCCATGCGCTACGCGCTGGAGGACGTGCTGGTGGGGCCGGCGTTTTCGTTTGAATAAGACAGAAAGGAGGGAGAAACATGAGCGGGATCATCACAGAGACAGAACGGGTGAGCCGCCTGATCCTACAGGGAAAACGGCGAGGCTTGAATGAACTGCAATTCTTCGCGGCAGAGCTGCAAGACTGGCGGGATAGCCCCCGACGGAAAGAACAGCTCCAGGGCGAGCGCTACTATCGCGGGCAACAGGACATCCTACGCCGCCAGCGGACGGTCATCGGGACCGACGGGAAATTGCAGACGGTGGACAACCTACCCAACAACCGGATCGTGGACAATCAGTACGCTCTGATGGTAGACCAGAAGACAAACTATCTGGTGGGCAAGCCCATCACGCTGAACTGTCGGAACAAGACTTACACGGCCCAGCTGGGCAAGGTGTTCGGCCGCCGCTTCGGGCGGCTGCTGAAATACGTCTGCGAGGACGCCCTGAACGGCGGCTTGGGCTGGCTCTACCCCTATTATGACCGGGAGGGTCAGCTGGCCTTTCAGCATTTCCCAGCCTATGACATCCTGCCCTTCTGGGCCGACGACGACCACACGACGCTGGACTGTGCCTTGCGCTACTACACTCAGGAGGTCTGGAACGGCTACACAAAGGAGATCGTGGAGCGGGTGGAACTGTTCAAGGACGACGGCCTGTGGCGGTATCTCTTCCAGCACGGCCAGCTCATCCCGGACGTAGAGCTGGGGGAGCATGAGAATTACTTCGCCGTGGACATGGGAGGGCAGACCCAGGAATTTAACTGGACCCGCATCCCACTCATCCCCTTTAAGTACAACAAGCAGGAGGTCCCCTTGCTCTGCCGGGTCAAGACCTTGCAGGATGGGATCAACACCATGCTCTCGGACTTTGCCGACAACATGCAGGAGGACGCCCGGAACACCATCCTCATCCTGAAAAACTACGACGGGGAGAACCTGGGCCAGTTCCGGCACAACCTGGCGACCTACGGGGCCGTCAAGGTCCGCAGCGACGGTGGAGTGGAGACGCTGCAAGTAGAGGTCAACGCAGACAACTACCAGAGTATCTTAAAGCTGCTCAAGCAGTCGCTCATCGAGAACGCCCGTGGCTACGATGCCAAGGATGACCGCCTCTCTGGCAACCCCAACCAGATGAACATTCAGTCCATGTATTCTGACATCGACCTGGACGCCAACGGCATGGAGACGGAGTTCCAGGCTGCCTTTTCCGATCTGCTGTGGTTCATCGACCAGGACTTTGTCAACCGCCGGGGCCTAGGTGATTTTTCGGGGGAGGATCTACAGATTGTCTTCAACCGGGACATCCTCATCAACGAGAGTGAGTCCATTGACAACTGCTCTAAGTCTCTTGGTATCCTGTCCAACGAGACGATCGTGGAGCAGCACCCCTGGGTGTCTGACGTAGATCTGGAGCTGGCCCGCCTGCGAAAAGAGCAGGACGAGGCCATGGCACGGGCACCGGAGTACACCGGGGCCTTTGGCGGCGGTGAGGGCACATGAGAGACGCAGCCTATTGGCGGCAGCGCAGCGCTCTGCTGGAAGCCAGCGCCCACAAGAACGCCGACGAGAGCGTCCGGGCCTTGGAGGAGCTTTATCAGGAGACGCAGCGGGAAGTCCGGCAGGAGATCGAGAGCTGGTATGCTCGCTTCGCCCGTGACAATCAGCTGACCCTGGCCGAAGCCAAGAAACGGCTCACGGCGGGGGAGATGGAGGAATTTCGTTGGTCTGTGGAGCAGTATGTGAAGGTCGGGAAACAGGCGGGCTTGGACCCAGCCTGGCAGAAAAAGCTGGCCAACGCCTCCGCTCGGTTCCATATCTCCCGTTTGGAAGCAATCGAGTTGCAGATCCAGCAACAGATAGAGCTGCTCTATGGGAACCAGGTGGATGAAGTAGATGAGCTTCTGCGGAAGGTCGTGGGAGAGGGCTACACCCACACAGCCTTTGAGGTCCAGAAGGGCCTTGGGGCAGGTTGGGACATCGCCACCCTGGACCCACGCAAGTTAGACGCCCTGCTGACCAAGCCTTGGTCTACGGACCATAAGACTTTTCGGGACCGGTGCTGGACCAACAAAGAGGCACTGGTCGGGGAGGTCAGCAAGCGCCTGACCCAGGGCCTTCTGCGGGGAGACGCCCCGGCCAAGACCATCGCAGCCATCCAGAAGACCTTCGGGGTCCATCGTTATAAAGCCGCCCGCTTGGTCCACACGGAGACGACCTACTTCAACGCCGTGGCCAGCAGGCAAGCCTATCAAGACCTGGACGTGGAACAGGTGGAGATCATTGAAACACTGGACGGCCGGACCTGTGAGATATGCGGGGATATGGATGGAAAGATCATCCCATTGTCTCAGTATGAGCCGGGGGTCACAGTGCCGCCCTACCATCCCAACTGCCGGGGGACCACGGCTCCCGCCATTGACGCAAAGTGGGCCGGGAAGCGCCTGGCCAGGGATGGAGAGGATGAACTCTATGAGGTCCCGGCGGATATGACCTATGCCCAGTGGAAGGAAGCCTTTGTGGATGGCGGCAAGAAAAGCAAGTTGACCAGGGCCTCTGACGGTGCTATACTCAAACCCAACACATCAGATGATGGAGGGGCCGCTGTGCAGACGGTAGGATACATTGACAGAGAGAAATACAGCTGTATCACGAAGGACATCACTACAGACGAGGTAGTCCTGACGCCGGAGCGCGTACAGCACATCAAGGACCGACATCCGGGGCATTTTGAACGCATCGAGCCATTTTTGCGGATGGCTTTGGAAGACCCAGACTACATCCTTGCAGACAAAAGCCCGAACACTGGCCTGATTTTGAAGATGGTCGAACGGGAAGGGACACGTTTTCAGACCGTCCTGCGGGTGCATACCTCTGCGGATAACCCAGCCTTCAAGAACTCCATCATCTCTTCCTGGGAGATTAGTGAATCCCGATGGGAAAACTACATCAAAAACAAAACCGTTCTTTACAAGAAGGAATAATCCTGCTATAATTTCAGTAGGATAAGAACGGGCTTTGAGGTGGTAAATTTCGTTGCGACCACACGCCGATGGTATGACAAGGGGAAACCCTGAGAGATGCGGGAGAGGCGACGCCCGCCAAGGCCCAATCTGACAGAGGGAGTAGGTCTGCACCTGCTCCCTTTTCCTAAAGCAAGGACACTTGAGGTGGTAGATTTCGTCCAGACCACACGCCGACGGTATGACAGGAGGAAACTCTGAGAGATGCAGGAGGAATTGGACACCTGCCAAGTGTTTTCCTTGCTTTTGTTGTATCCACACAACTTCATTGATGAAAGCATCCTGTAAAAACGCAGGGTGCTTTTTTCATACCCATTTTTTAAGACAGGAGGGAAAGAACATGACAAAAGAAACTTTGCTCGGCTGGGGGCTGAGTGAGGAACAGGCCAAAAAAGTCCTGGACGGACTGAACGGTTCCTTTGTCACAAAAGTGCGGTTCGATGAGGTCAACACCGAACTGACCGCCGCCAAGAACACCATCAAAGAGCGTGACACCCAGCTTGAAACGCTGAAGAAGGCGTCTGGGGACACCAAGGCCCTTCAGGACCAGATCATCCAGCTTCAGGCAGACAACAAGAAGAAGGATGACGATCACGCCGCCGAGCTGAAGAATCTGCGGATCGGCAATGCGGTCGAGCTGGCCCTGACCGGTGCGAGGGCAAAAAACAACACGGCGGCCAAGGCGCTGCTGGCTGGGTTCCTGGAAAAGGCTGAGCTGGATGAGACCGGTGCAGTCAAGGGCCTGGACGATGAGATCAAGAAGTTGGTCAAAGATGAGAAGACCGCTTTTCTCTTTGAAGCCAAGGAGACCGGCGGCAAGTTCCGGGGCGCCAAGTCCGCCGAGAGGGGCGAGGGTGGCCAGGGTGGGATGACCCTGGAGAACCTGAAAAAGCTCCCGCCGGTGGAGCGGCACCGTTGGTCGGTGGAACACCCGGAGGAATACAAAGCACTCTATGAAGGAGGAAACGCATAATGGGAAACACGGTATATGATAATTTTTTCCTGTCCAACGAGATCGAGGACCAGTATAAGTCCCATCTGGACCTGGTGCAGTTCTGCACCGTGGACAACAACCTGACCGGCGAGGCCGGCATGATCCGAAAGATCCACAAGTACAAGGCCACCAGCGGCACCGAGAAGCTGGCCAAGGGCGAGGGCAACTCCAAGACCATCACGGCTGCCTACACTGAGCAGGAGTACAAGATCCTGCTGGCGCAGAACCGCTTCGTCTACTACGATGAGGAGGCCATGACTGACCCCATGGTGGTAACGACCGGCACCCGCCACGCCGGGACCGACCTGTTCAACACTCAGAACGATGACGTGTATGCGGCCTTCCAGGACGCGACCCTGGTCATGCCCGTTACGGCCCTGAACTTCGGGGCCTTTGTGGACGCCACGGCCATGCTGGCCCTGGAGAATTTGGAGGGCGTGACCCTGTTCGCCTTCGTGAACCCCGCTGACATGGCCAAGATCCGCAAGACCCTGGGCGAAGACCTGAAATTTGTGGAGTCCTATGCTCGGCAGGGCTATGTTGGTACCGTGGGCGGTGTGAATCTCTATGTGAAGAAGGACGCCCTGCCTGGTAAAGTCACCATGGCCACCAAGGAGGCCGTGACCCTCTTCAATAAGAAGGGGACTGAGGTCGAGCAGGAGCGAGACGGCAACACCCGGAAGAACAGCATCTACTCCCGCAAGTATTACATCGTCGCTCTGACCGACGAGACGAAGGCCGTGGTCATTGTGGTGGGCGCTGCGGCGGTCAGCACCGATACCACTGTGACCGCTGGCAAGACCTACTATGCGGCCGCCAGCATGGGCTATGTGAAGGTCACGCCGGCCAAAGAGGACAGCCCCAAGACCAAGGGCTGGTATGAGATTACCCCGTCCTGAGAGGATAGGTGCGTAATATGCGAGAGCAGACCATCGCCTGGCTGACGGCCTGGGGCCTGGGCGGGGCGGAGTATGACGTCTTCTTGGACATCGTCCTGAACGCCGTCACCTGGCGGCTGAAAAATCTGACGGGCTGTGAGGAACTGCCGGAGGGCCTGGTGAGCCTGGGCGCCGCCATGGCAGCAGGGGAATACCTGCAAGCCAGAAAAGCCAAGGGCGAACTGGAGGGCTTTGACCTGGAAATGGCCATCAAGTCCTTGCAGGAGGGGGACACCACTGTCACCTTCGCCATCGGCGAAGGCAGCGCCACCCCGGAGCAGCGGCTCGACGCCCTCATTGACCATCTGCTGAACGGCCGGATGGATGAGGTCTATCGCTACCGGAGGCTGGTATGGTGAGCCGGGCGGTGCAGACCGCCCTGGCCCGCCTGTGGACAGACCGTTGCACGATCTACGGTCAGAATGCCGTGACTGTGCTGGGAAGCCATCTGACGGACTTTCAGCCTGTGGTCCTGGCGGAGGATGTGCCCTGTAAGCTGTCTTTTGAATCCCTGACCGTGACCACCGGAGACGGCGTGGCGACAGTGGGACAGTCCGTCAAGCTCTTTCTGGCCCCGGAGATCGCGGTCCCGGCGGGCTGTAAGATCGTTGTGACCCGACCTGACAGGACAGAGCTTACCTATGGGCAGTCTGGCTTGTCAGGGGTGTTCCACAACCACCAGGAAATCTTATTAGAACCGTTCCGGGGGTGGGCCTGATGGGACGAAGCTGGGGACAGTGTGATTTTGAAGCACTGCTGAAACTGTCGGAGCAGATCGCCAAGTATTCCAGTCTGGACGGGGACCAGCTCTGCCGCCGGGCAGCTAAACAACTGGCACAGATCCTGCTGAACAAGGTGAAGAAGAGGACCCCGGTGGGGGTCCCGCCCAACTATGCCACAGAAGCAGCATTGCAGGAATATTGGGCCGGGTACCGGGGTGGTACTCTGCGGGACGGCTGGAGCATCCTGCCCATCCAGAAGCAGGGAGATGAGTACACGATCACGGTCATCAACAACCTGGAGTACGCCAGCTATGTGGAGTTTGGCCACCGGCAACAGCCGGGGCGGTACGTCCCAGCCCTGGGCAAGCGCTTGCGGGAGAGCTGGGTGCCGGGCCGGTACATGCTGACCATCTCCGAGCAGGAGCTTCGGGCGCTGGCCCCCCGGCTGCTGCAAGATCTGCTGTATGACACGATGCGGGAGGTGTTTTCACGCACATGATCCAGGAGATCATCCAGGGGGTCGCCCAGGCCCTCTATCAGACCTTTGGCGACGAGTACAAAATTTATGAAAACGACGTGGAGCAGGGCTTACAGGAGCCTTGCTTTTTTCTGGGCGTTTTGCAGCCTACGCTCAGCCCCTTACCCGGAGGGCGGTTCCTCAGTCAGAATCCGCTGGACGTGCAGTATTTCCCTGCCAGCAGGCGGGACAACCAAACCTTACTGTGCGTAGCGGAACGATTGCAGACCTGCCTGGAACTGATCACCCTGCCGGACGGGGCAATGGTGCGGGGCACAGAGCGGTCTTATGCCATCACGGACAACGTACTGCATTTCCTTGTGACCTACCCTGTGACCCTGCGGCGGCCCAGAGAAGAGACGCCCATGCAGGAGGTCCAGGTGGACGCCACGACGAAGAAGGGAGAATGACCCATGGAATCGAAGAACACACAGCCCGTCTATTCCAAGCAGCAGCTCTTGACCTTCCAGCGCTACGCCGCGCGGCGGGATCTGCTGGAAGCTCTGCTGAAAGACGACGAAAGCTATACCCATGACCAGGTCCAGAACCTGATCGACGACTTTATGAAAGGAAAGGTGAGGGAATAATGGCCCTTGGCGGCGGCACTTTTTTGGTGCAGAACAAGATCTTACCCGGCGCCTACATCAACTTTATCAGCGTGGCCAACGCCAGCGCATCTCTGTCCGACCGTGGCATTGCAACGCTGCCTCTGTCCATGGATTGGGGGCCGGAGCAGACGGTCGTGAGCGTGGAGCAGGGAGAGTTTCAGAAGAACAGCCAGGTCCTCTTTGGCTATGCCTACACGGCGGAGGAACTGCGTCCCATGCGGGAGATCTTTCTTCATGCCCGGAAAGTCTATTTCTTCCGGCTCAACGCCGGCGGGAGCAAGGCGGCCAACACCTACGGCACGGCCAAGTACCCCGGTACCCGTGGCAACGCCCTGCGCGTGACCATCGAGGAAAGCGAGAACAGCCAGGCGGAGGCTCGGCTGTATGATGTGACGACCTGGCTGGGCATGGTCCAGGTGGACCAGCAGAAGGGCGTTGCCACGGCAGAAGCCCTGAAGAACAACGACTATGTGGACTGGAAGACCTCGGCGGCCCTGGCGGTGACGGCTTCTGCGCCGCTCACCGGCGGGAGCAACGGAGAGGTCCAGGATGCAGCCTATCAGACCTATCTGGACAAGATGGAAGCGTATACCTACCACGCTATGGGCTGCCCTTCGGCCAGCGTGACCATCACGGCCCTGTTTGCGGCCTTCTGCAAGCGGATGCGGGAGGAGGTCGGCAAGAAGTTCCAGGTGGTATGCTTCCGAAAGCTGGCGGACTATGAGGGCGTGGTCAGTGTGAAGAACTCCCTCAACGGCAGCGAAAATGACCCGGCCCTGGTGCCCTGGGTCACGGGCGTCATTGCGGGCACGGCGGTGAACAAGTCCGCCACCAACATGACCTATGACGGCGAGTACGCCATCGACGTGAGTGACACACAGAGTCAGCTGGAGGCGGGCATTCAGGAGGGTTCCTTCCTCTTCCATCTGGTGGACGAGAAGGTGGTGGTCCTGGAGGACATCAACACCTTCGTTTCCATCACCGACGAGAAGAGCGGGGACTTTTCCAGCAACCAGACCATCCGGGTGCTGGATCAGATCGCCAATGATATTGCGGTCCTGTTCGGCAAGAAGTACATTGGCAAGGTCCCCAACGATGCGGCTGGCCGCATCTCCCTCTGGAACGACATCGTGAAGCACCACCAGCAGCTCCAGAGTATCCGGGCCATTGAGAATTTCAGCGGCGATGACGTGACCGTGGAGCAGGGCGACACCAAGAAGGCCGTGGTGGTCACCGACCAGATCACCCCGGTTAACGCCATGGCCCAGCTCTACATGACGGTCTATGTCAGCTGAGAAGGGAGGAAGTAACGCATGAGCGACACCATTATGAACGCCATGGACGCCGTATACGGCAGCTTGGCCGAGTGCTATATCACCATCGACGGCAGCCGGTACAACATGATGTCCCTGACGGAGTTCAATAGCGAGCTGGCCGTGAACATCACCGAGGTTCCCATTTTGGGCAAGGTGGGCATGGGGCACAAGCCCGCCGGCGGCAAGGGGACCTGGAGCGGCACGGCCCACTACAACCAGTCTGTCCTGCGCCGCATGGCGGACCAGTATCAGAAGACCGGCGTCCTGCCGTACTTCGAGATCCAGGTGACCAACGAGGACCCAAGCTCTTCGGTGGGGGCGCAGACGATCCTGCTGCATGACTGCCTGTGTGAGAAGTTCACCCTGGCCAAGTTCAAGGCAGGGGAAGAAATTTTGGACGAAGAACTCAGCGGGACCTTTGAATCCTGGGATATGCCCAGGGAGTTTGATCCCTTGGACGGGATGCAGTGAGACAGAATAGGAGGAATATCACATGGATCTGACCGCATTTCTGGCGGAGAACGCCCAGACTGTAGAGCACGTCAACTACGCCGCCTCTAAGCGCTTCCTGGACAGCGAAGGCAAGCCCATGCTGTGGGAACTGCGGGCGGTGGACGGCGCAGAGGATGAGGCCCTGAGAAAAGACAGCGCCCGGCGGGTGCCGGTCCCCGGCCGACGGGGGCAGTACCAGCGGGAGACGGACTACGACGCCTACCTGGGCAAGCTGGCCGTGGCCTGCACGGTCTTCCCGAACCTGAACGACGCCAATCTGCAAGACAGCTACCGTGTCAAAAGCGCGGAGGCCCTGCTGAAAACCATGCTCACCTCCGGGGAGTACACGGACTACCTTATCAAGGTGCAGGAGGTCTGTGGCTTTGAGACCATGCAGGACGAGGTAGACCTGGCAAAAAACTGATCGAGGGCGGCGACGGACAGGCCAACGTCGCCTATTACTGCCTACATGAGCTACACCTATTGCCCTCTGAATATTTGGCCTTGCCCCGTCGAGAACGGGCGTTCATTACGGCTGCCATCCAGCTGCGGACCGAGAACGAAGAGAAGAAACGGAAAGAGCTGGAGCGGAAGCAGCGGCACTGACCGCCGCAAGATCAAACAAGAAAGGGGGTGGTGGCTTTGGCGACCATCCGCACGGCCATCGCCCTGTATGACGGCGTGACCGGACCGCTGAAAAGTATGCACAAGGCTATGAGCATCGTGCTGAATAGTTTTGAGGCCATGCAGCGAGCCTCCGGGAACGCAATTGACACGGCCAGCCTCCAGCAGGCGCGGGAAGAGCTGGCCAGAGCCGGAGCCGCCCTGAACAACATTGAAGACAGCATCCGCAACGACGAAGAGGCACAGCGCCGCTTCAACCAGCGCATCCGGGACGGGGACACCGCTGCCGGGGGCCTGTGGGACAAGCTCAAGGGCATCGCCATGACCGTCGGCGGCCTGGCTGCCTTGCAGAAGCTCATCGGTCTGTCTGATGAACTGAGCAGCACCAAGGCCCGGCTGAACCTGCTGGTGGATGACGGCGGGTCCGTGGACGCCCTGGAAAAGAAGATCATGGCCTCGGCCCAGCGAAGCCGGTCGGCCTACTTTGACACGGCCTCCGCCGTGGCCAAGCTGGGTCTGAACGCCGGCAACGCCTTCGGCGGGGACATGGACCAGGTCATTGCCTTCATGGAGCAAGTCAATAAGCAGTTCGTCATCGGCGGCGCGACGGCTCAGGAGCAGAGCAACGCCATGGTCCAGCTGACCCAGGCCATGGCCGCCGGTGCCCTGCGGGGCGAAGAGCTGAACTCCATCCTGGACGGCGCCCCCGGTATCGCTCGTGCCATCGAGAAATACATGGGCATCGCCGAAGGCTCCATCAAAACCGTGGCAGAGAAGGGGGAAGTCACCGCCCAGGTGGTGAAAAATGCCCTCTTTGCCATGGCGGATGAGACCAATGAGAAGTTCGAGAGTATGCCCAAGACCTGGGCACAGATCTGGACAGAGATGCAGAACAAGGCCCTGTCCGTTTTCTCGCCCATCCTGACCAAGCTCAGTGAGATCGGGAACAGCGACCAGTTCAACACCGCCCTAGATGGCCTAATGAACGCT
>OLRQ01001068.1_pt1 | contig 23612 bp, 19 predicted proteins | sample 1671971 | NCBI WGS metagenome assembly OLRQ01 (sample SAMEA3136631, study PRJEB25190) | human gut metagenome | biome: human gut; feature: human-associated habitat; material: faeces | place: Austria | collected 2013
CAGCGCCTGGCCATCCTGACCCAGCTGACCCGCGGGACCTGTCCCCTGCTGGTGGCCACGGTAGAGGGCCTGCTCCAGCGCACCCTGCCCCAGGAGACCCTGACCCAAGCCTGCCGCCAGCTCCAAGTGGGCCAGGCCTGCCCGTTGGACGACCTGACCGACTTCCTGGTCCGGGCCGGCTACACCCGCTGTGACCAGGTGGAAGGCCCCGGCCAGTTTGCCCTGCGGGGCGGCATTTTAGACGTCTTCTCCCCCGGCCTGGACCTCCCCCTCCGCATGGAGTTCTGGGGGGATGAGATCGACTCCATGGGCCTTTTCGACCCTGTCACCCAGCGCCGCACCGCCCAGCGGGAGACCTGCGAGCTGCTCCCCGCCGGGGAAGTCATTTCCCTGTCGGGGGACCCCATCTCCGGCCCCCCTGACCTGGCCCTGCCCCAGGTCTATCCCCAAGTGGCCACAGCGGCAGACTACCTGCCGCCAAACGCCCTCGTCGCCCTGTGCGACACCCCCCGCGTGGCCGACCGGGCAAAAAACTACCTCTGGCAGCTGGGGGAAGACATCACCGCCCTCTTAGAGCAGGGCGTTCTCACCGGCAAACACCCCGTCTTTGCCGAGACCTGGGAGGGCCTGTGCGCCGCGCTGGCCAAGCGCACCTTACTCTATTTCGATTCCTTCACCACTGGCTCTCTGCCGGTCCCCCCGGCGTTTCTGCTGTCGCTGACCGCCCGCCAGCTCCCCGGCTACGGCATCAGCTTCGAGGCCGTGACGGAAGATTTACGAGCCTATCAAAAATCCGATTTTTCCGTGGTCGTTCTGACCTCCAGCCGGAGAAAAGCCGATGCCCTGCAAGCTATGCTCCGGGAGCAGAAAGTTTACACGGCGGTGGACGAACTGCTCCACGAGCTGCCGGAGCCGGGCCGCATCACCCTGGCCGTGGGCGGCCTCTCCGCCGGGTTTGACTACCCCGACGGGAAACTGGCCGTCCTCTCCGAGGGTGAAGCCCTCCCCGCCCGAAAGCCCCGCCCCAAGCGGGCCAAAGGGGACGCCACCACCCGCCAGAAATTAGAGGCCTTCACCGACCTCTCCCCCGGCGATCTCGTGGTCCACGACCACCACGGCATCGGCCGCTTCGTCGGCATGGTAAAGATGTCCGTGGACGGCGCCCCGCGGGATTACATCAAGCTCCAGTTCGCCGGGGCAGACATTCTCTATGTCCCCGCCCTCCAGCTGGACCTCGTCTCCAAATACATCGGCAGCGGCGACGACCCCAGCCGCAAGCGCCTGTCGAAACTGGGCGGCACGGAATGGGAAAAGTCTAAAAGCCGCGCCAAAAAGGCCGCCAAAGACATGGCCAAGGGCCTCATCCAGCTCTATGCCCAGCGCCAGCGCCTGGCCGGCCATGCCTTCGCCCCGGACTCCCCCTGGCAGCAGGAGTTCGAGGCCCTCTTCCCCTATCCCGAAACCGATGACCAGCTCCGCTGCGCCCAGGAGATCAAGCGGGACATGGAAAAAGCCGTCCCCATGGATCGCCTGCTCTGCGGCGATGTGGGCTACGGCAAAACGGAGGTGGCGTTCCGGGCCATCATGAAATGTGTCTTAGAGGGCAAGCAGGCCGCCCTGCTGGTCCCCACGACCGTCCTGGCCCAGCAGCATTACATGACGGCCGTCAAGCGCTTCTCCCACTTTCCCGTGCAGATCGAGATGATCTCCCGCTTCCGCACCGCCGCCCAGACGAAGGATATTTTACGGCGGACGAAAGAGGGGGCCGTGGACCTGCTCATCGGCACCCACAAGCTCCTGGGGAAGGACATTCAGTTCCACGACTTGGGCCTGCTCGTCGTGGATGAAGAGCAGCGCTTCGGGGTTGGTCACAAGGAGAAGCTCAAAAAAATGACCAGTCAGGTCGATGTCTTGACCCTCTCCGCCACGCCCATCCCCCGGACCCTGAACATGGCCCTCTCCGGCCTGCGGGATATGTCCACGCTGGAGCAGCCCCCCGTCAACCGCCAGCCCGTCCAGACCTATGTGATCGAGCACGACTGGGGCCTGCTGGCCGACGCCATGCGCCGGGAGCTGGACCGGGGCGGCCAGGTCTACTATCTCCACAACCGCACGGAGACCATCGACCAGACCGCCGCAAAAATTCGTTCTCTTCTGGGCGAAGAGGTCCGCATCGGCACCGCCCACGGCAAGCTGGACCAGGAGCAGCTGGGCGATATTATGAGCCAGATGACCGATGGGGAGCTGGACATTTTGGTCTGCACCACCATCATCGAGACGGGCATCGACCTGCCCAACGCCAACACCCTCATCATCGAAAACGCAGAAAACTTCGGCCTGGCCCAGCTCCACCAGCTCCGGGGCCGCGTGGGCCGCTCCACCCGCCGCGCCTCGGCCTACCTGACCTACCGTCCCAGCAAAATCCTCACGGAGGACCAGAACAAACGCCTCTCCGCCATCCGGGAATACGCCGCCTTCGGCTCCGGCTTCAAGATCGCCATGCGAGACCTGGAAATTCGCGGGGCGGGCAATCTCCTCGGCCCGGAGCAGTCCGGCTTCCTCATGAGCGTGGGCTATGATCTCTACCTGCGCCTCTTAGAGGAGGCCGTCCTGGAGGAGCAGGGCAAGCCCGTGGAAAAGCCGACCTGGTGCACGGCGGACTTCGCCGTCCCCGCCGCCATCCCGGAGAAATACATCCCCGCCCCGGAGCAGCGCATGGACCTCTACCGCCGCATGGCCCGCGTCCGCACCCAGGAAGAGGGCGACGACATCATCGACGAACTCATCGACCGCTACGGCGAGCCGCCCAAGAGCGTCACGAACCTCATCGCCATCGCCCTGCTCCGCGCCCGCGCCGCCGCCCTGGGCATGACAGAGCTGGCTCAAAAAGAAAACAGTGTCCGCTTCTCCCTCCCCAAGCCGGATTTCGCCCGCGTCGCAGCCACCTGCGGCCTGGAAAAATACAAGGGCCGCCTGCTCTTCTCCGCCGGCGAGAAGCCCTACCTCTCCCTCCGCCTCAAAAAGGGCGACGACGTCCTCAAGCTCACCAACCTCGTCCTCACCGACTTCGCCGCCGCCCCCCAATAACCCCAAAACCGGAGACCGCACAAAAAATCGTGCAGTCTCCGGTTTTATTTTCATAGGTACTTCTTGTTAGCTGAAAATGGAGATCTGGTTCTGCTCCCGTGGGATACGTTTCGGCAGCAGGGACGCATAGAGCTTTTGGGTTTCTTGAGGACACCGTTCGATCAACCGCTCCAACTTTTTTCTGTCCCGAACCGGGATCAAAGCCTGATGCGGTGCAAGGTAGATCAGAACAAATTTATGATTCAAAATCAGTTGAATGATATTCCGTAATGTCCCTTTGCTTTTTCCATCCCAAATCATAAAACCACAGTCTGCATCCATCCCCATAGCAATGTCCTTTTGGCGATAAAATGCAAAGCCCTGCATCTGTTTTTCGACGGGGATATTTTTTACCTTCCAATTTCCAATGTTATTTCTGGCCTTACCATTGCTCGCATAAACCGTAACATGGGGATAGCCAACGTCAGCACACAGCTTTTGCACCGCACTGTCTACGCCATAGCAATCCCCCACTAAAATGTCATGGTTGGCGCGGCAGATCGACATAATTTTTGTCTGCACGGGGAGGTCAAGATGCTTCAAATTTTTGGCTCCCGCTAAAAATATCTTCATGTATGCTCCCTCCCTGAATGACTTTCCCGTTCACCGGTCATTTCTTGGTCTTTGCAATGGCCAAATAATAAATATTTTTGATCTGCTCGTCACGCCGCAATACAGACACACATTCTCTGGCCGTCGCACCGCTGGAATAAAAATCGTCCACCAATAAAATATTACACATCCGCTTTGCCATCAATTTCTGCACAATGGCTCCCTTCAGTTTTTTCTCACCGCGCGGCATATTTTTCGCCTGCTCAAAAGAGACCTTTTCCAGCACATCAGGTGAAAAAGGAATGTGTGATCGCTCCGACAGTGCCTCTGCAAAGAGAAACACCGGTTGCTCGCTCCGAACATTGGTCGGAGGAACTGCAATGATCGCATCGATATGCTTGTCCCCCATCCAGTGCATCAGAAATTCATCATATAAACGAACAATATCCCAGCTTGTGTTCTCCCGTCCATTATACTTCATTCGATGCAGCAGCTTTCCAACTTGCGAATACGTGTTGTCAAACATAGGATGTCCAAATACATCCTCTCCGATGTATTCACTGGATTCCATATACACATCCAAGGCGTATCCTTCCTGCCAGGTTCCAAAAAGCTGAATCGGTGCCATCCCCCACGTCTCCTGTCTTACGTTTCTTCAATTTAATTATACCAACGAACCCCCGCCTTTACAAGCCCGCCCGTTGCAATTCTCCCCCTCCCCTTGCAATCCCCCCTGATTTCCGGTATTCTATAAGCAATATCCAAAGCAATCAAGGAGGGATGGAACCATGGCCCATGGCTCTGTGAAAATGTGCCTGCAATGCGCCACCTGCAGCATGGTCTCCTGCTGCCTGTTCCGGGCGTTGAAATTTTTATCCTGTCGGGACTCGAAGATCAAAGCCGAAGCCTGCCGCTGGCCCAAGGGCAAGACCCTGCGCCTGGAGATCCCCGGCGCCAGAGGCTTCACCGTCACCGGCACAGAAAAGGGCTTCCGCAAGCTCCCCCTGGACACCCCAGGGGACGTGACCATTCGCTTCAAGACCCCTGCCGACGCCTTCCGGGTCTTCACCGGGCAGATCGGCATCGCCCAGGCGTATGCCGAGCACCGGTTCACCCTGCGGGGCAACATGGGCCTGGCCATGCCCTTTGTCCGATGTGTCGATCGAACAGAGGGATATTTGTTCCCGCCGTTTCTAGCCAGGCGCATCCTAAAACGATTGCCAAAAAAGGAAGTTTCCACCGCCCGCGTCTATCTGGCGGTGCTGTTAGGGAGGTAATGCAAGATGTCCTATTATGAATTTAAGCTCCCCGCTAAGATCCTCTCCGGTGAGGGCGCGTTAGAGCACGTTCCCCACGAATTGCAGACCCTGGGCGCCAGCCGCCCCCTGCTGCTCAGCGACCAGGGCTTAGCGCAGGTCGGCACCGTCAAGATCGTTCAGGCCGCCCTGCGGCAGGGCGGCCTTGTCCCCGCCGAGACCTACTGCCATATCCCGCCGGATTCCTCCATCGAGGTCGTCAACCACATCGCCCAGCTCTACCGGGACACCCAGTGTGACAGCCTCATTGCCGTGGGCGGCGGCTCCGTCATCGACACAGCCAAGGGCGTCGGCATGGTCCTGGCCCAGGCCGGGCACGACCTGTTGGATTCCGCCGGGTGCGAGGTCCTGCCCCGCGGCAAGCACGTCCCCTTTGTGGCCGTTCCCACCACCGCCGGGACGGGCAGCGAAGCGACTTTAGTCGCCGTCGTCGCCAACCCCGCCATTCAGGTCAAGATGGAGTTCTTGAGCTACCACCTGCTCCCCGACGTGGCCGTCCTGGACCCCCGCATGACCGAGACGCTCCCGCCCCGCATCACCGCCGCCACGGGCTTCGATGCCCTGGTCCACGCCATCGAAGCGGCCACCTGTCTCCAGCGCAACCCCGTCAGCGATTCCTTCGCGGAAAAGGCCATCCAGCAGATCAGCCAGAATCTGACCCGCGCCGTGGAACACGGCAAGGATCGCAAGGCCCGCATGGCCATGGCCAACGGCAGTCTCCTGGCCGGAGCTGCTTTTTCCAACTCCATGGTCGGCCTGGTCCATGCCATCGGCCACGCCCTGGGCGGCGTCTGCCACGTGGCCCATGGTGAGGCCATGACGATCCTGCTTCCCGCCGTGATGAAGTACAATCTGGAAAAATGCCACAAGCGCTACGGTGAGCTGCTCCTCTATGTCGCAGGCCCCGAGGTCTACGCCGCCACGCCGGAAGCCCAGCGGGCCCAGAAGACCATCGACACCCTGATCGCCCTGCGCCAGCACCTGGCCGACGTCACCGGCCTGCCCACCACCCTCTCCCAGACCGGCAAGGTCCAGCCCAGCGACTTTGAAGCCGTGGCCAACACCGCCCTGAACGACGGGGCCATCATCGTCAACCCCGCCGAAGCCGACTTCGACGAGATCGTCGGCATCCTCAAGGAGGTGTGGGCATGAACGCAACTGTAAATCATGACACCCACGTGGCCCACATCGAGGCCGTCGTCGCCCGCCAGCGGACCTTTTTCGAGACCGGTGCCACCCGCCCCGTGGCCGTCCGCGTGGCCGCCCTGCGCCGCCTGAAAAAAGAGATGCAGAAGCGGGAGAAGATCTTGCTGGACGCCCTGCAAGCGGACCTGAACAAATCCCATTTCGAGGGCTACATGTGCGAGCTGGGCCTGAATCTGGACGAGCTGGGCTATCTGGCCGACCACGTCCGCGCCTGGTCCCAGCCCCGCCGCAAGCCCACGCCTCTGCCCCAGTTCAAGTCCAGCAGCTATGAGCTGCCGGAGCCTTACGGCGTGGTCCTCATCATGGCGCCCTGGAACTACCCCTATCTTCTGAGCTTAGACCCCCTCTTCGGGGCCGTGGCCGCGGGCAACTGCGTGGTCCTCAAGCCCAGCGCCTACGCCCCCAACACCAGCCGGGCCATGGCCGAGCTGCTGGCCGCCGTCTTCCCCCCGGAGTGGGTGACGGTCATCGAGGGCGGCCGGGAGCAGAACGCCGCCCTGTTGGAGCAGCGCTTTGACTACATCTTCTTCACCGGCAGCGTGGACGTGGGCAAGCTGGTCATGGAAAAGGCCAGCCGCCACCTGACTCCCGTCACCTTAGAACTGGGCGGCAAAAGCCCCGTCATCGTGGACGAGACCGCCAACATCCCCCTCACCGCCCGCCGCCTGGCCTTCGGCAAGCTCTTAAACGCCGGCCAGACCTGCGTGGCCCCGGACTACTGCCTGGTCGATCGCAAAGTCCGGGACGAGCTGGTGAACGAACTCATCCAGCAGTTCAAAAAGATGCTGGGCGAGGACCCCCTGGCCAACCGGAACTTTGTCCGCATCATCAACCATAAGCACTACAACCGCCTGCAAGGCCTCTTGGAACACCAAGACATTCTCTATGGCGGCTGGCACCGGGACGACCCGGAGTCCGACAGCGGCTGGATCGCCCCCACCCTGGTGGCCGACACCCTGGAGGGCCTGTCCAAGCCCATGGGCGAAGAGATCTTCGGTCCCATCCTGCCTATTATTCCCTACGACGACCTGGACCAGGCCCTGCGCTTCATCAACCGCCGGGAAAAGCCCCTGGCCCTCTACCTCTTCACCCGCAGCAAGAAGACCAAGGCCAAGGTCCTGAACACCTGCTCCTTCGGCGGCGGGTGCATCAACGACACCATCATCCACCTGGCCACCCACCACATGGCCTTCGGCGGCGTCGGCAACAGCGGCATGGGCAGCTACCACGGCCGCCAGAGCTTCGAGACCTTCTCCCACAACCGCGCCATCGTGGACAAGGCCACCTGGATCGACCTCCCCATGCGCTACATGCCCTATAAGAAAATCAATGACCTCCTGATTCGGATGTTCATTCACTGATCACTGCGTCGGCAATGGCCAGCAGCGCCTCGGTCTGCCCGCTGGCGCTGTCTGGCTCGTCCGCATCGGCGCAGGCCCGCAGGGAGATTTCTGTCTCCCAGTCGGCCACGGCCCCCTGCAACTGGCGGAGGAGCTTCTCCAGCGCCCCCGTCTTGTCCCCCAGGGGTCTCAGGCACTCCACTGCCCCCTCCGTGGGATAGGCGCAGTGGGTCAGCACGATCTCATCAAATCCTAGGTCGGCCAGCTCCCGGCAGACCCCGATCAAATAGGCCTCCACCCGGCGCTCCGCCGGGTCCAGCCAGCCGTACCCCGCCCCGTCCCGCCAAGGTGAGCCGCTCACCCGCCGCAGGGAGAGGGCGGGGTCGTTTTGTATGAGGACCTGATCCCGCAGGCAGGAAATTTCCGCCACGGTGTGCAGCTCCCCCCGCTCGTTCAGCGCCCGGAGCCTCTGGTTCCGGGCCGGGTCGCCCCAGGAGGCCCCGCTCTCCACCGCCAACGGCAGGCGGGAGACATAGTTCAGGCTCCCGTCCTCGTTCTGCATGGGCAGGATCACGGTGTCATGGCCCACCGCCAGCGCCTCCGCCTGGTCGATCTGGTCGGTGTGCAGCGTGATGGCGTTGGCCGTGCCGGCTTCTTCCGGCTGCGGCACCTCCGCCGGTGCAGAGGTCGGAAGCACGGCGGTGTCTTCCCGCTGAAACAGCAGCGCCGGGTCCACCACGCCGAAGCAGCACAGCAGCAGAAACGCCCCCGACACCAGGCCGGAGACGCAGAGGGCCAGATAGAGGATACGGGTAATGTGGTGCATGGAGCCACCTCCTATGTAAGCCGCAGCAAAAACAGCAGCCCCAACCCCGGCAGCCCCAACAGCCCCAGGGTAATGGCGTTGAAGGCGTTGACCCCCAGGGCCAGCCCCGCCGCGATGCCGCTGTATGACCACGCCGCCAGAAACCCAAAGCCCAGCAGCGAACGAAACGCCAGCCTGATGAGCCACCCCAGGGGCCGCCGGAAGATCACAAGAAACAGCACCGCAAAAATAATGGCCGTCAGCCACGGCCCGTCGCCGGAAAACACGGACATATATCCTCCCATCCTTTCGTCTCGAAAACGCCTATGGCTCTCTCCTCTGCCGCAGCAGATAGGTGTGCTTGGCCCGCAGGGCGCTGATCTCGTAGAGGTAGTATTCCAAAAGGTCCTGGTCGGCGCATTGGTCATAGCCCGCTTGGGCGGCGGCCAGGGCGCGGCTGGTGTCGTCCAGCTGCTGCTGGAGCTGCTGGTCCGGGGTCAGGGGGTGGGGACGAGACATGGTGCGTTTCCTCCTGTGCAGTTAGTCTATGCCTAACCTGCGCCGGTATGCCGGGGATTATGCAGGCGAGCGGCGCAGGTTCGATTAAATTTCTTAAATAAGTATGAAAACTTGCAAAAAACTCTTTTAACTATTTCCAATCGTGCTATAATGAGGGCAAGAAACCGATGGCCCCCACCGTGGTGCGGAAGCCGGGCCATCAAGAAGAGGTGCAATCATGAAGAAAACCCTGTCCCGCTCCCTCTCTCTCCTGCTGGCCGTCGTGCTGGCAGTGAGTCTGGCCCTGCCCGCGGCAGCGGCAAGTGTGGCCGTGACCGGCGTCACGTTAGATAAGACCACACTGACCCTAGCCCCCAAAGACAGTTACACTTTGAAGGCCACCGTCAAGCCTGATAACGCTACCAACCAGAATCTGACTTGGAAATCCAATAGACCCGATGTAGCTACTGTTTCATCGAAAGGTGTTGTAACTGCAGTATCAGAAGGAACTGCTAGTATCCTCGTTACCACTAACGACGGGGGTTACTTTGCTAGTTGTGACGTGACCGTCGCCAAGAGCAAGGTCACCAGCCTGACCATCGACCCCGCCGGTCCCGAGGTCCTGCCCATCGGCAAGACCCGCACTTTGATTGCCAAGGGTAATTACTCCAACGGTACAACTGGTACTGTGGATGTAAGTTGGTTCTCTAACGATAATGCAGTCGCTACTGTCGATAAAAAAGGTGTTGTCACCGCTGTAGCTGAAGGCACTACGACGATCTTCGCCCTTTATCGGGAAGGTGAAGACAACAATTCCGCCGTCTCCGCCACCTATCAGGTCACAGTGAGCAAGAGCGCCTCCACCTCCAAGGACGACGTGCTGACCCTCGCTGCCACCACCGTGAACACCAACGCCGGGCTGTTTGTGGAGTCCGCCGTGAAGGCCCCCGCCGTCACCGTGAAGAACGGCACCACAGACGTGACCAAGGCCTACAACATCACCTACCTCTGGGCTGACGCCAGCAAGAAGGAGCTGGGAAAAGACGCTACGCTGCTTCTCCAGCCCACCACCCAGGCTGACCTGCTCCTGACCTGCACCGTCACCGCCGCCAGCAAGACCGACTCCACCCAGATCCTCACCGGCACCTGTACTTACGGTGTCAAGGTCTACCCCAGCACCAGCCTGGGCGGCGTCCACTCCGTGGCCGAGGGGGCCGTGACGCTGAACAAGCTCATGGACCTGCAGAACAAGGTCTCCGTGATCGACCAGCTCATCAAGGGCGACGACACCGGCATGGCCCAGCCCATCGCCGGGCTGACCCATGTGGTCTTTGACACCAACACCATCACCGGCAGCGACGTGGGCACCCTCTCCGCCAAGAATGGCAACGAGTACTACGCCAGCGCCACCACCGACGGCGACCACCTGGCCGACGTGACCTTCACCCCCCTGAAGAAGGGGACCTTCGCCATCAATTTCTTAGCCTACGGCGACAAGCTCTATTACGGCCGCCTGGAAGTCCTTGTCGATGACGCCGCCGTCACGCCCCCCACCCCCGGCGACGATGTGCGCCAGTGCGACAGCACCGGCTTCACCTTTGCCGGCTCTGACTTCTATCGGAACTCCGACACCGACCCCGTGGCCGCCGTGGTCTTCGGCAAGCCCTCCGCCGGTCACCTTCTGCGGAACCTGTCCCACGGCATCGGCACCGCCGCCGACGGGGACAAGTATTACACCAACTCCGCCAGCCAGGGCGACTACCACGTCTCCACCCTGAGCTATCTCCCCGACGCAGGCTACATGGGCCAGGCCACCATCCCCGTGACCTACATCACCGCCGCCGGCATCGAGACCACCGGCGTGATCAAGATCTCCGTCAGCACAAAGACCGACTCCGCCCAGTTCAAGGACGTCACGCGCAGCAACGTGGGCACCTGGGCCGCCGACGCCGTGGACTTTGCCTATCACTTCGGCCTCGTCAGCGGCGTGAGCAAGACCGAGTTCGCCCCCAACAGTCCCATGACCCGCGCCCAGCTGGTCACCGTCCTCTATCGCGCCGCCGGCAGCCCCTCGGTCACCGTCAGCACCAACTTTGAGGATCTCGACGTCGGCTCCTATTATTACAGTGCCGTGGTCTGGGCCAACGTCAACGGCATCGTCAACGGCACGTCTGACACCACCTTCTCCCCGGACAGCCGGCTCACCCGCCAGCAGCTGGCCGCCATCCTCTATCGCTACGCCAGAGCCTTCGGCGGCGATACCTCCTACACCGGCAATCTCAGCCACTTCACCGACCGGCGTCAGGTCGACACCTACGCCGTGACCCCCATGACCTGGGCCGTGAGCCACGAGATCATCTCCGGCACCAGCGACACCACCCTCTCCCCCTTGTCCACCGCAACGCGGGCCCAGGTGGTGGTCATCCTCCACCGGTACCTGACCGATTGAGTCACTTTTTCCCAGAGAAACCCGGAAAAATCCCAAAAAACAGCCAAGAACCGACCAAAACCGCCGCGGACCCCGCGGCGGTTTTGCTGTGCCAGCGCTTGACAGAGAGGCGAGGCATGGCTTATGATTAGAAAATAAACAAGCAATTTACAGAACAAGGAGAACCCCATGGCAAAACGCAAACAGGAATACGGCAACGAGTCCATCTCCATGCTGGAGGGGGCCGACCGCGTCCGCAAACGGCCGGGGGTGATCTTCGGCTCCGACGGGCTGGAGGGCTGCGAGCACGCCGTGTTCGAGATCCTCTCCAACGCCATCGACGAGGCCCGCGAGGGCTTCGGCAAGGAGATCGTCGTCACCCACTTCCGGGATGGCCGCATCCAGGTCGAGGACTTCGGCCGGGGCTGCCCGGTGGACTGGAACGAAAAAGTCGGCAAGTACAACTGGGAGCTGGTCTTCTGCGAGCTGTACGCCGGCGGAAAATATGACAACAACGGCGGCGACAACTACGAATACTCCCTGGGTCTCAACGGCCTGGGTGCCTGCGCCACCCAATACACCGCCCGCTTCATGGACGTCATCGTCCGCCGGGACGGCAAACGCTATGACCTCCACTTTGAAAAGGGCCAGCTCATCGGCGAGATGAAGGTCTCCCCCGCCGACCGGAAAAAGACCGGCACCACCATCACCTGGCTGCCCGACTTAGAGGTCTTCACCCAGACCGACATCCCCGACGAGTATTTCAAAGACGTCCTGCACCGCCAGGCCGTCGTGAACGCCGGCATCACCTTCCGCTTCAAGACCCAGGCCGAGCGCGGCTTTGACGAGACGACCTACGTCTACGAAAACGGCATCGCCGACTATGTGGCCGAGCTGGCCGGAGAACACGCCCACACCCCCATCCAGTTCTGGACCGGCGAGCGGGTGGGCCGGGACCGGCCGGACAAGCCCGACTATAAAGTCAAGCTCTCCTGTGCCTTCTGCTTCTGCCCGGCAGCACATACCATCGAGCATTACCACAACTCCTCCTGGCTGGAGCACGGCGGCGCCCCCGAAAAGGCCATGCGCTCGGCCTTCCTCTCCGCCATGGACGGGTGGCTCAAGCAAAACGGCAAATACAACAAGACCGAGGCCAAGATCACCTGGCCCGACGTCCAGGAGACCCTCATCTTCGTCTCCAACGACTTCTCCACCCAGACCTCTTACGAGAACCAGACCAAAAAGGCCGTCAACAACCGCTTCATTCAGGAGAGCATGACGGATTTTCTGCGGGAGCACCTGCAAATTTTCCTCATCGAAAACCCCCAGGCCGCCGAGGAAGCCGCCCGGCAGATCCTCGTCAGCAAGCGTAGCCGCGAGGCCGGGGAAAAGGCCCGCCTGTCCATCAAGAGCAAGAGCCTGGCCGGCAGCGTGGACATCGCCAACCGGGTGCAGAAGTTCGTGGACTGCCGCACCAAAGATGTCTCCCGCCGGGAGCTGTACATCGTGGAGGGCGACTCCGCCCTCGGCTCCGTGAAGCTGGGCCGGGACGCCGAGTTCCAGGGCATCATGCCCGTCCGTGGCAAGATCCTGAATTGCCTCAAGGCCGATTACGGCAAGATCTTCAAGAGCGAGATCATCACAGACCTGCTCAAGGTCATGGGCTGCGGCGTCGAGGTCCACGACAAGCACAACAAGGACCTCTCCCTGTTTAACCTCGACAATCTCCGCTGGAACAAGATCGTCATCTGCACCGACGCCGACGTGGACGGCTACCAGATCCGCACCCTGATTTTAACCATGCTCTGGCGGCTCACCCCCACCCTTATTCAAGAGGGCTACGTCTACATCGCCGAGTCCCCCCTCTATGAGATCGCCTCCGGCGGCAAGACCTGGTTTGCCTACTCCGAAAAGGAAAAGGCGGACATCCTCACGGAGCTGGACGGCAAGAAAGCCACCCTCCAGCGCTCCAAGGGCCTGGGCGAGAACGACCCGGAGATGATGTGGATGACCACCATGAACCCGGACTCCCGCCGCCTCATCCGCGTCATGCCCACCGAAGCCGAAGCCACCGCCCGCGTCTTCGACCTCCTCCTCGGCGAAAACGCCCAGGGGCGCAAAGAACACATCGCCCAGAACGGCTACAAGTATCTCGACCTGGCGGATATTTCGTGACCGCTCGCTTGGGGCCGTCCTTCCCGGCGGCCTGCCCCTTCCACTTTCCCCCACCCTGAAAGGAGCCTTCCCATGAAAAAATTCCTGGCGACCCTTCTCACCGTGACCATGCTCGGCAGCGTCTCCGTCCCGGCCCTGGCCGCCGAGCAGCCCGCCGACACCAGCGGCAGCGCCAACACCACCTATCCCGCCGACGAAGCCAACACCCCCTATGACCAGGGCTACGACGACGGCTACAAGCTCGGCTATGAAAAAGGCGAAGCCCTCTGCAAGCAGGACATCGCCAACGGCACCGTCACCTACGCCCCCGATTACAAGTACAGCCAGGGCAGCGAGACCTATGAAGACGGCCTGACCGACGGCACCATCGACGGCATGGACGACGGCTACACCGCCACCTTCGAGTACCACTATCACATGGACTACTGGACCGCCGTGGAGCTGCTGGACAAGGGCGGCACCGTCGGCCAGGTCAACGTCCTGGTCGATGCGACCTGCCTGAACTTTGGCAGCGGCCCCTGGCCCGCCCTCTTCCAGGGCACGACCATGGTCCCCGTCCGCACCGTGATGGAAGCCCTGGGGGCCAACGTGGCTTACGCCCAGACCGCCAAGACCATCACCATCACCAAGGGCGACACCGTTATCACCCTCACCCTGGGCAGCACCCAGGCAAGCGTGGAGAAGGACGGCAAGACCGAGACCGCCACCCTCCCCAAGGCCCCCTACATCGCCCAGGCCAACGGTGTGTACAGCACCATGGTCCCCGTCCGCTTCGTCAGTGAGGCCTGGGGCACCACCGTCCTGTGGGATGACGACCACCGCACCGTGGTCCTGGCCGACACCGCCGGTCTCATCGCCGAAATGGACCAGAACTTCACCATCTTCAACCAGATTTTACAGGCCCAGCAGAAGACCTTCGCGGGCAAAAAGCTCGTCCAGACCATGCAGGCCACCGGCCAGCTGACCCTGTACAACGAGAGCGGCAAGGCCACGGACTACGCCGTCTCCGCCGATGCCAAGACCTACTCCGACGGCAAGGCCCAGCGGATGCAGGCCACTCTAAACATGGAGTCCGCCCTGAAAGCCCTGGCAAAGTCTCACCCGGAGATCTTAGATCAGGTCCAGGTCAGCTTAGGCACGCTTCTGCGGACCGACCTCAAGCGCATCCCCGTGGACTTCCTGGTGGACGAAACCGGCGGCTGCTACTTAAGCACCCCCCTGTTCCACCTGTTCTTCCCCCAGCTCTTTGCGGAAGCCAGCTGGTTCCACGTCACGGACCTGGACCCCACCATTCTCTCCCTGGCCCAGAAGGGCGGTAGCATCGGCGAGATCCTCTCCCAGAGCGTTGCCAGTGTCAGCCCCTTTGACTATTACGACACGTTAGCGCAGTCTGCCAAGGCCATGAGCGCCCTCTTCCGGGACGACCTGGCCCAGCGCAGCGGCGACACCTACACCTGGAAGCTCAACAACGCCGTCCTCAATGGTCTCCTGGGCATCACCGACGGTGCGTTGGAGGACACAATGGTCCTCGACGGCTTCCTCACCACGGACACCAAGGGCAACGCCACCGTTCAGCTCTCCCTGGACCTCAAGACCGGCGACCAGCCCCAGGAGCGCATCGGCCTGCGCTTCCGCCTGACCCAGAGCACCTCTACCACCAGCACCCTGCCCTCCCTGACCCTGCCGGAGGGGGCAGATGTGCAGGAGTTTATGGGCGTCGGCTCTGTTCTCTGAGCCGCAGCAAACGTATCCCCTCGATCGGCAGGAAAAGAAAGGAAGTCTGATCTATGGATAACAGACAAGGCAGAAAAACCGGCCAGACCATCATTGGCTGCGGCTGCGTGTTCATCATCCTCTCCAAGCTCTGGATCGGCCTGCTCATGGCTGCCCTGGGCATCCTCCTCATCTGCATTGCCGGGCGCTGCCCCCACTGCGGCAAGATCCTGCTGCTGGTGTCCCCCAACGCCACGCAATGCCCCAAATGCCACAAGCCGCTGCAATGACGGCTCCCACTGACACACAGCGCAACCACCGGCGGGCCGCATCGGTCCGCCGGTCGCCTGTCACGGCACCACCGTTCCCCCGCAGGGACGCAAGGAGGTAATCACAGGTTATGGCAAGAAAAAAATCCCCTGACCAAACGAAAAAACGAACCAACCCTGAGGGCGTCATGGGCCTGCACGCCGAAGTGGTGGAGCAGCCCATCACCGACACCTTAGAGATCAATTATATGCCCTACGCCATGAGCGTCATCATCTCCCGCGCCATTCCGGAGATCGACGGCTTCAAGCCCTCCCACCGGAAGCTGCTGTACACCATGTACCAGATGAAGCTGCTCAGCGCAGGCCGCACCAAGTCCGCCAACGTCGTCGGCGCGACCATGAAGCTCAACCCCCACGGCGACGGGGCCATCTACGAGACCATGGTCCGCCTCTCCAGGGGCTACGGTGCCCTGCTCCACCCCCCGGTGGACTCCAAGGGCAACTTCGGCAAGGTCTACTCCCGCGACATGGCCTACGCCGCCTCCCGTTACACGGAGGTGAAGCTGGACGGCATCTGCGAAGAGCTGTTTCGGGACATCGACAAAAACGTGGTGGATTTCGTCCCCAACTACGACGGCACCCTCACCGAGCCGGTCCTGCTGCCCACCACCTTCCCCAATATCCTGGTCTCCGCCAACATGGGCATCGCCGTGGGCATGGCCTCAAACCTCTGCGGGTTTAACCTGGCCGAGGTCTGCCAGGCCACCATCGCCCGCATCAAGGACCCCCAGGCCGATCTCCTGGAGACCCTGAAAGCCCCCGATTTCCCCACCGGCGGCCAGCTCCTCTATGACCGGAAAGAGCTGGAGAGCATCTACCGCACCGGCCGCGGGTCCTTCAAGGTCCGGGCCAAGTGGCGGTATCTCAAGGCCGAAAATCTCATCGAGATCTATGAGATCCCCTACACCACCACCGCCGAGGCCATCCTGGACAAGGTCGCCGAACTGATCAAGTCCGGCAAGGTCCGGGAGGTCGCCGACATGCGCGACGAGACGGACCTGTCCGGCCTGAAGCTGGCCATCGACCTCAAGCGCGGCACCGACCCGGACAAGCTCATGCAAAAGCTGTTCCGCGCCACCCCCTTGCAGGATTCCTTCGCCTGCAACTTCAACATCCTGGTGGACGGGATGCCCAAGGTCATGGGCGTGGGCGAGATCCTGGACCGCTGGACGGAATGGCGCTCCGGCTGTGTCCGCCGCGCAGCCCAGCACACCTTAGAGCAGAAGCAGGACAAGCTCCACCTGCTGAAAGGCTTGGGTGCCATCCTGCTGGACATCGACAAGGCCATCGCCATCATCCGCAACACCGAGCAGGACAACCTGGTCGTGCCCAACCTGATGGAGGGCTTTGACCTGGACAGGATCCAGGCCGAGTATGTGGCCGACCTGCGCCTGCGGAACATCAACAAGGAATATATTCTGCGGCGCACCGCCGAGACGGAGCAGCTGGAAAAGGACATCGCCGACTTAACGGACCTCATCGCCAAGCCCGCCCGCATCCGCCGGGAGATCGTGAGGCAGCTCCAGGCCGTGGCGAAGAAATACGGCGAGGACCGCCGCACCGAGATCGTTCTGCTGGAGCAGCTGGCGGAGGAGGCCCCGGAGACGGAGGAGATCCCCGCGACCCCCGTCCACCTTTTCCTGTCCAAGGAGGGCTACTTCAAAAAGATCTCTCCCCAGTCCCTCCGCATGTCCGGGGAGCAGAAGTACAAGGAGGGCGACGGCCCCGCCTTCCACTGGGAGACGACCACGGCCGCCGAGCTGCTCTTCTTCACCAACCGGCAGCAGTGCTACAAGGCCTTCGCCTACACCTTTGATGACAGCAAGGCCAGCGTCCTGGGCGACTATCTCCCCGCCAAGCTGGACATGGACGAGGGCGAGACCATCCTCTGGTCAGGGCTGGCCGGGGACTACACCGGGAGCCTGCTCTTCTTCTTTGAAAACGGCAAGGTGGCGAGGGTGCCCCTGTCGGCCTACCAGACCGTGACCCGCCGAAAAAAGCTCACCGGGGCCTACTCCGACAAAAGCCCCCTGAAAGACGTGCTCTTCCTGCCGGAGGGCACCGAGGAGGAGGTCGTGCTCTATTCGACGGAGGGCCGCGCCCTGCTCTTCCAGACCGACGGCATCCCGGTCAAGACCACCCGCTCCACCCAGGGCGTGCAGGTGATGACCCTGAAAAAGTCGTATAAGGCCGAGCACGCCCTGCCCCTGGCCCAGACCAAGATCGTGAACCGATCCCGCTACCGCGCCCGCAGTCTCCCCGCCGCCGGGGCCTTGGTAAAGGCCGAGGACCAAGGGGACACGCAGATGAGCCTGCTATGAGACGGCAGAAAACACGCCCCCTGGCCCTGCTGCTGTCCCTGGGCCTGGTCTTGGGCCTAGCGGGCTGTGGGTCTATGTTAGAGCGGAGCTACGCCTCCGTGACCCCCCACACCCAATTCTCTGACGAATCCGACAGCGGCTCCGTCCTCCGGGCGGAGACGTACCAGGGCCTGGTCAGTGCCCTGCTGCATCTCGTCGAGCAGGGCGCGGAGAAGGGCGAGCTGCGGCTCTACCAATACAGCAGCGTCACCGGGGCCGCCGCCAGCGACGTGGATCAGGCCTGCTTAGAAGTCACCCAGGAGGACCCCTTAGGGGCCTACGCTGTGGACTATATTAAGTACGACGTGGAGCAGACGGTCTCCTACTATCAGATCGACGTAAAGCTGGCCTACAACATCGACCCCAAGGAGCTGAAAGACGTCATCTCCGTCACCGGCAGCACCGCCGTCCGGCAGGAGCTGGAGGAGCTGCTCCCGGACCAGCCCAAAAAGGTCGTCTTCCGCATCGGCTACTTCTCGGCGGAAGACAGCGCCGCTACCCTCCGCCAAGCCGTCCAGGACGCCTATGACAACCAATCCAGCCCCCTTCCGGCCCTGGAAAACATCAACGTCACCCTCTATCCTGACCACGGCCAGCAGCGGGTGGCCGCCATCACCCTGACCTGGCAGACGCAGGACCAGCAGACCGTGGAAAATATTTTGGGAAATTTGAAAAAATAGCTTGACTTTCCAGCGAGGGTATGATAGTATACTCCTTGCTGATGCGAGTGTAGCTCATCTGGTAGAGCGCCACCTTGCCAAGGTGGAGGTAGCGAGTTCGAGCCTCGTCACTCGCTCCATAAAAAAGAAGTCATCCAATCGGATGACTTCTTTTTTATATCTATACGGATTCTTAACTATCATAGTCCGCAAGCTTCTCCACTGGCACCCCCACCAGTAGCATCACGCCCGCCCAGGCCAGGACCAGCTCCGGCTCCGCCCCCGCAAAGCCCCGCAGGGGTGTCTCCTGAGGCTCCAGGCTCCGTCCGGCCAGGGTGACCACCTCCCGCTGGAGCGCCAGGCACAGCCCGTGCCCCCTCCAAAAGCCCAATGCGGTGCATCGCCATTCCCTCTTTTCTCCCCATAGTGTGAAAAAAAGTCGCAGAAATTATGCATTGGGCATTGTCGTTGTTTCCCGATGAGCGATTCGAGCAAAATTGACAAGCTCTCCTATCCTATGCTAAAATAAGTCTGCCCTGTTTCCAGGGCAGGAAAGAGCGCTGTGATCATACGGCAGGCGGTTCGGCCACTCCCTCCGAAAGGAGGTGACGCCTATGCCGATTATTTTGACGTTGCATGTCTTCGGACTTACCGTGACGATCAGAATAAAAAAGCAAAACCGCCACTCGGCCAAGTGACGGTTTTGTTGACATAAGTGATATGTCCAATAACACCATTTCGGGCTGAACCGCTTGTCGCAGCGCCCTTTCTGTATTCTATGGTAACAGGCCCCCGGATATTTGTCAAGTTTCCGCCCTGGAAAAATCCGCCGGGCGGGGAAAAGTTTTTCTTTTCATTGCTTCGGCGGTGTGTTATAATTTAACCTGTATCAGCATGGGCACTTGCCCAGCGTTCTTTTACCTATGAAATATTATCAAAGGAGCGATTTACCAATGGAACTGGAAACCGTACTGTATCGCGTTGAGGGCCCCGTTGCCGTCATCAGCCTGAACCGCACCAAGGCTATGAACTCTCTGAACAAGCAGATCTTCGCCGATCTGACCACCGCCTTTAACGCCGCAAAGGACGACGCTGCTGTCCGCTGCGTCGTGATGAACGGCGAGGGCCGCGCTTTCTGCGCCGGTGGCGACATCGCTGAGATGAAGACCATCAACACTGAGCCTGCCTTCTTCGACTTCATGACCGTTGCCGGCGAGTTCACCACCCTGCTCAACACCTTCCCCAAGCCCGTCATCGCTGCTGCTCACGGTGCCATCGCCGGTGCCGGCACCTCTCTGGTCATGGGCGCTGACATCGCACTGGTGGCTGACAACGCCATGTTCATCGTGGCCTTCGGCCAGGTGGGCCTGATCCCCGACTGCGCCTGCCACTATCTGCTGCCCCGCGTCGTTGGCCCCAACCGCGCCAAGGAGCTGATGCTGACCCAGCGTGCCGTCAAGGCCGACGAGATGCTGACCCTGGGCATCGCCAACAAGGTCGTCCCCGCTGACCAGCTGATGGAAGAGGCCATGAAGCTGGCCAACAAGATCGCCAAGGGCCCCCTGAACTGCTACACCATGTCCAAGGCTCTGATGAACAAGGCCCACGAGACCACCTTCGAGGAGCTGCTGAAGGAAGAGACCGCCATGCAGGCCGCTGCCCGCATGAACCCCAACGCTGAGGAAGGTCTGTCCGCTTTCCTGGAGAAGAGAAAGGCCAACTTCCAGTAATTTCGGGTGCGATCTTTTTGAGCGTATGCAATATTCACGAAAAATTGCATAAATTCTCGAAAGCAAGACAGCGCAGAGGGTTTCTGCGCTGTCTTTTTTCGATTTTTTAGGAAAAGGCCTTGCAAGCAGACTGCATACTGTGTATAATGTGTTCTGTTCTCGATCTTGTAAACGCAGAACAAAAATGAAAAGAGGTTACTGTATCATGAAAAAACTGCTTTCTGTCCTGATGGCCGCCGCGATGCTGGTCGGCGTGCTGTCCCTGGCAGGCTGCGGCGGCAACGGCGGCGAGACCACCACGGATCCCGCTGCCGACGCTGACAACAGCGCTGCCACCACCGAGACCGCTGGGGACCTGACCACCGTCACCGCCGGCAAGCTCACCATGTCCACCAACGCCCAGTTCCCCCCCTATGAAATGGTCGCAGACGACGGCAGCTTCGAGGGCATCGACATTGAAGTGGCTGACGCCATCGCCAAGAAGCTGGGCCTGGAGCTGCAGGTCGATGACATGGACTTCGACGCCGCCCTGCTGGCCGCTCAGAACGGCAAGAGCGACATGGTCATGGCTGGCGTGACCGTGAACGAAGAGCGCCAGGCCGTCATGGACTTCTCCGACAGCTACGCCAAGGGCGTGCAGGTCGTCATCGTGCCTGAGGACTCCGACATTCAGTCCATCGACGACATGGACGGCAAGATGATCGGCACCCAGCGCGGCACCACCGGCTACATCTATTGCTCCGACACCCCTGAAAACGGCGGCTTCGGCGAAGAGCACGTCACCGCCTATGACGACGGCGCCACTGCTGTCAAGGCCCTGCTCAACGGCCAGGTGGACTGCGTCGTCATCGACAACGCCCCCGCCCAGGAGTATGTGAAGGCCAACCCCGGTCTGAAAATTCTGGACACCGAGTTTGCCAACGAGGACTACGCCATCGGCGTGGCCAAGGGCAACACCGCTCTGCTGGATGCCATCAACGGCGCTCTGAAGGAGCTCATCGACGACGGCACCGTCCAGAGCATCATTGACAAGTACATTCCCGCAGAGGCTGCCAACTGATCCCGCAATCAGTTTCACCGAAACGGAACCCCACGCAAAGCGGGCGGTCTTTGTTGGCCGCCTGCTTTGACTTTTCAAAAGAGAGAGGAGAATGTCCGTGAACTGGGCACAGCTCTATGCCGACCTGTCTGCGCAGCTCCAAGCCCATGTGGATCTGCCCTTCTACCAGGACTTTTTCGTCAATTTTTACCGGGCCTTCATTGATGGGGCACGCTGGAAGCTCTATCTGTCCGGCCTGCGCATGACCATTGAGGTCACGGTCCTGGCCCTCATCATGGGCATTATCCTGGGTGTGATCGTCGCCGTCATCCGCACGGCCCACGACCAGCAGCGGCCCGGCCGCCACAACCCGATCCTGTTCCTGCTCAACACCATCGGGACCATCTACACCACCGTCATCCGCGGCACGCCGATGATCGTCCAGATGCTCATCATGGGCAGCATCATCTTCGCCAGCAGCCGGAACTTCACCGTCATCGGCACCATCGCCCTGGGCATCAACTCCGGCGCTTACGTCGCTGAGATCATCCGGGGCGGCCTCATGTCCCTGGACCCCGGCCAGGCGGAGGCGGGGCGCTCTTTGGGTCTGAACTACTTCCAGACCATGCGCTTCATCGTCATTCCCCAGGCGTTTAAGGCCATTCTGCCGGCCCTGGGCAACGAATTCATCACCCTCTTCAAAGACACCGCCCTCATCACCGTCATCGGCGGCAAGGAGCTGCTGTACGCGGCCAAGGCCGTGGGCGCGAAGACTTACAGCGTGACCTACCCCTACCTGGGCGCGGCGGCGATGTACCTGGTCCTGGTCATCATCCTGACCTGGCTCCAGGGTAAACTGGAAAGGAGGCTGCGGCAAAGTGATCGACGTTAAAAACCTCTCCAAGTCCTTCGGGGACCACCTGGTCCTGGACGATATCTCGGCCCACATCAGCCCCGGCGAGAAAGTGGTGGTCATCGGGCCGTCCGGGTCCGGCAAGTCCACCTTCCTGCGCTGCCTGAACCTGCTGGAGACGCCCACCAAGGGCACCATCACCTTCGAGGGCACGGACATCACCGACCCCAAGACGGACATCAATCTCGTCCGCCGTCAAATGGGCATGGTCTTCCAGCACTTCAACCTCTTCCCCAACATGACCGTGAAGAAAAACATCACCCTGGCCCCCGTCCAGACGGGCCGGATGAAGCAGGAGGAGGCCGACAAGCTGGCCATGGAGCTGCTGGAGCGCGTGAACCTGGTGGAGAAGGCCGACGCCTACCCCAACCAGCTCTCCGGCGGTCAGAAGCAGCGCATCGCCATCGTCCGCGCCCTGGCCATGAAGCCCAAGCTCATGCTCTTCGACGAGCCGACCTCCGCCCTGGACCCGGAGATGGTCGGCGAGGTCCTGGACGTCATGAAGCAGCTGGCGCAGGAAGGCATGACCATGGTCGTCGTGACCCACGAGATGGGCTTTGCCCGCGAGGTGGGCGACCGCGTCCTCTTCATGGCCGACGGCAAAATTCTGGAGCAGAATACGCCAGAGCAGATCTTCACCAACCCCCAAGAGGAGCGGACAAAGATCTTCCTCTCCAAAGTGCTGTGAGTTTGGGGGAGAACCTCTCAGTCAGCTTCGCTGACAGCTGTCTAAGGAAGATTTTACGGAATCTAACTGTCCCCCGGACAGTTAGACCCTTTCAGGGGAGCCATACGATAAGCCGCCGCAGGGATCAACCCCGCGGCGGCTTTTGCACACTTATTCGACTTCTTGGTCAGAAGCATCTAATATTCGATACTCATATTCTCCTCCGTTTTCAGGAAGGGGAAACAGAACGATATCCGGGTAAGTCGCAACAGGAAGCTCCGACCAGGCTTCGTCATTGACGCGCCATTGGATATATTTTACCGTTTCATTGTTTACCAGAAACATCTGATAGCAAGCGTTTCCGGAACCAACGATCGTGACCCACACGTCAGAGGCTCTGGTAGGCAAATGATTGACCGCAGATAAGAGCTGCGGTTTTTCGATCGACGAAAACTCGGCGATCCCCATTTTTTCCTGGTTGGAAAACGCCACCAAAATTCCTTGGCCATCGGGGAAGGATTTGACAAAGAACGGCTCTACGCTTCCGGAGGGAAGGTCTTGGCTTTTCTCGATCTGTCTGGTGATGGAGGGGTAGCCCGGTTGGTGGGCCACGATGGCAATAAGGATAACAGCCACTGCGAGAAAGAGACTTTTGGTAAGATAGCTTTTTCTTTGCTCAGACATAAAAATACTCCCTTCTGAAAAAGAAAGGCCGTCTTGACAGGACGGCCTTTCTGGGCTATACTGAAACCATCA
>OLRQ01001071.1_pt1 | contig 23597 bp, 18 predicted proteins | sample 1671971 | NCBI WGS metagenome assembly OLRQ01 (sample SAMEA3136631, study PRJEB25190) | human gut metagenome | biome: human gut; feature: human-associated habitat; material: faeces | place: Austria | collected 2013
AAGACAAGCTGAAATGTCGAAAATAGAGAAAAAAGTCAACGAAGTAGCAGGAAAGACAAGCTGGAATTATCAAAATCATCAAAACAGTCAACCGAGGCAAGGAAAAGACAAGCTGAAATTATCAAAATCATCAAAGCGGTCAACCGAGGCAAGAAAAAGACAAGCTGAAATGTCGAAAATAGAGAAAAAAGTCAACGAAGTAGCAGGAAAGGCAAGCTGGAATCCTCAAAATCATCAAAACAGTCAACCAAAGCAAGAAAAAGACAAGCTGGAATTCCCAAAACTAAAATTCCAGCCATTTATCTACTCGTATGCCTATATATACAACATAATAAGTGGATTTTATATTAATTTTACTCTGCAAGAGAATATATTAACGTCATGATTTATAGGAGAAAAAAAGGCAAAAATATAAGAAAAGTATATCCACTTAGATTGCTTTGTAGTATAATAAAGGAAGTATATAGGAACGTGATGTGCATGAAGAATTTATCGTATTTGTTGTACGGGGGAGAGCGTATGTTCGTGGGAAAAGAATCTAATAATCAACAGAAAGGTATGGTGAAAACATGCGAAAACAAAAGAGAATATGGGCGTACTTGCTAAGTGCGGCGATGGTTGTAACATCATTTACAATGTCTAGCGCAACAGGAAAGGCAGAAGGAACAACAGAAAAAGGTAAGATCGTCAGCGTGACGGACAGAACCTCGACAAAGAAAGCGGCGAGCGCAACAGAAAAAGGTAAGATCGCCAGCGTGACAAACAAAGTTTCGACAAAGAAGACGGCGGGGACAGAATCCTTCCAAGATCTAAACAGACAACAGATCACGGAGGCGATGGGTGTTGGATATAATTTAGGAAACTCCCTGGAAGCAAATAGCGGAGGAACTCCAAACGAGACAGCATGGGGGAATCCGGTTTTAACCAAAGAATTTGTTTTGGCAGCAAAGGCAGCAGGATTTCAATCAATTCGAATTCCGGTATCTTATTTGAGTAAAATTGATGATAACAATGGATACAAAATTGATTCTGCATGGCTGGATCATGTACAGGAAGTAGTAGACTATTGTGTACAGAACAATATGTATGCAATCGTTAATATGCATGGAGACGGTTACACAACGGTAAGCGGTAGCTGGCTGCTCTGCGCAAGCAGCGATCAGACTAAGATCAAAGTTAAGTACAAGGCATGTTGGGAGCAAATTGCTGATCGTTTCAAAAATTATGATGAACATTTGATTTTTGAGTCAATGAACGAAGAATTTGACGGAACCTATGGTACTCCAAATAAGACAGCGTATAACAATATCAATGATTATAATCAGATTTTTGTGGATACGGTTCGTCAAACCGGTGGCAACAACGATCGCAGATGGCTGTTAATACCTGGTTGGAATACAAACATTAATTATACGGCAGACAATTATGGCTTTGTGCTGCCAACGGATCAGTATTTATCGTCTGATATTGCATCCGGCGAAAAAAGAATTATGATTTCTGTGCACTACTACGATCCATGGGATTTTTGTGGTACAGAATCAGCCGATAAAACACAGTGGGGCAGCGAGGCAACAAACCAATCCAAAGTACCGACTTGGGGCGATGAAAGTTATATGGCTTCGCAGTTTAAGAAAATGAATGATAAATTCGTATCACAGGGATATGGCGTTATCATTGGCGAGTTTGGAGCCATCAACAAAGCAAACTATGATAGTCGGAATAAGGCATGTCGAGCCGATTATTATCAGAAAGTATGTTATTATGCAAAACAGTACGAACTGGTGCCTGTTGCATGGGATAATGGATTCGATGGTGACTATGGCTTTTGTCTGATAAATCGGTATTCTTGTCAGGTAACGCATCAAGACATTATTGATGCAATGATGGAGATCTATCGTGCATCTTCCACGGCAACCGGGATAGCTTTGGATCAGCAGGAAATCACGATTCATGTTGGGGATGCGGGAACACAACTTAATGCAACCTTAACACCATCTGACAGCAAAGATGTTATTAAATGGACATCCGATGATGAGAAAGTAGCCACAGTAAATTCCAATGGTTTGGTCACAGCAGTGGGTGCAGGTACTTGCACAATTACGGCAGCGATTGCGGCCGGATGTCAGGCAACGTGCAAAGTGACCGTGCCAAAACCTTCCTATATACGGACAAAGCTGTATATGTTAGATACATCCGGCTGGACGACGATCGCTAGTGAACAAAGTGTAGATATTTCAACGAAAGACGAAGAATTCACGTTATCAGTTAAGCCGACAGACACGCAGCTTAAAAATATCGGTTCGTTATATATCAAAGATATACAGGCGGCCGAAGCGGCAGGTTCAGCACTTAGCTATGCAGTTATTACGCTGAAATCAATAACAGTAAATGGGAAACAGTACACGATCAAAGATGACACGTATACCTATGATAGCAGTTTGAAATCGGCAGCATCCGATGGACTGTCAAATAATGTGTTTGATTTTGCTTTTATTAATATTTGGGCAGACGTCATGACACATATTCAGGATGTGTCGGCAGAAAGACAGAAAAAAGCGTCCTTTAATAACGCTTCGTATCAGGGAAACAATACGGTAAAACTTACCTTTGCCGTTAGTGGCGCAAAGGCAAATGGGACGTCAGAGCCAAGCGCGACACCAAGTGCAAAACCGAGTGTAACGCCAAGTGTGAGTCCAAGCACAGCACCAAGTTCGAAACCGAGTGTAACGCCAAGTGTGAGTCCAAGCACAGCACCAAGTTCGAAACCGAGTACAACGCCAAGCGTGAGTCCAAGTACAGCACCAAGCATTAACCCAAGCGCAGCTCCAAGTGGAAACCCGAGCGAAAAACCAAGTGTGAGCCCAAGCACAAAACCAAGCGTGAGCCCAAGCACAGAGCCAAGTGCGAAACCGAGTGCAACGCCAAGCGTGAGTCCAAGCACAGCGCCAAGTGCGAATCCAAGCGTTAACCCAAGCACAGCGCCAAGCGTGAGCCCAAGCACAAAACCAAGTGTGAATCCGAGCGCAGATCCGAGTGCGACGCCATCGCTTCAGCCGGGAAAACCAAGTGTAACGGCAAAAGGATTTGTTGTGTATGCTAAAGTTAAGGGAGCAGGTAAAATTGCAGTGGGTTCTCGCTATAAACTTGCTGCTAAGAAAAAAATGAAACTTACTGTTCAGTGGGTTCCGAAAAATGCCGCAAGTCAAAAACTAACGTTTAAGAGCAGCCGCCCATCCATCGTGAAAGTAACAGCAAATGGTACTGTAAAAGCAGGCAAAAAAGCAGGCAAGGCAGTTATTACGATTACGACAGCCAATGGATTAAGCAAAAAAGTTCGCATCCAAGTCATGAAAAAGCCGGTCAAGAAACTTACCGTTAAGGCAGGAAAGCGTAACCTTAAGAAAGGCAAAAAGCTGAAATTAAAGGTAAAAGCAAAACCGGGCAAAAAGCTGGCATCCACGCAGTATTGCTGGAAATCTTCCAATAAGAAAATAGCTGCAGTATCTGCAAAGGGTGTAGTTAAGGCCAAGAAAAAAGGCACTGTGAAGATTACAGTTTATGCAACCGATGGCAGTGGCAAAAAGAAGAGCGTAAAGATCAAGGTAAAATAGGGATATCAAGGAATTAAAGAAAGATAAGTGTTGTGGGATATAGAGGAGACCGCCGATTGGCGGTCTCTTTTATAGTACGGATGTTTATAGAAAGCGAACTGAAGAATTGTAATGTTAAGACGGCGGGGCAAAAAAATATTTTCTACGAAAAAGTTTCACAAAGTTCACACGTGAAAATTGTGCAAATTATACAATCCGCTAGGCGCAATGTGGAATGAATATGATCGGAACAAAATGAAGATGCAGAAATAGAGCGGATTTAATCAAATTGAGGTCTATGAAAGATGTTGAAAAAATTGGAAATTTCAATGGTAAACGATAGGGTATGATAGGAGCGTTAAGAACATAAAATTTAAGCTGGGAGTGATTATTACAGATGAAATTTAATAAAAAAATTGTATGGATAAGTGTTATAGCTGTGGCATTGGCATTAGGAGGCATCTATATAGCGAGCCGACAAAATGCTATTACGCATGTAATTAGAGATAATAATTTTGAGGGGTCAGAGAAAGAATGGTGCGATTCGCTATTGGATAAGTTGGTGGTTATTGATAAGAAGAATTGTCAGATTGGTGAACAAAAAATATCACAGTATTCCCTGACAAAGAAAAAACATTATGCAGAAAAAGATTGCGTTAGAGTGGTTGGTTACGCCACGGATGACAATCGTGAGCTGATGCTTCATCTTTCGGATGGAAATTGCATTGCGGTTGGAAAATCTGATAAAAAGCAGAAGAGTAGTCAACGTACACATAAGGTTACGTTTATGGATTACGACAATAATGTGTTAAAAACAGAAATTGTATTACAAAATAAAAATGCAACACCCCCAATGGTAAAGGAAAGAGATGTGATTGATAAGAATTTGTCGCCATTGTTACCATTAATCGCAAATGAAAAAATAACAATTAAGCATTAATGGCCAAAAAATACAGAGAGGAGTAATAGAAATGAAAAGAATTATTGCAATTATACTTAGTTTACTGATTTTTTTTAGTAGCATATTAGTCAATGTTATTGTAAAGGATGTTTGTAGTGTCGCGAAAGAACAAATGAATGTGGTTGATGTTCAAATGGATGGGCATGGATCCGCTGCATTGCTTAGTAATGGAGAACTGTATTTTTGGGGTGAATATTATACAGACGAGGGTTATGAGGATAATAGATATTTTCCGGAAAAAATAATGGCAGATGTTAGAACATTTGCTTTTAAAGAATCAGTATGCGCTGTTATAAAAAATAATGGAGATTTGTATACATGGGGGGAAACTTATTTTAATATTTTGGGGCATGAAACACATGGGATTGATTATTGTACACCGAAAAAAATTCTTGAAAATATAGTTGATGTTAAAATCATTGGTTTGGATACCTGCATTGCCTTGTCTGAAAATGGAGAAGTGTATACATGGGGTGATGGTAAATATGGTAGTTTAGGTAATGGTACTACTGAAACGTGTATGCTACCACAAAAGATTATGGATGGTGTCAAATCTATTGAAGTTGATGGTTTTACGGTAACTGCGCTTAAGGATGACGATAGTCTGTATGCGTGGGGGTCTGGAAATCTGGGGCTAAAGAAAGATGAAAATATGAATACTTTATCGCCAGTCTATATAATGGATGGCATAAAGAAAGCAAAAGTATCTAAAAATAATGGCTGGGCAATTTCGGTATCCGGTTCATTATATGTTTGGGGCAAAGAAGTTAAGAATATGTCTTGGACAGAATTATCAAGTGCAGGATTTATTAATTTGGATAGTGAAAAAATGTATTCACCGCAAAAGTTTAAGGATAATGTTATAGATGCAGAATTGTTTTCGGGGAATGATCATTTTTATATGGTTCAATGTGATGATGGTAAATTATATATTGGTGGTTGGTGGCGAAATAAATCTTATTATGGAGCACCTCATCTTCTAAAAGAGGATGTTAAAAGTTTTAAAATTACAAATGGAGGTAGTGCATTAAGTGTTATTACACAAGATAATAAATTGTTCTTGCTGGGGTATTATCCAGAAGTTGATCTAGATATGGATATTGAGGGAGTAGAGTTCATTAATGATGTTAGCGCTTATATAAGAGATCCGTTTGTTAGCGCAGTGATAAAGACTAATGGTGACTTATACATGTGGGGAGATAATTATTATGGGCAATGTGGAACGAATATTTGTTCAGGGGAGAATCCTGATTTGAATGGCAATACATGGATAACGGAGCCTATAAAATTGGATTTTGCTGGAACAGGAAATTCATCCGCAGAACCAGATAAAGATTTAAGTAATTATACAGAGGCTAAGACGGTGGGGACAGTAGGTGAATTATATCAAAAGGAATCAGGTTTAGGAAAAATATCTTTATCCTGTGATGAAACTGTTTTTTCCAAAAACGCAACTACGTATCACCATGACTTGGCTACTTTTGCTGCTGGAATGTCAACTATGATATATAATGAAAACAAAGATGCAACAGGAAATAATAATAAAAATATGGAAGATGCATTAAATGCTCTTGGTTACAAAGAAATCAAAGAGGTTGCTGATAAAGTTGAAGATAAAGCACCTTATTGTTTGGCATATAAAACTGTGGTACTAGATGGAAAGAAAACTAACATCTTATGTGTAGTAGTACGAGGAACATATAAAAAAGAATGGATTGATAATTTTGATTCTGGATATGGAGAAAGCACCCATAAAGGCTTTTTACGTGGAGCAGATTTTGTGTATAATGGAATTTGCAACTATGTAAAAGACAATAAATTATCAGATGGGAAATTAAAAATTCTTATTACTGGTCATAGTAGAGGGGCAGCAGTTGCCAATTTGCTTGGGGCAAAAATAGATGATAATTCATTGAAAAACTCTAACTTTTCAGTGTCTATTTCCAATAAGGATGTATTCGTATATACTTTTGCTACGCCAAATACAACATCCATCAAGGAAAGAGATGACCAAAAATATAACAATATTTATAATATAGTCAATCCGGAAGATTTTGTAACAAAAGTAATGCCATCCAAATGGGGATATGGAAGATATGGAAAAAGTTATGTTCTTCCAAGCAAATCAACAGATTTGTATACGGATAATGTAGATAATTATGTTGATTACATAAGTTATGTAAGAAAATTAAAAAAATACTATAAAGAATATAGACCAAAGGATAAAGATGGGTATGCACCATATATAAAAGGAATAGTTGATGTAAGTGAATATGTGTCAACAATAACGAATACTGTGCCAAATTCTCAAAAGTATTATACAAAAAATTTACATAATAACACAGATTACGGGATTACTGATACTCCATATTCGTTACAGGCACTTTTTACAAAAACTTTGGGATACTTTATGTCCCAAAATAATTCATATAGAAAGTCCAGTTATTTATATATGGCAGATGCCCTGTCTGGTTTATACTGGGGGAAAATAGGACAAAAAACTATATCATTTTTTGTGGTACATCAAGGACTGGGAATGCTTCCTGTGCTTACTGAAAGTTTTGCATGTGCACATCGATCAGAAACTTATTTGGCTGCAATGAATATTCTAACAGAAAAACAATTAAAGCAAGGACGATCAACGATGAAAGGGATTGTAAATTGCCCGGTAGATATTACAATAAAAAATAATGAAGGGGATGTGTTAGGGCAGATCGAGAATAATGAAATAAATGAAAGTGTTGGTGATGAAATAATTATGAATGTGGATGGGGATTCAAAGAGTTTCTATCTTCCTACTGGACAAGATTTTACAATAGAATTGACTGGAAATGATGAAGGCGAGATGGATTATTCTTTATGTGAAATTGATGCAGATACGGGTGAAACAAATCGAGTTTCTTATCAGGCAGTTGACATAGAAAAAGGTAAGACTTTGACACAAAAAATAAGTACTGATTCCAGTGTAGATCAGATTAACTTAAGCAGTGAAGATAAGCAAGATATAAAACCGACGTTGATATATGGCGCAGATGATTATGGTGTGGATATTGATATTGTTGTAGAAGGTATTGGCTCAGTAGACAGCTACTCTGATGTTAGGTTAGGGGATTATATAAAATTGGAAGCTGTAACTGATGAAAACAATGATTTTATCGGATTTTATGATGAAGCTGGAACTTTGGTGTCAGATCAACCAGATTACGCATTTTCGGTGCAGGGAAGTAAAAGATTAATTGCGAGGTTTACAAGTAATGTGGTGGATATCGAAAATGTTACATTTGAAGCCTCTTCCGTAGAGATGAAGGTTGGTGATGAGGATATATTTACTGCCACTGTAAATCCAAGCAATGCAACGAATAAGAGGTTAACTTATTCTTCTACAAATAATGATGTAGCAAAGGTTGAGGATTGTGGTATTATTTCTGCTATATCTGAAGGAACGGCAAAAATAACTGCAATCACTGAAGATGGCAAGCATGAGGCAATAATGTATATTGTTGTGAAAAGGACGGATGGAGATGCTATAGATAACGATAAAACAAGTAATGTACCATTAACTGCCACTTCGAAGCCACAAAATAAACCTGCCGAGAATATACAGAAGAAAAAAATTACAAAACCTTCAAAGATAACTAACGTAAAGTTGAAAAATAAGAAAAGCAAAAAAATATTTGTATCGTGGAAAAAGAAAGCTGGTGCTTCGGGATATCAAATACAGTATGCTTTGAACAAAAAGTTTACAAAGAAGAAAAAAAGCGTGAATGCTACTAAAAATAAGTATTCTAAAACAATAATTGGATTAAAAAAGAAAAAAACTTATTATGTGCGAGTAAGGGGATTTAAATCCTATAAGGGAAAGAAATATTATGGCAAATGGAGTTCTGTTAAAAAAATAAAAATAAAGAGATAGTCATTGAGCTTTACCAAGAGCAGAGACTAGATAGGTTCTCTGCTCTTATCTGCAATATACAGGTATAAATGTATATGTCAAAGGGAGTGTCACAAAGTTTGTGTAAAACTTCAATTTGATGAAAGATAACATTATTCAGTTTGGAGATTTTTATTATGGCAAGAAGAAAAAGTGATTCACCACAAAAAGCAGCAATACGTGAAATGATGCAGGGATATCTCAAGGAGAATGATATCAGTATCAAAAGCCGAAACGATGTTAATTCCATCATGCGGGACATGATATCTGTTTTATTGGAAGGGGCTCTTGACGAAGAACTTAATGAGGAACTGGAGTGTTCCAAATACGATTACCACAACAAAGAGACCGATAACAGCCGGAATGCAATTCCAAGAAAACAATGCGTACCAGTTATGGTGATATGGACGTTGCAATCCCAAGAGATCGCAAAGGGAAGTATGAACCGCAGATGATACCAAAATATCAAAATACGGTCACTTAGGACATAGAAGAAAAGATTATATCTATGTATGCAAAAGAAATGACCACGGGAGACATTGAAACACACTTAAAGGAGCTTTATGATCGGGATATTTCAGACAGTACAATCAGTTGTATTACCGATAAAATAATGCCATTACTTACTCGGAACTTATTTTATAGTCTCTTTTACAATATAAGAAAAAAGTGTTCTATATAATACAAGTGCTCTGTGAGGATGCGAACGCGGTATAAAGAAATTAGATAGGCAATTGTGTAGCGCTGTGTAAAGAGTGTTAAATGCAAGTTGTTCTAGTGCGTCCGCGAGATATCGCTTATAAAAAACGACAGTATTTTTCATTCGTATAAATTATATTAAAAATATTTCACAAAGTTTTCAACTGAATATTGTGCATAATGAACAATGTTATAAAGGTGAACTATAGAGAAAAAGTTTTCTATAGAGACAAAAGCCTAGAAAAAGCGGAAAAAATAAAGAATAGGACTTAAGAAGAAAGAAATGAAAAAAACGGAGAAATATTTGAACATGGATGGTGTATGCTTAGGACGAGGTAAGTAAAATAGTTGCATGAAGAGGGAAGGAGTAAGATACCATGGGAAAAAGTAATCTTATTAAAATTGCAGCATTGTTGTTAGTGATGGCATTGGCAATCATCGCTTTAATTCCGGAACAAAGTACTGATAATAATTTAACGGGGAAAGAGAAAACACAACAGATATTGATGGAGGATGCCGGAAAATAGGTATTAATAATATTGTTATATAACGATGACCGTTTCGCATAGATTTTGCGTAATGGTCATTTTATATTGTAGACACTAAAAAAGTTGTTGTTATTTTAACTAAAATTATATTTGAAATATTGTTGAATCCGCACAATATCAGAATATGAAATTGTCTCAAAAGTACATAATTCATCGAATAAATCATGTTTAATACTTCTTATGGAAATGAAAATAACGGAAAAGGGAATAGAAACGTTATGTATTACAATGAACATCTAGAGGCGTTGATAATTACACCGTAAACGAGGAGGACGATGATATGAGTAGGAAAAGTATTAGATTGAAAATCTTTCTTGCACGACTGCTTGTGGTAGTGATGGTTGTAACTAGTATACCGTTTTATCAGAAGCAGGAGGCAAAGGCGGCTGGCTATGCCATTGCTAACAATGGAACAGGTGGTATTAATATTGATATTATGGCATCCCCATTTTCGGATTTTGCAAGAATTCAGACATGGGGAAAATATGCATATGGATCACAGGGATGTGCGTGGTTTGCATCAGCAAGAGCTAGACAGATATCAGGAAAAAACATATCCATGATATGGAGCGGTCAGAGTTGGTATAATAGTCAATACAGACAATTTGGCTTTTCACGAGGACAGGAAATCAAAGCTCCAGCATTGATTTGCTATCAAGGACACGTGGCGGTATTGGAAAAAATAGATGGAAATACTGCGTATATAAGTGAAGGAGGTACGTCTTATTATAGAAATTGGGGTACGTATTACCGTTGTGGACAGACCAATGGATATTGTACTGTGCACGCTATTGAAGTAGGAGAGATAAAATCATCGGCTGGTATTCGAAATGATTTTATGGGTTTTGTGTATCTTGGAAACGGTGGTTCCAATCCGCAACCGGTTGCAAACGCTTCTATCCAAGCCGTATCATGTGACAAATATGATAATAATCTTGTGCCACGAGCAAAAGTATATAATCCAAATGGACAGAGAGTTACTACGGTAGGAATAACAATTCGAGATAATAATAACGTGATCGCCAGCAAGCAGGAAACTATGAAGCCAGAGGGGCAGTATTCACACTCTTCCAATATATGGTTTGATTGTAGGACGGAGTGTGGCGTCACATTGCGTCCGGGGCATGTATATAATTGGCAGATATATGCAAATGTTGGCGGTAAGACCCTTTATACTGATTGGATATATGACAGGACAACCGGTACAGAAAAACCAAATACACCGGCATTTAGTACTGCTAAGACACATTATGCGGTTGGGGATGCAGTAACGGTTAATTGGGGTGCTGATAGCAATGCTACAGGGGGGTATTCCCTAACAATCACACAGACAAAAGGTGGAACATATACGAAAACATTAACAACCAGTACTGCGAATGCTACTTCTTTGGCATTTGCAGTACCAAGTGCCGGGGAGTATAAAATTACAGGTTTTGCGCAAGGAAGTTCTAATAGCGATGTAGCAACGTTAAATAAAACGATTGTTGCACATGATCCATGCAAAGTACGCTTCGTTGAATTTGACAAAGATGGACAAGAGAATCTTTTATGCGAGCAGACAGTAAAATACGGATATGCCGCAACTGCGCCACTTGGTATTTCAAGAAAGGGATATACTTTCTTGGGCTGGAAAGGAGAGTACAGCAATGTTACATCTGATCGTACGATAGAGGCGCAGTTCAAGAGAAATACATACAAGATTACATTTTGCGACAAAGATGATAAGGTGATCAAGTCAGAGTCCGTCTTGTTTGAAGACAGTGCAACTGCGCCGGAACCACCAGAGGCTGAAAAAGGTTATGTGTTTGCTGGATGGGATTCTGAAGATTATAAAAATGTACAGGGGAATGCTACGATTAAGGCAACTTATGTATGGGCTAATGATGATCTTCCTGTTGTCATTACTTTGAACAAATGCGAGTTTAAGGATGACGGATATATTGTCAATTATGATATTAAAAACAATCCAAATAAGCGTACAAAAGGACGTGCCCTGGTATCTTTAAAGACATCAAAAGGGAAATTGTTAGATTCGACAGAATCAAAAGCTTTTTCTTTGGGGAAAGGAGAAGAGAAGAAAGGCATAGAGATTTATGTGCCATATGAGGGGGCTGCAACAAAGGCAGATTTATATATTATTAATGGTTTTTCCAAAGGAATCCCGATTTCAGAGGTGGCTACTATTGATGTGGCACGTAATTGGAGTGAGTGGAGCCCGGAAAAACCAGATGATAATAATGAAATTGAAACCAGAACAGAATATCGACATCAAGATAAGGAAACAACGACAACACGAACAAATGCCAATGCAGGATGGTCATTAGATAAGTCGGTCCTTGATGGAGATTGGAATTATGGCGCTTGGAGTGGATGGACAAGAAACTCAATTAGTGGATATACGAATGAGACATCCAAGAGAGAAGTGCAAACGCAAAATGTACAGGACTCTGCAGCACGTACATTATATAATTGGTATTATTACAGATATTATAATACCAATGCAAAAACATTTTATTACACCTACTCATCTAGTATGGGTGGTACCAGGTATGATTGGCAGACAGATTATTGTCTGCCGGTAATTGGGACTTACTCCGGTCATACCGGATATAAACCTGCCGGTGGTAAAAACTTTTCTGCTGAGATATGGTTCTTAGCATCAACGCAAAATATAGCAGCTTCTTCGCATACTGAATGGAGATATCGTGATGCGACAAAGGGATATACATATTATTGGTCGCGTTGGAAGGATTGGACCGGGTGGAGCACGAATGAAGCAAAGGAAAGCAATACTAGTAAGGTAGAGACAAGAACAGCATATCGTTATCGTGCCAAGATGAAAGACGTAGAGGACAACTCCGGAAAGAGTTATACGGTATCAGGAACACTTGATAGGGAGCTTGCTGGGAAACAGGCGACATTATTGGTATACAAAAATGATGAACCATCAGATTCTAATAATGAATATGTGGGACAGGTTGCGATTGGAGAAGATGGCAGCTATGCATATACATTTATCCCTCGTCAGGCTATTAGCGCAAAAACAGGCGATTATACTGTAGCGCTTGCGATAGAAGGTGCTGAGAATCCGGTATTTTTGGAAAAGATCATTGCTCCAAAGCCGGAATATACGGTTACATTTAAGGATGATGAAGGAAATATCATTGATACACAGAAGGTAATGGAGGGAAGTAGCGCAACTTCGCCGAAAGTACCAGATAAAGAGCATTATTCCTTTGTGGGTTGGGACTTTGGCTTTACCAACGTTAGAGATGACATGGAGATTACGGCACAGTATGTGAAAAATAAATATAGTGTTGCTTATGTAAATTGGGAAACCAAAGAGGCAGAAACTAAAGTGTTTTCTTATGGTGATCCATTAGACTACCCGGAGGAATCAGTTATTGAGGGCTATGATTTCGTTGGCTGGACAACATTAGATGGTAAGAAGGTTAATGAGGTGACTGATAATTTGGTGTTGATGGCAAATTATAAAATACAGACCTATACGATTAATTTCTATGATAAAAATGAGAAATTAATTAATTCTCAAAAGGTAGAATATGGTAAAGATGCTATCGAGCCAGAACATGAAGATGTTGATAAGATGGATTTCAAAGGATGGAATACCTATGGATTTATCCAAGTCAAGTCAGATCTGGATGTATATCCGGTATATGTATGGAAAGAAACAACAGAGACGCCATCTTGTGACACAAAATCAGGTGTGTTTACAGAGGCAACGAAAGTAAAACTTTCTGCAGAAAAGGATGCAACTATTTATTATACAACAGACGGCACCACGCCTAATGTATTTAGTAATAAATATACAGGGGAATTAACAATATCCGCCAATACATATCTTCAATTTGTGGCTGTTGCACCACAAAAGAATATGAGTGAAGTACAGGCAGTATCATTCCTTGTGGCATCTGGAGAAGATGATCAGGGGGCATTGGTGGTGAAAAAAGAAAAGTATAAAATGGATCGAGGATCTGAAACCAAGATCACTTATTTCTTGAGTCACGATAATCCGAATATTGGTGTGAACTTTTACAGTTTGGATGATAATATTGCCACTGTAGCAGAGGATGGAACGGTGCATGCCAATAATGTTGGAACGACACAGGTATTTGTTAGTACGAAAGACAATAAGTATGCAGATTATTGTGAAATTGAGGTTACAACAGATGATGTGGATGTAGAATCTATTTCACTAAATAAGACTTCTGTGACAGGAATAAAAAATGAAACGATTCAGATGCAGGCTACTGTTTATCCTGAAAATGCAACAGATCAGGAAGTTGATTGGTATGTAGATGATAATAGTGTAGCATCTATCACAGATCAAGGAGAGCTTACTATTCTTAAAAAAGGAACAACGAAGCTTCGTGCATATGCAAAATCCGGAACATGCATTGCGGAGTGCGATGTGCAGGGATTAAATGAGTATCAGGAAAGCAAGTTGCAGATGTCTACACAGTACATGTATTTGTATGAAAATGATCTGGATATTCTGTATGCATATTATAATGATGCGGCAGTAGAATGTACATGGACAAGTCAAAATGAAGATGTGGCTACGGTAAAAGATGGTGTAATAACAGCGAAAAAGGAAGGTCATACGGTTATCACAGCAACCGCAGAGGATGGAACGCAGGTAACAAGTATGGTTATTGTAAGCAAAGAGAAGCTTGCAGAACCTGGCGCCTCACCAGAACCGACTGAAAGTGCAAAACCGACTGAAAGTGCAAAACCGACAGTAACGCCAGTTGTCACACCAGGACCGACGGCAGATGCGAGTGAAGAGCCGCAAGTAACACCAACGCCGACAGTTTCGCCAAGTACACAGCCGACAGTGACTCCTAGCGGTAGTCCGACGATTGCCCCATCTAATAAGCCTGTAGTGCAGCCTCCAAAACGACCGAATTGCAAGAAGCCGGTTGTGAAAGCACCGGCGAAAGTAAAGGGCGTGAAAGTAAAGAATCTCAAGGGCCGTAAACTGAAAGTTTCATGGTCATGGGATATAACGGATGGCTATCAGATCCAGTATGCTATGAACCGGAAATTTACGAAGAAGAAAAAGACAGTCACACTGAATTCTTTGCTGTCTAAGAAGACGTTCAAACATCTCAAAAAGAACAAGACATATTATGTACGTGTTCGAGCATTTAGGGAGTCCGGAAATGTTAAGAAATATGGTAAGTGGAGCACAGTAAAGAAAATTAAGATTAAGAAGTAAAGTTGATTCATAAGATTTGTAGTGATGACCGTTTCGCATAGATTTTGCGAAACGGTCATTTTATATTTATGGAAAAAATTGAAAAAATTGTTGTGATTTTTAACGAAATTTAATACAAATAATTGTCAAATACTCACAATGTTTATGGAAATAACCATTTCAGAAATACGTATTAGATTGAATTTATCATGCTTTAGGGAAATCGCAAAAATGAAAATAACGGAAAAAATAGACAACATCACCTATATTACAATGGGCATTGTTATGGAGAAATGAAATTTATGGAAAAAGAGGTGATAGAATGTTTTGTCCAAATTGTGGAGCGAATAATTATCCAAATGCATCATATTGCGTTTCTTGTGGTATGCGGTTGAACTATGCGCAAAACACACCATCACAATTTCCAGACTTACCAATGAAATGGCATAAGTATCTGGTGTATATTGGGATGTGGTCAAGCATAGCGTATTATCTATACGAGGCAAATCAAATGGTGCAATATGATCGGATTTCACCAATGATTACAAACAAAATTTTTATGTTTCAATACTTTGCTTATGCTGTACTTTGTTTTTGGCTTTGGTGGCAGTTGAAAAACTTTAATAGAAAGGCATGGAGTGCTTATGTCATATTTTTGGTGCTATCAATATGGCCTAGTATGATCATCAGAATTGTTTTCTTAATTACGAATGTACAAGCATATATAATGGCAGGACCAGGCTTCATTTTATATGAAGCTGGTACCTTTTTGGTAGTATGTATTGCTTCGGAACTAACGGCACTACTCAATTTTATTTATTATAAGAAAAGAGCAATGTATTTTGTAAATTGATACGGCAAAACGGCATTTTGGGATGCGTTGTAATATAGTTTTGGTACAAAGGTACGACAGATTACACAGGGAGGATGAAACAATATGCATTATCAAGGTATAGACGGATATGTATATAATGTGCTCGAGAATGAGAAGATTGCCGGTGGTGGAGAAGGAACAATTTATGCGATACAGGGCAATGACAAACAAGTTGCTAAAATTTTTCGTGATGATAAAAAGACAAAAGATCGTGAGGAAAAATTGCGGTTAATGGTGTCAAAAAAAATGACAGACGAACAATTGGAGTATTTTACATGGCCACAGGACGTATTATATAGTATTGAAGGATTTGTCGGATATGTAATGCCTAAAGTGACAAACATGCGCATGCTGACAGAGTTATATAGTGAGGATAAGTATGATATTGAGTGGCGATTGGCTGCCGCAATTAATGTATGCATAGCTTTAGAAGCGATTCATGAAACAGGGCAGGTATGTGGAGATTTGAATCCGTTAAACATTTTGATCAATTTGGAGGAAAATTCGGCAGAACGTTGTCATGTTACATTAGTTGATACGGACTCTTACCATGTGGTCACCGATACGCAGGATTTTCGGTGTGAGGTTGGATTAGGCGATTATCTTGCTCCAGAAATACAGAACAAATTAACCAATGGATTAACATTGCGAACAGCACCATTACCTACGTATACAAAAGCAACAGATGAGTTTGCGTTGGCGGTGCATATATTTGCATTATTGATGAATGGCTGTCATCCGTTTGCCTGCGCAAAACAGATGGGTGAACAGATACAGGATGATAGCAGTTATGGTCAGATGAGTACAGTGCAGGATTCCGTGGTAGCGCCACAACCGATTGAGAACATCAAGAAAGGATTCTTTCCATTTTCTCAATATAAGGCGGGAATTACCATTCCAATTAGTGCACCTGACTTTACAACATTACCGGAATCCTTGCAAAAACTTTTTATTAGGACATTTTGTGACGGATATATGAATCCGACAAAACGAGTTTCAGCAAGTGAGTGGATTGAGGCCTTAATGCCATTATGGAATGAGGGATTTGTAGAATGTGAAGCAGGACACAAACATTTAAGGCAGTCGTTAATCTGTCCGATATGTCAGGTTCAAGAAAAGATTGCCCATTTCTTTAGGGGTATATCCAATGGAAAACCACCAATTGATGATCCTGAGCATCCACCAATAGAAAAGAAATCTGGTGGTCAGAATCGACCACCGATAGCATCTTCATCAGGAGTGTCAGGTGGCGGTAATGGTTCCGGTCCAGTGATGCCGCCGGATTTGCAACCGTATTATGATCCTGAAGAGACTAAAAAATCTGTTAATACAATATGGAAGTTATTTGGGGCAACAGTAGCGTTTCTTTTATTAATCGTTTTCTTGTATATGTATGTTTATACGGAAGCTTTTAATCATTATCAACAAACATTATCGGGGCAGACGGAAATGAAAAATGCGCCAGAAATATGTGAGGGTGATCTAACACAAGATATAGAAAATGGTGATCTGCTGGTATTTTATGTAGAGAGTGTGGAAGCATAAAGGTATAGCATGTCGCTAAAATACATAAGAAAGGAATAAATATTATGGATTATATTAATGCAACAGACAGTGAATTGGAACAGTTAGTTCAGCAAAAAGATATTAATGCTATTTGTGAACTTGGGGAGCGGTATCTTTATGGGAAAAATGGTCATGAGAAGCAATATAGCCTTGCTTATAAGATGTTTCACAAAGGAGAAAAACAAGGCGATAAAAGAGCCTATAAGGGTTTAGGTGATATCTATCATAATGGTTGGTACATGATTAAAAACGAGGAGTTGGCAAAGGAGTATTATCAGAAAGCAGGAATATCTGTAGTGCCTAAAGATAATCCTCCACAGCCGCAACCACAGCCGCAACCGCAGCCACAATTGCAGACACAGCCATCAAACGGAGGAGGAACATCGAATCGGACATCTGCTGTCAATACGGATACACAACTGCAAAGCTTACTGAATACTGCGAAACAACAGCACAATGACTCCGACTATACCGGAGCCAGTCAAAGTTGTATGCAGATATTGCAGGAAGTACAGCGCCTTCGTAATAACTCAATGTCATATCAGGGCAATGCTCCGATTGATAAATATGAGATTGATGCATACTGGTTGTTAGCATTTATTGGATATAACACACAAAATCATCAGCAATTTCAAGATTACATTGTTCGAGATGGTGTGTTAGCGTTGCATCCGTGGGGAGCTTATCTGCAGTATGTTATACATATGATGGATAATGCTGCAGGGAGTGTTTTACAAAGTGATTTTAATACATTGTTATTTATTAGCAATAATCAAAATTTAACCATGTCTGAACGTGGTGACGTGTTCGCTGCAATTGCTGATCTGATTTCAAAAGGTCATGGAAAGAAAGAAGGATATAAGCCGGACCAGGCAGTTGATTTTTTGCAAGAGGCGGCAAACTGTGGTAATGAGTTTGCAAAGGAACAGCTGGGATACGAATAGAGGAGGATTTTGTGATGAGAGAACAGTTGACAATGGACAGAATATATGGAAATGAGATAGCAAGTCTGACGGAGCCTCATTTAGCGTGTGCTTTACTTTTGGATACTTCCGGATCAATGCAGGGGGCACCGATAAGAAGCTTGAATGAGAGCATCCAGCAATTTAAGGCTACGATCATGGCTGATCCAATTGCAAGGAAGAGAGTTGAAATTGCAATTATTACATTTGACTCAAAGGTAACAGTAGTCAATGATTTTTGTCCGATTGATAAAATGCCAACACCTAACTTGGATGCTTATGGTTTCACAGAGATGGGGCAGGGAATTCTAAAAGCAGTTGAAATGGTAAAAAATAGAACAAATTTGTATCAAAGTGCGGGGACACCGTGTCATAAACCATGGATATTTATGATTACAGATGGAGAGAATAATTCCGGCTCGTGTGGTGATATGGAAGCTGCCATTGCAAAAGTGAGAGAAGAGGAAAGTAAGGGGAGCAATGGACATCTTTCATTTTGGGCACTGGGTGTAGGCGATTATAATCCAACAGAAATGTTTAAACTCACAAATCGTGTGATAGAACTTAAAGATTGTGATTTTGAAGGAATATTTGACTGGTTAAGCGAAAGCATGTCTGCGATTTCACAAAGTCAGGTTGGTGAGCATATTCAATTTACCGAATTGCCGGAGAATGCCCGTAAAACCAAAGAGGATCGTGCGATTGGCGATGATTGGAACTAATAGTATACCTGCAGCCCATTGTGGTTGGATTGAGAAAGGAATGACAGATTATTATGATTACATATGGTTATTCAATACAAGGTAAATCTCATATTCAGAGAGGCGTAGTTTGTCAAGATTCCAGCAAAGTACAACGTTTACATGCGAATGTTTACATGGGAATTGTGGCTGATGGAGTTGGGAGTGCGGTTCACTCGGATATAGGTTCGAAGATGGCAGTGGATGCTTTATTTGCATTTTGTAATGAACATATCAAAAGAGGCTATTCTATAGAACAAATGCTTCAAGTGCTACAGCAGGGATACGAGTATGCGTTTCAACAGATAGAACAATATGTGTCAACAAATAAACAAGATATTGCACAGTATGATACAACGTTATCTGCAGTTATATATGATGGAGAAAATATTATTTATGGACATGCTGGGGATGGCGGCATTGTTATGCGATGTCAAACCGGCGAGATAAAGGCATTAACAAATCGACAAAAAGGAGCGGATGGAGTTTCGGTGCGTCCGTTACGTGCCGGAAGCACGTCGTGGGAATTTGGAGTATCGCAGGAAGTTGCTGCCGGAGTTTTACTTGTTACGGATGGACTGCTAGATGGAGTTATTGAACCAAGTCTGCTTAATATCCCGAAGACTAGCACTCAGTTTATACAAGGAAAATTCAAAAAGAATAATGTATATATTACGGTGGCAGAATTTTTTATGAATCCGGATGTCGTATTTAATAATCGGGAAATAGTTGATCCGGAAAGATTTATGGAACATTATCTTCGCGGTGATTTGTCTGGTGAAGATGAGGGAAATTTTCTTCAATATATGAAAGCGAGTTATACAAAAAGCTTTGGCGACAAAAATGCAGAGAAATTATGTCAAGTAATTGCTCAGTACAGTTATGCAGTATGGGCATTGTCTAAAGTTGATGATGATAAGAGCTTGGTTTGCTTGATGAATAATGCAATGAAAGTGGAAAAGCAGAAGCTGGAATACTATGTGGAACCAAATTGGAATTGGCTGGCTGGCTGTCAAAAGGCACTGCTTACGAATACAACAATGCCGGAAAAACCGCGGAGTGACATAGTTTTTGATAAGAACATTGAGAGTTCGCAGAAAAAAACAAGGGTTTCAGATACGCCAAGAAAAAAAGAGCATAGAGAACCTCAAAAGAACAACGTTAATAAGAGGGCATTCTCTTCAAATCAAAGAGTTCAAGCTGTAAAAGATAGTAGCATGGAGAGGTATTCAACTAATCACAGAAATGCAGAAAAAAAAGGAAACAAACATATCTCTGTATTAGTTTGTGTAGGTATTGTGTTGTTATGCATAGGGATGTTTGCTCTTGGCAATGTGATAGGGCGACAAAATGCAAAACCTAGAGTGGTAGAAGCGGAACGAAAGGAACCTGTGCGGACGCCGGTTGTTTCAATTGCACCGACACAAGAAGAAATAGCACAACAAAATGAATTAATGTCATATGAGGTGTTATGCTCTATTGCAAAAATGAAGGATGATAAAAATGCTTTTACAGAGGAGCATGCGGATGAATTTTGGGAGTTGACGGAGCGTTGTGGAATAAAAGCGGCTATATTAGAAATCGGCAAGATTCAAGAAGGGCAGAATGATGCTTCAACAGATCAACAGAGAGAGAAAGCAGGCGAGCAAAGTTCAGGCGAAGTATTGTCTAGTCCGCTGCCTTCCCCTTCCGTAGATAATACCAGAGAGCAGCAAAAAATATCTGATAGTTGGGATGCTCTAAAGGATGTTTTAGAACGAGTAAGTGACAGCGCTAATTATTCAGAACAAATTCTGAATAATAGATATTCTAATCTGCCGAAAACATGGAAGCAAAGTATTAAAAAAAACATTGTAACATTGTGGAAAATGCGATCAGATTTACATAAGACGATGGCATAAAAATACAAAATGAAAGAGAGGAAAAAATTATGGCAAAATATTGTATGAAATGTGGGGGGCAATGTGCAGACCAGGCAATGCAGTGCCCACGATGTGGAGCAATGCTGGGTATGCAAAATTCCGGACATGTATCACAACGTCCATCTGGGGGTGGCTCTCAGTTCAGTGGAGGCTCCTTTAGTCCACAAAATCCAAGTGGAGGTCCTGGCTTGGCAATAGCCTCAATGGTACTGGGAATCGTTGCATTGGTAGTATCGTGTTGTTTTTATTACCTATCAATTCCATGTGCCATTATTGGTGCAATTTTAGGTTTCATTAGTTTAGCATCTGGCAAGAAGGGGAAAGGAATGGCAATAGCAGGAGTAGTATGTTCCATAGTTTCTTTAATACCAGCCATTTTGATGATAATATATGGAGCATCATTTTTCAGTGCGGTTAGCTCGTTAGTATAAATGTAAATATGAGGGAATGTTATACACCAATAAATTGAAGAGTGAGGTAGAAAAAATGGCAAAATATTGTACGAAATGTGGAATAAGAATGGATGATAACGATATGGTCTGCCCAGAGTGTGGGATGCAACAGGGAGGCTATGCATCTCCACAGGAGATGCAATCAATCGATGGGATGCGACCACAGGAGAGTAATGGTAAGTCAGTTGCTTCGTTAGTGCTTGGTATCGTTGGGGTAATAGCATGGTGTTTGCCGATTCTAGGGTTGCCAGTTGGGGTGATTGGTTTGATTATGGGAATCCAGGGATATAACAGGAGCAACGCAAAGGGAATGGCAATGGCAGGAATTGTGCTTAGCATTATCTGTCTGGTTCTTACGATTATCAATAGTTCTATCGGTGCGTATATGGGATCTCAGGGAATGTTGTTTAACTGATTTTTGTGATGATATGAAATAAATGGCAAGATATAGTGTTTCATGAGTCATGATGTGTAGCAGGTAAAGAGAAGACAATTGGAATAAGTTAATGGTAAGAGAGGGAGAAAAATGGCAAAATATTGTACGAAATGTGGTAGCCAATGTGCCGACCAGGCAACATATTGTCCGCGTTGTGGAGCAATGCTTCCACAACGTGCTGTGGAAGGTGGAACTGTTTCGCATAAAAAGCGGAATCATACGTGGATTGTTGGACTTGTTGCAGGTGTGTCAGTATTAGTCATTGTTCTTGTTAGTGGTCTGGCAATGTTGATGTATTCTAAATGGAAGGACAATTCTACTAATAGTGATAAAAACATATTGACCAACCAATCTGCGGATGAAGGAGATCCAGGGGTAGATGATTTGAATATACCATATTTTGAGGGTCAAACTGCAATTTCACGCGGACAAGAAGGCGATTTTGAATACGAGGAGTACGAAGATGGGATTTGTGTCATCGCATATACGGGGTCAGATAAACGTGTTGAGATACCGGATACCATTCAAAACAAAAAAGTGCTTCAGGTTGGAAATAATGGAGAATCTGTGGTTGATACACATAAAGTGGATTGTGTTGTGTTACCGTCTACTGTTAAAAGTATAGGAGGTGCCGCATTTAAAAACACAAGTGATGTTATGACAGGTTTATCGGAACATCCATATGCTCCTTACAATGATAATTTTACGGTGGAGGGAATAGTAGACGGCATTACATATATTGGTGAAGAGGCTTTTCGTGGGTGCAATTTTAATCAGTTCGTGTGGCCATCTGGAACGATGGTAATGAATCGCTGGGTATTTGAATCAGCGAATATAACAACGATTATCATTCCAGATACAGTAGTGCAAATGGAGGAAGGTGTATTTAAATATTCATCGTTGCAAGAGGTTTCTATTCCGGGAAGTGTGTCATCTGTTGGAGATGAATGTTTTCGTGATTGTTTGAAATTAACAAAAGTTGAGTTGCAGGATGGAATAAAGAATTTATGCGATCATGCCTTTTTTGAGACCGAAATGCTTGAGAATGTTTCGTTGCCGGATTCTATAGAATTAATTGGAAGTTCTTGCTTTGTGGGATCGCAAATAACAGAAATACGTATTCCCAAATATGCTGAGGCGGGTCATACAAGAATGGATACAGTAGAAAGTGAGCCATTCGACTTAGATACAACATTAATTGTTGCGAAAGACAGTCCGATGCATCAATATGCATCAGAGAATGGTTATAACTTTAAAACATATTAAGTTACAATGATACGAAACAATACAAGGAGGGAAGATTTTTATGAAAAGAAAAAGAATTAGAATTATAGCAGTTATATTAATTGGCATTATGATCATTAATATGTTTAGTGGAATCCCGTTTGTAGTAAAGTCAGCAGAGGCTGCCACAGGTCAAATGAAAGACAGCCGTTTTCAAAGTACAAGTTATGGCGTAGAAGATGATCGTGTTATTGCACATAAGTTAGTGTTGAAAGATAATGAATCCGTTATAGATTTAGGCATCCCAGATCTTCTTTTAGTGAAACAAGTTATAGATAAGACACGTATTCAATTACATATTTATGGAGTAAAAGGTTTGATTCATACATATGAATTGGATGCGGATAACGAATGGGTATAATGGTATCATAAATTAAGACACTGAAAGAGACATTTCTTAATGAATCTGAT
>OLRQ01001084.1_pt1 | contig 23397 bp, 19 predicted proteins | sample 1671971 | NCBI WGS metagenome assembly OLRQ01 (sample SAMEA3136631, study PRJEB25190) | human gut metagenome | biome: human gut; feature: human-associated habitat; material: faeces | place: Austria | collected 2013
TCTACTTTTATTTTTCATTTTTTTAAAGTGGAATTTAACTTTTCACTTTAGCAAAAAATAAAAAAAAGAAATATTATCTTTTTACACTATGTAACAAGTAATATCCCTTATCTCTTTTAACAATTTCACAATTTCCAAAAACTTCTTCCATTTTCTTTTTAGCCGAAGGAGCGCCTTGTTTCTTTTGTAAAATAACCCATAAACTTCCATTTTCATTAAGATGTTCAATTGATTCTTGTAAAATTGTAGTTACAACTTCTTTACCCGCTCTTACTGGTGGATTTGTTACGATCACATCATAACTTCCTTGAACATTTTCATAAATAAAGCTTTTATAAATATTTGCATGAATATTATTATTTTTAGCATTTAATTTGGCAAGTTCAAGTGCACGATCATTGACATCGACCATATCCACATTTAAATGTGAATAAACTTTATTAAGACATATTCCGAAAGTTCCATAGCCACATCCTACATCAAGAAGTGTTTTTTCATTTGTAATTTCGATATTGTCTAATAAAACACGTGATCCATAATCTATCATGCTTTTAGAAAAAACACCATTATCACTTGTAAATAAAAGATCATATTTATGAAATCTAAAAATAAATTGTGATTGTTCACTTTTTAAATCAGTATTATCTGTAAAATAATGTTTCATTTGTATTTCCTCTATTTCCTTTTTCTTTATTATACAAATAAATAGAATGTTAACCAATAAAAAAAAGAAGAATCGTAAGATCCTTCTTTTAAATCAAAGTTATAATTATTTAACTTCTACTGTAGCTCCAGCAGCTTCTAATTTTTCTTTGATTTCTTTAGCTTCATCAGCAGATACTTTTTCTTTGATTACTGAAGGTGCTTTGTCAACTAATCCTTTAGCATCAACTAATCCTAATCCAGTGATTTCTCTTACAGCTTTGATTACAGCAACTTTAGTTCCACCAACTTCAGTTAATGTTACGTTAACTTCTGTAGGTTCAGCAGCAGCTCCAGCATCAGCAGCAGCAGCTACAGCAACTGGTGCAGCAGCAGTTACATCAAATTTTTCTTCGATTGCTTTTACTAAGTCATTTAATTCTAAAATAGTAGCTTCTTCTAAGTAAGCTAAGATATCTTCATGTGTTAATTTTGCCATGTTTATATTCTCCTTTTCATTAATTCTGCTTATTCAGCAGCTTCTTCTACTTTTTCTTCAGCAGGTGCTTCAACTGGTGCTTCTCCACCATTTTCTTCTCTTGCATCTGCTACAGCTTTTACAACTCTAGCGAATTTGCTAACTGGTGCTTGTAACATACCAAGTAACATTGAGTACATTCCTTCACGTCCAGGTAATTTAGCAATTTCATTAATTTCTTCTACTTCTAATACTTTTCCTTCAACAATTCCAGCTTTGATTACTAAAGCTTCATGATCTTTAGCAAAGTTAGCTAAAATTCTTGCAGGTGCAACGGCATCACTATGACCGAATGCAATAGCGTTTGGACCTACTAATTTATCATTGATTTCAGCATATCCAGCGCTTTCAGTAGCTCTTTGAACTAATTTGTTTTTGTAAACTTTGAATTCAACATCTTCTTCACGTAATGATTTACGTAATTCAGTGACTTCTGCTACTGATAATCCACGATATTCTACTACTACAGCAGATTGTGAATCATTAAATTTACCAGCGATTTCTTCAACAACGACTTTTTTCGCATTGATTGCTTCTACTGACATTGCTACACCTCCTATAAATTTTTATATATGCAACAATATACGCGCTATATTTAAAACTCCCATACGTAGATAGGAGTTCAAGTTCTTCATAAACTCAACACCTCGGTAACAAATTAAGGTTTCCCAGTTACTGTCTACGGTATATTGATTGCGACATTTTTTACAAACTATTTAGTAGTTTGAACTTTGATTGCAGGTCCCATAGTTGATGAAACTGCAATATTTTTAATATAAGTACCTTTAGCTGATGTTGGTTTTAATCTTACGATTAAATCATAAATTGTGTTGAAGTTTTCAACTAATTTAGCATCATCAAATGATACTCTACCGATTGGTAAATGAACATTACCTTCTTTATCAGTACGGTAAGTTACTTTACCAGCTTTTGTTTCTTGAACTGCTTTAGCAACATCCATAGTTACTGTTCCAGTTTTTGGGTTAGGCATTAAACCTTTAGGTCCTAAGATACGACCTAATTTACCTAATTCAGCCATCATGTTAGGAGTAGCGATCATAACTTCGAAATCTAACCATCCTTTTTTGATGTCTTCTAAAATTTCTTTACCAGCAACGATATCTGCACCAGCATCTTTAGCTTCTTGAGCTTTTTCTCCTTCAGCTACAACTAAAACTTTTTTAGTTTTACCAGTTCCGTGTGGTAATACAACAGCTCCACGTAATTGTTGATCTGCTTGTCTAACATCTAATCCTAAATTGAAAGCAACATCGACACTTGCATCGAATTTTACATTACTTGTTTTTTTAACTAATTCAATAGCTTCTTCAGCTGAATAAAGTCTTCCATTTTCAATTAATGCAGCTGCTTCTGTATATCTTTTACTTTTCTTTGCCATTTAATTTCCTCCTTAGTGGTTATAACGGATTATCCTTCCACGTGATGCTTACGCATCGATTCCTTCAACTTTAACACCCATGTTTTTAGCTGTACCAGCAACGATTTTCATTGCAGCATCTAAATCATAAGCATTTAAGTCAGGCATTTTGTATTCAGCGATTTCTTTTAATTTGTCAGCTGATAATGTTCCTACAGTAGTTGTTCCTGCATTACTAGAACCTTTTTGTACTCCTAAAGCTTTTTTAATCATTTCTGAAGCTGGAGCAGTTTTTAATACAAAGCTGAAATCTTTGTCTTCATATACTGTTAAGACAACTGGTACTGTTTCTCCCATACGATCTTTAGTTTGATCATTGAAAGCAGTACAGAATTTAGGCATTTGGATACCTGCACCTGCTAATGCTGGACCAGGTTTAGCTTGCCCTGCTTTGAATTGAATTTTCATAACTCTAACAACTTTCTTACTCACGCGACATTTCCTCCTTGTAAAAATTTGTCCGTGTTGTGGTCAAATGGGTGTTACCCTTCCACACAACAATGAATGCGCAATTAGCCTATTGCGTCGACAACTAATTTACCATTATCTCTTGATAAATGCAATACTTTTTTATATTTTTTTGCATTTTATCAAATAAATTTAAAAAAAAGAAAAACTCTAGGAATTTTCCTAGAGTTTAAACAACAATTAGTCTAAAGCAGCGATCATTGCTTTGTATGAATCTTCAACTAATGAAGCCCGTCTTTAGAAGTTAGCACCATTTTTGTTTAGAAGTATAATGATCATGGATACCTCAAAACACTTGAAAAATAAAATGTTTTTTTATTTTCAAAATTATTTCTTTTATTTCTTATGTATGTTATAATAATGGTGTCGTGGTGTTAGTTATAAAGGAGGTCCTCATATGGCTTATTTTTTAAAGGTTTCTAAACAACAAACTCGTACTTATCTTGCTATCTATGAAAGCTTCTATTCCCCTGATGTTAAAGGTACCAAACACAGAAGTGTTAAAAATCTCGGTAACATCAATAAGCTTATTGATGCTGGTATCGATGATCCTATTTCCTTCTATCAAAAAGAAGTAGACAGAATGAATGCTGAAAAGAAAAAAGAAAAAGAAGTCCAAGAGAAAACCGAAAAACTTATTTCCGATATTTCTCCTGAAAAATTTCTTGGCTATTTCCCTTTGGCTAATATTCTTAATAATCTGGACGTTGAACAGCACTTTGACTTCTTACAGTCCAACAGGAATTTTCAGTTCAACGTCTTTGATATTTTTTCATCGCTTGTATTTGCCAGAGCTGTTGCTCCCTATTCTAAATACAGGACTTTTCATGATGTTCTTCCTTCATTGTTCAAGGAAATGAACTATTCCTATGATCAGCTTCTTGATGCCGTAGAATTCGTTGGCAGTGAATATGAAAAGCTGGTTGAAATATTTACTGTAGCTACTAAAGAAAACTATGGTACGGATACTTCTCATTCTTTTTTTGACTGTACCAATTTCTTTTTTGAAATTGATAAGGAGAATGACTTTCAAAGACGCGGTCCATCCAAAGAAAACAGAAACGATCCTATTGTTGGTATGGGGCTTCTTCTTGATGCCAATATGATTCCTATCGGCATGAAAATGTATCCTGGAAACGAATCTGAAAAACCAATATTGAGAAACATCATTCAGGATATGAAAAATCAAAACAATATAGTCGGAAGAACAATTCAAATAGCCGATAAAGGACTGAACTGTGCAAGAAATATAATCCAGGCAGTCAATAACAATGATGGATATATATTTTCAAAATCCGTCAAACAGCTTCCTGAAAAAGAACGGGTATGGGTACTTCTTGATAATGATTATAAAGATGTAAAGGATGAATATGGAAATACAGTATACAGATACAAGTCATGTATTGAAGATTTTGATTATTCTTACAAAGATGATGATGGTAAGATTGTCAAAAAAACAATAAGAGAAAAAAGAGTCTGTACCTACAATCCAAAACTTGCAAGAAAAAAACTTATGGAAATCGATAAGATGGTTGAAAAAGCAAGAAATTTAAAAGCATATTCCGCTAAAAAAAGCGAATACGGAGAATCAGGAAAATATATAACTATCACATCAGGTGATGGTGATCAGCCTACGGTAACATTAAATGAAGAAGCAATAAAAAAAGACAGAGATCTTGCAGGATACAATATGCTGATTACTTCTGAAATAAAAATGAAGGATGTTGAGATATATGATGCCTATCATAACTTGTGGAGAATCGAAGAATCATTTAGAGTAATGAAAAGTGAACTCGATGCACGTCCAGTATATCTTCAAAAAGAAAACAGTATCAAGGGACATTTCTTAATATGTTATGTTACGGTTTTACTTACAAGAATATTACAGTTCAAAGTTCTAGATAATAAATACAGTACATCAAAGATATGTGAATTCTATAGAAATTTTAGGCTGGTCAAAGTTAATGATAAAAAATACATCAATATAACTCGAGCTTCTGAATTCATAACTGAACTTGGCAAAAAGCTCAATCAGCCACTTACAAACTACTATCTTACAGACAGACAAATAAAAATGATGCATACTCGTTAAACTAACGAGTTAGCACCATTTTTTTGTCTTGAACTTCTAAAGTCAGGTACCATTATCTCTTGATAAATGCAATACTTTTTTATATTTTTTTGCATTTTATCAAATAAATTTAAAAAAAAGAAAAACTCTAGGAATTTTCCTAGAGTTTAAACAACAATTAGTCTAAAGCAGCGATCATTGCTTTGTATGAATCTTCAACTAATGAAGCTCCACCAACTAAAGCACCATCAATATCAGGTTGTTCTAATAATGCTTTTAAACCTTCAGGTTTAACAGATCCACCATATTGAATTCTTACTTGATCAGCAACTTCTTGTCCATATAATTCAGCAACTACTGAACGGATATATCCACAAACATCTTGAGCGATTTCGTTTGTAGCAGTTTTTCCAGTTCCGATAGCCCATACTGGTTCGTAAGCGATAACGCTTCTAGCAGCACATTTAGGACAAACATCTTTGTAAGCAGCAACTACTTGAGTTTTAACAACATCTTTAGTAGTTCCAGCTTCATATTGTTCTAATGTTTCACCAACACATACGATTGGAGTCATATCATTTTTAAGAACTTGAAGCATTTTAGCGTTAACTGTTTCATCAGTTTCCCCAAAATATTGTCTTCTTTCAGAGTGACCTAAGATAACCCATTCAACTCCGATTTCTTTTAACATTTCAACAGATACTTCACCAGTATAAGCTCCGCTATCTTTGAAGTGTACGTTTTCAGCAGCTACGATTAAGTTTTTAGCTCCTGCTTTTGCAGTTTGTAAAGCTAAGTATGGAGTAGCAATTCCCCAGTCAGCTTTATCAGTTACTTCTGGATCAACAGCTTCTACGAATGCTTTTGTAGCAGCGATTGTTTTATTCATTTTCCAGTTTCCTACGATAATTGGTTTTCTCATGATTACAAATACCTTCCTTATTATTTATCATCAATTGCAGCGATACCTGGAAGAACTTTACCTTCCATATATTCTAATGAAGCTCCACCACCAGTTGAGATGTGAGAAACTTTATCAGCATATCCAAGTTGCATTACTGCAGCAGCGCTATCTCCACCACCAATGATAGTGTTAGCACCTTCTAAACCAGCTAAAGCTTCACATACAGCGATTGTTCCTTTAGCGAATGGTTCCATTTCGAATACACCCATAGGTCCATTCCATACAACTGTTTTAGCACCAGCTAAAGCAGCTTTGATGTTTTCTACAGATTTAGGTCCGATGTCTAATCCCATATATCCATCAGGTACATCTTCACCACAAACTTTAATATCACCTTCTGCAGCAAATGCAGTATTGATTACAGAATCAACTGGTAAGATTAATTTATCTCCAGCTTTAGCTAAGATATCTTTAGCTACGTCAATTCTATCATCTTCAACTAAAGAGTTACCGATTGAATGACCTTGAGCTTTAGCGAAAGTATAGCACATACCTCCACCAACGATAACTTTGTCAGCAATTTTTAATAAGTTTTCGATAACTAAGATTTTATCAGAAACTTTAGCTCCACCTAAGATAGCAACCATTGGTCTTTCTGGATTACTTACAGCTTTTCCAATGTAGTTGATTTCTTTTTCTACTAAGAAACCAGCTGCTGATGGTAAATGAGCAGGGATTCCAGCTGTAGAAGCATGAGCTCTATGAACTGAACCGAATGCATCTTCAACAAATACATCACCTAATGAAGCCCAGTATTTTCCTAATTCAGGATCATTTTTACTTTCTCCAGCTTCATAACGAGTGTTTTGAACTAAGATAACTTGTCCATTTTCAGCGTTTTTAACAGCTTCTTCTAATTCAGCACCACGAGTGCAATCTACGAATTTTACATCTCTACCTAATAATTCAGCTAATCTAGGAGCAACAACAGCTAAATTGTTTTTAGCTTTGTCTTCTTCAGTTTTCACTTTACCTAAGTGAGAGAATAAAACGATAGCTTTTGGAGATTGTTCTAATAAATATTTGATTGTTGGTAATGCAGCAACAATACGATTATCATTAGTGATTTCTCCTGTTTCTTTACTTCTTGGTACGTTGAAGTCAACACGAACTAAAACAGTTTTTCCAGCGACTTCAATATCTCTAATTGTTTTCTTATCCATTTTTATAATTCCTCCATGGCTGAATTATATCATCTATAATCATTGTTTTCAATTAATTTCATATTATATTATGAGGTGAAAAATATGAAAAATACGAATGTAATCCCTATCCAAAAAATCCCATCTATGTTAGAGAATGATTATCAATTTGTCGATTTAAGAGATCCCTATGAGTATAAGAAAGTTCATCTGACAAAATTCACAAATATTCCCTATGAAAAGTTCAATCTCAATCAATATTATTTTTCTAAAAAAGAACCACTTATTCTTATTTGTTATAGCGGAGCTAAATCAAAAAAACTAGCAGATGATTTATGTCAACAAGGTTATGATGCTTACAGTATTGAAGGTGGATTCTATTCTATTTTGCATCAAAAGACATAAAAAAATTAACGAGTGCATACTCGTTAATCCAATGGTTTATTATAAAAACGTCCAATAAAGTTTTCAACTTTAGTTACAGAAACAATAATTTTAGGATCTGTTTCTTTTAAAGCTTCTAAAACATCTCCAACTTCATAACTTGATACAACTGCTGTTAAATAACTTACAGGATGATGTGAATATCCCCCATAACCATCTAAAGTAGTAATTCCATGATGGAATTTTTCTAAATAAGTATCCACTACTTCGTCTTTTTTAGCAGTATAGATGTGTAACATAACACGTTTATATCGTGTATGGAAAGTAGAAATTGTTTTTGTTGAGATAAATTGGAACAAAATAGAATACCCTGCTTTATCAAATCCAAAAATAACTCCAAAAATACATAAAATCATAGCATTAAAGGCAAAAACTTGCATCCAGATTTCTCGCCCATTTTTATTAGCAAAATACAAAGCAATAAAATCTGTACCACCTGAAGAAGCACCCGCTTTTAAAGCAAGTACAATACTCATTCCCCAAATATATCCACCAAATACAACATTTAAAACTTGTTCATCAAATAATGGATAATTTGGAATGATTTGTAATAAAAATGATGTTAAAAAGACTTGTAATAATGAAAAGAATACAAATCGTTTTGATATTTTCTTGGCACAAATAAGCGCAACAGGTACATTTAACGCTACTAAAGTAAATGCAGTTGGTATTGATTTTCCAAACAAATCAGCAATCATATCTACAAGTAAGGCAATACCCATAAACCCACCAGATAATAAATGTGCTGGTCTTACAAATGTTTTCGTTGTGGCTGCCATGACTAACGAAGAACAAAATACACAACCAAAACTAACTAAATCTCTTTTTTTTATTTTTTTCATGATCTTTCTCCCTAAATCCCACTACATTGTACTCTTTTAAGAACAATTTACAACAGTCATTTACCAAAAAATAAAGTTAATTTATTAACAAAGAAAAAGGATTAAACTTACATCTAATCCTCTTATCTATTCTTTCCATTTTTATGATAAATATTTTCAAAAAAATCATACAATTTTAATTCATCTTGTTCAAAATAATCAACCACTTCATCACTTGCTTGAATATCAATATTCTTATTTCTTAATATTTGATAAGCTAATTTAGGATAATCCTCCATTGATACCCCTGCATCCACACAATATTTAAAACCATCTTTAAAATAAAAACTAAATTCAGGAACATAAAGCGTCTTAATTCCACTTTTCCCTGTAGACTTATTTTCAAAATATAATTTAATTTCAACTTTATCTAATTGATCCCAAGTATATTTTATATTATGCTTACTTTCTTTTTTTAAAATCATACTTTTTAAAATAGAAACACGATTTTGATAGTGATAACTACAAATTAAAATATGATTATCCACAAATTTTATATAATTTTGTTTTGTGTTATAAAATATCATTACTAATTCTAATAAAATAAAACCTAAAACAATTCCAACAACCAATGTAAATCCTGATGGCTTGAAAATAGGTATGTATAAATTATTTGAAACATTTGAAAACTGTTTATTAATAGATGTAATCATATTAGGTAGCCCCACACCAACAAAAAATCCTATAATGACTGACCAAAAGAGTGTAACAGGAATTGATGAAACTATATCTCGAACGGTTACTCTCGTTCCAATGATTACTGTTTGATCTTTCTTAAAATAATTAAATACTTTCTTTAAGTCTTTTTTCTTAACTTTTTCATTTCCTATTTGATTATCTTCAATTACTTGATCTAATAATGGGATATTCTTTTCTTTTAAATCTTCACACATATTTTTTATATATTGTAATGATTCTATTTGGGTATTCACTTTTTCAATATGGTTTTCTAAGACATCTTGAAATGTGACTTTATTATCTAAAATATCTTTAATATCTTCTATTGGTACATTGATATCTCTTAAAAACATGATTCTCTCTATTTTGTGAATATCTTCTTCATTATAATTTCGATAACCATTTTCATCACGATATGGTTGAATCAATCCCATCTTTTCATAATATCTTAATGTATAAGAACTGATTTTTAGTTTTTCCTGAACTTCTTTTATTTGCATATTTTTCACCTACTTTTTTAACTACCTGTTTTTACCATTTTTATGATAGATATTTTCAAAAAAATCATAAACACTTAATTCCTTTTGTTCAAAACAATCAAGCATTTCATCATTTGTTACAATTTCTATATTTTTATTTCTTAATATTTGATAAGCTGCTTTAGGATTATTCCATTCCAAAAAGCTTTTAGTCGTTGCATCTTTAAAATGAAATATATAGTTTGGCAAATAATAATACATTGTTTTACTTGTTCCAATTCCTATTCCACCATATTTAATTACTAATTTAATTTCTACGTATTCTAAATCTTCCCAATTATAATTATCCATAATAGTTGTTAAATCTCTTTTTAAAATTAAATAGCTTAATTTTAAATGTGATACTTTCTTAGTATCTAAAATAGAAATTTTATTATCTATAAGTTCTATATAATTTTGACGTGAACACATGTAAGAAATACTTATTGTTGAAAATATTATAACTAAAATTATTAATATTAAATAAATGAAAATATGGTCTATTATTCCCTTTTCCAAAATATGAAATCTTTGCAAATAACTAATAGTTGCAAATGTTAGAATTGGGGCTGTAATCAATGCACAAATAAATGTTCTAAAATATATATTCAAATCAAATCTCGTTCCAATGATTACTGTTTGATCTTTCTTAAAATAATCAAACACTTTCTTTAAGTCTTTTTTCTTAACTTTTTCATTTCCTATTTGATTATCTTCAATTACTTGATCTAATAATGGGATATTCTTTTCTTTTAAATCTTCACACATATTTTTTATATATTGTAATGATTCTATTTGGGTATTCACTTTTTCAATATGGTTTTCTAAGACATCTTGAAATGTGACTTTATTATCTAAAATATCTTTAATATCTTCTATTGGTACATTGATATCTCTTAAAAACATGATTCTCTCTATTTTGTGAATATCTTCTTCATTATAATTTCGATAACCATTTTCATCACGATATGGTTGAATCAATCCCATCTTTTCATAATATCTTAATGTATAAGAACTGATTTTTAGTTTTTCCTGAACTTCTTTTATTTGCATATTTTTCACCTACCTTCATTATTTCATACATTCAACTAAATAGCCATCATCCTTTAATAATTGAATGATTCCTTTTCTTCCATACAAATGTCTACAACCTACTCCAATAAAATCATGTTTATTATTATGAATGCTATTAACTAAAGTATCTTTCATATGAACATTTCTATTATAAGAAAGTGTATTTAAGTAATTTTCTATCTTTTCTTTTTCATTATCATTCATTTGGTCAAGTTGATCTAAAATCAAATTTTGTTCATTATCAAAATAGTTTGTATTACCACTATAATAAGCATCTATAATCTTCTTACTTCCTTCTATAAATTCTTTTTTATTTTTAAGTTCTAACAACATTTCTTGTGAATAATTTTTTGATAAATCTGCAAACAATTTCATTTGAAATTCAACACTTTCAACTTCTTTAAAATTCTTTTTCTTTTGAGCATAATTATAAATATAATTATCAATCGCATTATACATACTAATATTTACTTTTTTTAAAACTTCAGGATCACTATTTACTATAGAACTGATTGCAAAAGCATTATAAGTCACATATCCACTTTTACCTTCTAATGATTTATATTGTTTCATTACATCTTCATATAAATCTTCTAAACCTAATTGACGTATCGAATTATAAGATAAATATTTAGAATACTTTTGCATTTCTTTTTGATCTAAACTACATTCCAAATAAATCGAATCACTTTCATCTAATACTTTCTCTGTTGTTTTATCTAAACTTTTAATAGGATATCTGCCTGGATGACAAGTTCCAAATAAATATGAATATTCTCCTTTTTGATTAGATACTTTGTAAAGAAACATACTTGTATCTATTACTCTTGCATTTTCTTCTTTCTTTTGTGTTGAACAACCACTTACCATCACTAAAACAAAAACCATGATTAATTTCACTAACTTTTTCATCTTATTTCCCTTCTTTCTACTTGAAACATACACTTTAGAGTAGCTAGAAGGTCAAGTATTTCATAAAAAAAGACCAAATATTTCTATTTGATCACATATTTTCGATAATATATAAATTTAATAAGAATTAAAATATTTAAAATAACAAGATTCAATGATTCACTATCATCATTTCCTGGTAATTGAATAAAACTATTCACATTTTTAATTTTATCTTTTGTAGAAATATTTTGTGAAATAATTCCAAATTGAGCATGTGCATCTTGCATAATTTGAGACTTAGCTTGATTTAACATAAAATATCTTCCTGTTATTGTAATCAATAATCCATAAGTATGACAGTTTTCAAAATATTTTCCTATTTGACGATCCACATTTTGAATAAAACATTTTTTATCAAAAACTAACATATCCTCTATAAAATTAAAAGCTAAAAATAATGGATAATTAGCACCTATAATTCCTATCATTTCCGCTTTATGCATATCATCTACTATTTGTTCAATAGAAGCCATCCATTGTTTTTTATCTATTTTTGTTTGACTAATACATTCAATTTCTTTGAAAATCTGTTCTTCATTAAAAGAAAGATATCTTTCTCTAATTTGATTTTTTCTATTATCCATTGTAGAAAATAAATATTTTTTCATTACATTAAAATCTTTATATCCTAAAATTTGACAAAATTTTTTAATTGTAGCTAGACTTGTATGACAATTTTGAGCAAATTCACTAACTGTCATAGATTCTATCATTGATAGGTGAGATAAAATATAAATACTCATTTCATAATAAACATCTTTATTATAGCCACTATATATATAAACAAGCAGCTTAGATATGACTGTATTCATAATTTTCCTCCTTCATTAATTGATATAAAACATATTGTGTATATTCCATACTTGATAACATATATTCATAATGATCTTGTTTCTTCAATTCAATAGCTCTAATACCATCAAAATCATAATGACTTTCACAAAAGAAATATTTTTTTGCAGGTGCATTTACAATTGACACAATACTCCCTAATGATGTTTGTGTTTCTTCTAAAAAGATTTGTACATTATAACGAGGATCAATCAAAATAATCACATCATCCTTTTTTGTATTTAAAAAAGTTTCTTCTTTTTCTTTGATATTCCACCCTAAACATCTTTCTACACATACACCTTTAAAAAATAAATACTTCACCAAATGATTAAAATAGACGGTATATTTAGGTGATCCATAAATAATAACATTTGATGCCTTCACTAAGTCATGAACCAACAAATCAAGTTTTAATTTTATATCATTATTAATGTTAAAACTCTTACTTTCTTTTAATAAATGATAAAAATGATAATTCATTTTTCGAGTGTCTTGATCTAACATATCACACAAAGAAGAAAAAGTATCATATCCTGCACTTTTACAAAAACGTGTAATCGATGAATTAGATATATTTGTTTCTTTTGCAACATCTAGTAATTTTTTATGATTTATTCTTCTTGCATTGAGTAAAAAATACTGTGATAAAATACTATTTGTTGTTCCCTTAGCGCTTACATTATATAAATCAATCAAATTATCCACAATATACATACGAACACCTCATAAAATATTCTATCACAAAATAAAAAAACGTGGCATTTTTATTTGCCACGTCCTTTAAAACTAATTATGTTTTTTTCTTTTAATCATACAAATTGTTCCACCAGCAAGTACCATCATTCCTACTAATGCAAATATTTCAGTATCATCACCAGTTTTAACATTATCTTTTGTTTTATCTGTTGTTGTTGTGATATTTGTATTTGTTGAATCAGGTTTCTTTGTATCTCCTGGTTTTGTTGGAGTTTCTGGTTGATTTGGTTTATCACTTGGTTTTGTTGGTTCATCTGGATTTTCTGGTTGATCAGGTGTATCAGGATCTGTTTTGTCTTTAACGAAAGTTATAGAACAAATATTTAATTCTTCTCGATCTGATAAACCATTTTTCATAATTTCATCATAACGATCAGTTCCATTAATAACTTTACCATTTTCTACAATAATAAGTGTAGTGCCTTCTGGTGCTTCATTAACTCCATATTCTACTCCTGTAGCTAGCCATGATGCAAAATCAGGATTATTTAGGTATGGTGTATGTGCCCCAATGTTATACTTAATACCATTTTCTTTAATATATTTAGCCGCTTTTTTACCACCATCAATCCATGCTTTTGCATTATCAGCATTAATAGTAGTTCCACCTAAATGAACTTGTGCACCTAAAGAGTCACCACTATAAATTACTTTATGAGTTAAATCAGCTAATTGTCCACCACCTGGTGTATGTTCACCTGTGATTTCAACAAATTGGAAATCAACTCCTGCAGCTGTAAATTTTTCCATATCTTTAACAGTTACAACTTCTTTCCATTTGATATCTTTTATTAAATCTTTACCTGTCATGCTAGGAACGCTACTATCTACATCAGATAATACAGGTGTTGGTTCATTTTCTGGCCAAATAATTGTTGTTTTATTTCTTAATTCATCATCTTGACCAATAACAGCTAAATTTGCAACATGATCCCCATGATTATGTGTCATGAAAATCTTTAATGATTCACATTTATCTCCAATAACGGCTTTGATTTTATCATTGATTACATTAGCTCCATAAAAATCAACATCAATCATAAATGCTTCTTTTCCGTCTTTACTTACATAGATCATTGGATTTTCTAAATCTGTATCATTTAACATATACCATGTTCCGTTTTTATCTTCTTTCATTTTAATCACAAAGAAGTTTGAATAAGCTTTAGTATATGGATTAATAACATTTTGTTTGCTTGCCACTTCTTCTGGTGTATATCCCATAACAACACCTGCAATGGAATCTGATATTAAATCATATCCCCACCATCCATGTGAATCAATATGGAATCTTAATGTAACATTTCCTTCTTTACTTGTCGCAATGACATCTGTTGCACCACGAGTTGTTTCATTTTTGAAGGCTTCTGTATCATATGCTGAATCCCAATCATATTGTAAATCTGTTGTTGGATCAAAATCATTGATTTGTTTTAATAAACCAACTAGTTCATTGACATAAGCTGCATCTACTTTATTTCCTTTACTATCGATGATGCTATAACCTTCATTTTTATCAACTAATTCTTTAACTTGTAAAACATCAATATAATATGAAAGCATATTATAATAACTAATGCCAGGTTCAGATTTACCATTGATATAATCTGATGTTAAATTCACATCTTTTAATTGAACATTAACAGTAAATGTTTTTTGAGTTTCATCTTGTACTTTTTCAATATCATTAACAGCTAAATGAGATTTTAAATCATCTGAAATATGTTGTTCAACTTTTGTACCATCTTTTTCATATTGAGGAAGAATAATGCTTCTAACGGCTCTTTCAGCACTTCCATTATCTTCACTTTTAATAAAGCCAACAGAACAAATATTTAACTCATCTCTATCAGATAAACCATTTTTCATAATTTCATTATAACGACTTGTTCCATTAATAACTTTACCATTTTCTACAATGATAAGCGTATATCCCTTAGAAGCTACCTTCATTCCATAATCAACAGCTGTTGCTAACCAAGAAGCAAAATCCGCATTATTTAAATAAGGTGTATGTCCACCAATATTATATTGAATACCATTTTCTTTAATATATTTTGCTGCTTTTTGAGCTCCATCATACCATTGTTGAGCACCACTTCTAATAGTAGTTCCACCTAAGTGAACTTGTGCTCCTAAAGTATCTCCACTATAAATCACTTTATGAGTTAAATCAGCTAATTGTCCACCACCTGGTGTATGTTCATCAGTAATTTCTAAGAATTGGAATTCAACTCCTGCTACTGTGAATTTTTCCATATCTTTTACTGTTTCTACAGATTTCCATTGAATATCAGAAATTAAATCTTTACCATTTAATGTTGTATGTGGTTCATTTTCTGGCCAAACAATTGTTGTGATGTTTCTTAATGTTTCATCTTGTCCAATAACATCAAGATTATTAACATGATCTGGATGCTTATGTGTTAAGAATATTTTTAATGATTCACATTTATCTCCAATAACAGCTTTAATTTTTTCATTAAGAACATTTTCTCCATAGAAATCAACATCAATCATGAATGCTTCTTTTCCATCTTTACTAACATACATCATTGGATTTTCTAAGTCAGTGTCTCTTAACATATACCAAGTTCCAGCACTATCTTCTTTCATTTTAATGACAAAGAAGTTTCCATATTCTGTTGTTAAATCATGTTGTTGATCATATGCATCTTGATCACTATATCCCATCACTAAACCAGTAATAGAATCATGTGCACCTAAATCATATCCCCACCATCCATGTGAATCGATATGGAATTTAAATGAAACATTTCCTTCTTTGCTTGTTGCAATGACATCAGTTCCACCACGAGTTGTTTCACTTGCAAAAGCATCACTATCATAAACAGAATCGTAATCATATTGTAAGTTTGTTGTTGGATCAAAATCATTGATTTGTTGTAATAATCCTAATAATTCATCAACATAACTTGCATCTACAACATTTCCTTTACTATCTTTTACTTGATATCCTGGATTAGCATCTAATAATTGTTTAACTTGTTTTACATTTGTAAAGAAGTTCATCATATTATAATAACTTATACCAGCTGGTGATTTACCATTGATATAATCAGATGTTAAATTCACATCTTTTAATTGAACATCAACTGTTAATAATTTCTTTGATTCTTCTTTTGTAGCAGATAAATCTTTTGTATCTAATTTTGCTTTTAAATATTCAGATACACCTTGATCTATTTTACTTCCATCTTTAGCATATTTAGGAACTTTAACTTCCTCTATGGCTTTTTCATAGCTTGCTTGTACTGTTTCTAAATCTACATCTTGAATGGCTATCCCATTTTCATCAACGGCATGAATCATTGTCATTTGACTTGTTGCCATTGAAAAAACCATACTTGATGCTAGTAATGTATTAGCTATTTTTCTCTTCATTCTTCTTATTCCTCCCACAAATATTTCTTATAACTCAAGTATAGAATTGTTATCGCACATCCACAATGTAAACCCTTTCACTCTCTTTCTTGTTTTGCATTAATATTATTTAATTTTATTATCTTTTATTTTTTGATAGTATTTTGTATTATTTCTAATTATTTTTTATTTTAAACACAAAAAAAGACCAAATATTTCTATTTGATCTTTCATACATTATTTATTCTTTAAATCAGATTCATCAAAGGCTTTAGAAATAGCACCACCAGGAGCAACCATTGGGAAGACTTTATCATCTTTACCAATCATTACTTCAATTAAAACAGGACCATTTGTATCTAAAGCTTCTACAATTGCTGGAGCAACTTCTTCTTTTTTAGTAACACGAATAGCTTTACATCCAAGTCCTTCAGCAACCTTACAGAAATCAACTTTATCATCTAAGATTGTATTACTATAACGTTGACCATAGAACAATGTTTGCCATTGTCTTACCATACCTAATACTTTATTATTGATAACAACTTGAATAATAGGTACATTATAACGACTTGCAGTAGCAAGTTCATTCATATTCATTCTAAAGCATCCATCACCTGCAATATTAAATACTGGTGAATCAGGATTTCCATATTTAGCACCAATAGCAGCACCTAACCCAAATCCCATTGTTCCTGCACCACCTGATGTAATTAATTGACGAGGACGGCGATAATGATAATATTGTGCAGCCCACATTTGATGTTGTCCTACATCAGTACAAATGATGGCATTACTATCAGTAATATAATCAATTTGTTCAAGAACATAAGGTCCTGTAAGAGTTGAATCATCATAGTTAAGTGGATAACGATCTTTTAAATCACGAATTTGTTTTAACCATTGTGGATGATTTTGTCTTTCTAATTTATTATTTAATTCATTTAAGATACATTTAGCATCTCCAATAATACCTAAATCAACTTGAATATTTTTATTGATTTCAGCAGCATCTACATCAATATGAATAATTTTAGCATTTGAAGCAAATGTTTGTGTATTACCAGTAACACGATCAGAGAAACGTGCCCCTACTGTAATTAATAAATCACATTGACTTACCCCAAAGTTACTTGCTTTTGTTCCATGCATTCCAAGCATTCCTGTATAACGAGGTCTTGTATTATCAAAAGCCCCTTTACCCATTAATGTTTCACAAACAGGAGCATCAATTTTTTCAGCAAATTCTTTTAATTCTTGACTTGCATCAGATGAAATAACACCACCACCAGCAAAGATAAATGGTTTTTCACTTTCTTTGATCATTTCAATTGCTTTATCTAAATCTTCAACAGTATATGTTTCTGTTTTAGGTTCAATTGTTTTTGGTTGAAGTGGTTCAAATTCCATCTTTTCAGCTGTTACGTTTTTAGTAACGTCAACTAAAACAGGTCCTGGTCTACCTTCTTTAGCAATATAGAATGCTTTACGAATTGTAGGCACTAAATCTTTGATATCTTTAACGATAAAATTATGTTTTGTAATTGGCATTGTCACACCAGTAATATCAATTTCTTGGAAACTGTCACGTCCTAAGATTTCAACACCTACGTTTGCTGTAATAGCAACAAGTGGTGTTGAATCCATATAAGCAGTCGCAATTCCAGTAACAAGGTTTGTTGCTCCTGGTCCTGAAGTTGCCATACAAACACCAACTTTACCAGTTGATCTTGCATAACCATCAGCAGCATGAGAAGCTCCTTGTTCATGAGAAGTCAAAACATGATTGATTTTATCTTGATAACGATAAAGTGCATCATAGACGTTAAGAATAGTTCCTCCCGGATAACCAAACACTGTATCGACACCTTGTTCAATTAAACATTCACATATAATTTCTGAACCAGTTAACATCATTTTGTTTTTCCTCCTTTTATTTTTTTTCTTCTGGTGCTTGTAATACAGCACCTTTATCTGCAGATGTTACTAAAGAAGCATATCTTACTAAGTAACCTTTTTTAATACGAGGTTCTCTTGGTTGCCATTTAGCTTTTCTTGCAGCCATTTCTTCATCACTAACACGTACATTCATTGAATGATTTGTAATATCAATATCAATAATATCTCCTTCTTCAATGAAAGCAATTGGTCCACCTAAAGCAGCTTCAGGAGCCACGTGTCCAATTGAAGCTCCACGAGTAGCTCCAGAGAAACGACCATCAGTAATTAAAGCAACATCTTTATCTAAGCCCATACCAGCGATTTCTGAAGTTGGTGATAACATTTCACGCATACCAGGTCCACCTTTAGGTCCTTCATAGCGAATGACAACAACATCACCTTTAACGATTTTTCCTTCACGGATAGCAACAATAGCGTCATCTTCACAATCAAAGACACGAGCAGGTCCTGTATGTACCATCATTTCTTTAGCAACTGCTGATTGTTTAACAACGGCCCCATTTGGACAAATATTTCCTTTTAAAACAGCGATACCACCATAAGGTGAATATGGATTTTCCACTGGACGAATGATTTCAGGATCTAAGTTAACACATCCTTCAATATTTTCAGCCACTGTTTTCCCAGTAACAGTTAATAGATCAGTTGATAATAAACCTAATTTATTAATTTCATTCATAACTGCATAAATTCCACCAGCTTCATTTAAATCTTCCATAAATGTATCACCAGCTGGAGCTAAGTGACATAAGTTAGGTGTTTTCTTAGAAATTTCATTCGCAATTTCAAGATTTAAAGTAACTCCTGCTTCATGAGCAATAGCTGGTAAATGAAGCATTGAGTTTGTTGAACATCCTAGTGCCATATCCATTGTTAGAGCATTGATAAATGCTTTTTCAGTCATAATATCACGAGGACGAATATCTTTTTTAATAAGTTCTACGATTTGCATACCTGCATGTTTCGCAAGTCTAATTCTTTCTGAATAAACAGCTGGAATTGTTCCATTTCCACGAAGAGCCATTCCTAAAACTTCAGTTAAGCAGTTCATTGAGTTTGCTGTATACATACCTGAACATGAACCACAAGTTGGACATGCTTTTTGTTCAAATTCATGAAGTTTATCTTCTGTCATATTCCCTGCATTGAATTGTCCTACAGCTTCAAATAATGAAGATAAACATGTTCTTTTACCATCCATTTTACGACCAGCTAACATTGGTCCACCAGAAACAAAGATTGTTGGAACATTGACTCTGGCAGCAGCCATTAATAATCCTGGTACGTTTTTATCACAGTTAGGAATCATAACTAAACCATCAAATTGATGTGCTTCAGCCATGGCTTCTGTACTATCAGCAATTAATTCACGTGTAACAAGTGAATATTTCATACCTGTATGGTTCATGGCAATACCATCACATACAGCGATTGCTGGAATTTCTACGGGTACTCCACCAGCAAGGTAGATTCCTTTTTTTACAGCTTCACAAATTTTATCTAAGTTCATATGTCCTGGAACAATTTCATTGAAAGAATTGACAACCCCAATTAATGGTCTTTCTAATTCTTCATCTGTATACCCAGCGGCATTAAATAATGATCGATGAGGAGCTCTTTCAGTTCCTTTTTTTACAAAATCACTTTTCATCCCTATATCCTCCTATAAATGACTTACAATAAGGTCTCCCATTTCACGAGTACCTACTAATGTTTTACCTTCAGACATGATATCTGTTGTACGATATCCTTCTTTTAATACTTTTTCAATAGCATCTTCCACATCTTTTGCTTCTTGATCCAAATCAAAAGAATAACGAAGCATCATTGCTGCTGATAAAATAGTTGCAATTGGATTAGCAATATTTTGTCCAGCAATATCTGGTGCACTACCATGACTTGGTTCATACATACCAAAACTATCTTCTCTTAAAGAAGCACTTGATAACATTCCAATTGAACCAGTAACCATACTTGCTTCATCTGATAAAATATCACCAAACATATTTTCAGTTAAAATAACATCAAATTGTTTTGGATCTCTTACAAGTTGCATTGCACAGTTATCTACTAACATATGTTCTAAAGTAACTTCAGGATATTCTTTAGCAACTTCTTCAACAACTTTACGCCATAAACGAGAAGTATCTAAAACATTTGCTTTATCCACACTTGTTACTTTTTTATTTCTTTTCATTGCAATATCAAATCCACGTTTAGCAATACGACGAATTTCACTTTCACTATAACTCATTGAATCATGAGCAACCATTTGATCTCCTTCTTTTTCAGTAGAACGTTCACCGAAATAAAGACCACCAGTTAATTCACGCATGATCATCATATCAAATCCACCTGCAGTTAATTCTTCTTTAAGTGGACAAGCCCCTTTTAATTCATCATATAAATAAGCAGGACGTAAATTTGCGAATAACCCTAATTCTTTTCTAATTTTTAATAAACCTGCTTCTGGTCTTAATGATGGTTCTAATTTATACCATGGTGAAGTTGTCGTATTTCCACCAATAGCCCCTAATAAAACACTATCACTTTTTTTAGCAATTTTTAAAGCTTCATCACTTAACGGCACACCATAAGCATCGATTGAACAACCACCCATTAAGATTTCTGTATAATTAAATTTATGATTGTATTTTTTTGCAACAGCATCTAAAACTTTCATCGCTTCTGTAACGATTTCAGGCCCGATTCCATCACCTTTAATAACCGCTATATTCTTTTCCATTTTTTATCCCCTATTTTTTAGAATTTACATAATTTACTAAACCATCAGCATCAATCATTTTTTGTAAGAATTCTGGGAATGGTTGACTTTGGTAAGTTTCGTTTTTTGTTTTATTTGTGATTACACCTGTTGAAAAATCAACTTCTACTTCGTCACCTTTTTCAATTTTATCAGCTGCTTCTTCACATTCCATAATTGGAAAACCAATATTAATAGAATTACGATAGAAAATACGTGCAAAGCTTTTTGCGATAACACATTTAACCCCAGCAGTTTTTAAACAAAGAGGTGCATGTTCTCTTGAAGAACCACAACCAAAGTTTTGACCTGCTACAATGATATCTCCTTTTTCTACAGTTGAAGCAAAAGTAGGATCAATATCCACCATAGCATGACTTGCAAGTTCTTTTGCATCAAATGAATTTAAATAACGTGCAGGAATAATTACATCTGTATCTACATTATCTTTATATTTATAAATTTTCATTATTCTTTACCTACCTTTTCAGGATTTGCGATATATCCAGCAATCGCACTTGCTGCAGCAACTTGTGGAGAAGCTAAATAAATAAGTGCTTCTGTATCTCCCATACGACCTACGAAGTTACGGTTTGTTGTTGAAACACATTTTTCACCTTTAGCCATAACACCCATATGACCACCCATACATGGTCCACAACTTGGTGTATTGAATGCACATCCAGCTTCTACAAAGATTTCAGCTAAGCCTTTTTGAATACATTGTAAGAAGATTTTTTGTGTTGCTGGTACGACCATCACACGTACATTGTCTGCAACTTTTTTACCTTTTAAAATTACAGCTGCTTTTTCTAAATCAGATAAACGTCCATTTGTACATGATCCAATAACGACTTGATCAATATAGATTTTATCCATTTCTTCAATTTCATCAATTGTATGTCCATTTCCTGGTAAATGAGGAAATGCAACAGTTGGTCTTACTTCACTTAAATTGATTTCTACCACTTGTTCATATTCAGCATCTTCATCTGCTTCAAAGATTTCATAAGGCTTTTTAGAATGTTTTTCAATATAAGCAATTGTTTGATCATCAACAGGGAAAATACCATTTTTAGCTCCTGCTTCAATGGCCATATTACAAATTGTAAAACGATCATCCATTGTTAAATATTGAATACCGTCTCCAACAAATTCCATTGATTTATATAAAGCCCCATCAACACCAATTTTATCAATAATATGTAAAATAACATCTTTCCCACTAACATATTCACTTGGTTTACCAGTAATTACAAATTTAATAGCACTTGGTACTTTAAACCATAATTCACCAGTTGCCATTCCAGTAGCGATATCTGTTGTTCCTACACCTGTAGAAAAAGCTCCTAATGCCCCATAAGTACATGTATGACTGTCTGCCCCAATAATACATTCACCAGCCACAACGATTCCTTTTTCTGGTAAGATAGCATGTTCTACACCACATTTACCTTGTTCCATACGATGTGTTAAACATTGTTTGTTTGTAAAATCCAAAATTGCTTTTGAATTTTCTGCAGATTTAATATCTTTATTTGGTGTAAAGTGATCTGGCACTAAAACCACTTTATCTTTATCAAAGACTTTATCTGCCATTTTATCAAAAATTGGTAATGCCATAGGCCCTGTAATATCATTTGCCATTACAACATCCAATTTTGCTTCAATTAATTGTCCCGCTTCAACATGATCTAATCCCGCATGTTTTGCTAAGATCTTTTGTGTCATTGTCATTGCCATTTTTTAAATTCCCCCTTCATTTTTAACCTTAGTAGGTTGTCATTAGAAAGTCATGACTTTCCAATGACAACACACTAAAGTGTGTTGATTAGTTATTAATTAATTTATCTTCATCAGACCAAGAATATAATTTTCTGATTTC
>OLRQ01001095.1_pt1 | contig 23207 bp, 18 predicted proteins | sample 1671971 | NCBI WGS metagenome assembly OLRQ01 (sample SAMEA3136631, study PRJEB25190) | human gut metagenome | biome: human gut; feature: human-associated habitat; material: faeces | place: Austria | collected 2013
CTGTCTGAAACAGCCGCCCTTCGTCTATTCAGTTTCAGCGCCGCGTCTTTATCTTATCCTGCGGCATTCAAGATAATACCGCTTTTCGTCCGCACTACCGATGGAGAAGCTCTTGCGGACAAATATCCCGTCGCGCTGTATCGTCGCGAAAAAGTCGCCTCGGTCGAAGCTGCCGAACACTATGCTCAGCCTATCCGGCCTGTCCCCAAGCTTCCGGCACTCCTCGGCACCGTGTATGTAGTCCAGCTGCGCCTCCGGATGCCGCGCCAGCCACTCGTCGAGCTTGGGCTGTAATTCCTGAAGCGACGGCGGGTTCGCCGCATCGAAGCCCAGCTCGCGCTGCACCTGCTCCGGATCGACATTGCACAGCAGCCGGTGTATCGGGTGGAAGCTCAGTCCATCGTCATAGATGCTGACCAGCTCCACCAGCGCATAGCGCAGCGGATGCCCCTCGCGCTCGGTCTCCGGAATGCTTTCGCGCTGGGCATACCAGCACTCGCGCGCCGCGGCCAGCGAATGGTTCCCGTCGCCGACGGCGTACAGCGGCGCGTTGCCGCGCTTCTCGTTCAGCGCGCCGAGTGCATCGGCTATCGCCGCGCACACGCGCTCATCCCGAACATGATAGCCCTCGATATGTCCGCCGCCCTGCATCAGGTCGAAATCATACAGCTTCGGCAGGCTGCCAAGCTCGCGCTCCAGCAGCGCCGTCACGGAATTCTCGCGGTCGTCCGTCAGCACGAGCACATGCGGCATTTCCAGCACGGCTTCGCGCCGCAGCGCAATGCGCGCGGGCAGCCGCTCGCGCACGGTGGCCTCGGTCGCGCGCATGAGCGTATCCGCCGTGGGGCTGAAATCATACTGCTCAAGATCGACGGCGGCAAGCAGCCCATGGCGTATGCCCTCCGAAGTCCGGCGGCACACATAGACGAAGCCCTCGCCTATGCTGCGCAGGCTCCCGTCGGCAAGGTACCGGCGCATATTCGCTGGCACATCCGCGCCCGCATTCTCGCGGCCGAGCCACGCCTCCGGCAGCATCAGATGCAGCGCGGACGGCGCATCGCCGACGATCCGCTCCGTCTCCTCCCAATATTCCGGTTCCGCCGTATGCTGATCGCAGGCGATAACCGCGAAGCGCTCAATGTCTCGCGCGGGGAGCAGGATTTCCGGAACGCGCAGCCCGATCGGCGCGAACAGCTTGTTCAGATCCTTCATTCGCGCAGTCCCCTCTCAAAGTCTCTCATGCATTCGGCGAGCTTCTCCACGCCCGTCATCGGCATGCCGTTATATATCGAGGCGCGGCAGCCTCCGGTGAGCCGGTGTCCCTTGACGTTTATCATCCCGCGCCCCTCGGCCATGCGCACGAAATCCGCGGCCAGCTCAGGCGTGGGCAGTGTAAAGGTGACGTTGGTTATCGAACGGCTGTCCTTCTCGGCGCGCGGGGCGAACAGCTTCGACTCATCCAGCACGGAATACAGCAGCGCGGCTTTCTCTTTATTACGGCGCTCCATCTCCGCGACGCCGCCCTGCGCCTCGACCCAGTTGAACATGAGTCCGGCCATATATATCGCAAAGGCGGGCGGGGTATTGTACATGGAGCCGTTTTTCGCCATCAGATCATAGCGCAGCATGGAGGGGACGACCTCGTCAAGCTCGCCCGTCACAAGCTCCTTGCGGATTATGACGACGGTGAGTCCGGCGATGCCCATATTCTTCTGCGCGCCCATATACGCGAGGCCGAAGCGGTTTATATCATATTCGCGCCCCAGTGCAACGGACGACAGGTCGCCCACGAGGGGGACGCTTCCCGTTTCGGGCAGCTCGCTCCACATCGTGCCGTAGATAGTGTTGTTGACGGTTATGTGCAGAAACCGCGCGTCCTGCGGCACATCCGCGGCGTTTATGCGCGGGATGGCCGTAAAGCCGTTTTCCTTGCCGTTCGCAAGACACACAGCATCGCACCAGCGCGCGCCCTCGTCAAGCGCTTTGCCCGCGAACTGCCCCGTGACGACATATGCCGCCTTTTCCCCGCGCTTTGCGAGGTTCATCGGTATCATCGAGAACTGGAGCGACGCGCCGCCCTGCAGAAAGAGCACACAGTAATCGTCGCTTATGTTCATGATGCGGCGCAGCGAGGCCTCCGCGTCCGCTATTATCGGCGCGAAATACTTGGAGCGGTGGCTCATCTCCATGACGCTGCTGCCGCAGCCCTTATAATCTACCAGATCGCGCTGCGCCTCCTCGAGCACCTCAAGTGGCAGCATCGACGGCCCCGCGGAAAAATTCAAAACACGGTTCACAATATCCCTCCTGTTGGCAGTTTATAAACCAACGGCAGGAAGATTCATCTTCCTGCCGTGAATTCTTCTTCGTTCAATTATACGGTGCGCCGCCGGACTTGTCAACACTTTGCCGCGCTGCTTTATTATAGTGCGTCCTCCGGACGGCGGAGCGATGCGAAGAACGCGTCCCGCGCGGACTGCTTGTAGCCGCGGCTTATCGGCAGGCTCGCCCCGTCCTTGAGCAGGAATTCGTCGCTCTTCATGGCGGAGACCCACTGCGGATTGACCCATATGCTCTGATGACATCGGATAAACCGCTCCTCATGCCCGCTCAGCAGCTCCGCCGGAGCATGCGCGCTCCACAGCTCCGAGCCCGCGGCAACAACATGCGTCTTACGGCTCAGCCGCTCCACGTATTTGACGTCCTTCACCGGTATCAGCTCCGTGCCGCCGCGAACCTTGACCGGCAGCATCGCGCCGCTGCCGCGATCCCCGTCGATCGCCGACACGGCCTTCTCCAGTGCGCTTCCGATGCGCTCGTCGATCTGGCTTTTCAGGATGAAATAGACGTGCTCCGTGCTGTAGACTTCGGTCGCAAATGCGAGGTACGACGTGACAAAAATTATGCGGCAGGACGGAGTGAGTGCATTGAGCCTCTTTGCGAGACTGATCCCGTCCATCTCGCCCATCTGAATATCCAGCACCGCGATGTCCGGCGCGTAGCCGGAAACCACCGCCTGGAGCAGCGCTTCGGAGCTGTCAAAGCAGCTGATATCCGCGCTGCGCGCGGCGAGCGCGCTGTCTATCAGCTCCGCCGTGTGCCGGCGGTGTATGCGTTCATCGTCACATATCGCTATGCGAAGCATCGCAGTTGTCCTCCTTCAGAGTGAGCGTGGCGTGGAAAACGCCGTTCTCCTCGCAGCAGGTATACTGCCCCTCGTAGGCTTCCGCGATCTCGGTCAGAATATGCGATCCGACTCCACGCGGCAGCTCCGGAATCCGGCGCGGCTTGGACGCGTTCGGCAGGGTCGGATTCGTGACCTCTATGATGAGATAGCCCTTCGAGGAATAGGCGTTCAGCTTTATCCACGGCTTTTCGCATTTGAGAGCGGCCTCGGCCGCGTTATCCAGCAGATTCCCGAGTGCGCTCACCATATATATGTTGCTCACCTTGGGTATGCGCGGCACGTTTACATTCATATTGACATCCACGCCCTGTGCCTCCAGCTCCTTCGAGCGGGAATACAGGAACGCGTCCGTGATCGGGTTGCGGCACTGGCCGAGCATTGGCTGGAATTCGGTCTTTTCGTTAAGCTCCTTGGCGTAGGCCGCCGCCTCCTCGGTGCGGCCATCCTTCAGGAGAAGATTTATCGTGTACATATGGTTTGCGATATCGTGCCGCATGCGGCGGATATCCTCATACTGATCCGTCAGAGCGGCGTAGTGCGCCTTCTGCGCGTCAATCTGCTTTTTCAGCAGCTCGTTTTCGGCCGCGAGTCTGGAACGCCGCGCGATGCTGACCATGCTCATATACAGCACCGCGTCGGAGACCATGCATATAAGCTCGGCGATCACCATGAAAATGAGCTTGCTCAGTGAGAAATCCTCCAGCGCCAGCTCGGAAAACCAGCCGCAGAGCAGGACGTACTGGCTTATCGGGAACAGGCTGAAGCCCAGCCAGTGCCGCAGCGTGAGGTACTGCTCATTTTTAAGATCGAAGCGCTTGAGAAACAGCGTACCCACCGCGAGCAGAAGCGCAGTGCTCGCGTCATAGACCGCGTAAATGCCGCACTGCAGCTCGGTGGTCTGCGCGGAGACGCCTGCGGCTACGACCTCAGGCGGCAGCAGCACCGCCACCCACAGTTCCACGAACATCGTCGTGACCGTGCACAGCGCGAAAACGACCAGCTTCTTTCGTATTTTGTCGCTGTACAGCACCAGCGGCGCCGCCCATGTTATCAGCCCGATCATGGCGCGCCATATGGAGAGGTACGGCAGGATATACGGGAAAAATATCATGCCGAGTATGATGAGCTGGAGCAGCAGGAAGGTCTTGAGTCTGCTGTATCGCCGCGTGAGCAGGATGTTCATCGCGATGCCCCAGAAGTTAAACTGTATGTAGTTCGAGATGATAGTCGGTAAAGAGATCATGTTAGGTCATACCTCATATATTTACATGCTATTTTGACATAAAATTCTGCGTATTTGACATATGGTGTGTCACACGGAGAAAAATCTGATATAATATGCTTGTATTTGAGGCGGAGCACAGGAAATATAACGCGAACTGTAAAAATTAGTTTATTATACACGCATTACGGCGATTTGTAAATATATTCATATACATTGTATGGAATTGGGTGCTGTATTCAGGGCATGAGTCCGGGGCTTATACTTCCACAACCTCACAAACTCACAAACTCTCTTACTCCTTATGAGCACCGAAGCTGTGCCCTGAATAGAGCATCCAATAACAAACCGTCCCTCGTTTGAGGGACGGTTTGTTATTGCTTTTATTAATTATTGCTTTTTATTTTCCCCCGTCCGGCGGAACGGATAATACATCACTGCCCAAACGGCGGCGAGGACCGGCAGATAGCCCAGCACGAAGCCGGGACTCCCCAGAAATGCAAACCATTCCAGCGGCGAGCCGGGCGACGGCCAGTTGAGAAACATGTAATTCGTCCCCGTGATGCGGTCAAAAATATACACCGGCAGCGCGAGCGCCAGCATCAGGCCAAGGCACTGCGGGCATTTCTTCACGTCGGGGACGATGTCCCGCGCCGCGACCTGCATCACGACGTAGGTCACGATCAGCCCGTGTATCACGAATGACGACGCGCTCATGAAATGCAGTGCCGGATAATAGCCCCAGTCGGGAAAAATCAGCGCGAAAACCGCGCCGGGCATACAGAACGCGTACAGGAACTGCCCCGTCAGCGCGCCGCCGCGCCATGCGTGGAGCGCGCAGATGTACACCGCCATCGCGCAAAGATGCAGCGGCAGGCGGCCGAGGTTATATTCCCCCGCCGCAAGCAGCAGCGCCGCGCGCAGAAGTTCCATCCCAAGCGCGCCCCATGCCGCCGCGCGGCGGATGACCCGCCGTGAATTTTCATCCGCATTTTTATACGCCAGACACACGCCGCCCCCCGCCGCGAGGAGCACCGCAAGCCATGCAAAATGCGCCGCGCTGAACATTCCGAATCCACCCGCGGCGCCGTTTTTTATCGTAAAATCAAAGAGTTTGGCCATCTCAACATCCTCTTGATTGTATTATATGTATATAATATCACTTTATTTCAGTAAATTAAACGGGAAAAATCACGAAAATGAATATTCCCTGTTGACAAACCGATTTCGGCGGCTATAATAAGCTCAACTGAACAAAGTATGATAGAGGCGCGGTTATCAAAAGTAGCTCCGGAAAAACGCAGGGAAGCGTGGAGCGAAAGGGGTCGCCGCCGAAGGGTATCCGGTTCCCGAACGGATATGCCTGGGTCGTCGGAGAATATCCGCCGGACTGTCGCGTAAGCGGAGAGCTGTCAGGACTATGTACCGACTATGATATTTAGGTCATGAACAGTATCTGCTCTGTTCATGATTTTTTTATTTTGGAGGTACATATTATGTACGGAACCTTCTGGGCGCTTCTGCCGCCAATCATCGCAATCGTCCTCGCACTCATCACCAAGGAAGCATACTCCTCGCTGTTCATCGGCGTCCTCATCGGTGCGATGTTCTGCGCGGGCTTCTCCCCCGTCGGCACGCTCGACACCGCACTGAACGACGGCTTCATCGCCGCCATCGCGGAAAACGCGGGCATCTTCCTCTTCCTCGTCCTGCTCGGCATAATCGTGGCGCTGGTCAATATGTCCGGCGGCTCGGCGGCGTTCGGCCGCTGGGCAGAGACCCACATCAAGACCCGCGTCGGCGCAATACTCGCGACCTTCGTCCTCGGCGTTCTGATCTTCATTGACGACTATTTCAACTGCCTGACCGTCGGCTCGGTCATGCGGCCGGTGACTGATGGACACCGCGTCTCCCGCGCCAAGCTCGCATATCTCATCGACGCGACCGCCGCGCCCGTCTGCATGATAGCCCCGATCTCCTCCTGGGCAGCCGCCGTCTCCGGCGTCGCGGCAGACCTCAACGCGGGCTACAGCGGCATCGAGCTGTTCATCAAGGCGATACCCTATAACTTCTACTCTCTGCTGACTCTCGTGTTCATCGTGGCCTTGGCCTGCATGAAGTTCGACTACGGCCCCATGCGCATCCACGAGATGAGCGCCCAGCTCAACGGCGATCTCGGCGGCCTTGCCGGCAGCGAGGATGAAGCCGCAAACCCCAAGGGCCGCGTTATCGACCTCGTGCTCCCCGTGCTCGTCCTGATAATCACCTGCACCATAGGCATGCTCTATGTAGGCGGCTTCTTCGGCGCAGATCCCTCCGGCAGCACCGAATTTGCGGGCGACTTCATCGGCGCCTTCGGCAACACCGACGCCTTTGTCGGCCTTCCCTGGGGCGGCATAATCTCCCTCATTCTCATCGTTATCTACCTTGTCGCGCGCGGTGTCATCAGCTTCAAGGACGCGATGTCCTGCGTCCCCAAGGGCTTCATCGCCATGGTTCCCCCGATCATCATTCTGACCCTCGCAGTCTCCCTCAAGACCATGACCAGCAATCTCGGCGCGGCGGAATTCGTCCGTGACCTCATGTACGGCGCTTCCAGCGGACTTTACAGCCTGCTGCCCGCAGTTATATTTGTCGTTGCATGCTTCCTCGCATTTGCATCCGGCACCTCTTGGGGTACCTTCGGCATCCTCATCCCCATCACCACCGCTATCTTCCCCGCATCCAGCGAGCTGCTCATTATAGGCATCTCCGCCTGCTGCGCGGGTGCTGTCTGCGGCGACCACTGCTCCCCCATTTCCGACACGACCATCATGGCCTCTGCCGGTGCGCAGGTCGATCACCTCGTGCATGTCTCCACCCAGCTCCCCTACGTCATCACCGTTGCGGCAGTCAGCTTCGTGACCTACATCGTCGCCGGTTTTGTCCAGAACGCACTCATCTGCATCGCCGTCGGCGCGGTGCTCACGATAGCGACGCTGTTCGTCATCCGCAGCATTGAGAGCAAGAAGGCCGCGTAAGGGCTGAGTCCTACATTATAATATAGTATAAAAAGCGCGTGATTTTAAAAATCACGCGCTTTTTATATTGAATTGAGATAGGCAGAAAGTATATTGAGGGCGACCTCTTGTTCCTTGATGGAGCGTGTTTGAAGAAGCTTCAGCACTTCCTCTCTTTTCGCATCCAAGGAGAGGTTCTCCGCCGTCAATATTTCGTTCGGGGTGATCTGCAGCGCCTCGCAGATGCGCAGTGCAGTCTCTACGCGCATATTTGCGCTGCCCCGCTCTATATCGGCGTAGGTTCTGTCGGCAAGCCCCGCCATTTCCGCCAGCTCCACTTGGGTCAGTCCCCTCTTCTTTCGTATTTCAAGCAGTTTGTTCCCCACTGCACGGGAATCAAAAACAAGCATTTTTCTTCCTCCTCAATATCTATTACAGGAATTTTACTTCCTTTTTCTGTTGACAAGTAGGAGGTAAAGGTGCATAATTATAGGCAGTTAAGTTCCGGTTCGCCGCAATACTCGGATTTTCGAGCGGAACCGCGTACGACATTCATATCTGTGGCTGGCACAGCCCAAGGGGGTGGAAAATATGAGAAGCAAAACAGACAGAGTAATCTGCGGTACGTGCGAATATTGGACAGGCAAGCGAGAGCCGGTGTTCGACAAGAACGGTGGGCCAAAGGTGGATATTTTTGATGCCCGCGGAGATTGCATGAATGTAAACAGCCGGTTCGACGGTAAGCCCAGACAACGCGTCAGTTCCTGCTGCAAACATTCAAAATGGACTGAAATACTATAAAATAAAGGGAGAATATTATGGCTGCTGAATTTGACATGGACACAGGAATTGACGGAGAACTTGACGCAGAATTTGACGCAGAAATGGAAAAACTGTATGCAGAGATGGAGATGGACGAGCTTCTTTTTGACCAAAAGGGGTATGACAAGCTTCCGAACTCATTGGCAGAACTTGAGAAGCTGAAAGCTGCGTTGCCGGAGAAACAGCGCGCCGAATCACAGCGAATCAAGCAGGCGCGCGCTGATTTGAAAAAAGAAGTTGAGAGCTTCAAGGCAAGCGTATCTATGCCAGAAAATCCAGAAGATTTAGAAAAGATATCTGCTCGGCGTACAAAGGTAGGGCGTATTCTAATTATTTGCGTAATACCGTTATTTCTCCTTGGACCATTAACGCAAAATGTTACTTTTTGGTTCTTTGCTTTGCTTGCACTTTCCGCTGGTATCTTTATGCGTATATCAGGCGACGTAGTGGTAAGAGAGGAGGCCAAAGCTGACTACAATCTAGCTTGTACCGATTTTGAAGCTTATAAAGAAAAGAAAGCAAAAGAATTTGCTGAGAGAAGAGAGAGTGCGCTGTACGAGCGCGAGTTCAAGCTAAAAGATGAAGCCCAACTCATAGACCGGAAAATTGCCGCTGTGAAAGACGAGATGGACTACCGCGCAAAGCACAAGCCAAAATGCCCCACCTGCGGCTCGGAGAGAGTTGCGCCAATAGGCGAGGCAGAAAGGTGGATGGATTCCACCGGTCTGGGTACTGTGGTCGGCGGTGGACTCAACAGTCCCTCCCTTGGCAAGTCATACCGGTGCTTCAACTGCGGTTACCGCTGGTAACGCCGGTACGGATATAACTTTTACACAAAAAACAGGCAGGAAAATCTGAAATTTCCTGCCTGTTTATTATTGAAAAAAGCCCGCGGATGCTGTATAATATCGCAGTTTGGAGATGAGATATATGAAAGCATTATTATCCCTTGCCATCGCAATGTTTGCCGGGCTTATGATGACCCGACTTCTCAAGAAAACACATCTGCCCGACGTGACGGCTTACCTCATTGCGGGCGTTCTGATCGGCCCCTGCTTCATCGGTGCGCTGGGCATCCCCGGCATCGGCTTTGAAAGCTACGAGGAGCTGGAGGGCGTCGGGCTTATATCCGACGTCGCGCTCGGCTTCATCGCCTTCTCGATAGGCAACGAGTTCCGCCTGTCGCAGCTCAAGGAGACCGGCAAGCAGGCGCTTGTCGTCGGCATTCTTCAGGCCGTGACCGCGACGGTGCTGGTCGATATCGCGCTGCTGATATTCCACTTTATCCGCCCCGACGTACTGACCGTCCCCGCCGCGATAACCCTCGGCGCCATCGCCGCCGCGACTGCTCCGGCCGCGACGCTCATGGTCGTGCGCCAGTACAAGGCCAAGGGGCCGCTCACTGACCTCCTGCTGCCGATAGTCGCGCTGGACGACGCGGTCGGCCTCGTGCTGTTCGCAGTGTCCTTCGGCATCGCCAAGGCGCTGAGCAGCGGCGTTGTCGACCTCTACACCATCGTCGCAAACCCGATAATCGAGATTACCGCCTCCCTGCTCCTCGGCGCAGTCGCGGGCTGGGTTATGACCCAGATCGAAAAGCTCTTTAACTCCAACACAAACCGCCTTGCCATAACCATAAGCTTCGTGTTCCTGACGGTCGCGCTGTCGATGATAAGCGTGAAGATCGGCCCCGTGACTCTGGGCTTCTCGTCGCTGCTGGTGTGCATGATGCTCGGCAGCGTGTTCTGCAACCTCTGCCCGCTCTCCGAAGAGATCATGGAGAACTCCGACCGCTGGACAGGCCCTCTCATGGTGCTGTTCTTCGTCATCTCCGGCGCAGAGCTGGAGCTGGGCGTATTCAAGGAGCTTGCCTCGGTGCTCGTCGGCATAATCTATATGCTTGCCCGCTCTGCCGGTAAGTATATCGGCGCGCGCGAATCCGCAAAGCTCATGCGCTGCGATAAGAACATCGTCGAATACCTCGGCATCACGCTGCTGCCGCAGGCCGGCGTCGCGCTGGGCATGTGTGTCACGGCGTCCACTCTGCCTGAGGACGGCGCGCTGATACGCAACATCGTTCTCTTCGCGGTGCTGATATACGAGCTGGTCGGCCCGATGATGACCAAATGGGCGCTCCAGAAGGCGGGCGACATCAAGCCTATGGGCGATGATGTCAGAAATCGCCGCGAACGTAAATTGGAACAGGCAAAAAATGTGCAGCATTGACAAAAAATGCGCCGAATGTGTTTTTCCTCTTGAAAATCCTTGAAGCTTGATATAAAATAGCCCTCGGTGCCGGGAGGCGGGTCAGCCGCTCCTCGGCACTATATTTTGTGGTCAATTCGGTTACAGGCCGGTTAAAGTTTCAATATCTTGTGATTTACTCTTGACAAGAGCAGCATATGACTGTATTATACTGCATGGGCTTAAGAATTGGGCGAAGGGAGGCCGCGTTATGCTCATATCCGGACTGCAAAAGCTCACGCTGCTGGATTACCCCGGCAAGGTCGCGTGTACCGTGTTCACGCCGGGCTGCAATCTCCGCTGCCCTTTCTGCCACAACGCCCCTCTCGTGCTGCCGGAGCTTGTCGGACACGATACGGACGAGGAGCAGGTGCTGAGCTTTCTGAGAAAGCGTCAGGGCGTGCTGGACGGCGTTGCGATAACCGGCGGCGAGCCGCTGCTGCACAAGAATCTTCCGTCGTTTCTCGAAAAGGTCCGCGCGCTGGGCTTTATGATAAAGCTCGACACGAACGGCACCTTCCCTGAGCGGCTGATGGACGTCGTCAGCGCCGGACTTGTCGACCGAGTGGCGATGGATATAAAAAATTCGCCGGAGCTTTACGCAAAGACCGTCGGGCTTGATACGCTCGACCTCGGCGCAATAGAACGCTCAAAGGACTTCCTGCTGGGCGGGACTGTGGACTACGAATTCCGCACGACCGTCGTCCGCGGGCTGCACACGCGCGAGAGCATCGTGGGCACGGCGAAGTGGATAGCAGGCGCAAAGGAATATTATCTCCAGCAATTCAAGGACTCCGGCCATATTATTGCGATAGACGGCCTGAGCGCGTATGACGAGAAGGAAATGCACTCTCTTGCCGATGCCGCGGCGCAGTATGTGCCGTCGGTGCAGGTGCGGGGAGTTTAAGATACAAAGTATAGGAGGATAAGATATGTATCAGGTAATCAAGCGTGACGGAAAGATAGTTGATTTTGACATCAATAAGATAGCCGCCGCCATCAAAAAGGCGTTCGATGCCACCGGCACCGAATATAACGACAGCATTATTGATTTTCTGGCGCTGAAGGTCTCTGCGGACTTTCTGCCCAAGATAAAGGACGGCCTCATCGCCGTTGAGGACGTACAGGACAGCGTTGAGGCAGTGCTCTCCCGCGGCGGCTACGAGGCAGTCGCCAAGTCCTACATACTCTACCGCAAGCAGCGCGAGAAACTGCGCAACATGAAGTCCACCTACCTTGACTACAAGGACACCGTGGACAAGTACCTCGGCGCTCTCGACTGGCGTGTCAAGGAGAACTCCACCGTCACCTACTCCGTCGGCGGACTTATCCTCTCCAACTCCGGCGCCATCACCGCCAACTACTGGCTCAGCGAGGTCTACGATCAGGAGATCGCCGACGCACACCGCAACTGCGACATTCACCTGCACGACCTGAGCATGCTCACCGGCTACTGCGCCGGCTGGAGCCTCAAGCAGCTTATCCAGCAGGGCCTCGGCATTCCCGGCAAGATCAACTCCTCTCCCGCGAGCCACCTCTCCACCCTCTGCAACCAGATGGTAAACTTCCTCGGCATCATGCAGAACGAGTGGGCTGGCGCCCAGGCTTTCTCCTCGTTTGACACCTATCTCGCCCCCTTCGTCCGCGTCGATAACCTGACCCAGAAGGAAGTCAAGCAGTGCATCCAGTCCTTCATCTTCGGCGTGAACACCCCGTCCCGCTGGGGCACTCAGGCTCCGTTCTCCAACATCACCCTCGACTGGACCGTCCCCGCTGACCTCAAGGATCAGCCCGCGATAGTCGGCGGCAAGGAAATGGACTTCACCTACGGCGACTGCAAGAAAGAGATGGACATGGTCAACAAGGCCTTCATCGAGATAATGATCGAGGGCGACGCGAACGGCCGCGGCTTCCAGTACCCGATCCCGACCTACTCCATCACCCGCGACTTCGACTGGTCGCCCACCGAAAACAACAAGCTGCTCTTCGAGATGACCGCGAAGTATGGTACTCCCTACTTCTCCAACTACATCAACTCCGACATGGAGCCGAGCGATGTGCGCTCGATGTGCTGCCGTCTCCGTCTCGACCTGCGTGAGCTGCGCAAGAAGTCCGGCGGCTACTTCGGCTCCGGCGAGAGCACCGGTTCCGTCGGCGTCGTGACCATCAACATGCCGCGTCTGGCATATCTCTCGAAGGACGAGAAGGACTTCTACTCCCGTCTCGACAAGATGATGGATCTCTCCGCCCGCTCCCTCAAGATCAAACGCACCGTCATCACCAAGCTCCTTGACGCAGGCCTTTATCCATACACCAAGTACTACCTCGGCACCTTTGATAACCACTTCTCCACTATCGGCCTTGTCGGCATGAACGAAGCCGGTCTCAACGCCAAGTGGATCCGCAAGGATATGACCCATCCCGAGTGTCAGGAGTTCACCAAGCAGGTTCTCGACCATATGCGCGAGCGCCTGAGCGATTATCAGGAACAGTACGGCGACCTGTATAACCTCGAAGCTACCCCCGCCGAGTCCACCTCCTACCGTCTCGCCAAGCACGACGTCGAGCTTTACCCCGACATCATCACCGCGGCCGAGCCGGGCGGAACCCCGTACTACACCAACAGCTCTCACCTGCCTGTCGGCTACACGGACGATATTTTCGCCGCGCTCGACATTCAGGACGATCTCCAGACCCGCTACACCTCCGGCACCGTGTTCCACGCCTTCCTCGGCGAGAAGCTGCCGAGCTGGGAGGCCGCAGCAAATCTTGTCCGCAAGATCGCTGAGAACTACAAGCTCCCGTACTACACCCTCTCCCCGACCTATTCCGTCTGCAAGAATCACGGCTATCTGAGCGGCGAGCAGTTCAAGTGCCCCCACTGTGGTGAGGACGCCGAGGTCTACAGCCGCATCACCGGCTACTACCGCCCCGTCCAGAACTGGAACGCAGGCAAGACGCAGGAGTACAAGGAGCGCCGCGAGTACAACATCGGCACCTCCAAGCTCACCCACAACGGCCCCATCGAGCATGACGCGCCGAAGGCCGAAGAGCATCACGATGAGTCCCACGGCGGCGCGAGAGCGATCCTTTTCGCCACTCCCACCTGCCCCAACTGCCGCATCGCCTGCTCGTATCTCGATAAGGCCGGCTTCAAGTATGAGAAGCTGATGGCCGATGAGAACGCAGAGCTGGCGCTGAGCTACGGAGTCAAGCAGGCGCCGACCCTCGTCGTCACCAACGGCACCGACTTTGAGAAGTACGCCGGTGCTCCCGCGATAAAGCAGTTCCTCGCACAGTGACCTGATCTAAAACAGAATACGCCCCGGTTCGCCGGGGCGTATTCATTGCATACAGGAGTTATAGCTATGTACGATATAATTATAGTTGGCGGCGGCCCTGCGGGGCTTACCGCGGCAACATACGCCTGCCGCGCCGGAAAAACGGTGCTGGTGATAGAGAAGGCCGCGTTCGGCGGGCAGATCACGTGGTCGCCGAAAGTTGAAAATTTCCCGACCGTCGTCTCCATAAGCGGCACCGAGCTTGGCGACAGGCTGCTTGAGCAGGCCATGGAGCAGGGCGCGGAGGTCGAGCTGGAGGAGGTCGTATCCGTCGAGGATCGCGGCAGCAGCAAGCTCGTGCGCTGCGAGTCCGGCGCGGAGTTTGAGGCGAAGGCTCTCATCATCGCAACCGGCGCGAAGCCCAGAATGCTCGGGCTTGAGCATGAGGAGGAGCTGGTCGGGAACGGCGTCGGCTTCTGCGCGGTGTGCGACGGCGCATTCTACAAGGGGCGCGACGTGGCGGTCAACGGCGGCGGCAACAGCGCGCTTCAGGACGCTATGCTCCTGAGCGAGACCTGCCGCAAGGTCTATCTTATCCACCGCCGCGGCAGCTTCCGCGGCGAAGAAAAGCTCGTAAAGGCGCTCGAAGCCAAGGATAACGTCGAGTTCATCCTCGACTCCACGGTCGAAGAGCTGCTTGGCGATACGGAGCTGCGCGGCATCGCCGTGCGCCATCCCGGCGGGCGGCGCGAGATAAGCCTTGACGGGCTGTTCGTCGCCGTCGGGCATGAGCCGGATAACGCCATTTTCTCCGACTTCATGGAGCTTGACGCCACGGGCTACGCCGCCTCCGGCGAGGATTGCCGCACCAGGACGCCCGGCGTGTTTGTCGCGGGTGACTGCCGCCGCAAATCCGTGCGCCAGCTCACCACCGCCTGCGCCGACGGTTCCGTCGCCGCCCTCGCCGCGTGCAGCTATATCGACGCCATGTGATATACGAGTATAAGTCTATCCGGAGCCGGTCCGGGTGGACTTGTGTATTTTCACAAACCGGCTTTAGGTGTGCCGCTGAGTCTTGTACAAAGCTCCGAACAGCAAAAAAGCTCTTGCTTTTTCGACACGCTTACCGTATAATCCAAGCGATAAGAGATTTTTAAGCCACGGTGCAGAGACGCCGGCAAAATCGCTCATATGGTACAGGCGTGTTGCGCGCCTGCATATTTGTGTGTCTTGCCGGTTCTGCCAGCAAGTTTTTTTGTTGCCCGGAGGGATCGTAGATGAAGCTCAAAGCTCAGATAATGGACGAGGCCGCGCTCAACCGCGCGCTCATGCGCATTGCTCACGAGATAACTGAAAAGAACAAGGGCGTTGACAATGTGGTTCTGGTCGGCATCCGCCGCCGCGGGGAGCCTATCGCCCAGATCATCCGCCGCAATATTGAGAAAATCGAGGGCGTTGACCCCAGCTGCGGCAGCATCGACATTGGCTTTTACCGCGACGATCTGAGCACCCTGGCCGACACGCCGCTTGTGCGACGCACGGAGCTTCCGTTCGACGTGACAGGCAGGGACGTTGTGCTCGTGGACGACGTGCTGTACACCGGCCGCACCGCGCGCGCCGCGATCGAGGCTGTTTTCAGCTGCGGCAGGCCGAAAACGATACAGTTTGCCGTGCTGGTGGATCGCGGGCACCGCGAACTGCCGATACGCGCCGATTACGTCGGCAAGAACATCCCCACCTCCAGAAGCGAGCTTGTTGAGGTTCGCCTTCCGGAATACGACGGCGAGACCGGCGTGTTCCTGATGGATATTGCGGATTAATTTAATACGGTATATTGCGGCAAACGCCGCTTTATATAGATGGTTCAATTAAAAAATCTACTGAGAGAGGTAAATTGAATGAACAAGAAAACCACCATCGACGGCCCCATTTACGACGCACGCCAGCTCGGCACCCCCAAGATGCTTCTGCTCGGCCTCCAGCACATGTTCGCCATGTTCGGCGCCACCGTGCTTGTTCCGGCTCTGACCGGACTTGACGTCGCTACCGCGCTTCTTTTCGCCGGTATCGGCACCCTGCTCTTCCACCTGCTCACCGGCGGCAAGGTTCCGGCCTTCCTCGGCAGTTCCTTCGCTTTCATCGGCGGCTACAACGCCATCCGCACCATCGGCGCGGCAGCTGACGGCAGCCCGATTTATGACAACGCGCTCCTGCCCTATGCATGCTTCGGCGTTCTTATCGCAGGTCTGATGTATGTTATTCTCTCCGTCCTCTTCAAGACCTTCGGCGTCAAGAAAGTCATGCGCTTCTTCCCGCCCATCGTCACCGGCCCCATCATCATCGCCATCGGCCTGACCCTCTCCTCCTCCGCTATCAATAACTGCAAGGCCAACTGGCTCGTCGCCATCGTTGCCATCGCGATCGTCATCGGCTTCAATATGTGGGGCAAGGGCATGACCAAGATCATCCCCATCCTCCTCGGCGTCCTCGGCTCCTACATCTTCGCACTCATCGTTGACCCCGCAGAGCGCGCTGCCGTCTCCGAAGCAGTCTCCAACGCAGCATGGATCGGCCTTCCCGTTCACTGGAACCACACCGTGTTCGGCCTCTTCGCTGGCGAGGTTGACTCCTCTCTGCTCTGGTCCGCGGTCTTCACCATAGTCCCCCTGTCCCTCGCCACCATGGTCGAGCACATCGGCGACATCTGCGCAATATCCTCCACCGTCGGCAAGAACTTCATGTCTGACCCCGGCTTCCACCGCACCCTCCTCGGCGACGGTCTGGCAACCTCCCTGGCAGCACTCTTCGGCGGCCCCGCGAACACCACCTACGGTGAAAACACCGGCGTCCTCGCGCTGTCCAAGGTCTACGACCCCCGCGTCATCCGCATCGCAGCCTGTATCGCGATCCTCGTCTCCTTCTGCCCGAAGTTTGCTGCTCTCGTCTCCGCAATGCCCACCGCGACCATCGGCGGCGTGTCCCTCATCCTCTACGGTATGATCTCTGCAGTCGGTGTGCGCAACGTTGTTGAGAACAAGGTCGACTTCACCAACACCAGAAACGTCATCATCGCCGCGCTCATACTCGTTCTTGCGATCGGCATCAGCTACTCCGGCAGCATCCAGATCGGCATCGTGAGCCTCTCCGGCCTCGCTGTCGCCTCCATCGTCGGCATCGGCCTCAACGCGATCCTCCCCGGCAAAGACTACGTCTTCGAGCAGGAAGACGAAGGTTCCACCTCCGTTGACCTCTCCGGCGCCGTAAACATGGAGAACAAGTAATAATAGATACACGTAGCGAATTGTCAAACTAAGTGCAACAGGAAGAGAGTTCAAAGACCCACAAATCCTGAGCAGAACGGAAATTAAGAACCTTACGAGGCCTGGCGTTAATAAGCGCCAGGTTTCGTTTTAGCATGGCCGGAGCAACACGGGAGAGGTTTCTGCCCTTCGGGTAAAACTCTCGAAGCAAACCGTTTGAGTTTTCATTCGTGCCCTTCTGCCACGCGCAGTACGGATCTGTAAAGTACACTTCGCAGCCCAGCCGTTTCTCAATATTTCGCCAATTTGCAAACTCCGTCCCTCTGTCGCAGGTTATCGTCTTTACCAACTGCGGAGGAAATTGTGAGAGCACGGAAACAATGGCATTCTCCAAGGTCTCGGCTCTTCGTTCGGGCATTTTGACCGCTATATAAAACCGTGTCTTGCGCTCTGCCAAGGTTGCAAAGCAAGCCTTGCTTTTTCCCTGACCGCTTACTACCGTGTCCGCTTCCCAGTGTCCGGCTTCTTTACGGCTATATACGGATCTCCTTTTGGTTTTTTGTTTTTGTGGTAATTACATTCTAACCAGAGATTCGTATGAACTTCTTTTCTTTTTTACTGTTGCACTTGATAGTATAATTCACCAAAAAATAAAACCTGAACTCTAAGTTCAGGTTTTATTATATGACACACCGGATGGTGCTGTCCGTCATTTATCTTGCTCCATTATGAGAAAAGATTATGCGCACTGTGAGCAGTATGCATTTCAGGTCGAGCCAAAGCGAGCGCTTCTTTATGTACTCGATATCGTACACTACCTTCTCCTCCGGCCGCAGATCGTAACCGCCGGAGACCTGCGCCAGCCCTGTGAGTCCCGGCTTGACCTTCAGACGCTCGCTGAAGCCGTGTATGTAGGTCTCGAACTTTTCGTAGAAGCATTCGCGCTCCGGTCGCGGGCCGACAAGGCTCATCTTACCGGTCAGTATCTGCGCGAACTGAGGCAGCTCGTCCATTCTGGTACGCCGCAGGAACTTGCCGAACGGGGTTATCCGCTCGTCGTTCTCGCCGTCGGACCACTGCGCGCCGTTATTCTCAGCGTCGGCGTACATCGAACGGAACTTTATTATCTCAAAGCTCACGCCGTCCTTGCCGAGCCGCTCCTGCTTATACAGGGCGCTTCCTGGCGAGGTCAGCTTTACAATGACCGCTATGATAAGCATCGGGATAAGCAGCACGATAAGTGCGAAAAGCGAAAGCACTATATCAAAAAAGCGCTTAAAAAAGGAGTATACCGGCTTAGCGTCAAGCTCGCCCAGCTCCTCCACATAGTATTCTCCTGTTACCTCATAAGGAAGAATCACCGCGGCAGGAGTATAACTCTCTACCGTAGTCTCCTCAATCACGTCGATGTGAATCAACTCCCTTCAACCTGTCGCTTCTTACCGGAAACATGCTGCAATAGAACCGTCAGGCCGCAGTCCAACGAATATCTTATGTTTTTTAAGATTTTACACCAACTGCCACAACTTGTCAACTAAATGAGACATTTTTGACAAAAGATCGGTCGTTTCATCATGTGCCATCTGTATATTGTGGGCAGAATGCACCGGCATGCCAAAATATGGCGTGCCGCGTTCCACCCACGCCGCCCCTTAAGAAACATAATTCACACCTGTCCGCGCCGCCCATGGTAGACATTTTTCGCCTTTTGCTGTATAATTGTAATCACTCCTAATGAAAGGACTGAATCAATAATGAAAAAAGGCAAATTTGCCGCGGTTTTGTTCATAGTATTTTTCCTTCTGGCCGTTGCGCTCATCTGCTTCTGGCTGACAAGCAAGGATAATGCGGCCGAACCTCCGGCTGCCGACGTATCAGGTTCGATGGAGCCGCAGATAGTCGTCGGCACGCCGAACGCAGGCGGTACGACCGGCGACGGCAGCAGCTCCGGCAGCACCGGCACGGCGACGACCCCGACGCCGTCCTCGGCTCCCACGCCTACCCCGACGCCGACGCCCACTCCTACGCCCACTCCCACCCCCGCGCCGACTCCGGAGCCTAACAAGCTTCTCAATTCCGGCAGCTTCTCTTCCAACACGGGTGTACCGATGAACATCCGCGTTGACTGGAGCATCAGCTCCGTGAGCGGTTCTCAGGCCGAGGTAACGGTCAAGGTCAGCCTTGACTCTTACAGCCTGCATCTCGTTGAGGTTCCCGGCGCAGTCACCGTTGATCTCAACGGCAGCACCGCGACCATGGCCAGCCCCGCCGTGGATTACGACGGCAAGAGCGCGCTGAACACCCCCTTCGGCAGCAAGACCTTCACCGTGAACATCTCCTCCGGCGAGTCCATCAGCCTGCCGCTGAGTGTCACATGGCACTTCGGCGGAAAGTACAGCGACGTTGACCTGACCGACATAGTCGCCAGCGGAACCGTCACTGCAAGCAGATAAATCAATAAAAGTCGGCGCGATAAAGCCGCGCCGACTTTGCTTTTTTACTGACCATTACCATTATACTATTATAAAAATAAGAGGTAAGCTTATGCGCACACAGGAGCAGGTAAACGAAATAGTGCGGCTTCTGCTGGCCGAGTATCCGCAGGCGGACTGCACGCTCGACTGGCGCAAGGACTACGAGCTGCTGTTTTCGGTGCGGCTCGCCGCGCAGTGCACGGACGAGCGCGTGAACAAGATAACCCCCGCGCTGTTCGAGCGCTTCCCGACGCTTGAGGCCTTCGCCGCCGCGGACGTCGAGGAGGTCGAGAGATACGTCCACTCCTGCGGATTCTACCGCGCGAAGGCGCGGGACATCGTCGCCTGCGCAAACGTTCTGCTCGAGAAATACAGCGGCGAGCTGCCGCGGACTATGGAGGAGCTGACCGCGCTGCCCGGGGTCGGCAGGAAAACGGCAAATCTGATTCTCGGCGATGTGTTCAAGGTGCCCGGCTCCACGGTCGTCGATACGCACTGCATCCGTATCTCGAACCGGCTGGGGCTTGTGGATAACCTGAAGGATCCGGTCAAGATTGAGATGGAGCTGCGGAAGATACTTCCGCCGGAGCACTCGTCCGACTTCTGCCATTGCATCGTGCTGCACGGCCGCGCCGTGTGCGATGCGCGCAAGCCGAACTGCGCAGAGTGCTGTCTGCGCCATCTGTGCCAGTATTTCTCAGGTGAGAACAAGTAGTATCAGTTGACAAGGAGATATAACATGGATAACGCAAAGAATAACCGGAAAAAGCTCAAGCAGCTCTTCGCGCTGCTCGACGAGATGGAAGCCTATGCCCGCTGCATCGGCAAGGTCAGTTTCGATATGGAGTGCTGCGCGCCCGAAGAGGGCATCGCGCAGGCCGGTGAGGATATGGCGACCATCGGACGCCAGTTCCACAAGCTGATGCACTCCAAAAAGTACGTGAAGCTCATCTGCGAGCTGCACGAGGATTCCGAGGGCTTGACCGAGGTGCAGAAAAAGGCGGTCGAGCACAAATATGACGAGTATATCAAGTCCAAGAACGAGAGCGCAAAGTTTGCCTACGAGATGAATCTTGCTTCCAGCAAGGCCTACGGCGAATGGCTCGCGGCCAAGAAAGCCGCCGACTTCTCGCTCTACCGCGACTCGATGGCCACGCTCATCGACTTCACCCGCCGCAGCATAGACCTGCGCGACGAGAAGAAGCCCACATATTACGACTCTCTGCTCGACGATTACGAGAAGGGTAACGACCACTTCCAGCTCGACGCGTTCTTCGACGCGCTGAAGGAGCGCATCGTGCCGCTGATGAAGCGCATCGTCGCCGAGGGCAAGCCCATCCGCGAGGATTTCCTGACACGCAGCTGCCCGATCCCTGAGCAGGAGGCATTCTCGAAGTACCTGCTCCGGATAGAGGGGCTGCGCGAGAGCGCGCTCGTGCTCATGACGACCGAGCACCCCTTCACGACGAACTTCGGCGCGAATGACGTCCGCGTCACGACGCACTATTTCGAGGACAACTTCATATCAAACATTTTCTCCACGTTGCACGAGGGCGGCCACGCGCTGTTCATGCAGAACGAGCCGCAGGAGTTCTACGCCAACCACGCCGCGAACGCCATGTCCAACGCCATGCACGAGACGATCTCCCGCTTCTACGAAAACCTCATAGGCCGCAGCGAGGCGTTCATCCACTTTGTATATCCGAAGCTGCTTGAGATAAGCGGCAACCTGTCCGACGTGAGCGAGCGCGAGCTGTACGAAGCCGTCAACATCGCCCGCCCCAGCCTTATCCGCACCGAGGCCGACGAGCTGACATACAGCCTGCACATCCTCATCCGCTACGAGCTGGAGAAGGCGTTCATAAACGGCGATATCACGGTCGACAAGATCCCCGCGCTGTGGAACGCGAAATATAAAGAATACCTCGGCATCGACGTGCCGAACGACGCGGACGGCTGCCTTCAGGACGTCCACTGGACGGGCATGTTCGGCTACTTCCCATCCTACGCGCTCGGCAACGCCTACGGCGTGCAGATCCTGCGCACGATGCAGAAGGACTTCGACGTGTTCGCCGCCGTCGAGCGCGGCGAGCTGAGCAAGGTCGCGGATTGGCTGCGCGAGTACGTGTTCTCCTGCGCGTCCGTCATGGATCCCGACGAGTGGATACGCCACATCACCGGCGAGAGCCTGAACCCGGATTACTACCTGAGCTATCTGGAGGAGAAATACTCCAAGCTCTACGAGCTGAAATAAGTCAAAACCGACAGAGCTTGCGTTCTGTCGGTTTTTTAATTGCTCATAACCTCATAATACAGCCTTTGTATATCGCCCAACAGCTCTTCACAGCGGAGCTCCGGCCGGTAAAACATATGTATCTGCCGCGCCATGTTCATGTCCGCTATCGGCTTTATGCGAAAGCGCCCCGCTTCCGCATCGCGGGCGCACACCTTGTTCGGCAGCACCGACACGCCATAGTTATCGCCGACGAGCTTTTTTATCGTCGATATGCTGTCCAGTTCCATCATCACATTGAACTGGCCGATCTGCATACCGGCGCTTTTCAGATGTGCCTCAAAAAGATTCCTCGTGCCGGAGCCGGGCGCGCACAGGATGAGCAGTTCATGCCGCAGTTCGGACAGGCGCACAAAGCTTTTCTCGGAAAGCGGATTTTCGTTCGATACCGCGACTACAAGGTGATCCGTGTCGAGCAGTATCGAATTGAAGCCGTCTGCGCTGAAGCCGCCGTCAACGACCGCCAGATCTATCGCCCCGGCCTGAAGCATGTCATGCAGCGCCGCACTGCCCTCTGACACTATCGTTATCTGCGTATCATTATGCTCCGACGCGTACCGGGTCAACACCTGCGAGATCGCGCTGCTCTCCGCGCTCGGCGTCACCCCGACGACGAGGCGGCGGACACTGCGATCCGTTGAGGCCAGCTCCTGCTGCATACGGATGCACAGGGCGTCTATTTTCTCCGCGAACGGCACTATCGCTTCGCAGGCTCTGGTTGGAATAAGCCTGCTGCCGCTGCGGATAAACAGCGGGCGGCCAAGGTCGCTTTCGAGGGAGCGTATCTGCTTGGAGACCGCCGAGGCCGTCAGGCTCAGCTCCACGGCCGCCGCGGCAAAGCTGCGAAGCCTGTAAACGGTCAGAAGCCCGCTGTATCGCTGGTCATAATTCACTTGCGGCTCCATGCGCGGCTCCTTTCCCTCCGGCCGAGCCGGCTACGCCACCGGCACCCCCTCAGCGCGGATTATCTCTTTATGTTCGGTCATAAACTGCATTATATCGTCAAGCTCGATGCAATGCGCCGTTTTCAGCGTCAGGTCATAGCACAGGTTTCCGTCTCCGTCGCGGCTCAGTTCGCTGCTCACAACGCGCGCACGCCACTTGTCAAGCTGAGTTTGCAGCTCCGCCGCAAACTCCTCCCCATTCGACACCGTGAACTGCACACGGCTCGTGCAGAAGGAATCCGCGCCGACGGTAAAGCGGTGCATGGATATCTGAAACACCGCGATAAGCAGCGTTACGAAAAGCCCGACCCAGTACATTCCGGCACCTACCGCGAGACCTATGGCCGCCGTCGCCCAGATGCCGGCAGCGGTGGTCAGTCCCTTGACGGTGTTGCCGTTTTTGAATATCACGCCCGCGCCGAGAAAGCTGATGCCGCCGATACCGATAAAATGTATATGAAGTGGTTTGTGAAAATCTATC
>OLRQ01001096.1_pt1 | contig 23204 bp, 18 predicted proteins | sample 1671971 | NCBI WGS metagenome assembly OLRQ01 (sample SAMEA3136631, study PRJEB25190) | human gut metagenome | biome: human gut; feature: human-associated habitat; material: faeces | place: Austria | collected 2013
AAAGCTGTAAATGCTTCTGTATGCATCATCTGCATTGACCCACTCGAATCCTTCCCATGACTGATCCAGTTCATAAAGTGCCTGTTTCTTTTTATACATGTGGAGTAAATCACGCATCCATGACTGAATTGCCTGATGCTCCGGCTCCTCCAACAGATACCAGTCCAGTTCACGTTCCTCTGACCACTCGCGAAGCTGTGCAAAATCCTGTCCCATGAACAACAATTTCTTTCCGGCGTGTCCCATCATAAATGCATATCCTGCTTTCAGGTTCGCATATTTATCAAATCCAAGTCCCGGCATCTTATTGATCATGGAACATTTCAAATGGACAACCTCATCATGTGACAGTACGAGAATGTAATCTTCGCTGTACGCATAACTCATGGCAAATGTCATCATATGATGATTGTCTTTTCTGAAATACGGATCCAGCTTCATATATTCCGTAAAGTCGTGCATCCACCCCATATTCCACTTAAGGCTAAATCCAAGACCTCCGTCTTCTACATCTCCGGTTACCTTCGGCCATGCCGTAGACTCTTCCGCTATCATAAGTGCCCCCGGATTTCTTCCAAGTACAACTGTGTTCAGATGCTTGAAGAAATCTACTGCCTCCAGGTTCTCATTACCTCCATACTGGTTCGGAACCCATTCTCCGTCTTTCTTTCCATAATCCAGGTACAGCATAGAAGCAACTGCATCAACGCGAAGTCCATCAATATGGAAATGCTCCACCCAGAAAAGTGCATTGGCAATCAGGAAGTTCCTTACCTCATTCTTGCCAAGATCAAATATCTTCGTCCCCCAGTCCGGATGCTCCCCTTTTCTTGGATCTGCATACTCGTAAGTTGCTGTTCCGTCAAACTCGGCAAGTCCATGCTCGTCCTTTGGAAAATGTGCCGGAACCCAGTCCATAATAACACCGATTCCATTTCTATGCAGATAATTGATCATCCACGCAAAATCTTCCGGTGTTCCATAACGGCTTGTCGGCGCATAATATCCTGTCACCTGATATCCCCATGATCCATCAAATGGGTGTTCTGCGATTCCCATGATCTCCACATGCGTATATCCCATATCTTTCATATACTTTGTGATTTCTTTTGCAAACTCACGATAAGTATAGAATCCCTCGTCCTCTGTGCCTGGGTGTCTCTTCCAGGAACCCATATGAACCTCATATACAGACATTGGTTCTTTTTTGTGGTTCCATTTTTCCCGTGCAGTCATCCAAGAACTATCGGTCCATTTCAAATTCTCAATATTCGTTATTCTTGATGCTGTACCCGGACGAAGTTCTGCATAATTGGCATACGGATCTGCCTTCATATGATACTCCCCTGTAATCGTCTCTATGCAGAACTTATACATCATGCCTTCTTTTACTCCCGGTACAAAGCATGTGTAAATTCCGATATATTCCGCCCTTGTCATAGGGTTTCTTGTGCGATCCCAGTCATTGAATTCCCCCACTACAGACACTGATTTCGCATTCGGTGCCCAGACAGCAAAATAAACTCCTTCCTGCCCTTCGTCGTCCACCATATGTGCACCCAGCTTCTTATAAATTTCGTAGTGATTTCCCTGTCCGAAAAGGTACTGATCTAATTCTCCGATTTCATAAGCTTTCCATTCTTTCTCCATAAACTTCCCTCACATTTCATCCGGATTTCAATATCTTAAGTATACCTTAGCGGAACACAAAATTCAATCTATGTCACTCGATTCCAGACAAAAACAGGGATACAATTTTCTACAATTGTATCCCTGCTTCATCACTTACATTCACTATATCATTAAATTTTAAAATCTTCTTCCTTCAGAATAATGCGATCTGACGAATCCGTAGATTTTCCAAATACACGTCTTGCAAGATGCTTTACATTTGCTTTCTGTGAATGTTTAATTGCTTCATCCATGATTTCTTTTACTTCCGCAACTGTAACCGCATGATCTTCACGCTGCATTACATCAATTCGGCTGTAAAGTGCCAGAATTCCCATTTCATCAAGCTTATATCCATTTTCCTTCGCATAAGTCTGACCAAATGTTACTAACTCATCATTGATGAATACCGGAAGCTCAAGCTTAGAAGTGAATTTCTTTTTGAAATCCGGATTAGCTGTCATAATTCTCTCCAGAGGTTTTCTCTGATCTTCAAGAACAAAGAGAAGCTCTCCGGTCTTTCTTGACATCAATGCATTCAGTTCCTTGATTGTTCTGGAATTCAACTTACCAGCCTTTTCGATGATAATCGCTCCACCGCGAAGCTTCTGGATAATATTGCCAAGTTCCTTCTTATTCAGCGATTCACCTGTAACAATAGCAACTTTACCCTGTTTCAGATTTCTTTGTTTCTGGATTGCCTTTACAATATCTACTGCAAGTACTGTTTTTCCAGATCCTTTACGGCCAATGATCATTAAGTTACCGGTTCTTGAAGTTCCCTCTCTCTGGGCACGTCTGTCATTATCAAGTACTGCAACAATCTGTTCACTCATTCCTCTGACTGGTACGAAGTAAGAGAATAATTTCTTCTGCTCCTCTGTCAGTCCGGCTTTCAGTCCAATCTCACTGGTTGCACTTAAGTCATATCTTCCTGTTACAACAAATCCGGTATCAAATGGAACTCCACTTCCTTTTGACTTCTTAATTCTGCGCTGAATCTCTTCCTCAGATGGTTCTTCAATTTCCAAGTCTCCTTCAAGGTCTTCCGGATCCGGAATCTCAGGAAGCTCATCTTCAAAGTCGTCTTCCTCAAAATCATCCTCTTCCTCGAAGTCGTCCTCTTCCTCGAAATCGTCTTCCTCGAAGTCGTCCTCTTCCTCAAAGTCATCCTCTTCGTAATCGTCGTCTTCTACATAATCATCTTCATAGAAGTCATCGTCTTCCTCAAAGTCGTCTTCTTCCTCAAAGTCATCCTCTTCCTCAAAGTCGTCCTCTTCCTCGAAATCATCCTCTTCCTCAAAGTCGTCCTCTTCCTCGAAGTCATCCTCTTCCTCGAAGTCATCCTCTTCCTCGAAGTCGTCCTCTTCCTCGAAATCGTCCTCTTCCTCGGAGTCGTCCTCTTCCTCGAAATCATCCTCTTCCTCGAAATCGTCTTCGTCCTCGGATTCATCTTCCGGGAATTCATTCCACTCTGCATCGAATTCCTCTACTTCTTCCTCATCTTCCTCCGGGAATTCATCTGCAAAACCATCTTCGTCAAAATCGTCTTCCTCGAATCCATCTTCCTCTTCAAAATCATCTTCTTCGGATTCCTCGTCTTCGGAATTATCTTCCGAATCATCCTGGTTTTCTGTTTCCGGAATTTCTTCATCTTCTTGTACTTCTTCGATTTCTTCTACAGCGTCGACTTCATCTTCTGCTTCAAACTCTTCGTCCTCACCCTCAAAGTCTTCGTCTTCAAACTCTTCCTCTTCGAAATCATCTTCATCCTCAGAATCCTCGTCCTCCGTCTCCTCTTCTTCCGAAACTGCTTCAACAATCTCTTCTTCAGGTTCTTCTTCAGACTCTTCAGGTTCTTCCACAATATCGTCCAGCTCTTCTTCTGAAATAAACTGATCTACAATTTCTTCTTCAACAGATTCCCCTTCTGCTTTTGCAAGCTCCAGTTCCTCTTCTATATCAAAATTTTCCTCTTCTTTCTCCTGTGCTGTCACACGATCTTCCAGCTCTTCCACAAGCTGTCTGATATCATCAGAAAGCAATGCCTTTCTTCTTGCTTCCTCTGCCTCAAGACGCGCCTTCTCTTCCGCTTCACGACGAGCCTTCTCCTCCGCTTCACGACGAGCCTTCTCCTCTGCTTCACGACGAGCTTTCTCTTCCGCTTCACGGCGTGCTTTCTCTTCTGCTTCCTGACGGGCTTTTTCTTCTGCTTTCCGTCTTGCTATTTCTTCTGCCTCGCGTCTCTCTGCCTCAAGTCTTTCTGCCTCACGGCGGGCTTCCAGTGCTTCTCTCTCTTTTCTAAGTCGTTCTTCATCGGATGCTTTTTGCTTTGCGATTGCCTCAGCATTTATCTTCTGCTTAGCTTCCCATTCCATCAAGATGTCTTCAATCTTCATCTGACCTTCAATGCGGAGTTCTTCTTCTCGTTCCTCCATCTTCTTCTGGTCTTCCGGATTAATTCCACTCGCCATAGCCACGCCATTGGCCAGTGCTTCTTGAAGTGTCGCACCCTTCACAACTGTCGTAATAGACTTTTTTGGTCCTTCTGCCGCATGCTGAAGAATTCCTTCTAACTCTCTGACATTCCGAGCTTCTTCCGGAGTTTCCTTTCCGATTGGTTCAATGACTGGTGCTTCCGTTTCTACAACTTCTGGTTCTTCTGAAACAGCTTCTTCCGGCTCCAGGACTGGTTCCTCAGCTGGTGCTTCCGGCTCTTCTGAAACTGGCTCTTCTGAAACTGGTTCTTCTAAAACCGGTTCTTCTATCGGAACTTCTTTGTCTGCCTTGGCATTTTCTTCCATTGCCTTCAATGCTTCTCCAAGCTCTGCTGTCGGAATTCTTCTCGTTGCATCCAGACCATCCACAGTTTCTGTTGTATTGGCTCCTGATTCCTGCTGTTCTGCCTCCGCAGCTTCTGCTGCTTCCTGCGCTGCTTTAATCTGTTCTTTTGGAATTGATACAGTATCCTGTGGAATACTCTTTACATCCTTAAGCGCAGCTCGCTCAGGTTTTTTATCCACTGCTTTCTTAGGCTCTTTTTTCGGTACACCTTTATACTCATCGTACTTTTCCTGTTGGAGTGGTGTCAATGGTTTGTACTTCATCTTCAATTCCATTGCCTGATATACATATTTTCCTTCGCTGAACCACAAGATCAAATCGTCACATTCTTCCAGGCACTTTGAGGTCATGCCTGCTTCATGATATAGCTTTGCGAGCTCATATGCCCATTTTTCAATATATTCTGCCTTTTTAAATTCTTCCAGTGCCGAAATCTGTTCTGACAGATCGGACCCTTGTGCCTTCAAAATCCGATATTTCAAAATGAATTGATTCGGATCTCTCGGTGCCAGTTTTACAAATTCCTCATAACAGTCCGAAGCCTCATTCAGATCATTCAGTTTCAGGGCAAGTACTGCCAGACGATACACAACCTTTCTGCTGGACGGTGCTCTGTCAAATGCAATCATAAGCGTATCACGGCTCTTCTGAAACTCCCCGTTATTCTCGTAGATTTCGCTTACTGTATTTAACATTGCCGGGCTCTTCACCCTTCTCCAGTCTATTGTATCAGCAATTTCCATTGCTTTTCTAAATTGTTTCTTTTCGTAATGTTCGAGCATCTGCTCGGTTTTTACCCGATATTCATATTTATCCAATATTCTCACCTCAAATTTTTTGACAATTCTACAGATACAAGTTTATCATACACCAGTCTTATTGTCAAAAACATACGAGATTTTGTTACAAAAATGTTACAAAATGATATCGTCCACTTTTTTGAAATCTTTCAGGCTATACGCTTCTATAATATTTCCCTGGATAACATAAAGCGTATCTTCTATATAAATACCTCTTGTGATCCTCATATTATTTCCATTGATTTCCTCATGCATCGTACATGTAAATCCTTGTTTTTCGTCGTAAGAAAATGTATAGTACTCCCGGCCGCCTTCGCTGTCTGCAGCAAAACCAATCAGATTTTTCTCTGCATCTACTAAAGCTGCCTTATAATCATAAGAAACATCTGTATAGTACACATTTTCAATGACATAGGTCTGCTCCTCTTTCACATTTTCCGGATCAGAAATATCGAACATCGTCAATTTCACGCCATCTGTTGACATAGTCTTTTCATCAACATTCATCCCAATACCCAGAAGCTTATTTTTCCCATACGGATGCAGATAATCTGAAAATCCAGGTATCTTCAACGCTCCTATGATCTTTGGATTTTTCGGATCCGACAGATCAACGGAAAATAACGGATCCGTCTCTTTAAATGTTACAAAGTATCCTGCCTTTCCCATAAATCTTGCGGAGTACACCCTCTCATCTTCTGCCAGACCTTTGATGGAGCCGGTTTCTTTCAGTTCTTGATTCAAAACATAAACACTGTTCGTGTCGCCATCGGTCACTACAACTCTCAGATATCCATCATATTCATCAATAGAAAATGAATCATTAATATAACCGTCTATTTTGCACTGTGCCCCAGCCGTCAATTTCCCACTTTCATAAGAAACTTTTCGGATTGTCGTCACATCTTTTCCGGAATATTGCCACACATTTTCATATAAATAAATATTATCGTTGCTCACATATAAATTGCCACCGTCTGCCAAAAGTGCCTTACTGTGCGCTGTCTCATTAGGATTTTCCAGAGAAACTGATGTGATGATCGAATACATATCTGCCTTTGAAATGGACGGAAGACAGATATCTGTTTCTTTGATCAGATTATCGTTTACAAGTGGTATATAGGACTTCGGATTCTTCGCCGTTATACCATCAAGTGTTACATAATAATCACTGAATAAGTATAAGTATCCATCTGCAATTCTTGAAGAATTGTAATATCCACTCTGACTGACCCTGCCAACTTCTTTTGGATTTTCCCGGTCTGAAATGTCATAAGTTACTGCGGTCGTATTAGCCCTCTGACCATATCCATAATCATCATCATTCCATTTACCGCCCACATAACCGTCACACACTGCAATTAATTGATTTCTTTCAATATCCAGATACATTTCCTGGATTTCAGAAGCATCTTCCACTGTTATAGTCGCCGTTTGCTTCATCCGATTATCGCGGGTATCTATAATGGCAATCTGATCGCTCTTATCTTTTAACACGTAAAGGTATGTTCCATCTGTTTTAGCTGTATCCCCCTCATCCACACCTTCCTGACGTACATTTGTCTCAGAATAAGAACCGCTTGCCATTCCGGTGTCCGCTGCTGCAGTACTGCTTTCTTCAATATTCTGTGCTGCATCTCCACTTGCCTTACTGTCAGCTGATTCATCGACTCTTATATCATTCAATGATCTTGCCCAGCTTGAAGTGTATGCACTGTCTCTTTCCTGATCTTTCTTATATTTTTCCAAATATGCATAGACATCCTTATATTTCGCCGCACTTTCTACTTTCGTACTGTCACTGATTGTCACATCACTGCCTGCTATCTTATCACCTCGAGTCGCGTCTTCCATTTTAAAATAATTCTGGCATACCATCACTCCCACGATCAGCACCAGGCATGCGGCTGCCAGCCCACCGATTCTCGCCGGAGTCCACACTTTTTTCTTCTTCCCTGCAAGCTTTGCTTCAATCTGTCTCGGTTCAAGCGCTTTCGGCACCGGAACCTGTTCTGACTTTTCCTTTATTTTCCGAATCATGTCCTGCTCATTCTTATTCATAAAATGTCCTCCCATCCAACACACACTGCATCTTCTCCAGCGCCCGGCTTCGTTTTACCCGGACAGTTCCCGGCTTCAGGCTTAGGATCTTCCCGATTTCTGTGCTGTTATAACCGCCAAACACTGACAGCCCGACTATCATTTGCTCTTCTTCTGAAAGAATAAAAAATGCATTTCTCACATCCATCGCAAGTCCCACATCTTCTTCATGAATTCCTTCCACCTGTCCTTCCGGGAAAAAATCTTCTGTCTGCTGTATTCCTTCTTTCGCCACCTGTTTCAATCTTTTCTTACATATATTTGACAAAATTGTAAAAATCCAGCTCTTGAAAGCTTCTTCTTTTCGAAGTTTATGTATATGTTCATAAGCAGATAACACTGCCGCACTCACCGCGTCTTCTGCCTCATGCGGATCACGCATCAGACAAAGCGCGTAGCGATAGAGGTCTTGATAGACCTGCTCATATAGCTTTGAAAATGCTTTTGCATCACATTTCATTCTTTTTCCTCCTCAATTTGTTTTTCTCAAGAAGTTCTCCACACTCCTCCATTGACTCATCCAACTGCCGTTCCCAATACCCAGTGTAAAAAGTATTATTACTTCTTCTACATATAAGAGTCCCAAAATATCCCAAGTGTTACAAAAAGGCGTCACTTTTTTTCATAAGTGCCGCCTTTTATTTACATTCGTTTATTCAATTATATTACCGCTCAAAATACTGCGCAAGATAAAATTCAGCGTAATTCCCAGTGCAACGGAACATAGAACGTGAATTTTACCTATCGGATTATTTAGCCCTTATAATAATTAATCAGACAACCTTTGAGAATAATCTCTCTTTCTGCGTCTGTCATATCTCCAAGTGTAAATGTGACTTCTTTCAATGTATCTCCGACTACATAAGCTTTGATCTCTGCATCTTTGTTTTCCACTGCTTTTCTGATTTCCGGTACAAAGATATAATCGCCATTTTTGAAGCTTAATTTCTTGTCGTCTTCTTTTGTGATAAATGGAAGCATTCCCCAGTTGATCAGATTGGAGCGATATCTTTTTGTCGCATATTCATTTGCAATATTCGCCCAGCCACCGAGCACCTTCTGACAGGAAGCTGCCTGCTCTCTTGCTGAACCGTCACCTGGTTTTACTGCAAAGATCGTACTTCCGACTCCGATATTTCCTTTTCCTGCTTCCGGATATTTCTCCTGGATCTTTGCCATAACCGGTTTTAATTCTTCCAATACCTCTAACGGACATTCGCCTGCTTCGATTGCTTTCTGTGCTTTCTGTACTTCCTTTGCACGTCCTACATATGCAGGATCTTTTCTGGAAAGTGCAAACTCTGCCAGTCCAAGTGGATTGGATCTGTAAGAAGATGTTTCTCCAGATGGGATCAGCTCATCTGTTGTTGTAACCGGATCGTGAATCTCTGATACAACTTTCAATACCAGATTCTCCGGAAGTGCTGACATTGCCGGCCAGTCTTTGATATTCGGTCCGAACTTGATCTTTGTATCCGGATCAGCCACACCATGACTGTCAAATACACGATTTGCATAAATCTTCTGGTCAAAGTGGTATTTCTGTCCCTTGTATTCTACATCCATATCTGTTGCAGGTGTCAGGAAGCCTTTATTTGCTGCTGTTGCTGCAATTGAACGGGCATCCATAAGTGCAACGGATGCAATCTGTCCACTCTGAAGCTTGGAACCTTCACGGTTCGGGAAGTTTCTTGTAGAGTGGCGAATAGAAAATGCGTTATTTGCCGGTGTATCTCCAGCTCCAAAGCATGGTCCGCAGAATGCTGTTTTTACAATTGTTCCTGCTTCCATAAGATCCGCAACTGCACCGTTTTTCACAAGTTCCATATAGATCGGTGTGCTTGCCGGATATACACTAAATGTAAATTCATCTGAGCCAATGTAATGACCTTTTATGATGTCTGCTGCTGCGCAGATATTTTCAAATCCACCACCGGCACATCCTGCGATGATTCCCTGATCCACATAAAGTTTTCCATCAATCACTTTATCCTGAAGTGAATAATCCACAGCACCATCCAGGCTCACCAGTGCTTTCTGCTCTACATCGTGAAGCACGTCTTTCAGATTCTTACGTACGTCGTCGATTGTATATACATTTGACGGATGGAACGGCATTGCGATCATCGGACGTATCTCGCTTAAGTTCACATAGACCATACCATCATAATATGTAACTGCACCAGGATTCAGTTCTTTGTAATCTTCACTTCTGCCGTGGATCTCATAGAACTCCTTAATCTTATCATCTGTTTTCCAGATAGAAGACAGACATGTTGTCTCCGTTGTCATAACATCGATACCGATACGGAAATCAGCACTTAACTTCTCCACACCTGGTCCGACAAATTCCATAACTTTATTGTTTACATAACCATTTGCAAATGTTGCACCGATAATTGCCAGTGCCACGTCCTGTGGTCCGACGCCTTTGACCGGCTCTCCGTCCAGATAAATTCCAATCACACCTGGCATCTTAATATCATATGTCTTATTCAGGAGCTGCTTTACAAGTTCCGGTCCGCCTTCACCCATAGCCATCGTTCCAAGTGCTCCATAGCGGGTATGGCTGTCGGATCCAAGGATCATCTTGCCACCGCCTGCCAGCATCTCGCGGGCAAACTGGTGAATAACTGCCTGATGCGGCGGTACATAGACACCGCCATATTTCTTCGCACAAGTCAGTCCAAACATGTGATCATCTTCATTAATCGTTCCGCCGACCGCGCAGAGTGAGTTGTGACAGTTCGTCAATACATATGGAATTGGAAACTTCTCCAGTCCTGAAGCTCTCGCTGTCTGAATAATTCCGACAAATGTAATGTCATGAGATGTCAGCTTATCAAATTTGATCTGCAGTCTCTCCATATTGCCTGATATATTATGAGCCTCTAAAATTCCGTAAGCCATTGTCTGCGTTCTGGCTTCCTCCTTGGATACCTCACGGCCTGTCTTTGCCTTTACTTCTGCTTCGTCCGTAATGATCTCAGTGCCATTTACCAGATACGCACCGCCGTCATATAATTTCAACATGTCTAGTCCTCCTGATTACCTGTAATTATATTCTTCTGAATAATTACGTTTATTTCCAGATTGTATACATGTATATATTAGCACATCACATGACATATGTCCAACCATTTATTCACCCTTTTTCAAGAATAACTCTGTTGCTTTTTCAATCTCTTCTCCTGTCGCTTTCAGCAGCCTTTTTGCATCATTCATCGTTCCATTTCGCAGGCATTCCGCAATTGTTTCTAATCGTCCCGTCTCTATTCCCTTTTTCATTCCCTTTTTCATTCCCTTTTCTTCAATACCTTCTGATAAATTACACATATCATTCAACTCCTCCCTGTACTCATAGTACAAACAACTTAATGTAGTAACATTTTTTCTTCATGTCGGATTACTGTCTCGAAATCTGAAACACCGAAATGAGATACCTTACGGCTTAGAACTTTTTTAAATATAGAATCTTTTCTAAAAGTATTCATAGGATAACACAAAAGGAAAGATTTCGCAAGTGTTTCTCACGTAATCTTTCCTCTATTCTCTAAATTCTTCTCGTCTATTTTACACCATCACTTTTCGTTTTCCCAATAGTGCCATTTCTTCCACATTTTTTGTAGCATACAGTATTGTAACTCCGGTTCTCTCCTGCAATTCCACCAGCTCCTGAGTCAACTGATTATGAAATTTGGGACTTACATTGCGAAGCGGCTCATCCATAAGAATTACATCTGGTTCCAAAATCATGGCACGCGCCAGCGCGGTCCGGTGTTTCCACAGATCTGACAAGTTTTTTACTTTTGCAAATCGGACTTCTACAAGATCTAGAAGTTCCAGAACTTCCAGTGTCCGTTTTCCTATTTCTTTTTCATCTATGCCGCGAAGTCTTAAGCCCAGTTCTACATTTTCCAGAACTGTCATTCGTGGATACACAGTATAATTCTGAAAAATCATGGCAATTCCGCGCTCCTCCGGCGGAAGACTGTTCACCAGCTTGTCTCCAATCCATATCTCTCCGTTTTTCACTTCATCAAGACCTGCGATCATGCGCATAACAGCACTTTTTCCACTCCCGGATGGGCCAGTCAATATTACAAATTCTCCGTCTTCAATCTGGAAATTTAAATCCTTTACTGCCTCATATCCATTCGGAAATGCGCGATCTACATGTTTTAATGTCAGACTTGCCATCTGATCAGCCCCTTTCTTTGTCTTCCCCTGACTACTGTAATTCAGGCTTTTTATCCATCATTACTTTTTTACAACAACGCCTGGTAAATGTCTCTCTTTCCGACTCCCCGGTCTTTCGCGACCATTTTCATTGCTTCTTTTTTCTGAATCCCCTGATCCATATAATAATCCATATGTTCCTGAATAGACATTTCTTCCCATTTCTGGCGTTCTTCTTCTATCTGTTCCTGACGGCTCTTACCCTCAATGACAAGCACGCATTCCCCTTTTGGTTCCTGCTCTTTATAATATTCCACTGCCGCACTGATCGTTGTTGCAAAGACTGTCTCATGCTTTTTCGTAAGCTCCCGGCAAATGCGGATTCTTCTGTCACCCAAGGTCGCAAGCAGAAGCTCTATTGTCCGGACCAGTCTGTGCGGTGCTTCGTAGATAATCATAGTTCTTGTCTCTTCCGTCAGTTCGTTCAGCACTGCCTGTCGTTCTTTTTTATCTGTCGGAAGAAATGCTTCAAACGCGAATCTTCTTGTGGACAATCCGGAAATGGTCAGCGCTGTGATGCAAGCTGCTGCCCCCGGAACTGCTGTCACAGTAATTCCTGCTTCCTGACACATTGCCACCAGCTCCTCACCAGGATCGGAGATTCCCGGTGTTCCCGCATCCGTGATCAGTGCAATATCTTCACCATTTTCCAAGTGCTCGATCAACGTATGCGCTTTTGCAATCTTGTTATATTCATGATAACTGGTCATCGGTGTGTGAATATCAAAATGATTCAAAAGCTTAATGCTATTGCGGGTATCCTCTGCTGCGATCAGATCAACTTCTTTTAAAATACGGACACAGCGAAATGTCATGTCCTCCAGGTTGCCGATCGGAGTTGCACACAGATATAATGTTCCTGACATATAATTCTCCTTTTATTTCATCCCGTACAATTTCAGTACTTCTTCCGTATACTCCCCGTCTTTCGTGTAGACTATGAGCGGCGGGTCTACGGCGAGGCGTGGTTTTCCGCCTTTGAGGCCTTCGATAAGAACCATGTTTGGCTCTTTGTCTGCATATGGGTGGACGAGACGCATGCGTTTCGGCTCGATTCCGTAATTACACATTTTTGTAAAGATTTCCGGCAGGCGGAAAGGACGGTGCACCATGTAGAAACGTCCTTTCATTTTCAGTACTTTTGCACTTTCTCGCAGAAGATCATCTAATGTGCATAACGCTTCATGTCTTGCGATATACAAAGCCTCGTTATCATTTTTCAGGCCGTGTTCTCCAATCATATACGGTGGATTGGATACAATGACTTCATACGAATCATTTCCAAATATGTGACTTGCCTTTTTGATATCACCGGTAACGATATCTATCTTGTTCTCCAGCCCGTTGTGTGCCACGCTTCTTCTTGCCATATCAGCACTTTCTTCCTGAACTTCCAGACCTGTATAATGAAGTCCCGGATTCTTTGCTTCCAGTAAAATCGGAAGAATTCCGGTTCCGGTCCCAAGATCCAGTGCTCGTTCCCCACGTTTTACTTTTGCATAGGAAGACAGAAGCACGGCGTCCATGCCAAAGCAGAACCGACCGGGCTTCTGTATAATCTCATAGCCCTTCACCTGGAGATCATCCAGGCGCTCATCGGGCTTCTTATTAGTCATCATTTAACTTGGAGGCACCATTTTTCTCCTCCAGGGCTTTTAACTGTGCAAACTCCTCTTTCGAAAGCTTTGCATCTTTTTTCTTCTTTCTTGATTTGAATCTCAGCTCACCTGCCGGATATTCACGGATTTCTTTTTCATCGTTATCCAACGTCACAATAACCTTTACGATCTGACGCAGTACGTGAACGGCCTGAACTTCACCATGAAGTCCTTCCGGCGTCGTCACATGATCTCCAACTCCCGGAAGCTGACGGTTCAGCTCTTCATAGGTCTCTTCTTCGTTAGTCAGACAGCACATCAGTCTGCCGCAGACTCCGGATATCTTTGTCGGATTCAGAGACAGGTTCTGCTCTTTCGCCATCTTGATCGATACCGGTGCGAACTCAGACAGATACGTGTGACAGCAAAGTGGTCTTCCACAGATACCAATGCCTCCACGAATCTTCGTCTCATCACGAACACCAATCTGACGAAGCTCAATACGTGTACGGAACACGCTTGCCAGATCTTTTACCAGCTCACGGAAATCAATTCTTCCATCTGCGGTAAAGTAAAATAACACTTTATTATTATCAAATGTATACTCCGCATCTATAAGCTTCATTTCCAGACCGTGTTTACGGATCTTCTCTAAGCATATGTTAAATGCTTCTTTTTCTTTTTCTCTGTTTTTCTCTTCTTTTTTGTAATCCTCTTCGTTTGCAATTCGAATCACAGATTTTAAAGGCTGTGTGATCTTGTCGTCTTCTACTTCTTTCGGACCTGTCACAACCTTTCCGAACTCAACACCGCGAGCCGTCTCTACGATGACACGGTCTTGGGGTTTAATCTCTAATTTCCCCGGTGAGAAAAAGTAGATCTTTCCCGCCTGGCGGAATCTTACTCCGATTACTTTTGTCATAAATCTAGTTCTCCTTTATCGTCAGGAACAAAAGCTCCATGACCAGATCAAAGTTAACATTTGCTTTTAATCTGGCTTTTGCTTTGTCAAGGCTGTCCAGAATCGTCTCAATTCCTTCATAAGAACTGCGTCTTGCCTGCTCACGCATGCAGTCAATCTGATCTTTGAATACAACCTTATCTATTTCCCTTGTCGCTTTATATAACAAGACATCTCTGTACCATACCATGATCAGGTCAAGATAGTCGTTGATTTCAACTTTATAAAGAGTGCAGCGTTTCACTGCCTCCACAAGCTCACTGATATCCATCTCATTTATATGGCGCATCAGGTTCAGGACTTCGTCCTTGAGCTCATTAAAATGCTCGGAACCTGCCAGTTTGATAGCTTTTCCAAGGTTCCCCTGTGCAAATGCAGCGCAGACTTCAGCCTTGTAATCTGGTACTTCCATTCTCTCCATGAGATATTTTTTAATCAGTGCATCTTTGATGTAGCGAAGTTTTAACATGACACATCTGGAATTAATTGTCGGAAGCAATACGTCTGCATTTTCCGTCAGCAGAATAAATACTGCATACTGTGGCGGTTCTTCAATCGTCTTTAATAACGCATTCTGTGCCTGTACCGTCATAATATCAGCTTCCGGAATAATATAAACTTTATACGGGCCCTGATATGGCTTGATTGCAACTGTATTATTGATCTGTGTGCGCACATCATCGACTCCGATGGATCCCGGCTTCTCATGTGTCACCCAGATAATATCCGGATGGTTATTCGATTCTGCTTGTACACAGGAATGACATTTATTACATGGTTCCGGTCCATGTTCTTCACATAAAAGTGCCATGGCAAATAACTTTGCCAGCATCTTCTTTCCGGTTCCGCGCTCGCCATTCACAATGTACGCCTGTGATACCCGATTCTCGGCAACTGCATTCTGCAAATATTGAATTACATCTCTGTGTCCTACTACATCTTTAAAACTTCCCATATCGTATGTCCTCTATAATTTCATCTAAGCATCTTTTTTGGTCATCATTGTAATAACGCTTCTTTATTCCCGCAGCTCTCAGATGCTCCTCGGAAAAATCTTCCGTATCTGCGAGAAATCTTCTGCACATCTCCGCGTAACGTGGCACTTCCTGCTGCCGCTCTCTCGTAAGTGCACGGTTCAGCCGCTCGCCGTCCTCTACTTCGATGTACACCGGAACATGATACGCCGCTCCGTAATATTTCTTTAACTTTCCATAGGACTCCAGCGTTCCGATCATCAGATAGTCGGATTCTGCCAGATTGACCTGTCCATCTTCTATTGTAGCATATTTCCATGCTCCGTGAACAGTATTATAAGTACGAAGTTCAACAACCTTTCCCTGTCTCTCGAAAATATGCATCTGTTCATCTGTCACAAAATGGTATTCGACGCCTTCTCTTTCACCTTCCCGCTTCGGTCTGGTCGTGTAAAGCGTCACTGTCTGAAGCATCGGCAGCTCTTGCTTGATCTTCCGGAATAATGTATCTTTTCCAGATGAACTCTTGCCCATTATATAATATATCTTACCCATGCGTCCATACCTCTATGTATCCTTCTTTTTCTACTCCCTGTATCTCATATGTTCTTTCCATATACCATTGAAAATGTTCCCGGATCTGCGCTGTGATCCGTTCCCCCGGCACCAGCATCGGGATCCCCGGTGGATAGAGATACGCGTACTCCGCGGAAATGTAGCCTTCGCTCTGTGTCAATGGCACAACCTGAAACCCATCTGCCCCTGCGTCTTTCATGCTGATGACCTGCGCCGGTGAATAGATTACTTCCGCCTGTGGCAGATATCCCGGTTCTATATCGTAATTTTTTTCTTTCTTTTGCGACTTTTTGATTTCTCCCGGCACTATGTCTGAATCTACAGTGTTATAAGCCCCCTGTAAAGGTTTATATTTCTTATCCAACTCATAAATTGCTTTTATGAGCCGTTTCATTCCTTCATCGGTATCCCCGACCGAAGTCATGGCAATCACATAAGTCCCCGCGGCCATCTCCATTTGCAGGTGGTACTGATTTAATAAATCTTCCTGCAATTGAATACCTGTTGCTTCTGCGCCATATGTATCCGCAAGTCCTTTCGTAAGTCCTGCTACTGATAATACAAGCTTTGACTTATCATAATGTTTGGTTTCTGCCAGCCGGATATGTTCACATTTTCCAAGTTCTTCTCTACATCTCTTCAAACGCTCCACATACGGGTCAAAAACTTCCTCGCAGTGATGATCCAGCATCTCCATGCACTGATCGATTCCCGCCATCAGAATATAAGACGGACTGCTACTCTGTAACATATGCAGATATCGTCTCACCTTTTCCCGGTTCACCAGATTTCCATTCATGTGGAGAAGTGCTGTCTGGGTAAATGCCGGAAGTGTCTTGTGAACACTGTGAATCACAATGTCTGCGCCTTTTTGATTTGCATTTTCCGGAAAATAGGGATGAAAACCAAAATGAGCCCCGTGTGCTTCATCCACGATCAGCGGCAGTCCTTTTTCATGTGCGGCCTTTGCTATCTCGGCCACATCCGACACAATTCCATCGTAAGTCGGAGATACAATCATGACTGCTCGGATCTGTGGATACCGATTAAGGGCCCTCCTCACATCCTCTGCGGATATCTCAATATTCAACTGTAACTCTGAATCAAACCTGGGATAGAGATACACCGGATTCAACTCATTCATGTAGATTGCATGATAGACCGATTTGTGGCAATTGCGCGCCACAAGAATCTGATCTCCTTTATTCGTCACACCCGCGATAGCACTCAGAATTCCAACTGTACTTCCATTTACCAGAAAATGTGTCTCATCTGCATGATAGATTCTGGCTGCCCGTTCCTGAGCCTCTTTCAGGATTCCTTCTGCATGGTGAAGATCATCAAATCCTTCAATCTCTGTAATATCTACAGTATAAGGATCCGCATCCCAGGACATATGCATCTTACGCTTATGTCCCGGCATGTGAAATCCATAATAGTCAGAATCGCTATACGCTTTTAATTTTTCGTATATCGTTGCCATTCTTATAATCTCTTAAGAAGTTCTTCTCTTTCTTTTTCGTATCCTGGTTTTCCAAGAAGTGCGAACATGTTCTTCTTGTAGCTCTCAACACCCGGCTGATTAAATGGATTTACTCCAAGAATATATCCGCTGACACCGCATGCGAACTCGTACATATAGAATAACTGTCCAAGTGACTTCTCGTCCTGCGCCGGAATTGTCACTTTCAGATTCGGAACCTGTCCGTCTGTATGTGCAAGAATCGTACCATTCATAGCACTCTTATTTACAAAATCCATTGTCTTGCCTGCAAGGTAGTTCAGTCCGTCCAGATCCACCGGCTCCTCACCGATTGTGATCTGCTCTGTCGGCTCCTCCACTTCCATAACTGTCTCGAACATAATTCTGCTTCCATCCTGAATGAACTGTCCCATAGAGTGAAGATCTGTTGTAAGGTCTACAGATGCAGGGAAGATTCCTTTCTTATCCTTGCCTTCACTCTCTCCGAAGAGCTGTTTCCACCACTCAGATACATAATGCAGGCTTGGCTCATAATTTGCCATGATCTCAACCGCTTTTCCCTTACGGAGCAGAATGTTACGTGTTGCTGCATAGAGCATTGCGTCATTTTCCTCAAATGGATTCTCAAGTGCGAATTTTCTTCCTTCTGCTGCACCTTCCATCAGCTTGTCAATATCAGCTCCGCTGACTGCGATTGGAAGAAGTCCAACAGCTGTCAGTACAGAGAAACGTCCGCCAACATCATCCGGTACTACGAACTCTTCGTATCCTTCCTCATCAGCAAGTCCTTTCAGAGCTCCACGAGCTTTGTCTGTTGTTGCATAGATTCTCTTAGCAGCCTCAGCTTTGCCATACTTCTTCTCCAGCATCTCCTTGAAAATACGGAATGCAATTGCAGGCTCTGTTGTTGTTCCGGATTTGGAAATGATATTAACTGAGAAATCTCTGTCTCCAATCACTTCGATCAGATGTTTCAGATATGTACTGCTGATGCTGTTACCGGCAAAATAAATCTCCGGAGCTTTGCGGATCTCTTTTGATACTACATTATAAAAGCTGTGTCCAAGAAATTCGATTGCTGCTCTTGCGCCAAGATAAGATCCTCCGATACCGATTACTACCAGCACCTCTGAATCTGACTGGATCTTTGCAGCGGCTTTCTTGATTCTCTCGAACTCCTCTTTATCATAATCAACCGGAAGATCGATCCAGCCAAGGAAATCATTTCCTGCTCCCTCCCTTCTCAGGAGTTCAGCTTTCGCAGCCTCGGTAATCTTCTTCATAGATTCCATCTCATGTGCGCTGATAAACGCATCTGCCTTTGAATAATCAAATGTTACTTTACTTCCCATTGGACTCGTCCTCCTTATGCTACCTGTTACGTTCTAGTTCTTGTCTCGAAGAAATCTGTATAATTTTCTTCTTATAAATGTGACAGCTCACAGACAGTCCTTGTTTCACAAAACTAACTTTGAGCCGTTATCTATATTTTAACAAATCAATCTCTTATTATCAAGCCATAAACTCCTCCAGGATTTCTCGGATACGCTGATTTCTGTTTGCCTCGTCCTGCGCCTTTGTCTCTTCCGATTCTATTGTTTTTTCTATTTTTTCTGTTTTACCTGGTTTTTGCGATATAGCTGTCTTTTTGACCTTCCGGTCATCTTCCACCTGCAGCGGTTCTGTCTTATACATCGCCCAAAGCAGACTGTCCATAGATCCAGGAAATTCCTGCTTTGGTTCCTGCTTCTTCTGATTCACAGATTCGTCTGGCAAGTTATCACCCTCTGCCCTTCCTGCATTTTCTGGCATTCTGGTATTCTTCACAATTCCTGTATTTTCTGGCATTCTGGTATTCTTCACAATTCCTGTATCTTCTGGCATTCTGGTATTCTCACCCATTTTCGCTTCTTCTGGCATTCTGGTATCCTTCGTCATTCCTGCATTTTCTTGTGTTCTGGCACTCTCCGCTATTCTCGCTTCTTCTGATCTTGCCTCTTCTGCCAGAACTTCTTTCTTGTATGTTTTTTCATAGCGATGCTGATAAATATTTTCCAAGTAATCTACCATATAATTTCGTACTGCCTCCAGCCGGTACTCCTCATCCGTCAGCATATGTACCAAGAATACGATTAACGCCAGCGCCACGCCGGTTCCGCCGATCATAGCTGTCTGCTCTGTCGCCCCTTTGATCCGATAACTTATGATTGCACCGACTCCGCCAAGAATCAGACAAAGTCCGGCACCCGCCATCTGTAACCGCCGCCATGCATGGAGCCTGACTCCACCAACCCGGTATTCATAGAGATACTTGTCCACAAATACACCTACATTTTCCACCTTTTCACTGATCATACAGGTGTGCTCGAATTTCGCCCGCACAAGCCGCATCAACGGATGATTACTCTTCCCCATACTTTCCGCTGCTGCCACCAGCTTCCTAAGTGTTCTTCCAACGACCACTTTTGACACAACTCCGGCAAATGCACTCATTCCCATCAGTACATAGATCACATGTCTGTCTAACATTAATTCTAACATGATAAAAGCCCTCCTTTTGGCACCAATTATAATGGATTTTCCAAAAGAAGGGCGAAAAACCGTTCCCCATAAAGCGACATCTGCACACCGCAAATTATGGTATTTTTTCTTATATTTTATCGAATCATTTATTCTCTGGTTTTAAATCATCGGGAGCAATTCCTTTACAAGCGCCACGCTGTGGGCAATTGCCTGTTTTTCAAACTCTGGATAATCCATCGTTGCACTGTTGTCAGCTTTGTCAGAAATTGCTCGAATGATGACATACGAAACTTTGTTAAGGTAAGCCGCGTGCGCGATTCCCGCGCCCTCCATCTCTGTACAAAGAGCCTGAAAATTCTCCACGATACGTGCTTTCACTTCTCCGGAAGAAATGAACTGATCTCCACTTGCGACCCTTCCTGTAAATGTATGGATCTGCGGATTTGCTTTTTCATTTGCCTTCACTGCAAGCTCTACCAGATGCGGATCTGCCGGGAATGTGCGCGTATCCATTCTTGGCACCTGGCCAATCGCATCTCCAAATATAGTTGCGTCCATATCATGATGCACCGCATCTGTGGAAATCACCATATCACCAATGTCAATTCTTGCGTCCAGGGATCCTGCAATACCTGTATTGATCAGCGTATCTACGCCAAATTTATCCACCAGAATCTGCGCGCAGATTGCCGCATTAACTTTACCGATTCCACTTCTTACGACAACCGCGTCCTTCCCACAAAGAGTTCCTTTATAAAATGTCATGGAAGCAAACTCTGTCACTTTAGCATCTGCCATCTCACTTTTCAGAGCTGCAACTTCCTCTTCCATTGCTCCAATAATACCTATCATCCGATTTTCCTCCTGCTATGCATTTTTACTGTGCGATTCCCGCACATTTCCTTTATCCGACTACCTTTTTCACTATCATTACAAACATTTCCTGTTATCCTGTACATTATCCCCTACCCCATGCACAAATGTCAAGCATTGATGCTCTTTACTGTACCTGTGTATTCCTCTTTGTACTCTTTTTCATATTATTGGAAATCTTAATTTTTCTTTACAAGTAGATTCTTCTCTGTTAGAATGGCTTCTGATATTCATATATCTGGTATAACACATAGGAGGGTTTTAAACATGGATTATAAAACACACGGTGTCTGTTCCAGCATGATTCACATAGAGCTGGACGGCGATAAAATTAAAGACGTAGATTTTGTAGGTGGATGCAACGGTAATCTTCAGGGAATCTCAAGCCTTGTAAAAGGAATGAAAGTGGAAGACGCCATCGAAAGACTTGCCGGAATCAAATGCGGTTCCAAAGCAACTTCCTGCCCGGATCAGCTTGCCAAAGCACTCCGCGAAGCAATCGCTCAGTAAATTGATTCAATTGCGAAGTAAGTCACATGGAAAAGGACACGCAGCTTTTAATAGCTTGCGTGTCCTAAAACTAAACTTACCTAAACTTACTTCTCTTGATTGTTATAATATTTTTTCTTTTAAATTTTCTTTGAACTGTCTCCAGTTCCTTCGCCCTTCCAAAGCCCTGCGAACCAACGTAAGGGCCATGAAATATGTAGATTGCTGTGGAAGAGCGTCTAATTGTTTCAATATTCAGTTGTTATTAAATTTCTAAAGTATTATGATCCAACCTACTAACTTTACCCGAAATTTGTTTTTAATTTGTTTTTCCCATCATTATAATGGCCTTGCCCACTAATCTGATTGTAATTATAAATTTGTTAAATTCTTTTTTCTTTTCTACAAAATCTTACTTATGGTTCCTCAATGTAAACTCCATCTGTGAAACTGCTGCTTTTATCTTCACCTGCGGAATGAACACATCGAACACGATAGTAATAGTCACCTTCTACATCCATGTATTTCTTAGAAGAAACACGATCAGCATTTTCTAAGAACTTATTCCAGGAATCATAAAAAGACCATTTTGTATCTTCTTCCTTGGCGCGTTCAATAATTACCCCAATTCCGATACGTTTTACCTCATGCGAAGCTAACGTTGTTCCTCCGGCATAGATTTCTCCTGGTCCCATCCGAACAATTTTGGAATATCCTGTCAGAAGATCTTCGCCTCTGGCAACTTTTTGATTATAGCCGATGGATTCTGCATCTGTTGTAAGTTTTGATCCGTCGATCACCTTCACGCTAGATGCCGCCTGTGTATCCGTCGATACTCCAAAGCTTAATCCTAAAGCCATAGCAAATACGCAGCATATGGACATACATCGTTTCATCTATCTACCTCCCATCTCTCTCTATTTAGGGTTCCCTATATAATAGACACATGAACTTCGAAAAACTGACGCGTTTTTTACAAAAAATACAAATTTTTTAAAATATTTTCCATTTCTTCCTTTGTCATCGTTCCTGTTAAGCAATAATACAGATTATTATATTTAAATTCTGCTTTATACCTGTTCGTCTCCGTTTCAGGTGTTTTGTATTCAGTCACTTCTATCGGAACACTTTCTTTAATATAATAATGACCTATAATCTCATCTTCATTATCTGCTCCTAATGACACTTCCCCATAAGAGGCACTAACCATAAATTCCGTTCTCTCTCCGTTGCACACATAGTCTAATTCGGCCACCTGAATATCTGTATCCAACTCCATCTTTACAAATTCCATGCCTTTTGGACGCCATATTATCTGAACTGACTCTATTCCAAACTCTTCCCCTATTTTCTCATATGCCTTCTCTTCATCTTCTTCCTCAATAATCTTATTCTTATCGCTGGAATTGACTTTGGATACTTGTCTTCCACCTACAGAACTCTTCATAAACTGCAGCATTCTCTCTGGTCCGCCAAAGCTTGTCATTCCAACTGCCATTACGAGGATCAGCACTGCTGCCAGCGCTACAATTCTGCGAATATTGCGTTTCTTCCGGTGCATTGTATAGATTTTCTTCTCCTCGCTCTGATTCTTCATCATCTTTCGTCCAAGGCGAAGTGCTTCTTGGTCTTCTTCTGAAAGTTTCGCATACGCATCTGTTCGCTTCATATCTTCAGAACGCATTTCACGCTCACGGATTTTTTGATCCAGTGCATTTTTCATGCGGATCTTCAGCTCATTTGGAATCTCTTCATTATCGTTAAGTCCGACTTCTTCTTCTATCTGTTTCGCTTCTTTATTCAATTGATCTTTTAGGATTTCTTTCAACTGATCTTTTTTTTCACTCATAATCTACCTCTTAACGAAATCTATCCTCTCTTTCTCTTGACCAAATCTCTCGGGAACGTATAATATAATTATATGCCAAAGTTGAAAATCTTTCCCTGTTTCGTAAAGTGTATACGAAGCAGAATTATCCGTATGGCATTCTTATTGTAACATATATTATCGAAAGGAGCTTTTTATGAAACGTATTATCTTAACCGGCGGCGGTACTGCCGGTCATGTTACAC
>OLRQ01001110.1_pt1 | contig 22925 bp, 11 predicted proteins | sample 1671971 | NCBI WGS metagenome assembly OLRQ01 (sample SAMEA3136631, study PRJEB25190) | human gut metagenome | biome: human gut; feature: human-associated habitat; material: faeces | place: Austria | collected 2013
TGCCGCCGTCCCAGCGGTGGGCCGAGGTCCCGGCCTTGTCGCTGGTGCCGCAGGCCGTCAGGGACAAGGTCAGGACCAGGAGCAGCCCGGCGGTGAGATACTTGCGAGCCATGATGATCCCTCCGTTGTTTCGTTGCTTGCCGCGCCTGAAAAAAACGCGGGGGCTTGCAAAAGAAGCCGTGCGTATAGTATGCGCCGGCGGGGGAAAACTTTCTCAGACAGAAAAAGTCAAATTTCCAAGGAAGTTTTTGCATCATTTTTCCCTGAGTGTGTGTGTAAGTCACGGTATCTCAGGCCAAAATGCAGTATCCTAAAGCCACAACAAAGAACACCAGCCCAAAGGGCAGATGGCCCAGGGCAAACCCATACAAACCACAACGAACATCAGAAAGGAGCACAACAATGGAACTGAAGGGCAGCAAGACCGAAGCCAACCTGTGGGAGGCATTTGCCGGCGAAAGTCAGGCCAGAAACAAGTACACCTATTACGCCAGCCAGGCCCGGAAGGACGGCTTCCAGCAGATCGCCGCGTTCTTCGAGGAGACCGCCGGCAACGAGAAGGAGCACGCCAAGCTCTGGTTCAAGGAGCTGGGTGGCATCGGCACCACCGCCGAGAACCTGATGGCCGCCGCCGAAGGCGAGCACGACGAGTGGACCAGCATGTACAAGCGCATGGCAGAAGAGGCCCGCGAGGAGGGCTTCCACCGCATCGCTGACCTCTTCGCCGCCGTGGGTGAGATCGAGAAGTCTCACTACGAGCGCTACCTGAAGCTGCTGGAGAACCTGGAGAACGACGAGGTCTTCAAGAAGTCCTCCGTCAAGGTCTGGTACTGCCGCAACTGCGGGCACCTGGAGTATGGCGACAAGGCCCCCGATGTATGTCCCGTCTGCAACCACCCCCAGTCCTTCTTCGAGGTCAAGGCAGACAACTATTGATACAATTTCATCCGGAACCCCCAAAAAGCCGACCCAAAATCAGGGTCGGCTTTTTGGATTCATGCTTCTAAAAATTGAAGAATGTTTTTTTGACGGATTCCGCCACAGTTCATGTGCAGAAGGGTATCTGTGGATCAAGAACGCACTATCCAGAACGTCAAGATAGTTGTAGACGGTTTCTGTGCTGAGCTTTCTCCCCTGACTTTTAAAGTTTCTTCTATAATAGAATGAAATTAAAAATGAATCAAGAGTTTCTTGTATAGAAGAAACTTTTTGCGGTTCGGCTGGAACAAAAAGAATAGCGGTTGCGCGGGGGGCGCAGGCGTGTTACACTAGGCTTACGAAACGGGCAGAAATCTGGCGAAACGGGACGCAACGGAACCGACAGAGATCTGCCGGAAAGGACGGAACGAACCTTGCAAGCTGTAAACGAGCAAACGGTGACGATGGACCGGCTCAAGCCCGGCCAGAGCGCCGTGATCCAGGCAGTGGGCGGCAGCGGGTCACTGCGCCACCATTTGCTGGATATGGGGCTGACGCCGCAGACCGAAGTCACCCTGCAAAAGACCGCCCCTATGGGCGACCCGGTGCAGATCAAGCTCCGGGGCTATGAGCTGACCCTCCGCCTGGACGAGGCGCGAAAGATAGAGATCGGGGCCGTGTATCAAAAGACCGGCGTGGAGACCAGACCGCTCCGCTACCAGGCCATTGACCACCCCGCCGTGGGTGAACAAAGCACCGTGGAGACAGACCACCCGAAGAAAACGGAGGGCATCCCCGCCGGACAGCCCCTGCGCTTTGCCCTGGCGGGCAACCAGAACTGCGGGAAAACGACCCTATTTAACCAGCTCACCGGGGCCAACCAGCACGTGGGTAATTTCCCCGGTGTCACCGTGGACCGAAAGGACGGCACGATCCGAAGCCACCCGGAGGCCACCGTGACCGACCTGCCGGGCATCTACTCCCTCTCCCCCTATTCCAGCGAGGAGATCGTCACCCGGCGCTTTTTGCTGGAGACGAAGCCGGACGGCATCATCAACATCGTCGATGCCACGAACATCGAACGCAATCTCTATTTGACCATGCAGCTCATGGAATTGGGCATCCCCATGGTCCTGGCCCTGAACATGATGGACGAGGTGCGGGCCAACGGGGGTACGGTCCGGGTCAACGAGCTGGAGCAGGCCTTGGGCATCCCGGTGGTGCCCATCTCGGCGGTGAAGAACGAGGGCATCAACGAGCTGATCGACCACGCCATCCACGTCGCCCGCTACCGGGAGGCTCCGGTGCGCATCGACTTTTGCCCGGACAACCCCAACCAGAATGACCCCCTGGGGGCTGTCCACCGGTGCATCCACGCCACGGCCCACATGGTGGAGAACAACGCCAAAGCCGCCGGCCTGCCGGTGCGCTTTGCCGCCACCAAGCTCATTGAAAATGACCCCATCATCGAGCAGGCCCTCCACCTGCCGGAGGACAAGCGGGAGGCGTTTGAACAGATCGTCTCTGTCATGGAGAAGGAGTCCGGCCTGGACCGAGAGGCGGCCCTGGCCAACATGCGTTTCTCCTTCCTGGAAGATCTCTGCCGCACCTCCGTCGTGCGGCCGAGGGAGAGCAAGGAACACAAGCGCAGCATGGCCATCGACCGGTTTTTGACCGGCAAATATACGGCCGTGCCCTGCTTCCTCGGCATTATGGCGGTGATCTTCTGGATGACCTTCAGCGGCATCGGGGCGTGGCTGTCCGACGGGATGGCCTTTCTCGTGAACCAGGCCATCGCCCTGCTGGACCACGGGCTGCAGGCCTTGCACGTCAATGCGGTCGTCCACTCCCTGGTCATCGACGGCGCAGCGCAGGGCATCGGCAGTGTGCTGAGCTTCCTGCCCGCCATTGTGACGCTGTTCTTCTTCCTGTCGATCCTGGAGGACACAGGCTATATGGCGCGCGTGGCCTTTGTGATGGACCGGCCTCTGCGGAAGCTGGGCCTCTCCGGCCGGAGCTTTGTGCCCATGCTGGTGGGCTTCGGCTGCTCCGTCCCGGCCATTATGGCGACCCGGACCCTCTCCAGCGAGCGGGACCGGCGGATGACCATTTTGCTGACCCCCTTTATGAGCTGCTCGGCCAAGCTGCCCATTTACACCATGCTGGTGGGGGCCTTCTTCCCGCGGCCGTACCGGGCGCTGGCCATGGTCGGCCTGTATGTCTTTGGGATCTTGTGCGGCATTTTGTATGCCGGGATCTTGAAGCTGACCAAGTTCCGGGGGGAGCCGGTGCCCTTTGTCATGGAGCTGCCCAACTACCGCCTGCCCAGCGCCAAGAGCGTGGGGCACCTGATTTGGGAAAAGGCCAAGGGCTTTTTGCAAAAAGCCTTTACCGTCATCTTCCTGGCCTCCATCATCATCTGGTTCTTGCAGACGTTTGATGCCCGCCTGAACGTCGTTGCTACCCCCGGCGAGAGCTTGCTGGCCGCGCTGGGCGGGATCTTCGCCCCCCTCTTCGGCCCCTTGGGATTCAACGACTGGCGGGCCTCCACCGCCCTCATCACGGGCTTTACCGCCAAGGAGAGCGTCGTGTCCACCCTAACCCTGCTGGTCGGGGGAGATGCGGCCAACATCACCACCCTCTTCACCCCCTTCACCGCCGTGGTCTTCCTGGTCTTTACCCTGCTCTACACCCCCTGTGTGGCGGCCATCGCCACGGTCCGGCGGGAGCTGGGCAGCGGCAAGGCCGCCGCGGCCACTGTCCTCATCCAGTGCGTGATCGCGTGGGTCATGGCGTTTCTGGTCCGCTGCGTGGGCCTGGCCCTGGGGTTTGCCTGATGCCGGCAGGGTTTGCCTCCTGGGATATTCTATGGTAAGATAGCAGCAGCAAACAAAACAGGAGGAGATGACTGTGTACGACATTTGGCTCTGCGATGACGAGGCGGTGCACCTGCGCGGCTTGGAGGAGAAGATCGCACGCATCCTGCCCGACGTGCAGCTGCGGTCCTTTGAGGACCCGGAGGCGGTCCGGGCGGCAGCGCGAGCGTGTTTGCCGGATATTCTCATCATGGACATCGAGTTCGGTCCGGCCAGCGGCATCGCCCTGGCCGACGACCTGTGCGACGGGGCGAGCAAGCCCATCCAAGTCCTCTATCTCACCGCCTACGGTGAGCGGTACTGCCAGCGCATCTTCACCGGCCAGGTCAAGCCCGTGGGATACCTGACCAAACCCGTGGAAGATATGTACCTCTCGTACCATCTCCGGCGGTGCGTCCAGCAGATCGACGCCCGTGCCAAGGAGCAGGACGTGCTGACCTACCAGAAAAACCGCGCCCTGTGCAGCGTCCCCTATCGGGAGGTCCTGGCCCTGGAGAGCAAGGGTCACACCATCCAGATCTGCGCCCGCGATGGCCGGACGGACCGGGCCTTTCACGGCCGCCTGGACGAGTGGGAGGAAAAGCTGCCGGAGGAATTTGTTCGGGTCCACAAGAGCTACATCGTCAACATGCGCTACATCGACCGCATCGACCGGAAAAACGTCCTCCTCCAGGGGGGCCGGGCCGTACCCATCAGCCGCAGCAAGCAGGAGGAGACCCGCACCCGCTACCTGCTCTACCGGGGGGCGCGGCTATGATCCTGCAAGTCTTTCTGTTGCTGGCCAGCGCCTTGCAGATCCTGACCTACGCGGCCTTTATGAACTTTATGCTGGAGCCTCGCTTTGCCCCCAGGCTCAACTTCTGGCTGACGGCGGGCGGGTACCTGCTGGCGGCGGTGGTCAGCCGCCTTTTAGAGGCCCACACCCTGGCCAAGCTCCTCTCGGCCAATGGGCTGGCGCTGCTGCTGGTCTTTGTCTTCTTCCGCAGCAGCGTGTGGCACAAGCTCTTTGCCTTGCTCTACACCTGGGTGACGGTCTTCGCCCTGGACATGGGGGCGATGATCCTCTGCGTGCAGTGGCTGCATCTGAGCGAGTATGAGATCCTGACCAACCCCGCCGTCCGCCTGGGCGTGACCTACTTCAACTATGTGGCCACCCTGGCCCTGTGGCTGATCCCCATCATGAGAAAGCTCCACCGGACCACGCCCCTCCAGCGGCAGACGGTGAAGCGCTTCGTCTTCTATCCCCTGGGGCATCTGCTGCTCATCGTCGGCTTTTACTGGCTGGTGGAGCAGTATCCCTCGCCCCGGCTGGCGGCCTACTTCGCCCTGGCCTGCCTCTACTGCATCGTGGTCAACATCTTCCTCTTAAAAACCATGACGGACACCGCCAAAAAGGCCGAGCTGGAGCGAAAGCTCCAGGTCATGGAGTATGAGAAAGACCGCCAGATGATGGAATACGACGTCCTCCAGGAGAAAGAGCGGGCCGTGGCCCGCCTGGCTCACGACTACAAGAACCAGCTGGCCGTGGGCCTGACCCTCTTGGAACAAAAAGACTACGACCGCCTGGTTGACCAGCTCCGGGACCTCTCCGACAGCCTGACCACCACGGAAACCGTCCACTTCTGCGCCAACCCCGTGGTCAACGCCGTCCTGGCCAACAAGGCCGCCCTCTGCCGCCGGGAAAACATCACCCTGGAAGCGTCTCTGGACGTCCCCGAAGCCACGGGCCTCTCCGACGGGGAGCTGTGCAGCGTTTTCGCCAACCTCCTGGACAACGCCATCAAAGCCGTCCGCCCCCTGCCGCCGGACCGGCGGCGCATCTGCATCAAGGCCGGGTCGGACGGCGGGAGCCTGCTCCTCAAAACCGAAAACCCCTACGACCCCACCCAGTACCGCAAAGGCAAGGGCCTGGGCCAGGGCATCGTCCGGGACATCGCCAAAGCCCACGACGGCGACTTCCTCGCCCTGCCCCAGGGAGAAAAGTTCGTTTGCTTGCTCTCTTTGCAACTGGTACAGGATCAACCTTAACACACCCATAAAAACAAATCCCCATAAAACCCCCCCCGGGCCACCCATGTCTTGCGACGCAGGTGGCCCGGAGAGTTTTTATGGGAAGGAGTTTAGCTTTGGAGCTGGCTTCGGGTCATCATCGCCCGGGCCTGGGCCAGGAGAGAATCGCTCACCGCGTGGACCAGGATCACTTCCCGCAGCTCTGGCAGGAGGGGCTTTAACTGGCCCTCGATGAGGGTCTCGTTGGTGAGGGTCGCGCCGGGGCAGCCGGCGCAGCGGCCCAGCATTTTCAGGCGCAGGACGCCGTTTTCATAGCGGACCAGTTCCACATCGCCGCCGTGTTCCCGCAGGGCGGGGCGGACCAGGGCCTCCAAGAGTTCTTCCAGATGCTGCGTCAGATGCTGCGTCATGTTTGTGTCCTCCTCGGTGTTGATTCTGTCTGCTTCTTTTGGGGAGACTCAGTCCTCTTTCACGCGGGCGATGCGCTTGGCCAGGACCTTCTTGCCGGCGATGTCACCCTGGCGGGCGATCATCACGCGCTGGGCCTGGGGAGAGCCGGCCCCGTGCAGGGACTCGGTCCGGTAGCCGACGGCGCCGGCGCCCAGAGACAGGTTCTCGATCAGGCGGAGAATACGCATGCGGTTCTCGGCGGTGGTGCCGGTGCCGTTCTTCATATACTTCTCGACCCAGGGACCGGTGAACTCGCCGTGCAGGTCCGCCTCGGACAGGCAGGTGCCCACGGCACCGCCGGCCAGGTCCTCGGCGATGCGGGCCATCTCATAGGGGAAGCGGGTGACGTTCTGCTTGCAGACGTTGGCCAGCAGGAGATTGATCAGGTAGTTGCCGGAAGCGGTCTGGGTGCCCTCGGCGGAGCAGGCGATGCCGCAGGAGTACATGGTCTCGTTGAGATGGATCATCTCGATGAGCTTGTCCTTGATGTGGCTGGCCTTGGCCACGCCGTTGTAGTCGGCGGCCACGGCGGCAGCGCCGATCAGCACGTCGCCCACGCCGACCTTACATCCGCCGTAGGACTGACGGTGATAGCCGGCAAAGCGCTCGACCATGACGGTGGCGAACTCGCTCTCGCCGTTCATGTAGATGTTCTCGTTGGGGATGAACACGTCGTCAAACACGACCAGCAGCTCCACGCCGCCGTACTGGGCGTTGCCCACGTCGATGTCGGAGCCTTCCAGCTTGCGGGTGTCGCAGCTCTGGCGGCCAACGATCATAAACAGGCCCTCGGCGTCTGCGGGGCAGGAGAAGGAGACGGCGTACTCCTTGTCCTCAGGACCCATGGCCTGGGTGGGCATGACCAGGACCTGGTGGGAGTTGCACATGCCGGTCTGATGGGCCTTGGCCCCGCGGACCACGATGCCGTCGGGCCGCTGCTCGACCACGTGCAGGAACATGTCGGGGTCTTCCTGTTTGTGGGGGGGCAGGCCGCGGTCGCCCTTGGGGTCGGTCATGGCGCCGTCGATGGTCCAGTCCTTTCTTTGGGCCTCGATGACGAACTTCTTGAAGTTCTCGTGGTACTGGGTGCCGTACTTCTGGTCGATCTCATAGGTGGTGGAATAGACGGCGTTGATGGCGTCCATGCCGACACATCGCTGGAAGCAGGCGGCGGTGACCTGGCCCAGCAGGCGCTGCATCTTCACCTTCTTCACCAGGTCGTCAGTGGACTGGTGGATGTTCATGAAGCGGTTGACGGTCTCGCCGGTCAGGTGGGAGGTGGCGGTCATCAGGTCCGCATAGTTGGGGCCTTGGGCCAGGTCATAGGTCATCTTCACGGAGTTCACGGAGGGAGCCAGAATGGGGTCGTCCACGGGGTTCTCGACCTTCTTACCAAACATGTAAACCTTCATGTTCAGCTTGCGCAGGCTTTCCACATATTCTTTTCCAGTCATCAATGCCATAATCGTAGTTCCTTTCTCAGTGTGTGTTGGGTGTGGTTTCGTACCGTAGAGGATTTTTTGTGTAATACGTAAGAATTGTAAATGGAGGAATTGTTCAGATAGTTCGTCGTTCGCCCTAATATACAAGCAATCAGCGTGCCAAGTAGAGGCGAAAAAAGAAAACCAGGAAAATTTTTTTGAAAAAGGCGAAAAAAACCGAAAAATAAGAGGCCCGGTTTGACTATATACTTAAAAATAAGTAGTCAAACCGGGCCGTTTTTGGATGGATCGGGAAAAATCCGGGGGAAGCAGGGGGAACTGCTGCTTCAAAATTAAAACAGTGTTTTAGAGATAAAACGACGGAAAAAGACGGGATGTGTGGGCGGTGCAAAAGTGAAACAGTGCTCAGACCTCCGCCCCGATCAGCCCCGCCTGCTGATACTTCTTCTTCCGCCGCAGCAGGGTCGCCGGGTCCATGTGCAGTTTCCGGGCGGCCCCGCGGAGGGAGCCTTCCTGCTGCATGGCCTGGGCGATGAGGGCCGCTTCATAGCGGGCGACCTGCTCCTGGAGCGGTTCGTCCGTGAGGACGGGACCGGCGGCGGGACATGGGGGCGTGAGCGGTTCTGGGGAGAGGGCAGCTTCCGTGTCCTCGGCGTAGGAGGAACGGGGGACGGGGGCGACGCCGTAGGAGGGGTGGATGGTTTTGGGGGTGTGCAGGTCGCCGTTGTCCAGGATGGCTAAGTCCTCGGCCTGGATCTTTTCGCCGTCACTCATGATGAAGGCGCGTTCCATCACGTTGCGCAGCTCCCGGACGTTGCCCGGCCAGGAATAGCGCAGGAGGGTCGCTTCCGCTCCGGCGGTGAGGGATTTTTTATGTTCGTAGGTTTGGTTCAGTTCGTCGATGACGGACCGGGCCAGCTTGGGGATGTCCAGCTTCCGCTGGCGCAGGGGGGGCACCCAGACGGGGAAGACGCTCAGACGATAGTAGAGGTCCTCTCGGAAGGTCCCCTCGGTGACGCATTTTTGCAGGTCCCGGTTGGTGGCAGCGATGACGCGCACATCGACGTTCATCGGCTTGCTGCCGCCCACGCGGGTGATCTCTTTCTCTTGGAGGACCCGCAGGAGCTTGGTCTGGGTGGCTAAGGATAGCTCGCCTACCTCATCCAAGAAAATGGTGCCCTCGTTGGCCACTTCAAACAGGCCGGGCTTGCCCTCCCGGTTGGCCCCGGTGAAAGCGCCGCGCTCGTAGCCAAAGAGCTCACTCTCGGCCAGGTTTTCCGGGATGGCCCCGCAGTTGACGCGGATGAAGTTTTTGGAGGCGCGGGGGGAGCGCTGGTGGATATAGGTGGCGATGCGCTCCTTGCCGGTGCCCGTCTCGCCCTGGATGAGGACGACGGTGTCCAGCTGGGCGGCGCGGCTGACGATGCGCAGCAGGTTCAGGGTGGCCGGGTCCTCGGCCACCAGCTGGGGGGTGGTCATGAGCTGCGCCCGGATGACGGACATCTCCTGCCGGTACTTAGCCGACAGGCGGCGCTGGTGGTCCAGGGTCTCTTGCAGGGCGGTCAGCTCGGAAATGTCCCGCACGTTGGTCACGACCAGGCAGACGTTATCGTCCTGGTCGTAGATGGGGGTGCTGGTGACCACGGCCTGCTTGCCGGTGGTGAAGGTCTGCTCCAGGGTCACGGCCTGGCCCTGGTTCAGGGCCTTGAGGGTGGAGGAGTGGGAAATGACGCCGGTGGCCACCAGCTGGGCCATGGGGATGCCCAGCACGTCTGCGGCGGTCAAGCCGGAGATGATCTCATAGGAGTGGTTGCACCACAGGGGGGTCGCCTGGCCGTCGGTGATGAAGATGCCGTCAAACGAACTCTCCAGCACGGCCATGAGCCGGGTCAGTGCCGAGGCCTGATCCGGTGCAAAGGGCAGGCGATCGGGTTTGGACAGATACACGCGATCTCGTTTCATGGGGTTCACCTCTTTGTCAGAATAACAGATAAAACAGGTGAGTGTCAACGGCGGAGTGGATTGACAGGGCGTCGTGGGAGTGGTAAACTAGAGCACAATTATTTGTGTTAGGATGCGGCTCTGTGCGCTCTGTTTTCTGTGGGGCCTACACTGGGAAAACGCTTCTCGCGGGTTACGTTGTCGAGGGAGAGAATGAATGTATGGAATACCAAGAAACCATATTGATCGTAGATGACTCTGCCCTAAACCGGATGGTCTTGATCGAGATCCTGGGCAAGGAAAACTATACGTTTCTGGAAGCGGAGAACGGACAGCAGGCCGTGGAGCTGCTGGACTGCCACCCGGAGGTCGACCTGCTGCTGCTGGACATCACCATGCCGGAGATAGACGGCTTTGGTGTGCTGGAGATCATGAACCAGTATCACTGGATCGAGGAGACCCCGGTCATTATGATTTCCGCCGAGGATGCCTATTCCTTCATCGAACGCGCCTATGACCTGGGGGCCAGCGACTACATCACCCGGCCCTTCGATGCCCGCGTGGTCTGCCGCCGGGTGAGCAACACCCTGATGCTCTACGCCAAGCAGAAGCGCCTGGTGCAGATGGTGGCCGAGCAGGTGTATGAGAAGGAAAAGGTCAGCAACACGATGATCAGCATTCTGAGCCACATCGTCGAGTTCCGAAACAACGAGAGCGGCCTGCACGTGGTCCACATCCGCACCATCACGGAATTGCTGCTGCGCCGGCTGCGCAAAAAGACGGACCGGTATCCCCTGACCGAGGCAGACATCTCCCTCATCAGTACGGCTTCGGCCCTGCATGACATCGGCAAGATCAATATTCCCGAACAGATCTTAAATAAACCCGGCCGGCTGACGAAAGAGGAGTTTGAGATCGTCAAGACCCACTCCGCCGTGGGTGAGCACATGCTGCGCCAGATCCCCTTCAACCAGAACGAACCTCTGGTGAAGATCGCCCGCGAGATCTGCCGCTGGCACCACGAGCGGTGGGACGGCCGAGGCTATCCCGACGGGCTCAAGGGCGATGAGATCCCCATCTCCGCCCAGGTCGTTTCCTTGGCCGACGTGTACGACGCGCTGACCAGTGAGCGCTGCTATAAGGCGGCCTTTGACCACGAAACGGCCCTCAACATGATCGTCAACGGCGAGTGCGGCGCGTTTAACCCCCTGCTGCTGGAGTGCCTGATGGACGGGGCCGACCAGATCAAACAGGCCATGCAGGAGACCGAAGAGGAAAAGCAGAAGGACGCGGAGCAGAGCCAGCGCCAGGAGGCCAACCGCCTCTCCCGCGAGGTGCTCCAGGAAGAGGGGCTGCTCGCAGGCCGGGAGAAGCAGGGCAGCGCCCGCAAGCACTTCGAGGTCCGGGACGAGCTGCCCCAGTATCTGGGGGCGGAGGCGCAGTTCCTCGGTTCACATCAAACCGTGATTCGGGAGGGGGGCGACGCCCTGAGCTGGACCCACTGCTCAGGCATTGCCGCCGCCGTTGCCCTGCGGGGCCTGCGGAATCTGTTCCATCTGGTGCGCCTGGTCGATCCCACCACCTCGACGGTGCTGGAACTGGATAAGGACGGCCAACTGCGGGAGACCAACGAATTTTGCGCGGCCGGGCTGGAAAAGCACAGCCGGTGTGAGAGTTGCATTTCTGTCCGGGCCTATGAAGAAAAGACGAAGCTCAATCGCCTGGAATTTACCGAGGACACGGTGTATATGGTCATCGCAAAGTACCTCGTGGTGGACGGCCGCGCCTGCGTGCTGGAGATGATCACCAAGCTCAACGGTAGCCGCTGGCTGGACGTGAATGGCCGCCGCTACCTGCTGGAGCAGGGCGAGGCCGAAGAGAATTATTACACGGACCCCGTCACCGGGGCCTATACCCGGCGCTTCTTCGAGCGCTACCTGCCCCACATGGAGGGGGCCGAGGGCGTGGCCGTGATCGACGTGGACCGCTTTAAGACCGTCAACGACACCCTGGGCCATCCCGTGGGGGACCAGACCCTGCGGGTCATTGCCGAGGCGATCTTAGGTTGCGTGCGCAGCTCGGACCTGATGGTCCGATACGGCGGAGATGAATTCCTGCTCATCTTCCCCAGGATCCCCAAGGATGCCTTTGAGGAACGGCTGGAAGAGATCCGGCAGGTGGTGGCCAAGACCAAGGTGGCAGACCACCCGGAGCTGGAGCTGTCCGTCAGCATCGGCGGGGTCCACGGGGTCTTCCCCATGTCGGAGGCCATTTGCCGGGCCGACCGCCTGATGTATGAGGACAAGGCCCGCAAGCGCGGGAAGAACGACCCGGAGGCCGCAGAATAACGGTCAAAAAAGAAAAGGCTCGTAAGGGAAGAACAGCGGATCAAAGGAGAAGGTCAGTTATGACACTACAGGAATTCTATGCAAAGATCGGCGGCAACAGCGCGGACGTTTTGCGGCGCCTGCCCAGCGAAGCGATGGTGCGGAAATTCATAGGAAAGTACCCGGCGGACACCAGCTGGGACAGTCTGGAAAGTGCCATTAACAGCCAGGATTGGGAGGCGGCCTTCCGCGGGATCTTGGCGGCCATTGCCGTCCCCAACCTCACGGCCTATCTCCACCTGTCCCAGTTCCGCAAGAACGAGTCCTTCGCCAAAAGCATGTACCTCTCGGCGGAATCGAACCTGACCTATCGCCGCACCGGCGGGGAATGGGAGGCGCTGAAGCAGGAGATCACAACGGTCGGGACGGCAAACGTCTCCTTTCATCCAACGGAACAGGCCGCAGACACCGTGAGCGACCGCATCTATGCCCTGCGCCTGGACGCAGGGGAGTACGGCAGCAGCAATATCAGCGCCGACGGGCAGCTGGTGGTGCGCCTGCTGGAGGACGATACCTATGACAAGAGCATTCTCAACGAGGCCATTTGTATCGAGATTGATGTGGTCGCTGGACAAGTGTATTCTGTATTCTATGGAACCAACTGCGACGGCCTGCGCTATGAGAGCGAGACGGAGACGGGGAGCGGCGTCTGGCTGGACCTGAACCGGCGGGACTACGACACCCGCCGGGCCGAGCGCCTGGGGTATTACTCTGCCCAGGACGTCTCTAACGTGGTGGACCTGGAGCTGACCAAGCTCAAGATCACGTCCATCAGCCTCGTCAACAGCGAGACGCTGAGCCTGAACTGGTCCACCAACTCCAAGCTCAATGACCGTGACGTGAAATTCACCATCAAGCTCTATGAGAAGGAAAGCGGGAAACAATTGCTGTCCCTTGCACTGACGCGCCCGAATGGAACCGTCGGTCAGGTGGAGGCCACCGTCAGCGGCGTAGGAACGACCAGCAAGGACTATACCTTCCCCCTGACGTATACCCAGGAGGGGCGCTTCGTCCTGACTTTAGACGCCATGATGACGGCCCGGCAGATGGCAGGGCTGGAGACAAGCGCGGGGAACCCTGACGTGGTGAGATCCAGCAGCACCAGCATCACCCGCTTTGGCGAGAGCTTTCAGACCGCCAAAGATATCTACGCCACCGTCCAGGCCTTTCCGAACACGACCAATGGCATCGGCGGGGACTACACCGCCAGCAGCGAGACCAGCTCCAACGACGCCAACAGCCTGTATGCCGACGGGGCAACCGCCGACAAGGCTTCCATCACCACCTTCCGGCACTTGTCCAACCTCCGGTATGGCCAGGCAGACACCGAGTTCACTGTGGCCACCCGCTCTCTGGACTGGACCAGCGACAACGTCGTCCTTTACCACACCGGGACCCAGAACGGCGTCCAAGGTGTGCTGCTTGCCCAGAAGGGCAGCGAGGTGGGCTTCCCCACCATCCCGACCCTGCAAGCAGGCCAGAGCCTGAACGGCAGCGGCAGTCTGCTCAGCCGGGTCGCCAGTGTGTTTACGGGCGGAAACGCCATCCGCAATTTGCGGCTGGACGCCACCTCTGTGGGGGGCAGCGCCCCGTATTTGGGCCTGTTCGGGCAAAACCATGGGAAAATTACCGGGATGCAGCTGGTCAACGCTGAGGTGCGGGCGGATTCCGGCACGCTGCTGGGGGTGGGCGCTCTGTGCGGTTCCAGCGACGGCTATCTGACCGACAGCACCTGCAACACCAACATGAACGTCACCCTGACCAACACCCAGGCCCAGGGCATCGGCGGTGTGGTGGGAACGATGACCCTGAAACAGGCAAAGGCAGCGGACGAGCTTGCTGCTTCCGGTGAGGTGATCGGCCATTTGCCTGTGACGCAAACCGCGAGCGGCATTGGCGGGATCGCCGGGGCAACGACGGCCGAGCAGACCATGAGCAACTGTGAAAACACCGCCAACGTCACCGGCAACCTGCGGGTCGGCGGTGTGGCGGGCTATGTCAAGGGAACCGGCGGCGTGGCAACGTCGAACGATACCTTGCAGAGCTGTTCCAACGAGGGCCTGATCCTTTGCAGTGTGACAGATGGCCAGTGTATCGGCGGTGTGGTCGGCTATGGCAACAACGCCAAGTTAAACAACTGCACCAGCCGGGCCGGGAGCAGCACCGCCTACACGAAGGACAAAAAAGACCAGCTGCTGCGCGGCGACTACGTCGGCGGTATCTTGGGCTATGGTCAGGACAGCATCGTCTATCACTGCGCCACCCAGGCCGGCGGCTATGTGCTGGGCCGGAAGTATGTGGGCGGCATTGCAGGCACACTGACAGCCGGCAACGCCCAGGAGGAGAAGATCTCGACAGACAACCAGAAGGTCACGACCAACGCCAGCTATGTCATTGGTCAGAGCTATGTGGGCGGGATCATCGGCCAAAACAGCGGCACCTCCATCAGCAACTGCGTCAACACCGGCGTGGCCGCAGGCTACGGAGAATATATCGGCGGCATCTGCGGCAGAAACGAAAACAACGCCACCATCAAAAACTGCGCCAGCTACGTCTCGGACACCCACAACACCATTTACAATATGGTGGTCGGCTGGGGTGCCACCGGCGATTACGCTGGGGGCCTGGTGGGCTATAACAACGGCAGCATCGTATTCAACAACAACACCAACAACTACGTCACGACCAAGAGCGTGGCGAGCATCGTTGTGGGCAAAAACTACGTTGGCGGCATGGTCGGCTTCAATGACACCAACGCTGCGATCGACGTAAACTATACCGTCATTGGCGGCCGGGTGGCCGCCACGGGGGACTGCGTGGGCGGTCTCATCGGCCTGAACGCCTCCCCCAGCCTGTTGGCCAAGGAGCTGACCATCCAGCCCAACAGTGTGCAGGGCCGCTACTATGTCGGCGGGGCCATCGGGGCCAACGTGGTGAACTTGATCAAGGATACTGAGCTGACCGGCCTGACCGTGGACAACAGCCTGGGCACCGTCACAGCGCAGGCCTTCTGTGGCGGTCTCATCGGCTACCAGCGGACCTATGCCACTGGACAGGCCGACGGGACTGCGGATAGCCTGGCCGCTCTGCTGCCCGGCGTGGATACGAACAACGGCAACGTGCCTGTAAAGAAGATTTCGTCCCAGAATGGTCATACCCTGACCATCCGCGGCGCAGACAACGATGCAGAGCATTTGAAAAACGCCAGCAACAACATGACCATCCGCGCCTATGCCTATGCCGGCGGCATCGTTGGTTACTGCGAGGGCCACAGCAAGCTGCTCCTGAAAGACTGTCTGAACGAGGGGGCGTTTGACCAGCCTGCGGCGAATGCCTTCCCCGGCAGCCCGCTGAAACACGGCGTGGACCTGGTAAACTATCTCAACACACAGGGTTATGAAAACGCCGCGCAAGCCCTGAGCGCAGAGCTGAACGAGGACAACAAGAACGCGCTGCGCGTGGCCATTGTCGGCGGCGTCATGGGCGTGAGCGGCCTGGACCACGTCATCGACCACTGCGGCAACACCGGCGTGATGAATGGTCAAGCTGCCATGGGCGGCGTGGTGGGCCTGAACGAGGGCCTGGTCACGCACTGCACCCTCTCCGGCAGCATGGGCAGCGCCAACCAGGACTATGTGGGCGGCATTGCGGGCCTGAACGTCGGCGGCAAGAACACCCAGAGCAAGACCTATGACAACAAGACCTATCAGGCCGGGACCATCACCGCCTGCTCCACCCAGACCAGCCGCACCGTCACCGGCGGCAATACCGTCGGCGGCATCGTGGGCTATAACCTGCAAGGCGGCACCGTGCAGGACAACCAGAGCAGCGCCAACGTCACCGGCACCAGCCGGGTGGGCGGCATCGCCGGGGAAAACGGCGGCACCGTGAGCCTGGCCGGAAACACGGCAAAAAATCCCCGCACCATTGCCGGCAGCGGCCAGGGCGTGGGCGGTATCTTAGGCGTGAACACCGCCACCGGCCAGCTGACCACCGGCACCACCACCGGCGACGCCGTGGTCACCGATCAGCACCTCACTGTCACCGGCCAGAGCAAGGTCGGCGGCATCGCGGGCATCAACCGGGGATGGTTGGGCAGCACAGAGGGCCATTCCCTGACCAACGATGCCAAGCTCGTCCGGGCTACCCAGGGCCTGGCCGGCGGCGTGGTGGGTGCCCAAGAGGGCACCCACACCACCGTCCTCTCTTACGCCAAGAACCTGGGCGAGGTCATCGCCAACAAGGGCGCGGCGGGCGGCATTGTGGGCCAGAACGGCGAGGACCACCAGGTCCAACACTGCGTCAACGCCGGGGACGTCACCAGCAACAACGGCTACGCCGGGGGCGTGGTCAGCGAGAATTACGGCACCATTACCGGCTGCTCTGTGGATGGCACCAAGACCGTCATCCTCACCCAGCGGGGCCAGCAGGCCCAGGGGGCCATCTGCGCCGTGAACCACACCAAGGGCACCGTCACCGGCAGCATCCTCACCGGCGATTGGATCGATCTCCAGGGCGAGGCCGATACCCTGGGTGCCATCGTGGGCAAAAACACCGGCACAGTCTCCAACACCACTGTCACCCAGCAGCCCAACTACAACGTCTCCGCCAGCGCCCTCACCGTCGGCGGGGCTGTTGGCCTGAACACCGAGGGCGGCACTGTCCAAACGGTCAAGGTCACGACTGACTTCCAAAACTTCAGCAACTACCACTATCTCGGCGGTGTGGTCGGCGAAAACGCAAAGGCCTTGACCCAGGGAAACCAGACCAAGGACACGACGGTCACGGGCTGCACCTACACCGGCACCATCGACGAGAGCAATAGCGCCGTGGGCAACTGCTACGGCGGCATCGTGGGCCTGAACCGGGGCTTGCTGGACGGCAACACCGTCTCGAACCTCACCGTCACCGCCACCGGCGTCTACACCGCCACCAGCACCAGCACCGCCGCCCAGAAAGAGGCGCTCTCCTCCCACATCGGCGGCATCGCAGGCAAAAACGAGACCACCGGCATCATCCAAGCCTGCTACATCAGCAACGATGCCAACGCTCCCAGCAGCATCATCGTCCAAAACGGCATGGTAGGCGGCGTGACGGGCTATAACAAGGGCACCATCACAATGTCCGGCGACGCCAGCACCCAGGAGTTGATGGACGGCGTGACCAAAGTCAGTGACCTGCTGAAAAACGCCGAGGCACAGAAGCTCTCGGCGGATGCGACCTGGGTCAAGTGGGATGAAAAGAACCGGGTCGAGGAGATGCAGTACAACAATGGGACAGCTTTGCAGAATGGCCGCACCATGCAGCTCATCGTTTCCAGCAACGGCAACCTGGGCGGTGTGGCCGGGTATAACTCGCCTACTGGCGAGATGAGTTATTGCGCCAGCGGCAACTGGCTCCTGATCAACAAGTCCGGCAGCATCGGCGTGGGTACCGGCGGCATGATCGGCATGAACGAGACAGAGAAGGATCTGACCTTCCTGCTCAACCGGGCCTTTGTGGGCAGACAGCTTTCCAGCGGACAGACGAACCGCTTTGCCGGTGGTATCATCGGCAACCAGAACAACAGCACAACGAGCAGCTGGCTCATCAAGGGCTGCGTGAATTATGGCACGGTCTATGGCTATAAATCCCATTATTCCGGCGGCATCATCGGCCAGTGGACGAACAACGGCGGCACCGTAGAGGGCTGCTATAACTATGGCAACCTGCAAACGTCTTATAAAGCCAATTGGGTCGGTGCGTCGGCAGGCATCGTGGCTCAGCTATACCATGCGGCATCGTATCAGGAGTTCAATATTATCAGCTGTCAAAATCACGGCAGTATCTATGGTAAGACAGGAATGGATCTGCACGCGGCCAATGATAGTGCTGGCATTCTTGGAAATGTGACGGCCTATGGCGTTTGGCAAAACGATGCTGCGCAAAGATATACGCTCAATGTGATAGACTGTGTAAATGGACCAGGTGTTAAAATTTACTCTGGGTCAATGGCGTCTGGTATTGTGGGATTCTTCTCTAGCGATATTTTACAAGCATCGGCGATTGCAACTTCTACGGAAAATATCGTTTTGAATATTGACCGTTGCCGGAACTATGCAACTCTATTGCAGGGGACTTCCTATGCTTCTGGCATTTTTGGTGACCGCTACGGGAATGCAGCCGGAAGTACATTTATTCAAAACTGTTTTTCAGCAACGATGAAGGGAAACGACGGCAGAGTGATCGTTTCGCTGACAGCTAGGTTGAGCACGAACCTATCTGCTGAGAATGTTGGAAATAATTATTATTTCTATCAAGATACCGGAGTTGGCACGGTTTCAGACAAGAAACCATCTGTTTTCGGCAAGCCAACGAAGACAGGTAGCGATACGTTCTCCCGCCGTGGTGGTTCAACTATGGTTCGTTTTGTTAAAAAGGCAGATGGTAACGTGCTTGCGATCAATACTGCGGTGGATACGACAACAAATAGATATTATACAGGCATGACGTTGGAAAATAGCTACATAGAAGTGGGAGACGATGTATTCAGTCGTATGTCATCGTTTAATAACGATTTTTCTAAGAATGGCCATATTTTGTTCCGGCTTCCTTCTACCTACCAAAGTATTGCAGATAATACTGGCCACAGTATATTAGAAGATATTAACAATGTAGATGGAAAGTATAGTGGGATCGACCAATATGCTCGGACCTACTACAAAGAGTTCGAGCATCAAAAGGTCAGTCAAGATCAATTGGACACACCTGAGATGGTCAGCTTGACGCAAAATAGTGACGGAGCGTTCCAGGTTTCTATCCAAGACACAAACCGCCCACTGTATTACGAAGGGGAGGTTTATGTGGAAGGGCAGCGTGAGCCTGTGCTGACCAACCTGCGTTTTGTCCCGCGCCAGAAAAATCAGGGCGCTTGGACTGGGGATCGCTATGGCTCCGGCATCACTACGGGTACCTTCCACCTTCCGGAAGAGCTGGCCGAAAAGACAGCCGGTCAGACGATCACGTTGAAAGTTCGTGCGGTCAGCTTGTTTGAGGAAGTAACACCTTCTGACTGGATCGATCAGCAGATAGACAACATTGCGGTTCTGCCGACACCAGAAGTTTCGCTTCGGCTGTCTCATGCCAGCGGCAGTTCGGGCCAGTATACCGTTTCTTTAAAGAATGAAAACGAGTATCAAGCATTTACAAACTGGAATGTTTCCGTCAAGGTTGGGTCTTCCAGCGTAACCCTCAATGCCAGCAACCCCACACAGACCATCAATGGCGTTGGCCTGCAAGAGCTGACTGCCACAGCGACCGCTGGAATGACCAACGGCATCACGCCAACCCCTGCGACAATGACCATCCCAACGTATACGCCAACCACCTATAAACCGGATGCTTCGATTCAGTCTCTGACGTATAAGGTCAGCGGGAACACGCTGGATGATCTGGTCATCTCGGCCAGTATCCAGCCGCCGGATGGGCCGATCAACACACCGCCCATTTACCGGATCGAACTTCTGGGTGATATGGGGACGCAGGAAACGGTTTTCGCCTATGAAGACGTGCTGATCTCTGCGAACAATGCCGTGACCGTCCACTTCCGTGACCTGCCGAAAGAGATTTTCGAGGCGGGGAACTTGCGCCTGCGGGCCTGGTACGCGGCCTCTGGCCTGGGGCCGGTGTATACGTATGGAGATACTCCGTTGAACAACGACAAAGCCGTGACGTATCGCCAGTATCGAGCCGATGGCACGGTGGCCAACGCCGAGACCTATTACAGCTATGTGCTGGATCACGAAAATCTGTTTAACGGGTATATAAAAACGACAGATATTTCGGAGCTTACCGCCCTCCCCGCCCCGGTGTTGGGGGAGGCTGTGAAGAAGATCGGCTCGGACGGTTCCCTTTCCTACACCTTCTCCTGGGACCAGGGGACGAACCTGAATAACGGTGCGCGGTACACCGTCCGGCTCATGGGTGTTTTGAGCGACGGGAGCCAGGTCGGGATCTCGACGGCGGATGATTACACCGATCCGTCTGACCGCAGCTTTACGATCAACGCCGATGATTGGAAGTATTCCAGCGTGATCTTGACCGTGACCCGCGTGGGCAGCGGGAACCGGATCGGCCTGTCGGCCAGCAGAGAGTACCCCGTCAGCCAGCGGCTGGAGCGGCCGGGGCAGCCGGTGGTGTCGAACCCCGACACGAACGAGCTGAAGTACAATGTCTCCTGGTCGGCCCTGGCCGACGAGACGGGGTGCGGCGGGTATCAGCTCATCGCAGCCCTGGGCGATGCTACGGCGGAGCTGGCCTATGTGACCGCCAGCGGGCAGAGCAGTTACTCTGTCAGCGTCGATCTGGAGCCCTACGCCGGGCAGCGCATCACCCTCTATCTCGCGGCCAAGGGGACCGGCAATTACGCCGACAGCCCCAACGGCGTGAGCTATGTGATGACCGTCCCCAGCCGGGTGAAGACGCCTACGGTGGAGTGGTCCACGAACTTCACTGATAACGACACGTATTCTATGGCCGACTTCCAGGGCGGCAAGCTGACCGTGTCGGTCACGCCGGCCGCCGACAGCATCCCCCCCGGCGGCAGCACCTATCTGCTGCGGGCGGTGATCTACGGCGACGCGGCCTGCACCCAGGCCCAGGCGCTGGTCACTTACCCCGGCAACGGGCAAGTGTCCGCCATGTCCGCCAACGGCGGGAAGTACACCCTGGCGCTGAACAACCTCTATACCGGGTACGCCGGTAAGTGGATCAAATTCCAGACCCGCATCTCCAGCGCCGCGGGGCAAGTCTCCTCGGCGTGGGTGACGAGCGGGAGCTTCCAGCTGCCCAAGGTCCGGCTGAACAAGCCGGACACGGGGATGGATTACCGGAACGTGAACGTCACGGCCTATGTCACGGCGACCCCCGATCTGCTCGGCGATGAGAAGCCGTGGATCACCCGCCGGACCGTGGTCACCTGGCCTCCAGTCCCCCACGCAGACGCGATGATCTTGACCCTCAACGGCCAAAACGGCAACAAAACGACCGTCTGCGTGAAAAATAACGCCGACGGAACGGGAAAAACGGGCATTTCGACAGAAATTTTGCGTGAAAATGCGTGGAACCCCTTGACGATAGACCCAGATGGGTATTATCATTTGACTGCCGAGCGGTGCAGCGGCCGCTATACCCCCAGCAGCTCCAGCGCACAGATGACCTATCGCTTCGACCTGGAGACCCTGCTGCGGCAGGAAAGAGACGGCAGCTTCACCTTGATCCTGCCCAACTGCTCCACCCTGGCCACCGATGACGGCCAGACTTTGACCAGCGGTCGGACCCTGATGAAGAGCGTGAGCATCCAGTCTACGACCCAGAAAAATCTGGATGGGACCGATGCGGCTTACGTGGCGTCGGGGGAGAAGACGTTGTCGTTTGTGGATAATTGACGTGTGGATGGCGGTTTCTGTGGTGCCTGACTGCGCCGGACACCATTTGGCGAAGCCAACCACCATGAGAGGAGTGACCCCCATGCAGCGCATCCGCCGTGCGTTCCTTGCTCTGCGGGAAAACCGGGAAAAAGGGGTCTCTCTCATCGTGGCGCTGTGCGCGGTGGCGGTGCTGCTGGGGCTGAGCCTGAGCCTCGTCTACTCCGCCTCCCTGCCCATGGCCCGCGCCAACCGGAAGATCGACCGGGAGCGGTGCTATCAGCTGGCCCAGTCCTTCGCCAACGTGCTGGACGGGGAGCTGCGGGCGTACACCACGCAGAACAGCAAGTTTGAAGACACAAACAACCTTTGCAGCGGCGGCGATACCTTCTATGCCTACGCCAACAACGTGCTGGAAAACACGGACTACGCCGAATTCGACCAGGACGACCCCCTGCACACGACCTTCTACCTCACCACCAAGGAGGACACCGAGGGCTACGGCCACGAGGTCATCGGCCTGCGGAAAGAAGTCGAGAACGAGCAGCCGACCGAGGGCAACTTTCCGTATGAGGAAAGCGCCACGAGGACCACGGAGGTGGAGCACGCCACGTTTCTCCAATACCGTTTGACGGTCCTCGTCCAGGCGTCGCTGCACAACGACAGCTACACCTATTCCACCGAGTATGACCGCAGAGACAGCTTCGCGCCGCTCTATACTTGGAACGGCGAGGGAGACGACCAGAACATCCAGGTCTTCTGGGATGGACATCACTGGTACACAGATGCGTCGCATACTGCCCTGAAAGTGCCAAAGGTTACCCAAAGTGAGGATGGGACGGAGACCACGGAAGACGTCGTCATCCATTACACCTACGACAAGAGTAACATCACTTACAAAATATACCAGCCAACCGATCAAAACAACAACAGCGGAGGTGGGACCAATGGGCAAGCTTCTGGAACGGCTGAAGAGTCAGCGGGGTGAGACCTTGGTCGAGCTGATGGTCTCCATCGTGATCTTCCTGCTCCTGCTGGGGACCCTGGCCGGGGCCATCTCCTTTGCCACCGCCGCCCAGCAGAAGGCCCAGAGCCTGCGGGACAACGCCGCGGCCTTTCAGCAGAGCGTCCGCCACGGCACCGCCACGGGGGACACCACGAAAACAGAAGCCTCCTTCTACGCCACCACCTATGACGAGAGCCAGACCGGCACCCAGGCCGTCTGCCGCATCCCGTTTAAGCAGCAGACCATCACGGCCACTGGCGCAGACGGGACGACCACCACGGACTTTTCCGTCTTCGGCACCGACAAGACCCCAGCCCAAGGGGGAGGGGGGAGCGGCGGATGAGAAAACGTCTACGCGCCCTGGTCCGATCCCTCAAAAATCAGACTGGCACCACCCTGGTGGAGCTGTGATATGCTCCCCCTTGATGAAACAGTGAAAAAACAAATTCACTGAAAATCAAGGGGGAGCATTATTATGCCGCAAAAGCAAA
>OLRQ01001127.1_pt1 | contig 22576 bp, 24 predicted proteins | sample 1671971 | NCBI WGS metagenome assembly OLRQ01 (sample SAMEA3136631, study PRJEB25190) | human gut metagenome | biome: human gut; feature: human-associated habitat; material: faeces | place: Austria | collected 2013
CAAAACAGCTTGCTGAGCAGGAAGGTGTAGATCTTCGTCTGTATAGAGTTATTTACATGTGCATGCGGCCTCGTTTCGTTCGCAGCGTTTGAACGGTATTAGAACCATTCCCTCTTCGAAAATACATAAGCCTGCTCGAATTCGGCCTGGTTTTTTACGAGGTAGATAATGCCCTCGATAAGACCGATGAGCCACACGATGCTCGTCGCTATGCCGAAGGAAAGAAGCCCTCCCAAAATGGCAACGCCGAGCATGATGAAGCCGGCCGTATTGTATCCAAGGTAGAACTTGTGCACGCCGAGAGACCCGAGGAAGATCCCGAGCAAACCAGCCGCCACATGGTCTTTCGTTCGAACGACAGGCTGCTGATAAACGGTCTGCCCGTAGGGGTTGTACGGGGTCTGGGCAGAGGAGCCGTAGCTGCTCGAATAAGAAGCGCCGCCGCTCTGGTACGCCTGCTGTTGCTGCGCTGTCTGCTGTGCGGCGGCATCGTAAGACGGCGGCGGAACGGGCGCCCCCGAGACAAACGGTTGCGTCTGCTGGGCGGCATAGCCGGAAACGGGATTCACGGGCGGCTGATACGCCGTCTGTTCAGAAGCACAGTATGCGTTTTGCGAAGAAACACAGCTTGCCGCATATGTCTCCCCGGGAGCAGAAACGGGCTCTACCGAAGGGCTGTTGACAGGCCTTTCTTCTGAGCTTACGTGAGAAACGCCTTCTCCGTTCGCGGCCTTATCGGAATCGCTCCCGTCAGCCTCTGATGGCGCACACGCGTCCGCCGCGTCATCCTGCCACGGTTCTGCTTGGTCGGAGCAGGGCTGCGCTCGCACAGAACCGGAAACAGGCTCAGCATCTTGAGAGGACAACTCGTCGTTTTCGACATCCTCAACGTCAGCAGACTGCTCGGCGCACAGCGCATCAAGACGCCTCTGCATCTCTTTCATCTGTTCTTGCAATACACGTATTTCTTCGGCGGCTGCAGCCGCTTCTTTCGGAGACTTCGTCATTGCGACCTCCTTCAGGTCCGCACTCTCAATGGGCGAAATCATCCTACAACGAAACGCTCCTCGACAGAAAAAACGCTGCCGTCCCGTAATACACACGTCAAGAGCGCGTTATACGAAACAACGCTACGAATGCTCGGGCACCTTGCGCAGAAGAACGAAGCCGACAATGAACAAAATCACGAGGGAGAAAACCCCGAAGTTCGCTTCGCCGGTGAGCTGCGTTATGACGCTAACCAGCAGCGTTCCCATGACCGCAGCGTACTTCCCGAAGATATCGAAAAAGCCGAAGTACTCATTGGCGTGTTCCTTCGGAACAAGCTTGCCGAATTCAGAACGCGAAAGAGCTTGGATGCCGCCCTGGAACAGCCCCACCATGATGGCGAGAATCCAGAATTCAACCTCGCTCTTCAGGAAGAATGCGCCGAAAAGCGTAATGCACATGTACGCGAACACGCCCACGAGAAGCATCTTCTTGGTTCCTACGCGCGCCCCCAATCGTCCGTATGCGATGGCCGAGGGAAACGCCACGAACTGCGTGACCAGCAAAGCAAGAACTAGCTGTGTCGAATCGAGTCCCAAATCGGTGCCGTAGCTCGTGGAAAGCTTGATGATCGTGTGGACGCCGTCGATGTAGAAGAAATATGCCAGCATGAAATAGCGCAGCGACTTCGTGCGCCATATGCGCTTCAACGTTACCAGCAGGCCTTTGAATGCATCCTTTATCACGTGCTCGGAGCGAGCCTTGAAATGCGTCTGATGTACGTTCTTGAACACCGGCACGGTGAACGCCGCCCACCAGAGCGCCGTAATCACGAAGGCGATCTTCATTCCCGTGGCGCTATCGATGCCTATAGCACCTCCTCCCAGCACGATAGCCAGACACGCGATGAAAGGAATGCAGCTGCCAATGTAGCCCCACGCGTAGCCTTGGCTCGAGATTTCATCGTAGCGTTCGTCGGTTGTTGCATCCACCAACAAAGCGTCGTAGAAAACCATGGAGGAGTTCAGCATGATCGACGCAACGACGTAAATAACCAGAAACGGGAACGCATCTGTTGTCAGGCCCAGTGCACAGCAGGCAAGAGCGCCTGTGCCAACCGTGCCGACAAGGAACTTCTTCTTCATGTGGCGCAAGTCCGCAAGACTGCCCAGCACGGGCATGGTCAAGGCAATGACGAGCGCGGCTATGGTTTCCGCATAGCCCCAGGCGACAACCACGCTTCCTGTGGCGATAGAGCTGAAATACACAGGAATGAGAGCCGTCGAAAGAAGCACGAACGCCGAATTGCCCACATCGTATGCAATCCAGCTTTTCTCCTGCTTCGTCAGTTTTCCAACGGCCATGCTTTTCATCCCTTCGTTGATATGGTGAAAGCGTTTCGCGGTACGCAACGCCTGGGCAATTGTATATCATGTGCCTCGAAGCAAAACGCGCCCGACTGCCCTCCAGCGTCAAATCATTGCAAAAATCAAACGCTCATGGCAACCGAACGCAGCATCCCTTAGCCTGCGGGCTCGAAAAAGGAGGAAGCTATGCCAGCCATTATGACGCATGATTTCTTCGGCAAGGAAGTCTACGCCGTTCACGCGAAAGCCATCGGTGCCTCGGCGGACGAACGCGACGCTTTTCTTTTAGGCAATCAAGGGCCAGACCCGCTGTTCTACCTCGTTCTCACCATGAGGATGAAGCCGTTTTTCCGGCTTGGCGGGAAAATGCACCATGAAAACCCAACGAAGCTTCTCTTCGCCCTCAAAGAAAGCCTCAGCGTTCTTGAAGATGACGAAGTCTCCATTGGGCGCGCCTATGCAGCGGGGTTTTTGAGCCACTACACGCTCGACAGCTCGATGCATCCCCTTGTGTACAGTCAGCAATTTGCCATCTGCGATGCGGGCATCGTCGGACTTGACCGCAGCGACGGCAACGAAGTCCATGCGGAAATAGAGCGAGAATTCGACGAAATGGTCCTTTTCACAAAGCTCGGCCGCACCATCGCGTCGTACAAGCCCTACGAAGAAGCGCTGCGTGCAAGCGATAGGGTTCTTGCCATCATCGGAAAGATGTACGCGTATTTTTGCATGGTCGCACTTCATGAGTTCGTCCCCGTCGATATGTTCCCCGCAGCAGTGAAGAATTTCCGCACCATCCAGAAGCTCTTCTACTCCCCGAAGTCAAGGAAGCAAGGCATCGCAAACACCGTGGAAACCCGCGTGCTTCGCCGCAACCACTCGTTCTTCAAATCCATGGCGCACAGGGACAACCCCATCGTGAAAAGCGATTTCGACAACCGCCTCTGCAAGCAATGGATCAATCCCTTTACGGGCGAGGCATCCTCGAAAAGCTTCTGGAATATCTTCAACGAAGCCAAAGAAAAAGCAGGCAGAAACATTGCCCTGTTCCTTTCTGACGAGTTCAGCCCCGAGGATGCGCGCACAATCACAGGCGGTCTTGACTTCAGCGGAGAACCCGTCGAAGATGCGAGGAATGCGCACGACGACTCCTCCGAAGAAGTCGTCTACACCCGCTCGCTTGCAACCGAGGACGGTGCAGCTCAGCTTGTTGCGCACGCGCTCGAGGAAAACGAGTCCCTGTAAAACCACGAACCCGAAAAAACGGCTTTCTTCGCCCAGACACCGAAAGCCGTAACGCACCGACGACCACCCCGCACAGAAACCGGAGCTGCCGCATCATGCTCGAAAGCGTTCTTGCCATACCGTTTTGGATCGAATTCGCCGGCACGATCACCGGCGGCCTTGCGGGCGCCATAGCGGGCGTCAACGCTCGCTATGATGTTTTCGGCACGACCACGCTCGCATGTGTCACGGGTCTCGGCGGAGGCATCATGCGCGATGTCCTGCTTCAGGATTTCGGCATATACGCATTTCAGCACCCCATTCTGCTTATAGCATGCGCCGTCACCGGCGTGCTCGTCTTCTATTTTCACAAGCTTGCCGACGCATTCGATTGGTTCATGGACTTCCTGGACAACCTCTCCGTAGGACTCTGGGCCGTCGTTTCCGTAGGAAAAGCCCTGTCTGCAGGACTCGATACCATACCTTCCATCATCCTCGGAACAATTACCGCCGTTGGCGGCGGCATCATCCGAGACATCCTCATGGCACAACGCCCTACGGCGTTTCAAGCAGGAACCCTCTACGGCACCGCATCGCTTATAGGGTCTGCCGCGTTCGCCCTCATGAAGCAAAACGACGTGCTGGGAGACTACGCAGCGATTACCTGCGTCATGCTCATCTTCATCCTACGTTATGCCTCGGAATTCTTTGGATGGCATACGCATCCTGCCCAGGATTACAGCGACCGCGTTATCGAGCCGGTGAAAAAGGTTGCCCACGTTGCCGCAAAACCCGTCAAAAAGGCGGTGAAAAACGCTGTCGAAAGGCGCATCGTCACCACGCCTCCCCCGCCGCAGGTGCCGCATCATGAAAAGGCCGCCCACCGCGAGCGCCTTCGCGCCGAGGCTCAGGCCCGCATGGCCGCAAGCATAGCGACCTCGGGCGCATCGAAGCAAGAAAATGCCGAGACGCCGCCCGACGAAAGCAAAGAGCGCCCGGAATGACCGAGCGCTCTTTGCTTCTCTAGGCTCGAAGCGCGTTACGATTCGACGGACACGAAGGTGTCCTTGTCGGGCGCAAAGCTTTGCATAGCCTTAATGGTGCGGTCGAAAAGCTCGTCGAGCTCCCAGCCGAGCATCTCCGCGCCCGAGCGAATCACGTCGCGATTCACGCCGGCCGCGAAGCGCTTGTCCTTGAACTTCTTCTTGAGCGACTTCACCTCGAAGTCCATGACGCTTTTCGAGGGCCTCATGATGACCGCCGCGCCAATCAGGCCCGTCAGCTCCTCTGTGGCGAACAGAATCTTTTCCATCTGAAGCTCCGGGCGAGGAAGCTCAGGGTTGAAATCTGACGTGTGGCTTTGGATGGCACGAATCAGCTCAGGCGTACCGCCGGCCTCCTCAATCAACGGAGCGGCATAAAGCGTATGCTTCTCGGGCTCGTCATCGTGCTCTTCCCAATCAAGATCGTGCAAAAGACCGACAATACCCCAGAATTCCTCATTTTCGGAATCGAACTCCCGCGCGAAATAACGCATGGTCTGTTCGACCGTTTCCCCATGCTCGATATGAAACGGATCCTTGTTATGGTCCGTCAGAAGCGCAAACGCCTCTTCTCGCGTCATTCCTGCCTCAAGCTTCGTCATACACGCCTCCTGTTTTCGCGATTGCAGCTTGTCCACCTTCCATTGTAGTCCTGGCTACAACACAACGCCCAGCAGAGTAAGAACGCCGCCGACCGCCATGCCCACCAGCAAAAGCAGCACCAGGATAGCAAGGTTGTTCCTCAGAGGACGATTCGTTCTGAACAGCACCAGCAGACCGACGCCCGCGCTCACCAACAGACCTCCGATCATCGCGCCCGCACCAAGCGTGCCGTCAAGATAAAGCTCTGTTATAGCGACCGATGCGGCACAGTTCGGAATGAGGCCGACAAGAGAAGCAGCCACGACGGAAAGACCGGGGTTGCCCTCCATGAACGCAGCGATGGCCTCTTCGCCCACCGAGTCCATCACCACTTCAAGAGCCAGCGTGACCAGGAAGATGAAAAGCGTCACCTGCGCAGTATGCTTGAGGGCGCTTTTGACGATCGAGCCACCTTCGTGATTGTGATCGTGTTCTTTGTCGTGCTCGAAATCATACGCCAACTCGGGATTGTTCCCGCACGCTTTGCAGTCCCCGTTGCAATGGCAGTTATCCCGTTCGCATAACTCGTGAATGCGCAGACGCTCCTTGTCGCGGCGCATCGCATGCAAGACGGCATCGATAGCGAATCCAACGACCATGCCGACGACGACCTTGATAGCGAGCACTTTGACAATAAGTGCCATCGGGGCTTGTTCGGCAATGAGGATGGGAAGCATCTCGTCGCTCGTGGAAAGAAACACCGCAAACAGCGTGCCTAGGGACACGACGCGCGCGGCGTACAGCGTCGACGCCGCGGCCGAGAAACCGCATTGCGGAACCACTCCCAACAACGCGCCGATTGCAGGCCCTGCATGGCCCGCCTTGCGCACGGCCGCCTCGCTTGCGGCACCCGCATGATGCTCAAGGGCCTCCATGGCAAGGTACGTGACGAAAAGGAAGGGGACGAGCTTCAACGTATCGACAAACGCATGCTCAAGGGCATGCATCATTATTTCCATAATTCAAACCAGTCCTTCTATAGCATCGACGAACAATCATCCAGGAGCTGCCGTTCACCTTCACGAAGCTCTCAAGAATGCGATTCTACATACCATAGCGCCAACGTCCTCTGTGGGCAGAAGGGCGAAAATAAACAATATCGAAAGAGAAAATCACCCTCGCCACCTTCGAGGATGCCCGGTGCGCGATTTTATACGGCGGGCTTCCTCGGCTCGCTTGCGAGCGGTCTGTACCTCGTCGCGCAGGCGAAGATAGCTTTCGAAGCGCTCCTGGGCGAGGCTTCCCTCCTCCACGGCCGCACGTACCGCGCACCCCGGCTCGGCCCCATGACGGCAGTCCGAGAAGCGGCAGGATTCGGCAAGTTCTTCGATATCGGAAAATGCGGCGTCAATTCCTACATTGGAATCCCACAGCGCAAGGCCCCTCACCCCCGGCATGTCGACGACGCAGCCGCCGCCGGGGATTCTCACCATTTCACGAGAAACCGTCGTATGTCGGCCTTTTCCGTCGCCTTCTCGCACGGACCCCGTCGCCTGGACCTCGGCACCAACCAGCAAATTCACAAGACTCGATTTGCCAACGCCGCTTTTGCCCAGAAGCACGCCAATGCAGCCAGAAGGCACGCACGAACGAACCTCTTCGACGCTTTCAGAATCTTCCGAAGAAACAACCAGCACGCGCGTGCCCTGAGCAACCCGCTCCACCAGGGTTTGCACCCTGCGCACTTCTTCGGAGCTTTCCGCCTGATCTGCTTTCGTAAGAAGAACGATTACTTCGGCGCCGCTCTCATGAGCGAGCACCAATTCCCGCTCAAGCCTTCGCACGTTCAGCCCGGAGCACGGCTCCGCAACAAACACCTTGTCGAAATTCGCAGCAAGAACCTGCGGCTCCATACGTTCGGTGGGATCTTTGCGCACGAAAGCATTCCGGCGGGGAAGAACGCGCTCGATGATTCCTTTGTCATGCCCTTCGGGGACAGAGATCTCCACGCGATCGCCGCACGCCGCGCGCACGTCGGCGTTCTTGACGAGGGACGTCGCATGTTCGCAACGGTATTGCAGCCCGCCCTCAAGCTCAACAAGAGGGTATCCGCGATCGAGTTTTACCACTACACCCTGCATTATCGAGCCCTTTCTCGTACGTAGAAAAACAATGCCATCAGGAACAATCCCATGACCACGGCGATAGCTCCCGGCGCGAAATCGCGCGCGACAAAACGATCGGGATGCGCAAAGCCCGCCTCTTCGACCGTGACGGCCGCCGCGTGAATATCGCTTTCCCCTTCATGCTCCTCGCACGCAAGGTTGTAGACTCCCTGGACACGCAGCCGCGATCCGGTCTTTCCGTAGGCGCCGAACATATCTATCTTCTGGACATCGGAATTCGCCATCACAACTGACACCGACGAGCCTGAATCTCCGTCTCGCAGTGTGACCCAGGAAAACCCTTCTTCTCCCCCCGTAAGGCGTATGGCCTCTCCGACAGCTTCACCCCTCACCTGGACGGTCTGCTTGTCATAATACGAATCAGCGCCGGCAAGGTCGGCAATGGCGGCATCGTAGAGAAACGAATTGTCGGAAACCTGTCCGTCGTTGATGGTGTTTCCCTCCGCATTCAGCGCCGAAGGTTCCTGCGCTTCGTCGGCCTCCGTCGATGCGTCTTGCTCTTGGAAAGTCTGCTGTTCTTGGGTATCAGGCGGCGCGCCCCACGCGGCGTTCGAAGGCGCAACGCCGATGCAAAGCGCAAGGGCAGCGCAGCACATGGCACCAAGCGAACAACGCACAACGCGGCTCGAGACGCAATTTCCCCATGCTTCGCAACGCGACCGAACGCGGCCTTTTCCCGCATGCAAAAAACCAAGCCCACAACGAGCCTTATCGAGCACGGCGCAACCTCCTTCTGGGCCTAAACGATGCGACGATGGAAACAATCAGGGCGATGAGCGTGATGAACTCGAGACGTCCCGCCCACATGTCGAAGATATAGAGAAGCTTCAGCATGTCCGGCATACCCGGCTGAATGATGCCGCTCGACATGCCGATATTGGAAACCATGGAAACGGACTCGAACAATGCCGGTGCGGCGTCGTATCCGTACATGACCGTAGCGATCGTGGTAATCAGGAACATTACGCCGTACAGCATGAACACCGCAAGATTGGCTCGCACAAGGTCGCTATTCAAAGGACGGCGACCGACATGATAATACGTAACAACCTGACGCGCCGAAGCGGGGGCAAGCAAATCCTTGATATAGGCGACCAACTCTTTAACGAGGATGCCGATGCGAAGAACCTTGATGCCACCCGTGGTGCTTCCCGCAGAACCGCCGACCGCCATGCAGAATACGATGATCAACAGCGCGCCGCTCGAAACAACCGTGGTCATCTGATTGACGCTAATGGTCTGGAAACCCGTCGAAGAAAACGCCGCGATAACAGTAAACACCGCGCGCCTGAGAAGCACAGGAAGGCTGTCGTAGATATTGGCGGTGCATAACGTCGCGACGAACGCGGCAACGATGACCGAAAGCCAGATCGCAAGGGTCCTAATCTCAATATCCCTGAAGAAATGTTCCAGGCGGCCCTTCCATATCTCGCTGTGGAGCGTGAAATTGATCGAGCCCATGAGGATGAGAACCATCACGACGACTTCGATTAAGCCGCTATGGTAATACAGGATTCCCGTGCTCATGGCGGTCATTCCTCCTGTATTGAAAGAAGCCACCGCAAGCCACAAACCGTTGAAAAACGCACGGAGAGGCTCCATGCCCACGAACAGGCACAACCCCGTCAGGACGACCGTCCCCAGCACGATGAACGCCGCCGAAAAACGAACGATGAACCGCGTCGTCTGCATGATGTTGGGAATAACGTGCTCGCTGCGCCCCTCGGACGAATACAAAGACGAATCAACGGCGCGCCCGAACAGCCCCAAAGACAGCGCGATAACGACAACGCCTTGGCCGCCGATGCATTGCATGGTGAAACGCCAAGTATTGTCCGCCACGGACATGTGATCAAGGTCCTGCGCAAGCGAAGCCCCCGTCGTCGTCCACGAGCTCATCCCCTCGAACACCGCATCGAGATACGAGCCGTAATGCCCCGAAAGAGCCATGGGGATGGCCGCCAGAAGAGCAAGCACGAGCCATGCGAAGCCGGTTACCGCAAGCGCCTGTTTGGGAGAAAGCTTTCCGGGAGTCACCAGGCACATGCGCAGCAAGGACCCCACGACCAGCGCAAGGCCTATCCCCAGCAGATAGCGAGACGCCGGGTTCCATTCGCCAAGCACCAGCGCAACACCGAAGGGAACGCATTGGGCAACAGCGAGGAAGAGAACCAATACCCCCAGGTAGTGCGCTATGACCCGAAAATCATACAGCGAGAATTTCTGCCACATAGCCCTACCCTATCAAGGCCTTCATCACAACGACGACAAAACCGAGCCACATGAGGAAGAGCACGCTTGCGGCAAGGACGGACAGCACCGCGACGAGCGGCGTCCTCAACGACCGAATCCTTTCCCTGGTGCTTAAGCGCGGCGACACCGCCCCATCCTTTCGAATCAAGCCTTCGCAAGTTCAAGGCTCTTTGCGAAATCGCACGCTCCATACGCCCCTCAGGCAGCGTGCGGAGTCTTTTCGCCCTTCAATCCATCGGCTCGATGGATAATCCAGTGATTATACGTCAAGTTCGACAGAGACGGGGCAGTGGTCGCTTCCCATGATGTCAGCGTGTATACGCGCGTCGTGAATAGCATCACGCAGCGATTCGCTCACGAGGAAATAGTCGATGCGCCATCCCGCGTTGTTCTTGCGAGCGTTGAATCGATAGCTCCACCACGAATACGCCCCCGCCTCATCAGGGTGCAAGGCACGAAACGTATCCACGAATCCAGCATCGAGCAAGCGCGTGAATTTCTCTCGCTCTTCGTCCGAGAAACCGGCGTTTCCTCTATTGGGGCCGGGATTCTTCAGGTCTATCTCCTGATGAGCAACATTGAAATCACCGCACATCACCACAGGCTTCGCAGAGGTACGCTCGCCTTCTTGCGTGAGAGGAAGCTCCGAAATGGATACATGCCCCTCGCCCTCTGCGCAATCCTGCACCGCAACGCCTTCAGGAATCACGCCATTCTCGAGCTTCTTGCAGAAATCCCTGAACGCATCATCCCACGCCATGCGATGGTCTATGCGGGCAAGCTCGTTTTGCGCATTGGGGGTGTATACGTCCACGAACCAGTAATCGTCGAATTCGAGCGCCACGATGCGGCCTTCGTCGTCAAGTGCGGAATTGCCGAGCCCGTGCAGGGCCCGAAGGGGCTTTTGCCGACAGAATACCGCCGTGCCCGAATACCCCTTTCGCTCGGCGTAGCTCCAAAACTGAAAATACCCCGGCAACGACAGGTCGATCTGCCCTTCTTGAAGCTTCGTTTCCTGCAAGGCGATGATGTCGGCGTCGAGCGCGGCGACGGACTCTTCGAACCCCTTCTTCACCGCAGCGCGCAATCCGTTTACATTCCAAGAGACAAAACGCATGGCGCCCCTTTCCTCCCTCCAGCAAAAAGGCCCGACGATTCGCTCGTCGGGCCGGAATCGATTTCGTTCAGATTATCAGGTATCGGACGTTATTTCTTCTTGGCGAAAGCATGCATGATCTTCTCATGAAACACGATAGCAAGCGCAGCGATGCCCGCCGCCACCAGAAAGAGAAGAACGCTTCGCATAATATCGCCCTCCATGAGGCCGTCTGCGGCAAGCGTCGACATCAAGATGCCGGGAATACGGCCGACGGTCGAAAGGACAAGGAAGTTTCTCATGCTCATATCCGTCAGGGGCACCAAGTAGGTAAAGACGTCTTTGGGAAGCCCCGGAATGAGGAACAGCACGAAAACCATTACATCAAGCTTGTCGGTCTCCTCGAAATCTTCCAGCTTTCCCATCCACTTCTCGGGAATCATGGCACGCACGAACGGCGCGCCGAGCTTATGGACGATAAAAAAGATAAACGCGCTCGAAATGACGCACCCTACAAGCACCACCGCGGCACCGCCCCATGGGCCATACATCATGCCCGCGGCGACCTGCACTACCTCGCCAGGAATAAAGGCAACCACGACCTGCAAAAACTGCATGCCCAAAAGGATCAGGACGCCTCCTGGTCCTGCGTTGCGAACGTCCTGGACAACCCGCTCCACACCGCCTGGCTCGGTAAGCTCCAGGATAAGCGGGGCAATGGCCACGCATACCACGGCCATCAAAACGAAAAACGCAATCAAGCCGCCGAATTTAAAAAGGTCGGCCTTGGTGAGGCGCGCAAGCGCAGGACGGTCGGACACGGGCTTTTCGAGCCTTTCCTCAAGTTCCCCGAAACGCTCTTCCTGCCGTTCTACGAAGCTTTCCTTTCGCTCTTCGATTCTCTCCATTTTCAAGCGGATAGAACCCGTCATTCCTGGTCGCTTTTCGCCCATGAACACCAATCCTCTGGCCTTCGCTGTTCCTCGAAGGTCCTAATCGTCATATCGTGCCTTGTTGTATTCCTCTTTGAATGCGGCAAACATGCCCGAAACAGAAGAACCCTTCGGCGCCTGCGTCGGCTTTTTCTTTGCCTTCGGCTGCTCTTCGTCTTCGTCGAAAACATCGTCGACCTGCGCGTCTTGAGCATCGATTCCAGGGCCGTCGACGTCGCAATCAACGAGGGTGTCCCTTTCCTCGTCTTCCCGGGAATCATCGGCCTCGCTCGAAGCGAGCTCTCGGGGCTCCTCTCCGAAACGGGCTTTTTCGTATTCTTCCTTGAAGGATGCGAACATCCCCTTGCTTGCGGCAACCTGCTGGCCGACAGCATAGGCCCCTTCGTTTATGGCCTCGCCCGCCGCATGCGTCACCTCTTGGACCTTCGGCTTGGCTTTTTCGGCAGCTTCGTGCATGCGAGCGCGCGCCTTTGCAGTGAATTCGCCGGCTGATTCTGCCCAGCCGCCTTCGGGAGAAAGCTCCCATACATCGTCTGAAACAACGATCGCGCCCTTGAACTGTTCCTGCTCTCCCGCCTCGCGGCTATCTTCTTTCACGACAAGATCGACGCCCATGCCCCGCTTGAAGCCCTTGATGTAGTCGGCAGGAACCTCGAGCGTTCCCAGCAGATATTTCGCCGTGGCGCCGTTCGAGGCCTCCACGCTCTCAATCTCGCCGCTACGCAGCGAAAACGAGATATTGCCTACGCAGCCGATGGCCGTTCCGTCAATCGTCATCAGGGGCATGCCCTCCCAGATGACGCAACGGTCCCAGTCTATGCCCATGCGACGGCAGGCTGCGGGGCCCGTCATGTCGCCCTCATCTTTCACGACAATGCGGCCGTCAATCAAATCGAAACCGTCAAGTGCGACGAACAGGTCTTTGCGATGAAACATCCACAGCAAGTCGGGACGCTTCACCATGAAACCGACGCAGCGCTTTTCGCTCGGATGAAACACGCATGATTTCACCTTCCCTATGCGCTTCGTACGACGCTTTCCGCCGAACACGCGCATTTTGCACATATCGCGACTGGTTACCATTTTCTTACGAGCCATAGTCTTATCCCTCACGAAAAGGGAGGCCGACGCAAGCCGGCCTCCTCCCTGCATTATGCGAAAACGCGCAAACTACTGCTGTTCCTTATTCGCCTCGGACTGAGCCTCGGGGGCCGAAGCCGCAGGCTGAACGGGTTCTGCCTCGTGCACGACAGACGGAGCTTCGGAAACGGGCGCCTGTTCGACGGACGAAGCGGCCTGGGCGTCGGAAGAAGAGCGAGTAGCGGCCGATCCGGCAAGAACGGCGGCGGCGCTTGCCACTTTTTCCTGAGCGGCATCGACGACTTCATTCACCTTCTGCGCCGCAACGGGAACCTTTTCCACGACAACCGCATGGGCGGCTTCGGCGTTCTTCGCAACTTGCGCCGCGATGCGCTCGCGCGCTGCATCTATCTTGGCGCGAAGCTCGTCGTTCTTATCGGAAAACGCCGGCTTTACGGCATCTGCCGTCTTCTGAGCCTTCTGGGCAGCGCCCTGTACATGATAAGCCGCCGTCTCGTAGACCTGCCTGCCCTTTTGCGTTACGTCGGTATAAGCCGCCTGCGTTCCCGCCACCGCATAGTCGTATGCCTTCTGACCCTGGACAACGGCGTCTTCATACAAAGCCTGACCGCGCTCAACGGCCTGATCGCCAACCGTTTTTGCCTGGCCGAACACCGTAGAGGCTTTTTCGGCAACCAAAGCCCTCGTCTCAACGCCCTTTCGCGGAGCGCACAAAAGCGCAACGCCGGCGCCTACTAATCCGCCTACCACGAATGCGCTGAACTTGTTACCCATTGCAGCCTCCTATCTCGCAGCACGCCACGATGACACGCCGCGTCTACCGTTCTTCAGCCATTATATGGGATACGAAAACAACCAGCGCTTTCGTTGCCGTTACGTTTCTCTGTTTTCAAGGGAGCTTCACCGACGCAAAAGCGCGCTTCCTCGCGCTCGGCGAGCAGATAGTCGACAAACAGCACCGCCGCGCGCAGGGAGGCAAGCGCCACCAAATCGTCTTCGTAGCTTATTTCGACCCGTGCGAGCAGCTTGGCCCTGTTCGCCCATGAGGTTTTCCCGACAAAGAGGCTCTTCGCGCCCGATGATACGCGGGCCTGCCCCTCGATTGCCATGTGCTCCACAAGATGAGCCACCGAAGTGCGTGACGCAACAGCGCCGAATGTCTCCCCCCGATCGTTCACGCAAGCGTGGTCAAGCAGGTGGGGATAGCGGCAAAGAGCCTTGTCAATCATGTCTTCGGATGTAAGGACGCACGCTTCGTCGGCAATTCGGATATCCGCGACAATCCTATCCGGCCGCACCGTAACGTGCTCCACCCATACGCGGCTGCTCCCGCACACTACGAAGCCTGACCTTGATCGGTGGCAGGGCTCGAATCTTGCGCAGCAGCATCGGCGGGCTCCCCGTCAGATACGCCCTCTTCTTGGACGGGTTGATCCGCAGACGCATCGGCCTCGCCCGAGGCGCCGCTCTGGTCGGCCGAGCCAGAAAGGGACTCCGTGGTTATTCGCTCCGATTCGTCGACGATGCGAGGCTCGGCTTCTGCGTTGTCTGAAATCTTAACGAGAGAAAGCGTCGTTTGGTCGTCACCCTCTCCTTCTTTGATGATGAGCACGCGCCTGTCGTCAGAAAAGCTATACGACCCCGTGCCGCTCAAATCGGTAAACGAGAAGTCGATGGTCTTCGCCCACGTATCAAGCGTGTATTCGTAATCGAGCAGCTCGAGCATCCGAATGGAATCCGAATCTATAACCACCGTCGAGGAGCCGTCGATCACCTGCCATTCCCCTTGTATATCAGCCGCATCGTCGTATCGCAGATACGTATTCCAGAACAAGACGCCGCTGCCTGCAAGCACCGCAACAACGAAAACGGCTGCAGACCACGCGAGAATTCGGCGCCTCCTCGCCCGAAGCGCGGCCTTCAAACGAGCCCCCTTGGCCCTTTCCTCTTCGGGAGAATAGTCCGACGCCTTCTGCTCTGCGGCGGGTCTCACACGTCCAAAATCTTCCCCTTTCGAGGAAGCGGCCTTCTTTTTCGCCCTGTTCCGAATGGAAGAAAGTATGCCGACCTTGGAAGCCTTCTCCCCGTCTTTCGCCGGGCTCGAATCGGAAAGCCGACCTTCCTCCTTAGACGAAGGCAACGTTGCCGCCTTTTTCGCTTTGGATAATTCGCCGGAGCGGCTGCTTTTCTTCCGAAGAGGCCCCTTCTGAACAGGTTCGTCGCCGAAGTCACCCAAATCGAACGAATCGGCCGGGCCCGATTCTATGTCAGGGGCAGAAAACGCCCCGGCCTGTTCGAAGCGAGCCAGCGCGGTCTTTTCCTGCGATGCTATCGTAGCAAGCTCTTCGGAAGCCTTCGCAACCCCGGGAACCACCAGAGCACCATCATGCGAAGCTCCTTGCGAAGAGGGCAACACGCCTTCGCTCGAAGAAGCGGTTTTGGGGCGGTCTTCGCTGTTCGAAGGCGCGCTTTCCCCCTCGCGATAACTCTGTGACACATCGGCCCTCAAAGAATCGGAGGAAGGCTCTGTGGAAGGGTCGGAAACCGCAGACGGATGCGCCGATGCGGACGCCGTGGCTCCGAGGGCGCTTTCCGCAACGCGTCTTGTCGCTATTTTCTTTCCTTTTACCGAAGGGCGCTTTCCGGGCGTCGACATAAATCCCATCACCTATTCCCGCGCCGCCATCGCCGCTGCGATACGCCAACGCTATCCATACCAGGCCATCCCAAGAAGCGATGTCATATTTTCAGACGACAACTGCCATGCACCGTCTACGCGCTCCACCACGATAAGCGTATCGTTGGTTCTTGGCTCGAGGCCGTCGAAAGACTCGAGCAGCGTCTTTCTGAGGTATTCCTTGTACGATTCCTCATCGGCGAAATCCTGATTGCTGCGCGCCACGGACGCCGCGAAAACCTCGGCCTGGTCAGAGAAACTCCTCGACGTGACAGAAACTTCGACCCAAGCTTTATCTCCGTAGGCATCGACGCTCACGACCTCCGCTCCAAGATCGTTGCACAGCTTTTCCGCCAACTCATCGGCCGTTATTCCCAGGTCCGAAAATCCGTAGGAAACGCTTTCGTCGACCCCTTCGTCATAGTCTTCCATAAAGGCCTGCGCGTAGAACGTGAGCTCGGAGTTTTCGTTTTTCGAAAGAGCCTCGAACTGACCAGTCACTAATTCGTTCACCTCGCGAGCATCCGCCGTCGCATTCGCATCGAGAACCACGGCGGAATTTCGTTCGGAGTCAGCCTCGGTGGCGCGGTCGCTCGAGCGGGATTCATCGGCATCCGTTTGAGGAGCCATGAAAAAAGCGGCGACGGCAACAATGAGGGCGAGGCAAAATACGCCGGCGGCAACGACGAGGGCACGTCGGTCGGAGACAACGCTTCGCCCGCGTCCACCCGCAGATTTCTCAGCTCTGCGGGGGCGGCCAAACGCCTCACTGCGCCCATCGACGATACCGGCGGCTTTCCCCTCTTCAGGCGCTCGGCCGCACGGCTCTTGAACAAAACCGCGACCATCGTCGGAATCGAGCGCGTCGCAAGGACGCTCCCCGTGCGCTTGAGCCAACTGCACGCTTGGCGCAGGAGGAGGGGGAGCAGCCTGGGATGAAACGGCCTTTTGATCGAAGTCGTTTTCCACTGTAGCCTCTCTTCGTCTCCACATGCGCCAATCACAGCGCGCTCCGTACAATCTCGTCTATCTCGAGCATAGCCCAAAACGAAGATGGACGCCGTGCAGACGCCCATCGAATGCATACATCCCGCAAGTGCGGCACGGCAAAGCTCGAGCAACTACGCCTCGGGAACGATGTACTCCATACCCCCCATATAGGGAACAAGGACGGAAGGAACCTTGATGGTGCCGTCCGGCTGCTGGTAGTTTTCGATAATGGCAGCCATGGTACGCCCGGCGGGAAGGCCAGAGCCGTTCAGCGTGTGAACATAGCGGGTTCCCTTGAAATTCGCCGGGTCGCGATACTTGATATTGGCACGACGAGCCTGGAAATCGCCGCAGTTCGAGCAGCTGGAAATTTCCTTGTAGTCGTTGTAGCTCGGCAGCCAAACTTCAATATCATACGTCTGACGTGCGGAAAATCCCAGGTCACCCGTGCACAGGCTGATAACGCGGTACGGAAGTTCAAGCTGCTGAAGCAGATATTCGGCCTCGGCGGTCATGCTCTCGAGCTCTTCGTCGGAATCCTCCGGAGCGGCGAACTTGACCATTTCAACCTTGTCGAACTGATGCTGGCGAATAATACCGCGCGTATCGCGGCCCGCAGAGCCTGCCTCTTCGCGGAAGCACGGGGTGAATGCGGTGTAGCGCTTCGGCAAAGCAGCCGCATCGAGAACCTCGTCGGCATGCAGGTTCGTCAGCGTGACCTCGGCCGTGGGAATGAGGAACTGGTCTTCGCCAACGTGATACGCATCATCTTCGAACTTAGGCAGCTGGCCCGTGCCGAACATGGTCTGGCGCTTCACAACCACAGGAGGCCACCATTCTTTGAAGCCGCGGCTCACGTGCGTGTCGATGAAGTAGTTGATCAAAGCGCGCTCAAGACGAGCTCCCGCGCCACCAAGAACCGTGAAGCGGCTGCCAGAAAGCTTGTTGCCGCGATCGAAATCGAGAATGTCCAGATCGGTGCCCAAGTCCCAATGAGCCTTGGGCTCGAAGCCCTCCGCCGCGAAGTCGCGAGGAGTGCCCCAGCGACGGCGCTCGGGATTTTCGGTCTCGTCCTTGCCGATGGGCGTGGCATCGCAAGGAAGGTTCGGGCTTCCCACCAGGATGTCGTTCATCTCTGCATCGATGGCCTCACGCTCGGCGCTTGCCTTCTCGAGCTTTTCGTTGATCTGGCGAACTTCCTCTTTGGCAGCTTCCGCCGCTTCCTTTTCGCCCTTGCCCATCAAAGCGCCGATTTCCTTCGAGGTTTTGTTGCGCTGGGCCTGGAGGGCTTCCTCCTCGGCGATGGCCGCACGACGCTTTTCATCCAATTCTGAGAACTTCGCAGCGTCCCACGGGAAATTGCGGTTTGCCATCGCCTGGGCGACAGCCTCTTGATTCTCGCGAACATAGCGAATGTCAAGCATGTCTTGCTCCTTACCAAGGCCGAAGAGCGACCGAAGCGTCCACAGCGCGCGGCCCAAGGCCAACGCGGCAGTTCTTGCGAGTCGCTGCACGTAATCAAATACCGAATCAGTATAGCGTAACGGGCAGGATACAGGGCGTTTCCCGCCGGCGCATCGTATGCGCTTCACCGACCCACCACAGGAAAGACTTTTCGCTTGTCAAGGTTTCCCAGGCTCTATAAAATGCCGAAAGATAGTCATTTTCGAACGTTTGTCGTTCTTGTCGCCGGCGCATTCGCCCATTACGCTACGTATGCGCGGCACCCCTCACGGAAAGAGACCCCATGGATTTCGCATCGCTTTACCACTTCCTCTTCGAAACCTTCGAGGGCATCGGCCTTCTTGTCCTCATCGGTCTTACAATTTCTGTTCTTGCCTGCGTCATCATGGAGTGGAAGACCCGCCGTACCTTCAAAGACCGCGGCCCGGTGGAAGAGGACGATGACGATTTCACATTCTTTGACGACGAAGACTAGCGTCGCCCTCCTTCCAAGCAGCTCCTCGCCTTCTAAGCAAGCCAACCGCCTTCGGACAACCCCCCCTGGCTTGACGGGCGCCGACTGAAACGGTGCTCAAACGAAAGCCCAAGACCCGCAAAGCAATTGCCGCATATTTCGTAAAAAGGCCGTGTCGCACACGAAGCGACACGGCCTTTGCTTCAATCGGACCGCTGGACGGCCCCCATCTTGTCTCGCGGCGAATACTACGCGAGCAAAGCAGACACACGTCCCAGCAAGGGTTCGAAACTAACGCCCCTATCTTTGAATGCCGGCTGCTGCGCCGAGACGAGCATGGCATCATGAGTCAAATCGCCCGCGAAACGCACCGCTTCGGCCATGGTGCGTCCAGCCATGACAGCAGCGAGCAAAGCGCTGCAATACAAATCGCCCGTTCCGTGCAGCATATAGGGCACGAATTCGTTCGAGGCCTCGAAAATATCGAAATCGCGACCGGCGACAAAATTGCGAATGAGGCCGTCGCCTCGCTGAATGCCTTTCAGAATGACGTTTTTCGCGCCCTTTTCCAAAAGGGCGTCCACCAAGCGTTTCGCTTCGTCATCGGAAATATTCACGCCGCCCCAGGCGTCCCCGATAGGCTCGCCGAGAATAATGGCCGCCTCAGTGAGGTTCGGGGTGAGGATGTCGGCGTCAGCCGCCAAGTCGGCCATGGCCTGGCACAATTCCGGCGTATAGGTCGGATACACCTTGCCGTGGTCCGCCATAACGGGATCGACCACACGAAGAGCATTCGGATACGTCTCGTAAATACCACGGATGATGTCGACCTGCTCGGGGGCGCCCAGGAAGCCCGAATACACCGCATCTATCTCGACGCCGATGCCCTTCCAAGCATTGAGGTAATCGGGGAGTATCTCCGTCGTGTCGTGCATGTACCACCCAGGAAACGCCGTATGGCTCGAGAACAAGCCCGTAGGAACCGGGCATACGTCGCATCCCGCAGCCGAAAGAACGGGGATGGCTACGCCGAGCGAGCACTTCCCGTAGCCGCACAGATCATGTACCGCAGCAACGCGCGGGATATAAGCCCCTTCGCGCGTGTAAAGCTTAACCTCAGTTGCCTGGCCCATAATTTCTCCTGTCTCTTTTCTCTTAGAGCAAATCTGCCAGCGTATCCGCGCATGATACACCCATCGCAAGCTATCGCCTTGTTGAAGTTGCGTAACGAATCCATGAACATTCGAGCGGAGCGGCAAAGCGCCACACAGCGCCCAAAAGCCCCCTAGCAAGCCCAACGCAATTCGTGAACCAAAGAGAAACGAAAAGCGAAGCAAAGGAGGCGCGGTATTCATTTTTTCGAAAAAAGGTCTTGCTCATGTACGAAGAATCATGTAATATTTCTTCTCGTTTTCGGAGTAAACGAAAACAGGCTGTTAAGCCACGCGGGTGTGGCGGAATTGGCAGACGCGTACGGTTCAGGTCCGTATGGGGGCAACCCCGTGAAGGTTCAAGTCCTTTCACCCGCACCATACGAATGTAAACCCGGCATATGCTGGGTTTTTTGTTTCCAGCATTCAATCGCCCACTCAAGGAACTTCGCACAGACATTGCTGCGGCGGACGTCGCCCCAAAATTTAGATATCGCGGCGCAAACGCTTGCGCGCACAAGCTGCATACGCCACGTTAAACACGGTAAATGCAATTTGCGCCGGCAACGCAATTTGAGTCCCTCCCCACGCAAGGATAGACAGCAATCCGCATGCCGCCATGATTCCATGAACAAGCGCACGAACCCCTTCCCTCTTCACGATCTGCGCGAAGAGAGCCGCTGCCATGCATGCCGAAATCAAAAAGACCACCGAAAGCAGCACAAGCGAAGCATCGTCCGCAATCGAAAGATACCTTTCGCGTAGATATCGGTCGAGAAAACCCGACGAAGCAGGAATGAGGACGCAGGAAAAGAATACGCAGCCGATTCCCGAAAGAGCGAGCCGCACTGTTTTCCAGAATTGCCCGACGATGAACCCTCGACAAATCCCATAGTCAACTCCCATCCGGTATGCAAACCGCGCCGACCGACCGCCGAGCGCCTAACGGAAACGACGGCGCACGTCGCAAACCAAGCCGATGCATCCATCAAACAGAATAATATCGTCAGGCTCGGGCTCTTCGCAAGAATAGAAGCCCGCACGCGATCTCGCCGTTCGTCTTGGCGCAACAATTCTGTACAATCAACCCCATCGGAACGAAGGCGCATTCCACCATGGCGCCGCCACGCATACCAGAGATGGGAGTTCGCATGCGAAGCGTAAACATAGGACTTATCGGCCTTGGAACCGTCGGCGGGGGCGTAGCACGCCTCATCGACACCCATCACGACAAATATCTTGAACACTATGGCATCGACCTGAACCTCAAGCGCGCATGCAGCCGCGATGACGCGGAAGCGAAGCGCCTTGGCCTTGCAGAAGGCGTTTTCACGTTCGACTGGAAAGACGTGGTCGAAGACCCCGAAATCGACATCGTCGTGGAACTCATCGGCGGAGACCATCCCGCAACGGAAATCTTCGAAGAAGCGTTCAAGAACGGCAAGCACGTTGTTTCCGCCAACAAGGCTCTTTTGGGACGCCACGTCGAGCATCTCGCATCTCTCGCAGCTCAGAACGGCGTGCAGATTCGCTGCGAGGCGGCGGCAGCAGGCGGCATTCCCGTCGTTCATGCACTCGAGCACGACCTGGTAGGCAACGAGATTCTCACCATCGCCGGCATCATGAATGGCACCACGAACTATATCCTCTCCCGCATGCAACACGAAGGCCTGTCTTTCGACGAAGTGCTTTCCGCAGCACAAGCCGCCGGCTACGCGGAGGCAGACCCGACAGCAGACGTCGACGGCTTCGACGCCGCATCGAAGATCGCCATCCTCTCCTCTATCGGCTTCCAAACGCGCGTCACTACCGATGACGTCTACATGCAGGGCATCCGCAACGTGTCCGCGACCGATATCAAGATGGCTCAGGAATTCGGCTACACCATCAAACTTCTCGCCATCGCCCGCAACACGCCCGAAGGCATCGACGTGCGCGTGCATCCCACTATGATTCCCAACACCCACCAGCTAGCAAGCGTCGACGGTGCAATGAACGCAGTCTTCGTGGTAGGCGATGCCGTAGGCGAAACTATGTTCTACGGCGCAGGCGCGGGATCGTTCCCCACTGCAAGCGCTGTGGTCGGCGATATCATGGCGTTGGCCGACCCCATCGCCAAGGGCGGCGCCCCAATGCCCGAACAAGAACCCTTCGGCCACAATCTGGCCATACGTCCCATAGACGACCTGAAAACGCGCTATTACGTTCGCCTCACCGTCGAAGACAAGCTCGGAACCCTGGCATCCTGCACCAATGCATTCGCCGAATGCGGCATTTCCATTTCCCACATCAGCCAGACAGAAAGCGAAGACGGGGAAACCTGCACCCTCATCTATGTGACCCATGAAGCGATTGAAAGCGACATGCGCAAAGCCGAAGCAACCCTTGAAGCGCTCGATGGAATACGCGAAGTGTCCTCCATTATTCGCGTCGAGAATATCGACGCCTGGACCGAAGGCGTTTTTGACAACTAGCAAACGAAACAAGCGCATATCACGCATCGCAATGGCGGACGTCTCCGATGACGTCCGCCATTTTACTGTCCAGTCGCAGCACCACACGCCCCTTCTAGCATCCGTCCGCATCGGCAGGATTCAAAGCGGTCAAGCGCAGATTGCTCTTCAGATGGCATAGCAATCAGGCACGAATTCTCTCGAAGCGATACTCCTGATCCGCGTCTGGATAAGTATTCTTGTCAATTTTTTCGCAAAACATCTCAAGAGGTCGAACCCAGAGCCCATAATCACCGTATAAAGCACGGTACACAACGAATGGCTCTTCTGTTTCCGAATGGTGCGCCACGCCCAGAACTTCGTACTCATTGCCCTTGAAATGACGATAAATCCCCGGCTCTATCTCATGTCGCTTCATATATTTGCCTTTCGTCGCCTTAAGAATATGGCGCGTATTCAAACATGAAGACTACGGAGTGTCTAGAGATGGATGCGTGCAATGTAGAAAAGAAGCCAGGAAAATGAGAGCGGCGGCTGTCGAAATGTATAGCCCCGCGTAAAAAGGAAAGGGGGCCGCGAGGCCCCCTGGAAACGC
>OLRQ01001140.1_pt1 | contig 22282 bp, 19 predicted proteins | sample 1671971 | NCBI WGS metagenome assembly OLRQ01 (sample SAMEA3136631, study PRJEB25190) | human gut metagenome | biome: human gut; feature: human-associated habitat; material: faeces | place: Austria | collected 2013
AATTGGAACAAGCTATTGTAGACTATATTGATTATTACAACAACAAACGCATTAAAGTAAAATTAAAAGGACTTAGTCCTGTGCAGTACAGAACTAAATCCTTTGGATAAATTAGTTGTCTAACTTTTTGGGGTCAGTACAAGAGCTCAGCATCCGCTGGTTTTTTTCTTTCAGTGTATTAAAAAACAACCGTTCTCACGATTGTTCAATAAATTTAAATCTTTTCAAGGACAGATTGGGTTACCCAAGTCTTGAGATTTCCGATTTGGACGAGGATGCCATCGCTAGGTGGGTCAATGGCAAGAACTTTGAAGTTACCTGGAATAGTAAAGGTCTCACCAGGATTGAGGTACTGGTCTGATGTTGGATTATCTTGTGCATCAACTTCAAGAACGGGGCTAGGGTCAACGATATTGTGTTTGGTTGGTGTACCTCCAGCTAAATCTTGGCTGGTGATGGTATTTCCTGACACAGAGGTGACACGGAAGGTACCTGTGAATCGGACTGAATCGCCAACTTTTATAGAAGAATTAGTAGGATTTCCATTCTGAGTTCCTGATTCGAGGTCTTTAAAATGGATATATCCAGACACTTGACTCTTATGGAAGCTACGTTTGTGATATTTCTCAGGCCCCTGACCCGCATCGTAGTTGTATTCTTCAATAGTTACCTGATCACCATGTACTTCTGCAACCCAAGCGACATGCCCCATGTGACCAGCTCCATTAACACCAGCTGAGAACCAGGCGATGCTCCCTACGGCAGGATTCATGTCAACACGGTGGCCATTCGCACGTGCGATATTACCCCAAGTGATGGCATTTCCATAACCTATAGGTAAGGTGAATCCATTGGTGTTGCTAAGGCGGTAGGCCGCAAAGGAAGTACACTGACGCCAGTACATAGTCCAAGGGTCCACGCCGAAGCCACCATATTTCCAAGAAAAAGGGTAGTCATCTCCGAGGACAGCTGCCTGAGCAGAGCCGCTGCACGAAACCGAAACAGTCGCTAGACAAGCTAGCAGTATGAGATAATTTAGTAATTTTTTCTTCATTTCAACCTCCACCTACCTATTCGCAGTTTTTCAGGAAAATGAAGATGATTTTTGAATTTAAGTCTCTCTTAAGCTATTTAGACTATACTATCATTAATCCTAAATAACTTTTTTCATTTTCATAATCTCCTAAGAGGCGGTCCAAGTGGTCGCCTTTTTTATGTTCAAATTTGGCTACACACCCATATCTCCGAACAAATATGTTATAATAGTTACATATAATTCGTGAAAATAACTAATTTTTCCGAATGATGGTCGTTAATGGGCATTTGCCCCTAGTCTTATTTGATATTGAGGTATCTTTCAAATGAAACTTTTGGTTGTTGGTTCTGGCGGTCGTGAACATGCGATTGCCAAGAAATTATTGGAGTCTAAGGACGTTGAGCAGGTTTTCGTGGCTCCTGGTAATGACGGGATGACATTGGACGGTCTTGATTTGATCAATATCGGAATTTCCGAACATTCTAAGCTTATTGACTTCGCAAAAGCGAACGATATTGCTTGGACCTTTATCGGTCCAGACGATGCCCTTGCGGCTGGTATCGTGGATGATTTCAATGCGGCAGGACTCAAAGCCTTTGGTCCGACCAAGGCTGCGGCTGAACTTGAGTGGTCTAAGGATTTTGCTAAGGAAATCATGGTCAAATATGATGTTCCAACAGCAGCCTATGGCACATTTTCAGATTTCGAGGAAGCTAAAGCCTATATTGAGGAAAAAGGCGCTCCAATCGTCGTCAAGGCAGACGGCTTGGCCCTAGGTAAAGGTGTCGTCGTTGCTGAAACAGTTGAGCAAGCAGTAGAAGCCACTCACGAGATGCTTTTGGACAATAAATTCGGTGACTCAGGTGCGCGTGTGGTCATCGAGGAATTCCTGGACGGGGAAGAGTTCTCTCTCTTTGCCTTTGTCAATGGGGACAAGTTCTACATTATGCCAACGGCTCAAGACCACAAACGTGCTTATGATGGTGACAAGGGACCTAACACTGGTGGGATGGGTGCCTATGCGCCAGTTCCTCACTTGCCACAGAGTGTGGTTGACACAGCGGTTGACACTATTGTCAAGCCGGTTCTTGAAGGCATGATCAAAGAAGGTCGTCCCTACACTGGTGTCCTTTACGCTGGTCTTATCTTGACAGCTGACGGCCCTAAAGTCATCGAGTTCAACTCTCGCTTTGGTGATCCTGAAACGCAAATCATCTTGCCTCGTTTGACATCTGATTTTGCGCAAAATATCACTGACATTTTGGATGGCAAAAAGCCAGCAATCACTTGGACCGACAAGGGTGTGACACTTGGTGTGGTTGTAGCATCAAACGGTTACCCACTCGCTTATGAGAAAGGCGTCAAGCTTCCAGCCAAGACAGAGGGCGACATCATCACTTACTATGCAGGTGCTAAATTCGCTGAAAATAGCCAAGATCTCCTTTCAAACGGCGGACGTGTCTACATGCTGGTCACAACAGCAGACACCGTTAAAGATGGTCAAAATATCATCTACAGCGAACTCAACAACCAAAACACAGAAGGCTTGTTCTACCGTACAGATATCGGTAGCAAGGCTAACAAATAATAAGTGACCGTAGGTTGTAAAAGGCGAGCGAAAGCGAGCCAAACTAAGATAATGGTTACCGTGGTGAAAAGACCAGAACAGATCCTGTTCTGGTCGAGGGAACTTTGAGACCCTAGGCTAAAAGTTTAGGGATGAAACCGAAGGTTTGCTTCCGTCCCCACCACCTAAGACCATTATCAAAAAAGAAATAATATAAGAAAGGGAATGTTCAGTTAGTTTTCCTAACCGAACACGGGACTAAATCCCTAGGAAAAAAGATAAAACTGCCTAGACGTAACGTCGTCGTTAGTTTCCCTATTTTTCTACGGGAGTTTTCGCAAGCGAATCGTCCCTTTGTATCTTAATATGAAACCAGTAATTTCCATCATCATGGGCTCAAAATCCGACTGGGCAACCATGCAAAAAGCCGCTGAAGTCCTCAATAACTTCGGTGTCGTTTACGAAAAGAAAGTTGTTTCTGCACACCGTACACCGGACCTCATGTTCAAGCATGCCGAAGAAGCTCGTAGCCGTGGCATCAAGGTTATCATCGCTGGTGCGGGTGGCGCAGCTCACTTGCCAGGGATGGTAGCAGCTAAAACTACCCTTCCAGTCATTGGCGTGCCTGTCAAATCTCGTGCTCTTAGCGGTGTGGATTCACTTTATTCCATCGTTCAGATGCCAGGTGGAGTACCAGTCGCAACTATGGCGATCGGTGAAGCAGGTGCGACCAACGCAGCCCTCTTTGCCCTTCGTCTTCTCTCGGTAGAAGACAAGGCTATTGCAGAGGCACTTGCTAACTTTGCTGAAGAACAAGGAAAAATCGCAGAGGAGTCTACAAATGAGCTCAACTAAAACCATTGGTATCATCGGTGGTGGCCAGCTTGGTCAGATGATGGCCATTTCTGCTATCTATATGGGCCACAAGGTTATCACCCTTGATCCTGCATCAGATTGTCCATCTTCTCGTGTGTCTGAGGTTATCGCGGCACCCTACGATGACGTAGATGCTCTTCGTCAGTTGGCGGACTGCTGTGATGTTCTCACTTATGAATTTGAGAATGTCGACGCTGACGGTCTTGACGCTGTCATCAAGGATGGACAACTTCCACAAGGAACAGAACTACTTCGCATTTCACAAAACCGTATCTTTGAGAAGGACTTCCTTTCAAACAAGGCTCAAGTAACGGTGGCACCTTACAAGGTCGTGACCTCTAGCCTTGATTTGGAAGACATTGATCTTTCTAAAAATTATGTCCTCAAGACTGCAACAGGTGGTTACGATGGCCACGGTCAAAAAGTCATCACATCAGCCGAAGATTTGGAAGAGGCAAATGCACTTGCTAACTCAGCTGAGTGTGTCTTGGAAGAGTTCGTCAACTTCGACCTTGAAATTTCGGTTATCGTGTCTGGTAACGGCAAGGATGTGACGGTTTTCCCAGTTCAGGAAAATATCCACCGCAACAACATCCTCTCTAAGACTATCGTTCCAGCTCGTATTTCTGATAGACTAGCAGACAGAGCTAAAGCTATTGCTGTGAAGATTGCTGAGCAACTTAACCTCTCTGGTACCCTTTGTGTAGAAATGTTTGCGACAGCTGATGACATCATTGTCAACGAAATTGCGCCACGCCCACACAATTCAGGGCACTACTCAATCGAAGCCTGCGACTTTTCACAATTTGACACACATATCTTGGGCGTTCTCGGAGCACCACTTCCAGCAATCAACCTCCATGAACCTGCTGTTATGCTCAACGTCCTCGGCCAACACGTCGAAGCAGCTGAGCGTTATGTCACAGAAAATCCAAGCGCCCACCTCCACATGTATGGTAAACTAGAAGCGAAGCACAACCGAAAGATGGGTCATGTGACTTTGTTTAGTAATGAGCCAGATAATGTGGTTGAGTTTGGGAAAGGAATTGATTTTTAGGTAAAAATAGCAATTCTAGGACTCGAAGTCATTGGAATGACTTATGCTACGCCTTTCAAAAAGCTGGCCACCAAGTAGAACATGTATTGAGAGAGTAAGCGAAACAATGCTCAAAAATCTCTCTCGGTTGACCTGCTAGATGGTCACTATCATTCCAAGGGTGAAAACAAACATGACACCTATGAGGTACATGTGGCGAAAGCTCATTCAGAATACGATTTTATTTTTCTGAGTGTGAGTCATGGCTTTGTCAAAGAAGCTGTGGAAATCTTGCGAAAAAATAATGTCAAAGGCACCCTTGTTTTCTTCTGTAATTTCTGGGATACTCGAAAAGAGGTAGAGGAGTGGGCAGGAGACTACGTTTATATTCTAGCTTTTCCAACTGCTGGAGGCCAGATGCAGGATGACCATTTGGATGGGGTCTTGTTCGACCATTTAATGCTAGAAGGTGAGCAAAAAGCACACATTTCTAACTATACTGATTTGACGGCTTTACTGACTTCTGCAGATTTAAAGTGGGAAGTGCCTCATGATATGGTCGAGTGGATTTGGATTCACATGGCGATTAACGCAGGTGTCACTTCGACAGCTGCACGTTCGGGGAATCTGGAAAATCCAGAACAGCTGGCTCTGAACTTGATGAGTAGTTCTTCGGAATTATCATTAGTCATCAAGACCATTCGAGAAGCTTTGAAAGTCGTAGAAGCGCGTGGCGTAAATTTGAAGCTTTACAAAGCTGAGCTCTTGCCGTACAAAATTCCCGCATGGATTGCTGGGAAAGCCATGAAAATCATGTTTGCAAAAAATGAGCTGACCCGAAAAATTATGACCTTACACAATGATAAACAGGACATCTTCTATTGTTGTCAAAGTGTTTATCAAACCGGTCAGGAGTTAGGTGTGAAGATTCCCATTCTGGAAGCAAATATGAAGGGAATTTCACTTTAGGAGGTTTTATGATTCAACTCATCGTTAATGCATTTGTTGAAAAAGATAAGACAGTAGCAGTCGTTTAAGTCTTGTATGCTAGTGGCAATCACGAAAAAGTGAGAGCTAAGTATGAAGAGTTGATTGCTCAATATCCTGAAAACTATTTAGCTATCTATGATTTGCCGATGGATACGGATTTGAATACACTAAATCACTATCCGTCAGTGTGGATTGGAAAAGAGGAATTTGAATAAACCGACTGTCGGTTGTTAATTGATGTGAAACATCAAAAGAATATTGCACGTAAAACTAAAAAGAAGCGGACATAGGATTCGATTAAGATGAGCTAAACGTCCAATCTTTGATAGAATAAAATAAACAAAAAAAGAAAGGAACAAGGGCACTCGTATTCACTAAAACTGAATACGGGCTACGGACTTGGTCGAAAAGATAGTTTTTCCTAGAAGCTGACGCTTCTTCGTCTAAACTCCTATTTTGACTGTGTCCGCTTAACGCCCTTAATATCTTAATTATGATCGAACGTTACTCTCGCCCAGAAATGGCGAACATTTGGACTGAAGAAAATAAATACCGTGCTTGGCTTGAGGTGGAAATCTTGGCTGACGAAGCATGGGCTGAGTTGGGGGAAATCCCTAAGGAAGATGTGGCTTTGATTCGTGAAAAGGCGGACTTTGACATCGACCGTATTTTGGAAATCGAGCAGCAAACTCGTCACGATGTGGTTGCTTTCACACGTGCGGTTTCTGAAACTCTTGGCGAAGAGCGTAAGTGGGTTCACTATGGTTTGACGTCTACTGACGTGGTAGATACTGCCTATGGTTACCTCTACAAACAAGCCAACGATATTATCCGCAAGGATCTTGAAAACTTCCTTAATATCATCGCTGACAAAGCGAAGGAACACAAGTTTACGATCATGATGGGTCGTACGCACGGTGTGCACGCTGAGCCTACAACTTTTGGTCTTAAATTAGCGACTTGGTACAGTGAAATGAAGCGTAATATCGAGCGTTTCGAGCATGCGGCTGCTGGTGTGGAAGCTGGTAAGATTTCTGGTGCGGTTGGTAACTTTGCCAACATCCCACCATTTGTTGAAAAGTACGTCTGCGACAAGCTTGGTATCCGTGCTCAAGAAATCTCTACACAGGTGCTTCCTCGTGACCTTCACGCTGAGTACTTTGCAGTTCTGGCCAGCATCGCAACTTCTATCGAGCGTATGGCAACTGAAATTCGTGGTCTTCAAAAATCTGAACAACGTGAAGTGGAAGAGTTCTTTGCAAAAGGTCAAAAAGGATCCTCAGCAATGCCTCACAAACGTAACCCTATTGGTTCTGAAAACATGACAGGTCTTGCACGTGTCATCCGTGGTCACATGGTAACAGCTTATGAAAACGTAGCTCTTTGGCACGAACGCGATATCTCTCACTCATCAGCTGAGCGTATCATCGCACCAGACACAACCATCTTGATTGACTACATGCTTAACCGTTTTGGAAACATCGTTAAGAACTTGACAGTCTTCCCAGAAAACATGATCCGCAACATGAACTCCACATTTGGTCTTATCTTCAGTCAACGTGCTATGCTTACCTTGATTGAAAAAGGCATGACGCGTGAACAAGCTTACGACCTTGTTCAACCTAAGACAGCTCAATCATGGGATAACCAAGTAGACTTTAAACCACTTCTTGAAGCAGATCCAGAGGTAACTTCTCGCCTCACTCAAGAAGAAATCGACGAAATCTTCAACCCAGTTTATTATACTAAACGTGTTGATGAAATCTTCGAACGCATCGGTTTGGGTGACTGATTTATATGAATAAGAAAAAGCAGGACCGCCCTGCTTTTTTATGGTGATATCTATGTCACTATTTTTGTTCTCTTTTTTACTTTACAATAGGGTCATCGCAAGAAAACTGTCAGGAAGGAGGAGTTATCATTCTTAAAAGGACGATTTAACTATTTGCCGGAACTTAGTCTCTTAATAGTAAGCCTTGCTTATAATATCATCAGGATTATGAATGATTTAGGAAGTATCAAAGTTCCTTCTTGGTTTTTAGATATGGATATTCCTAATGGGTGCTTACTATTACTTATTTTGCTTATCGTTTTAAAAAGTGATGAAAGAGAATAATATTTTAAGTAACCTTTAAGTTCATTAAGATATATTATAACCATCCTAGTAAAGCAGCTAGCTTTTGTGAGCTAGAAGGTGAACATAATTTTTTCATAACAAATTTCCCCTAAGAAAGTCTAGCAATCTAGGCTTTTTTCTTCTTTTTGATGTTTTATTAGGATATTTTAAGAAAACACTTGAAAACCCTTCTAGAAAAAGGTGATATAGTTATATAAAGATTCTATTGGACAAGCGGTCACCTTTGAAGATTAGGTTGGGAAGCCTGTACAATCGTATCTTTTCAGTGGTCTTTGGACTGCTGTGAAAATCCCTTAGGTTTTTTTGTGCTGCGATTTAAGGTTTCTTTAAGGTAGGGAGGTTATACTGTAAATCCCCTAAATAACTTTTACTGAACACTTTTCAGTAAGTCTCGTTGGCTTACACTTTTTGTAGAACAACGAACTTTTCTTTTTCATAATCTCCAAAAGAGCTCAACATGATGTGTTGGGTTCTTTTTTTGGTTACTAAAAAACGCCCTTAGGCGTTTTAAGTATAGATTACATTTCGTCTGGAGCTTCAACACCGAGAAGGCGAAGGGCTTCTTTGAGGACTGTTGCTGTTGCGTAGCAAAGAGCCAAACGGCTGTCACGTTCTGGGCTTTCGTCCAAGATACGTGTGTGCGCATAGTATTTGTTAAAGGCTTGAGCCAAGCTGATAGCAAATTTAGCAACGATAGATGGTTCAAAGTTGTCTGATGCACGGTTGATGATACGTGGGAAGTCTTGTAAGAGTTTGATGATTTCCCAGCTTTCAACGTCGTTTAAGCTGTATGTAGCATCTGCAGATGGCGTGAAGTCAGCCTTGCGCAAGATAGATTGGATACGAGCGTGTGCATATTGAACGTAAGGCCCAGTTTCCCCTTCGAAAGATACCATAGCATCAAGATCAAAGTCATAACCATTCATGCGGTCTGTTTTAAGGTCGTAGAACTTGATAGCTCCAACACCAACAGCGTGAGCAATAGCTTCCTTGTTAGGTAAGTTTGGATTCTTAGCTTCGATTTGAGCTTGGGCACGGTTAACAGCCTCAGCGATAGTTGGCTCAAGCAAGATAACGTTACCTTTACGAGTCGACAATTTCTTACCGTTCTTAGTTACAAGACCAAAGGCAACGTGAGTCATGTCGTCAGACCAGTTATAGCCCATTTCTTTAAGAACAGCTTTCAACTGTTTGAAGTGGGCAGATTGTTCATTACCAACTACATAGATGGCTTTGGCAAAATCATAAGTACGTTTACGGTAGAGGGCAGCAGCCAAGTCACGTGTGATGTAGAGTGTTGCACCATCTGATTTTTTGATGAGGGCTGGGTGTTCGATACCGTATTTTTCAAGGTTAACCACTTGGGCACCTTGAGATTCTTGGAGAAGTCCTTTCTCTGTCAAAATGTCTACGACTTCATCCATCTTATCATTGTAGAAAGCTTCACCATTGTAGCTATCAAATGAAACACCAAGTTCATCGTAGAGACGGTTGAATTCCACTAAGCTTTCGTCACGGAACCATTGCCAGAGGGCAGTTGCTTCCTCATCACCAGCTTCCAATTTACGGAACCATTCACGAGCTTCTTCGTCTACAGATGGGTCTTCTTCAGCTTCGGCATTGATACGCACATAAAGTTGAAGGAGTTCATTGATAGGATTGGCTTTGACAGCTTCCTCGCTACCCCATTTCTTATAGGCAACAATAAGCATACCAAATTGTTTACCCCAGTCGCCCAAGTGATTGATGCGGACTGGTTTGTAACCTTGTTTAGCTACGATGTTGGCAAGAGCATCAGCGATAACCGTTGAACGCAAGTGACCGATAGAGAAAGGTTTGGCGATGTTAGGACTAGACATATCAAAGGCAATATTACGTCCGTTACCGATGTTTTGGTCAGCGTAGTGGCTACCTTGAGCGATGACTTGTCCAAGAACGTCCGCTGAAATTTTTGATTTATCGAGGAAGATGTTAATATAAGGACCAACAGCTTCAACTTTTTCAAAGTTTGAGGCATCAATTTTTTCAGCGATGTCTGCTGCAATCATTTGAGGAGCCTTGCGCAAGACTTTTGCCAATGAGAAGGCAGGAAAGGCGAGGTCTCCCATGTCAGCATTTTTAGGGGTTTCAAGCAGATTTTGAATGTTTTCTTGTTCCAACTCAGGAACAACTTTAGCAATTTCTGCTGCAATGAGTTCTTTAGTATTCATAGGTACTCCATTTCAAATCTTGTCATTCAAATCTATTTTACCATTATTTTAGTTAATAGGGTAGAGACAAGAAAGTATCTTTTAAGAAGTATTCCATGAAAAAATACAAAAATTTTGTTATAATATGCAAGGAATATACATAAAAAGAGGAAAGATAATGAAGAGAGATCGTCAAGCTGTTATCAAACAGATGATTTCAAGAGATAAGATTGGGACACAAGAGGAAATTAAGCAACGCCTAGAGGCGGAAGGTATCACGGTTACCCAAGCTACCTTGTCACGTGATTTACGTGAGATTGGCCTGTTGAAGCTTCGTGATGAGGAAGGTAAACTTTACTATAGTTTGTCTGAGCATGTGCTTCCAAGTTTGGATCCTACGGTTAAGGACTATGTTAAATCAGTTTCCCGTGCTCAGTTTATGCTGGTTCTCCATACAGAATTGGGTGAAGCAGATGTCTTGGCAAACATAATTGATAGTGATGAAAATCCTGAAATTTTAGGAACCGTTGCTGGCGCAGATACCCTATTGGTAATCTGTAAGGACGCAGTGGTTGCTGAAAGATTGGAAAGTGAGTTTCACTGATGAACACTCCTCATCAGGATTTCCAAAAAGCCAAAGAAGAGTTAATTGACCTCCTCAAACACCATGAGGCGGTTCTTGCTTTTCAAGAGGCTGAGGAATCTATTGGACAGATTCCTCAGATCAGCGATCTGGCTGGACAGATGAAGGCCTATCAACAAGAAGCTGTTCTTTTTCAAAAGATCGAGAAACAACGTGCCTATGAGGAGGCTGGTGAGCAGGCAGATTTAATTCAGCATGAGTTGGAAAATTTGCCCATTGTTCAGGATTACCGTCAAAAGATGCAAGATGCCAGTGACTTGATTCAATATGTGACCAAGTCTATCGAAGAAAGGATTAACGAGGAGTTAAGACATGGCTAAGGAAAAAATATCTCCAGGAATGCAGCAGTATTTGGATATTAAGAAAAATTATCCAGATGCTTTTTTGCTGTTTCGGATGGGGGATTTTTACGAATTATTTTACGATGATGCTGTTAAGGCTGCCCAGATTTTGGAAATTAGCCTAACTAGCCGTAATAAGAATGCAGATAATCCCATTCCTATGGCAGGTGTGCCTTATCATTCAGCTCAAGCATACATTGATGTTTTGGTTGAGATGGGCTACAAGGTAGCCATTGCTGAGCAGATGGAGGATCCTAAGCAGGCTGTCGGTGTGGTAAAGCGTGAGGTTGTTCAGGTTATCACACCAGGTACAGTGGTTGACAGCTCTAAACCTGATAGTGCCAACAATTTCTTGGTGGCCATTGACAAGGTTGGAAGTCGTTTTGGTCTTTCCTATATGGATGTGTCAACGGGTGAATTTTTTGCGACAGAGTTGGATGATTTTAGTTCAGTTTGTAGTGAAATTCAGAACCTTAAGGCACGTGAAGTAGTGGTTGGATATGATCTACTTGAAACTGACGAACAAGTTTTAGTGAACCAACTTAACCTACTTCTCTCCAAGGAAACAGAAGGTTACGATGATGTTCACTTGATTGGTAATAGCTTGACAGATTTGGAAAGCAGTGTGGCAAGTAAACTTCTCCAGTATGTTCATCGCACTCAGATGCGTGAGCTCAGTCATTTACAAAAAGCTCAGCACTATGAGATAAAGGATTACTTGCAGATGTCCTATGCGACCAAGTCAAGCTTGGATTTACTGGAAAATGCTAGAACGGGCAAGAAACACGGTTCTCTTTTCTGGCTCTTGGATAAAACCAAGACAGCCATGGGAATGCGTCTCTTGCGAACTTGGATTGATCGTCCTTTAGTGAATCAAGCCAGCATCATAGAGCGTCAGAATATTATCCAAGTTTTCTTGGACAATTTCTTTGAGCGTAGTGACTTGGCCGAGAGTCTAAAAGGTGTTTACGATATTGAGCGTCTGGCCAGTCGTGTTTCCTTTGGCAAGGCTAATCCTAAAGATTTAATTCAGCTAGGTCATACCTTAGCTCAGGTTCCGGTCATTAAGGCAATCTTGGAGTCCTTTAATGACGATGCCTTGTCAGGTCTTTTACAAGAGTTAGATGCTTTGCCAGAATTAGAGAGTTTGATTCGTTCGGCTATTGATCCTGATGCTCCAGCAACAATTACAGAAGGTGGTATTATTCGTGATGGTTTTGATGAGACCTTGGACAAGTATCGCAAAGTGATGAGCGAGGGGACGTCATGGATTGCGGATATCGAAGCAAAAGAACGCGAAGCATCTGGTATTACAACACTAAAAATTGATTATAACCGTAAAGATGGTTATTACTTCCATGTGACCAACTCTAACCTTAGTTTGGTTCCTGACCATTTCTTCCGTAAGGCGACACTGAAAAATTCGGAGCGTTTTGGAACTGCTGAGTTGGCTAAGATTGAAGGTGAAATGCTAGAAGCACGTGAAAAATCGTCAACCCTAGAGTATGATATTTTCATGCGTGTCCGTGAGCAGGTTGAACGCTATATCGACCGTTTGCAGTCTTTGGCTAAGGCCATTGCAACAGTCGATGTGCTTCAGAGTTTGGCTGTTACAGCGGAGACAAATCATTATGTTCGTCCTGTTTTTAATGATGAGCATCGTATCGCTATTGATCGGGGCCGTCATGCGGTGGTTGAGAAGGTTATGGGCGTTCAGGAATACATTCCAAATACGATTACCTTTGACAGTCAGACCAATATTCAGCTCATCACAGGACCAAATATGAGTGGTAAATCTACCTATATGCGGCAGTTAGCCTTGTCAGTAGTTATGGCTCAAATGGGGGCTTACGTACCAGCAGATAGTGTTGATTTACCTGTTTTTGACGCCATCTATACACGTATAGGTGCCGCAGATGACCTGATTTCAGGTCAGTCGACCTTCATGGTTGAGATGATGGAGGCTAATCAGGCCATTAAGCGAGCGACACCTAATTCCTTGATTATTTTTGATGAGTTGGGGCGTGGGACAGCCACTTATGATGGTATGGCTTTGGCCCAGTCTATTATTGAGTTTATTCATGACAAGGTTGGGGCTAAGACCATGTTTGCTACCCATTATCATGAGTTGACTGCGCTGTCAAACAGTTTGACACACCTTGTCAACGTCCATGTTGCGACACTTGAAAAGGATGGCGAAGTGACTTTCCTCCACAAAATTGTCGATGGTCCAGCCGATAAATCTTATGGTATTCATGTAGCTAAAATTGCAGGTTTACCAACAGATTTATTGAACCGTGCTGACACCATATTGACACAATTAGAAGGAGAGACAGTTGTAATCCAACCTCAGGAAAAGGTATTGTCTCAAGAAAAGCCTGCCATTGAAACGCATGTCAACGAGCAAATCTCTCTCTTTGATGATTTTACTGAAAATCCGGTTCTTCAAGAGTTGCGTGATTTGGACATTTACAACATGACACCGATGCAAGTCATGATGGCTGTAGCAGATTTAAAACAGAAACTATAAAAGAAGCTTGTCGATTGACAGGCTTCTTGTCTTTTATAGGTGTTTCAATTCTTGATTGAGTTGTTCAATATCCTTTTTCATTTTCCAATAAGAGAAGGCCCAAACGAGCAGATAGATAAGGCTGAATTCAATGACTAGCTCCAAGTAGAAAGTCAAACGTAGAGGGAGCCATCCGCTGAGGGTAGCTAGTGGAATGAAACCAAGACAGGTCAAAGCATAGTGAGTGAGGGTTTCACGAAGTAAACTTCACTCAGCCTTACGGAAAATATAGCTAGCGACTTCAAAGAGGATACCGATAGCAAACCAAGTGATGAGGCAATAGGCTAAGATGATAGATCCATGAATCTGATGAGAGGTTATCCATTGTCCAACCGCTGAGTGGGGATTTAGAGGCATGTAGCTTTGCGCCAAGATAAGAAACATGACCATGGATACGGCAAGTCCGAGAAGGATGCCATTTGTGCCTGATTTAAAGAGTTGTTTTTTCATTGTAGTTTCTCCTTTATTGCTTTGAGGTAACGGCGTGATGAGTAGGTAGTTTCCTTGTTTTTAGGTGAATTTCTACGAGTCCGTTAGGGGTGATGTTGAAGCATTCAATTTCTTTGAGGTTGACAATCTCTGACTGTGAGATTTTGATGAAGTAGGACGGCAATATTTCTAAAACTTGATAGAGACGTAGGCCTAAGTGATAGTCTCCTTGAGTAGTTTCAGTTAGAACTTGACGATTTTCGATGTAAATTCTGGAAATAGCATTAGGCTCGATGAGATAAGTCTCGCCATCCTCTTTTCCCTTGAGTCGGTGGTTGTCATCCAAAGATTCGACAAACTCGACGACTTGTTGAATCTTTGGTGTCCGTCTAGGTGCTTGAACCTGCAACGTTTCTTCTTGAAATGCCGAGTCAGTCTAAATTTTTATTTTCATAACTATACTTTCTTATTTTTGATTGAGGAGGCCTCCTCCCTTTCACATCTTCATTAAACACTATTTACTAGTCCACAGCAATAGCACTTGTCTATGTGGTTCTATATGGTGTTTAAGTGGTTGAAAATATTCTAGAAAACCCCTATACTTAATGAAAACGCACTGACGAGGTAATCACATGAAATCGATAATGAAATGGATAGCAGGAATTTTTCTTGCTTTTAGCCTGATTTTGAGCTTTTTTACACCTTTTGAAAAAGCACTAACACTGAATTTGCTCTTGCTTTATTTCTTTGTGAAGCAGTTTCTAGATTCGACAAGCTCTCCTAGAACCTATCAATGGATTTTTCAAGTTATTTATCTATTGATTTTTTCTGGACTCATTTGGTTCAACCTTCGTCATGGAGATATGATTGTTATTGCTACAGCCTTATCTTGGCTAACAGTTGTGTGTGAGTTGTGGCTTTATAGTCAGCATAAGTAACAAGTCAGCGCCAGTGATCTATCAACCTTTTAGAAGGGAGAAAAACTAATTATGCCAAAAATTATCGAATTGCCTGAAGTTCTAGCCAATCAGATTGCTGCTGGTGAGGTCGTAGAGCGACCAGCTAGTGTAGTTAAAGAGCTGGTGGAAAATGCTATTGATGCAGGCAGCACCCAGATTACTATTGAAGTTGAAGAATCAGGCCTCTCAAAAATTCAAATCACAGACAATGGCGAAGGAATGGCTCAAGCTGATGTAGCTATGAGTTTGCGCCGTCATGCAACGAGTAAAATCAAAAATCAAGGAGATCTCTTTCGTATTCGAACACTTGGTTTTCGAGGTGAAGCCCTACCCTCTATAGCTTCTATTAGTCACCTTACCATTGTGACAGCAGCGGATGGAGAAGTCTATGGGACCAAACTTGTTGCTAAAGGTGGAGAAATTGAGAGTCAAGATCCTATTTCAACCCCAGTGGGAACAAAGATTACAGTTGAAAACTTGTTTTATAACACCCCAGCTCGTCTCAAGTATATGAAGAGTTTACAGGCTGAGTTGGCTCATATTGTCGATGTTGTCAACCGTTTGAGTTTAGCCCACCCCGAAGTAGCCTTCACCTTGCTTAATGATGGTCGTCAGTTGACACAGACATCAGGTACTGGAGACCTTCGCCAAGCTATTGCAGGGATTTATGGCTTAACAACAGCAAAAAAAATGGTGGAAATTTCAAATTCCGACCTTGATTTTGAAGTTTCTGGTTATGTCAGTCTCCCTGAATTAACGCGTGCTAACCGTAACTACATCACGATTCTCATTAACGGACGCTATATAAAAAACTTCCTCCTTAACCGTGCTATTTTTGATGGTTATGGTTCTAAACTTATGGTGGGACGCTTCCCAATTGCAGTTATTGATATTCAGATTGATCCTTATTTGGCAGATGTCAATGTTCACCCAACAAAGCAAGAAGTACGTATCTCTAAAGAAAAGGAGCTCATGGCCCTTATCAAATCTGCCATTGCTCAAAGCCTTAGAGAGCAGGATTTGATTCCTGATGCCCTTGAAAATCTAGCAAAGTCAAGTACTAGAGGTGCAACTAGGTCAGTTCAGACGAGTCTCCCACTCAAACAAACCAATCTTTACTATGACAGTAGCCGTAATGATTTCTTTGTCACGCCAGAGACAGTTCAAGAGGATATCAAACCTCTTGTATCAAAGTCAGAGTCTTCAGTTTCATTGGTAGCAAACAAACAGCAACCTACTGTTAAACAGGCAAAACGTTCAGCAGATGATAGTGATAGCGAACACGGAAAACTTGACTATAAAAATAAATCGAAATTGAAGCGCATGCTTGAAAATCTGACCAATGAGGAAACATCAACCTTTCCTGAATTGGAGTTCTTTGGTCAAATGCATGGAACCTACCTCTTTGCCCAAGGACAAGGTGGCCTTTACATCATTGACCAGCATGCTGCCCAAGAACGTGTCAAGTATGAGTACTATCGCGAAAAGATAGGTGTGGTTGATAGTAGTTTACAACAACTTTTGGTTCCCTATCTTTTTGAATTTTCAGGTTCAGATTACATTAGTTTACAAGAAAAAATGCCTCTTCTTAACCAAGTTTGCATCTATTTGGAGCCTTATGGGAATAATACCTTCATTCTTCGAGAGCACCCTATCTGGATGAAGGAAGAAGAAATCGAATCTGCAGTCTATGAGATGTGTGATATGCTTCTTTTGACGAACGAAGTATCCGTCAAGACCTATCGTGCTGAGTTAGCCATCATGATGAGTTGTAAACGTTCAATAAAGGCCAATCATGCTCTTGATGATTACTCTGCGCGTGACCTTCTAGTACAGCTTGCACAGTGTAAAAATCCCTATAATTGTCCTCACGGCCGTCCAGTACTTGTCAACTTTACCAAGTCTGATATGGAAAAAATGTTCCGTCGTATTCAAGAAAACCATACCAGCCTACGTGATTTAGGAAAGTATTAAAACTTTTTTCGTATTGCTTTACGAATAGAGATGTTAGTTTTATAATCGTGGTGAAGATACGGAATTTTCTAATGTTTTAGCATATCATTGTAGGATGATGGTCTGATCTTTAAGTTAGGAGATAGAGTGATGAGATACCTAACAAAAACTTATAAAAACTTTTTACTTGTTGGCTTAACATTTTTAGCGATTAGTTTGATTTTCTATATTTTGGCTTGGTTAGGTCGACCAAGTTTGGAGAATACCTTAGTAAATGTTTCTAGCATTGCCTTCACCTTAGGTATTTCAACATATGTTCTCTTGGGATTGAAGATGATTACCGATACTTTAAAGATGAGTAGCCATTCTTAAAAAAAGGAGCAAACAGAATCCACTTTCGAGTGGATTTTTTGTTACAATAGTACAGCAGTGATTGAGATTAGTAAAAAACAAGGTAAGTTTTGTAGGTTTAAAAACTATATAACCATCATGTAACATTTAAAAAGAAAGGAACTCGCAAGCTATGTATGATTATATCAAGGGCACCCTAGTAAAAATCACAGCCAAACACATTGTCATAGAAACAAATGGTCTAGGATATATTGTCACTGTGGCTAATCCCTACAGCTTTTCTGATCAAATGAATCAGACTATCCAAGTGTATCTTCATCAAGTTATTAGAGATGATGCCCACCTACTTTTTGGTTTTCATACTGAAGATGAGAAAGAAGTTTTTCTTAAGTTGATTTCTGTTTCTGGGATAGGTCCGACGACTGCTCTAGCCATAGTGGCTGTGGATGATAATCAGGGACTTGTTGCTGCTATTGATAATAGTGACATCAAATACCTGATGAAATTTCCAAAGATTGGTAAAAAGACTGCTCAACAAATGGTTCTTGATCTGGCAGGAAAATTTGCAGAGTTACCAGCAGAAACGACCAATACTACGGCAAATCAGACTGCAGGAAATCAACAGTTGGATGAAGCTATGGAAGCTTTGCTTGCTCTTGGGTACAAATCCACAGAGCTTAAGAAAGTGAAAGCCTTCTTTGAGGATACCAATGAAACGGCAGAGCAATATATTAAGTCCGCTCTTAAAATGTTGATGAAGTGAGTAGCAATGGTCAATCGATGTCGTTGGGTTCCAACAGATAATAAACTTTATTGTGATTATCATGATAAGGAGTGGGGAAAGCCTATTGGTGACGATGAAAAACTTTTTGAGCTTCTTTGCTTAGAAAGTTATCAGTCAGGGCTTTCCTGGCTAACGGTTTTAAAAAAAACGCCAGGCTTTTAATCGTGTTTTTCATAACTATGATATTAGTCGAGTTGCCCAGTTTAGCCTAAGTGAACTGGAAGAAGCGCTTCAAAATCCGGATGTCATCCGTCACAAACTTAAGTTAGAAGCAACCGTAAATAATGCCAAACAAGTGCTTAAACTCCAAGGTGAATTTGGCTCCCTGTCTCATTATTTTTGGCATTTTTTTGACGGAAAACCCTTGATAAATAATGTTCCCACATATAAAGATGTTCCATCATTAACTGACCTTTCTAAACAAATTGCAAAAGATCTAAAAAAGAGAGGGTTCAAATTTTTAGGACCGACTACCATGTACTCGTTTTTACAAGCAGCTGGATTTGTGAATGATCATGAAAATGATTGCAGCTTCAAATAATGAGTAGATTTGATTGACAAGACGGAAGAAACGTGTTAGTTTATAAACAAACATGTTTCTGAGATTATTTTACGAATAGTAATATAGGTGAACCAATGAAAGCTGAATTGATTGCAGTAGGAACTGAAATTCTTACAGGGCAAATCACCAATACCAATGCCCAATTTTTATCTGAAAAACTAGCTGAATTAGGAATTGACGTGTATTTTCACACAGCGGTAGGAGACAATGAAAACCGTCTACTTTCAGTCTTAGACCAGTCTAGTAAACGTAGCGATTTAGTCATACTCTGTGGAGGACTTGGCCCTACTGAGGATGACCTAACCAAACAAACATTGGCTAAGTTTTTAGGCAAAGAACTCATTTTTGATGAGGAGGCAAGTAAAAAACTGGATAGTTTCTTTGCTACTCGTCCTAAACATACACGAACGCCTAATAATGAACGCCAAGCGCAAATTGTTGAGGGGGCTGTCCCCTTGCAAAATCTCACAGGTCTGGCAGTTGGAGGAATTATTACTGTTGAAGGAGTGACCTATGTTGTCTTGCCTGGTCCGCCAAGTGAACTCAAACCTATGGTGAACCAAGAGCTTATTCCAGCTCTTACAGAGAATCATACTACGCTTTATTCTAGAGTCCTAAGGTTTTTTGGTGTTGGAGAAAGTCAATTGGTGACTATTATTAAAGATCTCATTGTTAACCAAACAGACCCAACCATTGCGCCCTATGCTAAAGTGGGAGAAGTGATCCTTCGCTTATCAACAAAGGCATCGTCGCAAGAAGAAGCGGATCGAAAACTAGATGTTTTAGAAGAACAAATTCGTTCTACTAAAACTCTAGATGGAAAAAGCTTGTCTGATCTCATCTATGGATATGGAGAATCAAATAGCTTAGCTTATGAAGTGTTCTATTTGCTTAAGAAATATGGCAAAACTATTACTGCAGCTGAAAGTTTAACAGCTGGCTTATTTCAAGCTAGTGTTGCTGATTTTCCTGGAGCTTCACAAGTATTCAAGGGTGGTTTTGTCACCTATAGCATGGAAGAAAAAGCTAAAATGTTGGATATTCCCTTATCTAAATTAGAAGAGCATGGTGTTGTTAGTCATTTTACAGCAGAAAAAATGGCTGAGGGTGCCCGAGTTAAGACAGATAGTGATTACGGAATTGCGCTTACTGGAGTAGCAGGACCAGATGCTTTGGAAGGGCATCAAGCAGGTACAGTCTTTATTGGTATTGCCGATAGAAACCAAGTGCGGTCAATTAAGGTTGTTATAGGTGGAAGAAGTCGATCTGATGTTAGATATATCAGTACACTCTATGCCTTTAACCTAGTTCGCCAAGCTTTATTACAAGAGGACAACTCAATTTAAGTTTGTCATTTAACACAGAAAGAAGAGGAAATTAAGTGGCTAAGAAAACAAAGAAAACAGAAGAAATCACAAAGAAGTTTGGTGATGAGCGTCTCAAAGCACTCGACGATGCATTAAAAAACATTGAAAAAGATTTTGGTAAGGGTGCAGTTATGCGTCTTGGTGAGCGTGCAGAGCAAAAAGTTCAGGTTATGAGCTCAGGCTCGCTAGCTTTGGATATTGCTCTTGGTGCGGGTGGTTACCCTAAAGGTCGTATTATTGAAATTTACGGACCAGAATCATCAGGTAAAACAACTGTTGCCCTTCATGCAGTTGCTCAGACTCAAAAAGAAGGTGGCATCGCAGCTTTTATCGATGCCGAGCATGCTCTTGACCCTGCGTATGCAGCAGCTCTAGGTGTTAATATCGATGAGCTTCTTTTGTCGCAGCCTGATTCTGGTGAGCAAGGTCTCGAAATTGCAGGTAAGCTGATTGACTCTGGTGCAGTGGATTTAGTTGTTGTTGACTCAGTTGCGGCCTTGGTACCACGTGCAGAAATTGATGGAGATATTGGTGACAGTCATGTAGGACTTCAAGCGCGTATGATGAGTCAAGCCATGCGTAAACTTTCTGCATCTATTAATAAAACAAAAACGATTGCTATCTTTATTAACCAGTTGCGTGAAAAAGTTGGTATCATGTTTGGTAACCCAGAGACTACCCCAGGTGGACGTGCTTTAAAATTCTATGCATCAGTACGTCTTGATGTACGTGGTAATACACAAATTAAAGGAACCGGTGACAAAAAGGACCAAAATGTTGGTAAGGAAACCAAGATTAAGGTTGTTAAAAACAAAGTTGCTCCACCATTTAAAGAAGCTTTTGTTGAAATTATGTATGGCGAAGGAATTTCACAAACCGGTGAACTTGTAAAAATTGCAAGTGATATAGGCATTATTCAGAAAGCCGGAGCTTGGTTCTCATATAATGGGGAGAAAATTGGTCAAGGATCTGAAAATGCTAAAAAGTATTTAGCAGATCACCCTGAGATTTTTGCAGAAATCGATCATAAAGTACGCGTACACTACGGTCTGGTTGAGCTAGATGAGGACGATGTTGTTGAAGATACACAAGTTGAAGACACACAAGTTGAAGACACGTCTGATGAACTCATTCTAGATCTTGATTCAACCATTGAAATCGAAGAATAAGTGTCAAAGAGCCCAAAAGGTTCTTTTCTTTTTGATTTGAATTAAGAAGAAAACATGAGCAATACAAGTTAAAAAAGCGAATACACCCCAGATTCAAAATAGGTCGCTAGACCGATTTAATAAATCAAAGAAGGTGATAAGATAATAGTATCATGTGACAGAAAGAGAGAATTAACATGATTAAGATTTATACAATTTCAAGTTGTACAAGTTGTAAAAAAGCAAAAACATGGTTGAACAAGCATCAACTTCCTTATAAAGAACAAAATCTTGGTAAAGAACCACTTACAAAAGAAGAAATCCTTACTATCCTTTCAAAAACAGAGAATGGTGTTGAGAGCATCGTTTCAAAAAAAAATCGCTATGCCAAAGCTCTAAATTGTGATATTGATGAGCTTAGCGTCAGTGAAGTAATTGATTTGATTCAAGAAAATCCTAGAATTTTGAAGAGTCCAATCTTGATTGATGATAAGAGATTACAAGTGGGTTATAAAGAAGATGATATTCGTGCTTTTTTACCACGTTCAATCCGTAATGTCGAAAATTCACAAGCACGCATGCGTGCAGCACTATAAAATTCTAGAAAAAGGTTACTAGTATCTTCTTTTTGTTTTTTAAAAAGAAGAATTTGTTGACTTTATTACTTAAACTTGATAAACTAGTAAAGTCCCAAATAACTTGTTCAGCAATAAAAAAGGTTCCAAAACTTTAAAAAAAGCTATTGACAAGTTTAAGAAGGGATGATATTATAAATAAGCTGTTTCGTGAGAGACGGCCAGCACGAAGAAGAGAAAAAACTTCAAAAAAAGTGTTGACAAGATATTCTATCTTTGATAGAATATAGAAGTTGTCTCAAGAGAGGCAAAGACCTTTGAGAACTGAATAAGAAACCAAGTGCAGGGTTATGATAGAAGAATTATAACCTGTCAATTTACAAGAATAAATCGTCAGACGACGGTAATGAGTTAACGCTCGAACAATTATTAAAGTATTAATGAGAGTTTGATCCTGGCTCAGGACGAACGCTGGCGGCGTGCCTAATACATGCAAGTAGAACGCTGAAGAGAGGAGCTTGCTCTTCTTGGATGAGTTGCGAACGGGTGAGTAACGCGTAGGTAACCTGCCTTGTAGCGGGGGATAACTATTGGAAACGATAGCTAATACCGCATAACAATGGATGACACATGTCATTTATTTGAAAGGGGCAATTGCTCCACTACAAGATGGACCTGCGTTGTATTAGCTAGTAGGTGAGGTAATGGCTCACCTAGGCGACGATACATAGCCGACCTGAGAGGGTGATCGGCCACACTGGGACTGAGAC
>OLRQ01001143.1_pt1 | contig 22229 bp, 37 predicted proteins | sample 1671971 | NCBI WGS metagenome assembly OLRQ01 (sample SAMEA3136631, study PRJEB25190) | human gut metagenome | biome: human gut; feature: human-associated habitat; material: faeces | place: Austria | collected 2013
CCCGGCCGCCATCATCCCGGCCAGCCTGGCGCCGTACCACGTCCACCCGGCCACCGCCGGCTACACCCTGCGCGGCCACATCTGGCAGCGCTGACACAACAGGAGGTTGCACACCATGCACAAAGCAATCGTCATCGCCGCCTACATCACCACCGCCATCGTTTACATCATCAAGACATCCCCCGCAACGCCAGCCGAGCCTCCCACGCCCAGCACCTACCCGCTGGCCGGTGTGGTAGTCCAGGTCGACCACGCCGCCGACCTGGTCACCTTCCGCACCGGATCCGGGCAGCTTTACGCCCTCACCGGCACCGATGACTGGATGAACGGCGACATCATCGCCTGCACGATGTCCGACAACGCCACCCCCAACGACATCACCGATGACCACATCATCGACTACCGCTACAGTGGTTACGTCAACTAAGCCCGCAAGGCCGACGGTATCCGCCGCCGCTGGTGCAAGCCCAGCGCCCCAACAACGGGGCGGCGCTCATGGGTAACAACACAACACGACCCCGGCAACGATCACAACGCCGCGCACCCATCGCCACACAATGGCAGCCGCCCCGCCGGGGGAGCGGCATAAGCCCAACGGGAGCCGGTGCACCTCCCCACAAAACAGATTGCACCCGCCGCCGGTCGTTCCGGCAATGGGGGCCGGACCCCTCCACGACAACAGAGCCCCGCCCGCCGTGCGTGAACGGCAACAACAGATCACCGCCGGGCATCAATGGGACCCCCGACCGCGGCGGACACTGTACAAAGTCAGGCAGGCCCCCGCAAACGATCCCCGCGTCAGTGGATCACCCCAGCACCCCGCCGCCACGGCATAAGACCACACGGCAGCCCCAGCGGCAACAGCGCCCAGCGGGTCCAGCTGCACAACGGCCCGCCGCCAGTACGCAACACCCACAACACAACAGGAGGTTTTCACAATGGCAGCAACAGAACGCAAAATCCCCGGCAACTTTGCCCCCGTCCCCGGTGGCTATTCCCATCAAATCAGTGCAAGCGCGGCGCTTTTCATCCCGGATTGCTCCGTTTCCCGCTACGATCCCAGCACCGGCGAGGTCTACGGCTACGCCCCTGACTACGACAAGCTGGAAGCCGCCAAGGCCCCCGCCGTACAAGCCACCGCTCCCGGCGAGTATTCCTACTGCTACGAAATGCAGCAAGCCCCCACCGGCTGCGACTACTCCGCCGATCTTGCCTACTATGGCAAGCACTACTTTCTGCGCCCCCTGCACGACGGTCTGCCCCCGCTCCACGGGCGCGGCATTACCTACGACGCAGAACGGGGCACCTACATGGTCACGCTCCGCGCCTATGACAAGATCAAGGCGCAGTACAAAATCAAGCGCGAAACTTGCCTTGATTAACCCGCAAGGCCGACGCATAACGCGCCGCTGGTGCAAGCCCAGCCGCCGCCCACAACGCGGCGGGCGCTCATGGGTAACAAATCCGCCCACAACACAACAGGAGGTACAACACAATGAGTTATTACACCATCAACGAGGACGCCGCCCGCCTTTCCAAGGAGTTAAGCAGTTTCAGCGACTACAAGGCAGGCAGCGCAACAGCCAGCTACCGCGCCCAGGTGGACGAAGCCGCCGCCACACTGGAAAAGGTCAAGGCGCTCTGCACCACCGAAGCCCAGCGCGACCGCGCCGAGTATCTTTTCGACCGCTACGCCGCCACGCTGGCGCAGGCCATCAACCGTGACAACGAGATCGGCACCCGCTGCCCGTCCGTGATGATCTCCGGCCCCGCCAACTTCCCGACCCGCAAGAAAGAAAAGCAGCTCGCTGCCTGGCAGGCCAACGCCGAGATTTACCAAAAGGCCGAGCGTTACCTGTATCTGCTAGGCCGTGCCCACCAACAGCCCATCAAATCCAACGACCCCGAAGTATTGGAAGCCCTCACCGCCAAGCTGAACGCGCTGCAGGCCATGCAGGACCACATGAAGCAGGTCAACGCCTACTACCGCAAGAACAAAACCTTTGACGGTGCCCCCAACGTCAGCCCTGCCGAGATTGCCGAGATCGAGCGTGTGTGGGACGTGTTCCCGCCCTACCGCAACGCCACGCCGTACCCGCCCTATGCGCTCTCTAACAACAACGCCAACATCAAGCGCCTGCAGCAACGCATCACCAGCCTGCAAGCCACCAAGGAAGCCACCCACGAGGACGAGGAGCACGACGGCTACACCTACCACGAGGACGCCGAGCAAATGCGCGTGCAGCTGATTTTCGACGGCAAGCCGGACGACGAAACCCGAGAATTGCTCAAACGCTACGGTTTCCGCTGGTCCCCGCGCAACAACGCATGGCAGCGCCAGCTTACCGCCAACGGCAAACGCGCCGCCCGCCTGGTGATGAAAGAACTGGACGCCCACACCCCCGCCTGACGATGGCCCCCGGCACGGGCCGAAACCATCCCGGCAGCGCCGCCGCGATGGTCGCGGGAGCCATAACGACCCCGCCGGGTTGTTATTCTCCGCACAGTTCCACCCACAACAACAAGGAGGCAACCACCCCATGAAAACCATCACCCTCACCATCCCCGACAACGCCTGCCCCGTCATCCTCACCAATGACCAGATTTCCACCCTCACCGTCTACCTGCTCACCACCACCCGCGCCCGGCAGGATGAAGTCGAAACCTGGGAGCGCCTCGCCGCCGAGACCAAACCCGACGGCACCCCGCAGTATAAAAACGCCGCCGCCAACGCCGACTACTGCCGCGCCCAGTCCACCGACATTGAATCTGTCCTTGCCGCCCTCCGCGCCGCCCGCGGCCTCTGATCCACCACAACAACGCTCCCCACAAACAACACCACCCCCGGCCAGCCGTCGCCAACGGCCCGCCGGGGGCTTTTCGTTTTCCTATTCGCATGTTGTTTTTCCCACGGCTCCCGCAAACCCCGGAAATCTCCGCGCCCTGCGCAAACAGCCGCCGCCTAAAAAATACTCTCGTCCACAGCCTGCACAACGCCGCTGCCCACGTCAAAATCACGTCAAAATCACGCCAAAATCACGCCAAAAACGCGCCAAAACGCGCCCGCGCAATTCCCGCCCCTTTATAACGCGCCCGCGTCACGCGCCCGCGCGAGGATTTCCGCCCCCATCGGCAGTTCTTCCAGCAGCACGCCAAAGCGGGTCAACGCCACCACGCTGACCCGTATTGTCTGCCTGCGCGATAACCCCACCCGGCAGGCCGTAAGTTCCCAAGTGTGGCCGTCAATGTACCGCGCTTTCAGCAGCTCTTTGTGTTGATGCTTCAGCCGGTCCAGCACGCTGCGTACCGCCGCCCGGTCGTCTGCCAAAACGTCGTCCAGCACGTCCAGTTCTCCCAAACGCCGGGCTGTGTCTTTCTCGGTCATCCGCAGCGCCTGGTCGGCGGTTCCGTCGCTGTTGCCACTCGCATGGGGCATCCCATCCAGGGCATTGCCCCGCAGGGTGCTGTACTGTTCCTCCAGCTCCGCCCACTCCAGCAGCACAGCCCGTCGCCGCTTGGGTATGTCCGCATAGTATTGCAAGATGGTTTCTGCCTCCGCTGCCGTCACAACAGCACCCCCTTAGTAAATCCTGTCGCTGAAAACGCTGCCTTTTCCGTCGTCCAGGCAGTCGATGCACTCTCCCAGCTTGTCCTTTACGTCACGTTTCAACCGCTCCCACCCGTAACCGTCGCCCTCTTTGGCCCAGTCCAAAAAACGGTTCTCGTAGTAGTCCCGCGCTTCATCCAACACTTGCTGTGCGGTCTCTTTGTCCACGCCGCACCCCGCCGGGGCCGCCTGCACCAACGCCGCGCAGAACATCTTCCACACCAGTTCGCATCCCATCCGCTTTTGTGCCAGCTCGTCCCGCGCCGCCCGGTTTTTCAGCGGCTTGTCCGGCGGCAGCACAAACACCAGCGGCCGCACAATGTCGTTCAGCCACTTCTTTTCCGCTTTTGCGTCCACTGCCGCCCGGCTGCAATACTCTCCGGTCGCCCGCGTCAGGCACCGTAGGTAAACGTCTATTTCCTCGCTGCTCCATCCCGTCACGTCCGGCAGCACCATCAGCAGGCACAGCGTCACCACCTGGCCCACCGTTTCCCGCATGTCATCCGCCCGCGCGATCGTCCCGTTCATCACCCGCCGCGCCGCGCCCTGGGCCGCATTGCGCCGGTAATAGTTTGGCATCTGCTTCATACACCTACTCCTTGTCTGCAAACCACTCCACAAACTTCCATCCCCGCGGCTCTGCCACAAGGTCAATAAACAACCGTCGCCGGTAGATATAGTCCCGCTGCATCCGCCGGGTGAATTTCGATTTCACTTCCACGATCTCCACCGTGCCATCCGCATAGGTCAGCACAAAATCCGGCGTATAGTGCGCCGCTGGCAGTTTCATCTCACCGTACACTTTCTCCGGCAGCAGGGCAAACCGCACCTGCTCCTGCACTTTCACAATCAGCCCGCAGGCTACCTTCGGCAAAATCACATCCCGGTAATACCGCTTCTCGCTCTCCGGCCCCTGGTTCCCGCTTCGTTCACAAAATCGGTCGTTTTTTGCTTGAGTTTCCCGTTTTTGTTCGCTTCGTTCCCGATTTTTCCCACTTTTTGGGCCTTTTTGCAAACATCGTTCACTTTTCCGCTGCGCAATCTGCAATTCGGCTTGGGCGCGGTAGCGCGGCGGCAGATCTTCCAGTTCCAGCCGCACACTCATTCCAACAGCCGCCCTCCGCCGTCCTGCACCCGTGGATCCGCCCAAAATCGTGCGATTACGTGCCATTCGGCTGTAACCTCGTTAAACCGCGCTTCGGCTCCCACAAAGGCGTACTTCCGTGCCGTTCCGTCTCCCAGCTTCATCACCCCGTACCGGCTTTCCCAAAACTGGCGGTCGTCCACATACAGTGTTGCCGCCTCGGCCAATTTCTTGGACGTGTATCGGGTGTCGTTGGGTCTTGGCTGTTTCGGCATCCGCAAGCCCTTGCTCTGCCGCCATTTGTGTGTGCGCTTTCCCTCGTACTTGGTTATGTAGGCACAATAGGCGTCCAGCGTTCCTTTGTCAAACTCGGCGCGGTCACACTTTACCAACCCCAACGGCTCTACCCACCCGGCACCAAGCTGTACTGCCCACAGGTCTTTGATCTCGTCTATGGTCAAATCACACTCTAAAATCAGGTGGTAGTGGTAGCGAACCTCTTTTTTCCCTGTTTTCGGGTCCTCGTGCTGCCATTCGGTCACGGCTATGTACTTCACCTTGCGCAGCACCCCGCCGGGGTTGTGGTGATCTTTGGCCATGGCTGCCTTGTATTTCTTCCGTTGGGCGCGGTTCATCCGCTCAAAATAGTTTGTCAGCTGCTTTTGTGCTTCCTCGTCGTTCGCTGGCAAAAAATCGTCGCTGAATGTCAGGTGCACCAGCCAGGTTTTCTTTTTTCTCTCGGTAAAATTCTCCGATACTTTCCACCGCAGCTTGCGCAGCGCGTTGCGGTCATTGCACCGCTTCATTGCCAGGCTTTGGGCAAAGGTCTTTTTCCTTCTCACGCTGGCCCCGTGCTGGGCAGGGGAGACGTTCAACAGGTCCACTTCCATGTATTCGCTGCCGCATATCGTTTTCTGCTCTCGCACATACCTGGCTTTCATGCCTACGGCCCTCCCGCGCTGTCCTGCCTGCTTTCAGGTGGTCTTGTTTCTGGTTTTCTTAATTTTGGGGGATGGGGCAAATAATAAAACCGTATACAAGCCCCCCAGCGGCCCGCAGGCCGCTAAAAAATTCCCGGCACCCGCCGGGCGGAATACTATATTATAATAAGGTGGGTTCTTATCTCATTGCCCACTTCATCCAGGATCTCGCCTTTTCGTTCAAATCGCTGCCCAGCCATGTAAGCGCCTGTTCGGTCTTGGCCAGCCACTTTCCTATAGCCAACACAGCCCGACACACACCGTGCACGATCCATGACAACGCAAGTACCCACAGCATCGCCGCCAGTGCCAGCAGTTCCAACGCCAGCACCACCAACATCTTTAGTTTTTTCATCGCTTCACCTCCCGGCTCACCAGCTCCGGCCAGTACGTTTCCCGTACCACAATCGCTTCATGCCGGAACGCCGCAGGCGGCAGCGTCACATCCACCGTCACAAAACGCTCGTGGGGCGGTATAAAGGCCACCACCCCGCGCTGCCGCTTCGGTTCGGACCGTTCGCCTGCCTCCGCCGCCTTGCGCCATACCAACACCGCATCGCCCACTTGCAGGCGGCGTTCTCTTTTCCGTATATTTTTCACTGTTTCCCTCCACGCTTTTTCTGCGTGTATGTCTGGTTTATGGCCGTCTGCGTGTTCGGCATGCCGTCCACATAGCCAAACCGGCGCTCATACGCCCGCTTTGCCTCGTAGTCCGCGCGGTCCCGCTGGTAGTCCTGGCACTCCGCATGGCACCCCACCGCCCGCCGGGCGCATCCGTAACAGCTATTCATCTTTCTTTGCCTTTACTCTTTCAAACCGCCGCTTCTGTCTTGCCCGCGGGTATTTTTCTTTGTCCACCAGCGACAAAAACATTTCAAGCGGTCTGGCCCAAATTTTACAATGGTCATCCTGGTTACTGTAAACCACCAGCAGTTCCGCCGTTTCGCTATGCACCGCCACGCCGTGCACCAGGTACAACCCGCCTTTAAAATGCCGATACACGTTACCGCCCATAATCATTGTCCATTCCTGCGCCTCTCGTTGCGCCCTGACCCTCGCATCTTCCATTGGTCACGCCCCCTGCACCCTGGCGGCGTACATATCCGCCGTGTGGGTCCACAGCACGTTCGGCTTTGTCTCCACAGCCTCGCCGTATCCGTTCCAGTTCTCTTTTTTGTCCGCAAAACCCATGTGCCATCGGATGCACAGCATTTCTTCCACCGTCAGCGGCTCCATGCCGCACCGGGCCAGTAAGTCGGTCGCCAGCTTCTCGCTGCGCACCCCGTGTCCCTCCGGCCGCGGCTCTTTGTGCACCCACACGCCGTCCTGCACCTCGTAATCTTCCACCTTGCACAGGTCATGCAAAAGACCCACCAGCCACGGGCTGCGCTCCTTTTCCCACCGCAGCTGCAGGCAGTCGGTCAGCCGCAGCAGTTCATCCGCCACGGCCAGGCTGTGTTCTTTCAACCCGCCAACCCAGTTCCCGTGGAATCCCAGGCTCGCAGGCGCCTGCATAAAGCCCATCTTGTCCAGTTCCACCGCCATCTTCACGGCACATTCGCTGTCCAGTTCAAATTCTTCCAGCGTGTTTGCCATCAGCAGCACACGCAGCATCGTGTCATCTTTCATTCCGGCTCTCCTTCTGCCGGGCGGTACGTCACCATCCCGGCCCGTATCTCGTCCAGCATTGTGCCCATCCTGTCATCGGTAAACACCATTGGCAGCACTGCCAGCCGCAGCACCATGCCGTCTTTCAGCACATAGTAGGGCTTATCATCTTCGTTAAATCGCCGGTAAAACACCAGGTATTGCCCGCGGGCCAACTCGTCCTTTACCGGGGCCAGCTGTGCCACATCCACAAAACCAACGGTGCTGCCAGCTTTCAAAATCAGCAGTTCCCGCCCGTCCAGCATAAATCCAAGGCGCATCTGTTCGCACTGTTCCTCGTTGGCCAGGGCATCCCGCATGTCGATCCCATGTACAAAGCTGATCGCATCTTCCTCTTCCACGTCCACGACAATCTGTTCCAGCTGCTTATCCGTCCAGCCAAACACAGCGGCCGCTTCCCGTTCGTCCCGCAAAGTAGGGAACCGCTGTGGCACTTCCACCATGGTGCGGTTATCCGTCAAAAACAGCCTGCCCTTGACGTAATACATCCCCAGCGCCCCATTCGCCTTGCAAAGCTTCCCCATAGCCTGTATGTTCATACGCTGCCATCCTTTCCGCAGTGTCCCATGCACACCGCCCTGTCGTCCCAGTATTCGGTAGCGCCCACCTTGCGCGGGTTCGTTCCAAACGCCTCTTTCAGTTCCGGCACGTTGTCGTTTACGGCATCAAATTCCAGCCCTGCTGCCTTGCAGGCCGCCACAGCGTCCGCCAGTTCCTTGCCCTCCCGGCAGGTCCACAAAATCAACAGCGCTCCATTTTCTCGTTCATTCTTGGCCCTGTTGATGTTCGGTGCAATCGGCATCCCTACCGCCGGGTAGGCCTCCGTAAACAGCACTCCGTCAAAGTCAATGGCAATAATCTTTTTCACGGCTGTTCCTTTCTGCTACAAGCTGGTAAATGTCATTTGCTCCGCATCTGCCGTTCTTCCCACATCCATAAGCCGCAGCTGGGATGTGTAGTCGGCAAATGCCTGCTCCTGCTTCTCAAAATATTCTTTGTCTATCTCAAATCCTGTAAAATCTAACCCGGCATCCCAGGCGGCCCGCCTGCTGGTTCCGCTGCCCAGGTGTGTATCTAAAATCTTGTATCCCGGTTTTGCAAAGGTCCTGTATACCCACGCATACAACGCCTGCGGCTTTTCGGTCGGGTGGAAATGTTCTTCGCCCTTGCTTCTGCTGCTGGATCCTCGCCACACCTTCGCATTGTCGTTTATGCTTGTCCAGGCGTACTCCGCCTGCGCCATGCTGAAATTGTCAGGGATGTTCGTTTTCTGCCAAACCAAAAAACACCGGCATGGCGGCAGTCCAAAATAGTTGCCGCCCCATACGATCTGTTGCTTGGAAACGCGAAACAGCTCGTTAAAATACGCCTCGCCTGGCGCGTTGTCCCAGGCAATTATTTTTTTACCGTACTTCGCTGCCCATGTCCCGCCGGTTCGGCTTGCATGTATCTCTGGAATCTCCCGCCAAACCTCGTTCCGTTCTGCCCGCTGAACGCATACCCCCCCCCACCATAGGGCGGGTCAACCACAGCCAGGTCAAAGTACCCATCCGGGAATTGCTTCATCCCTGCCAGGCAGTCCATGTTGTAGCAGCAGTTCGTTTCAAGCATGGCTACTGTCCTCTTTGTTTCTGCTGGTTCTTGCTTCTTTCAACCTCTGCAAAAGCCGCTTCTGTTTCACGCTTTCAAACTCGCTTACCGTGTTCAAGTCTGCAACATCCGTGTCGTTCCCGCTCAAGTACACCATCCGCATGCACAAATCAACGTCGGCCAGTTCTTCTTCCAGGTTTTCTTTGCAATCCAGCCAGCTTTTCGGTGTCGGGTTGTCCCCGCGCTGCAGGCGGGCCATTTTTAGCGCCGCCTGTCCCAGTTCTGCACATTCCTCCGCCAGCTGCTCCAACACCGCCGGTTCTCCCAAAAACCGCACCGCATCCAACAAATCCATTTCTTTCACGCCGTTATCCATCGTTTTCCGTTTCTCCTTCCTCCATCACCATCCACCGTGCATATTTTGCCTTAAAATCGTCCAAATCCGCCGCCGTGTTTGCCAAATGCCGCACCAGCGCTTTAAACGTCTCGTCCCGGCTTTCTTCCGTCCTGGCGGCCTCCCGCCAGCCGGTGTCCCGCCCGCAGCACCATGCCGCGCATACGCCCAGCACCGCCACAGCGGCTACTACTCCTGTTGCCAACATCCTGTTTTGCCCCTTTCGCACAATTCTTGTGGCGGGTGCCGGGTCCGGCCCGGCTCTCGGCACTGCTTGGGACCAGCGCCACCCGCCATATAAAAAGCAGGGCAGCCGCATGGGTCGTCAGCCCTGCGGCTGTCCCGCTTTCTGGTATTTTTGCGCCCCTGTGTGGATCAGGTGCCCAATGGTTAAAAATATAGTATGGTGTTGAGATGATCTCCTACTCTCCGCGTCCGCTCATCTCGTGCGGCCCGCCCGGTGCCGTCACTCCGCGCTAACCGTCGGCATCTGCACCGCTGCCGCAGCGCCCATCCGCCGGGTCCGTTGTCAACGTCCTGCATACCGTGTCACTTTCTGGTTCAGCGCCATGCTGTAGGTGCATACGCTGCCCGGTTTCATCCGCTGGGCATCATAGCAGCACACAACCAGCATCGCCACCAGGCTTGTGTTCACCGCTTTGCGCCCAAATTCCATCGCAAAGGCCAACATTACCAGCCCCGCCAGGCTCATACCCACAGCCCAGCCCATGTACAAAAGCACCGCGCCCACGCTGGCCTGCCGCCCGGCATCCGCCAGCATCAGCACCGCCGCCAGCATAAACCATACAGCCCCAAACTGGCAGGCATACTCGGCAGCTTTCCACCCCAGTTGCTTGTTTTTCAGCCGCCGGGTGGTCTTGCGCACCGCTTCCCGCTGCATCAGTCGATCCGTTCCCACGTAAAGCGCCCCTTTCCGCTGTTGCGCCACTGGCTCAACCCGCGCAGGGCACCGTAGTCCAGGCACTCCACCACCGCATCTTCCAGCGCCGGGTCCAGGCATTGGATCTCAAACTCAATGGTGGACCCTTCCGGCACCGTCTCGCTCTTGGCAATGCTCACGCGCTCACCCATCGGGGTGTTGGCCCGCAGCGGCCGTTCGCAGGTGCCCATCAGGCAGCCGTTCATGTTGATGGGGATCTGCCGCGGGCTTACAAAAATCAGCCCGTCAATGGCTTTCACAAAGGCTTTCACCCCGGCGCATGCTTTGCCGCCCGCATAGCCCGCCTTACCGGCTTTCACCAGCATTTTCCAGCTGTCCTTAAAAAATCCCTTTACCTGGTAGTCCCAAAAAAACGGCGTTCCGTCCGCCAGCTTGGGAAAGATCGTCATCCGGTCATCTACCACCGCGTCCACACCCCGGGCGGCCACTTCTTCCTCGGTCTTTTCGGCATCCGGGGCTTTCTTGGCAATGTAGTCCCGCAGCAAGTCCTCCTTGGCCGGGGTGCTGCCCAATGCTTCCTCCATAAATGTTACACGTACTTTCATTTTTGCGGTCTCCTTTCAAAATTTAAAAAATAGCAAAATGTGATTGCGGCTCCTATTCGTTCCGCCGCTGGTCTTGGCCATGCCGTTTCAGCACCACGCCGCACGTAGCAACGCCTGGGCCTAGCCACGCACCGCCTCTCCGCACCCAGCTGCGCCGTTTCCGTTCATTGTTGCGCATTTCCAACGCTTTGCCAGCCGGTCGGTTCTTGGCCATATCCTCGCATTTCGGTACTTTCCCGCTCTTGTGCAGTTCTGTTCCGGGCATAAATTTGCTTTTCTATTCCATTTCGCTGCACAGCAATTCCGTATCTTCGCATAGTTGATCCCGCCGTTTCACTGCCGGTGCCTTCCTTTCGTAGCTTTGCCGTATCGCTTCCATTCGTTTTTGCACCTCGCCTTCCATAGCCAAATCGGGTCATTTCTGGTTTGTCCACTTCATTGCCGTTTCTTTGCAAGCCAAGCTTTCCCTAGCTACTCCGCTGCATCTCCATCTTCGCCGTTCTCTGCTGTGCCCAAACGTCGCCCCGCTTTTCTCTGCCTGTGCTGTCCATTCCTCGCTCTGCCCTGCCGATGCAACTCTAATCCAGCCTGTGCTACGCCTTGTCGGGGCTGATCATAGCCACGCCCTTTCACTGCAAACAATCCTTTTCTGTGCCGCTTCGTGGCTGCACTTTACTTTTCTGTCGCTTTTCTTAGCTTCGCCTTGCCCATTCGCTCCAATTCGTCGCCGCACCGTACTTTTCCGCTGCTATCAGAGCTTTGCGCGGCCATTCCTTTTCTCGTCATTTCCTATCTATGCCACCGCGAATCTTCCCGACGCATCGCTGTCTCATTGCTCCCCGTTCTTATCCTTGCAATGCCATCGCCCGGCAAATCTATTCCACGCAAATCCGCTTCCTCTCATCACCATGCAACGCCTGTTCGGCGCACCGCTCCGCAAGTCATCTCTTGTCTGATCCATTCCATGCTATGCCCTGGCTTTTCCGCGCTCATCCGGTGCATCCCGTGTCTACGCAGTCCCACTCCTGTGCGCCGCGCCTGGCTGCTTCGCTATTCCAATGCTTTCCAAATCCCAGCAATACCATTGCGGTAGGCAGCAATTCATTGCCATCGCTTGTCATTTCGTTTCCAAGCCAGTGCATCTCAGCCAACGCCTCTCTTGGCAATTCCAGTGCAAGTCAGCCCTTCGCCGCCGCAGGCACCCGCCGCTTCTCCAGCCATTTTTTCAGCAGCATGGTGTACACAACGTAAATATCGTTCTTGTTCAGCCCCTCCGTCCGGCTGATAACGTCCCCCCAGGGGTACACCCCCTGGCAGATGCCCGCTTTCAGCTTGTCCGGGCTGATCTCATACCCTTCCTCCCGCAAAATGTCCATGGTTTTCACCAGCGTGATGGTCGGTGTCTGCACCTGGTCAATGGTCATCGCAAAAACTCCTTTCTGCATAGTCTTTCTGGTGCTGCAAGCCGGGGTCGAACCGGCACGCGCGGTTAGTCGGCATCCCACGCCATCCCACATGCAGCCTATAACGGCTCCCGCGCCCCGGCACGGGCCAGGGTGGGGGAGCGTCCGCGTTTCCGTCGCCGCCCATGGCAGCGTACTCCGCGCTTAGCCACGGCACCTGGTGGGTGACAAATCCGCCGTTTGTGCCGTGCTCCGCACCTTCCCTGTGCGGTCGGGCCGGGTGAACGTATCCGCCATCCCGGTGCGGGCACCGCGTCAGCTGCATGATGCCTCTGCGGTGTTATATGACCCCGGCCGTGAACAGGTTAGCCGGGGGCGCAGGCCGCTAGTCCGTTTCAGTTGCCCGCGCATGCACTTCACCCGTGCCGGTGCTGCCAAACTTACCCACAGGCAGCCATGGGGAAAGGAGGTTCCATTGCATGAACCCCTGGCGCAGGGCGGAGGACGCGAACCCCAGCCGCAAAAGCGGCCGATCGGTTTAGCAAACCGTCCCGGCAACCTTGCCGGTTCACCCTGCATAACAGTGCCGGTCTTTCCCGGCTGTCAGCTTGGGAGCAAAAAACAGGAGATTTGCAGGCTCCCGGCATCGGGCCGGGCGCGGCATGCAGCTCCGCGGCCACCTGGCATCCTGCACACAACCGGCGGTCATCCCGCCGGGGTAGGGTCATTCTGCTTTTTCCGTTGCTTCGTATGGCAGCAGGATGGAGTATCCCTCCAGCATGTCGGTCTCGGATGTCAGCCCATCTTCCACATCGGCCATCATGCACTGCACCGTGTTTTCCCGGTCACAGCCCGCTTTCACATACGCCTCCAGCAAACTGCGCAGCACCGCAATGGCCGCATCCTTGGCATCCGCAACGCTGCTGGTCTCAATGCTCGTTGCAAACGCCGGTTTCATTGCCGGGTTCGGTTTCTCCCACGTCACCGTGATCTGGTTCGTCATGTTGGTTTCATCCTCTCTGTTGCGTAAAATCTTCTGCGCTCATCTGCCCCGGCAGTACATTCGTGTCTCCGCCTTGATCCAGCATTTGTCGATCATGGCCGTCGTCCTTTCTTCCGCGCTCCCGGATGATCTCGTCAACCTTCATGATCGCACCGTTGTATTCGGCGCTCCTGCGTTCCTCCTGCACATCTGCCAACATCGTGCCCAGCAGGTACGCGGCGGCCATAATGTTCTGATGCTCGCTGTGTCCGTCTGCTATGGTGCAAATCCCGTCGTTGTCATCCTGCCAGTACACGGCAACCCTGTGCCGCTTCGCTCGCTCTGCTTTCCGCTCGGCGTTCTTCTTCGCGGCGATCTCCCTGCGCAGCGCAGCCACCGCCTCGGCGGCCTTTCCCCATCCATTTTGCGCACCGTACCCGGCACCGTCGATCTTCGTCATTCCCGGCCAGAATGTCATAAGGATGTACCTGCCGTACAGCTTGTCGATTCTCACCGGCGTGTTCGCGTTGTGCCCGCTCAACTCGTCCAGCAGCGCCGACGCCTCCTCTTTCGTCATGCTCTCGTGCCTGCTGTACATTGCGTCTTGCTCGTCCGGCGTCGCTGCGTTGTACAGCGCCGCCAGCAAAGCTGCTTCGCCAATACCCTTAACATTCAGCATCTTCACACTATCCTTTCCAAGTATCATTACTTCCGGGTTCTTGATTTTCAGCGCATCAAACCCCAGCCAGCGCCAAGGCCCCAGACCGCCGCCATCTGGTGGCAGGTCGTCCGGCAAATCGTCACCGAGCATTACCTTTTCCGGCAGCTCGCAGGCCCGCGCCATCTCGTGCCGCAGCGCCGTCAGCCACGCATCAAGCCCGTCGTTGTGCTTCACGCCGCACCGCCGTCCTTCTTCGGCTTGTCCTCGTGCGCACCGCTCACCAGCGCCGCGCCCTCGATCATATAGCCGATCTTCTCCTGCGCATGCTCCGGCAGCTTTTTCAGCTTCTCCAGCAGCTCCCGTGCGTCTTTCTCTTTCTCGCTCATTCTGTTTCACCTCCGGTGTGTTGTGCTTCTTCCTCAGCGGTAACAGGACACCGCAGCAAAAGCACCTTTTCTGCCGCCGGGTCGTAGTCTATTACCACTCTTACGTGCTTTTTCTCGTCCCACTGCATAAACCTGGCAAAAAAATCGTATGCGATTTCCAGCCTGCTCCAGTGTTCGCTTGGCTTTTCGCTGCCAAGTTCCTGCATCCTTTTCAGCTTTTGCACAATGCCGCTTGCCACTTGCAGCGCCCTGCACATTCTTATAAAGACCTCTCGCGTCAGCGTGATGCGGCTGTAGCATCCATCGTACTCATACCCTGGCTTTCCCACATTTTGCATGTGTTCCGTAAACTCCCGGTTTATTTCCTCTACAAAATCCACCCCGCTCACCTCCCGCGCCTTTTATAATGGTTGCGTGTTGTTTTCCCTCTTTCTCCGTGCTACAATGGCATGGGAAGGAGGTGTTTACTTTGCTGCCGTCTGAATACAAAATCTGCCGTGCCGTGCTCAAATATCACACACTCGGCGCTGTTCTGTCTCATACCGGCTACAAAAGCTATGATGATCTCTCCGATCAGTTTAATTACTACGCTCTCGACTATGACGGTTATGAGCCGGACAGCCAAACCGTTCTTACGCTTACCCGCGCCGCTAAAGAGAATTACCATTCGTACCGCAGCTCTCGTATGGTGTCCTTGCGTTCTTGGATTGCTATCTTTATTGCTTTCGGTTCTCTCGTTGTCGCCGTCATCGCGCTCTTTCTTTAGCAGAGTTTCAGCAGTATCGCGGCTGCGCTTATAACCAGCGCAATAGCAGACAAAACAATACTCGCTTTGTTCAATGCGTCGGTTCGTTTCGCCAACCGGCGCATATATTCTTTTTCCTTCCGTTCCCGTTCAGCACGTTCCTGCCCCGTCAGCATTTCATCACCTCCCGCATGGGTTTGCAGAGTTAATCTTGCATGCGTGTTCGTTCCCACTCATGCCGCTGGACCGCCATTTGACGTTACGTCAAATTCGTCGCCAAAAAAAAGATAACCTACCGGCTTCTTGTAGTATTCGGCGATACGTTCTTTGATTTCGTCTCTTGGCGACCGCTTCCCGCGCTCGTACATTGCAAGAGCGGATTGTGTAATTTTTACCGCATCTGCGACTTCTTTTAGGGTTCTGGCACCGCGCTCGTAACGCAGGCGGTTTCCATTTTTCATCAGGTCCATTATTTTCACCTCCGTTGTTCGCTTGACGTTTCGTTAAATTGATATTACCACGCTTGACGTTTTGTGTCAACACGTTTTGTCAAATATTTTTCATTTCGTCAATTTCCTTAAATTGTCCTCCTTTTTGTTGTGCATTGTTCACTAAATTAACGAAACGTGCAATATACCGTTGAAAAACTTCACGTTTCGTGTTATTCTTTTGTTGAAAGGAGGTGAAATCATGGCCGCGTTTAAGGATGTGCTCCGCTATTTAAGGGAATCCCAGGGTTTGAAGCAGGAGGAACTTGCCGACAAACTCGGTGTCACTTATAGCGCAATCAGCAATTACGAAAGAGGGCAGCGTATCCCTAAAATGGAAACGCTTGAAGCTATCGCCGACTATTTCAATGTTGACATGAATTATCTTCTCGGTAAAACTTCAATCCCTCGTGTTGTGTCGTTTGATGAAAAAGGCAATCGTACATATTCAAGCAGTTCTCTTACAGACACCCAACGTACATTGCTGGATGCTTTCAATCAGCTGAACAGTGACGGACAGCGAAAAGTTCTTGAGTATATCAACGACCTTTCCGATCGCTATCGCGGCACATCCATCTAAATCAAAAAAGAGCCGGGCCTAACCGCCCGGCTCTTTTTTGTCGTCTTATTGCATTTTTGCACGTTTCGTGCTATTATAATAAGTACAAATCCAACATTTTAAGGGGGTTCTTATGCCTACTTTTGATACTTCGTTCTACCCGGATAAGACTTACCCCGCCGGTACGTACTATTGCGCAAGCCCTACCCACACAAAATGCACCGGCAAAATCATTTTATACGTTCCCGGCAAACTGTCCTGCTGCCCCAAATGCGGCGGCACCGCTTTTCATACCTTTAGCAGTATAGATTTTACTGCACAATCTGTTTGATTTTTTCTTTCGTCTGTTCAAACAGTTCTTTCAGCGCTGTCCGCTGCACTTCGTTCAGTTCTGCATTGCTGGTTCCGATAAACAGCGTTACTTCTCCGTTTTTCATCTTTACGGCAGTGTACCTGTTTTCCCTTGTCTCGGTATCGCAAACTTTCCTGGTCGCCTTTTCCATTGCGTTCAGGATGTAGTTCACCATCTCGTTCTTTTTCTCCGTCGGCAGCTGCGCATCTTCCGCAACAACATCCGTCAGCGCCATTGCTACCATATCATCGTGTTCCAGCATCGATTATCCCTCCTGTTTACGGTTTGTATTTCCATAAAACAACTATACACTTTGTCATATGATTTTGCAAGGAGTGTTTTCTATGCACCTGCATAAATCTTTCCTGGCTCTGGCCCTTGCCTGTGCCGTCACCCTGTCCGCCTGCGGTGCTTCCACTGCATCCAGCGCTGCCCCGGCACCCACGGCCACCGCTGCCCCTGCCGCCACGGCAGAACCCACGCCGGAACCCACCGCTGCACCGCCTGCCGCACCGGATTCTTTCTCCGCTTTTGAATCCGGCCTGGATTCCCTCGGCATCACCTACGAGCGCGTCACCATGGCGGCCGAGTATATCGGTGCCCGCACTGGCTATAAATATAAAACAGGGGAGTATAACATCGAGCTGTACCAGTTTGACCCTGATTCCGATGCCTACCAGCAGGCCGTTTCCGACAATGCCGTCTACATGGACGGCTTCGGCACCATGCCCGCCTATATCCATGATGGCCTTGCCCTCCTGGCCGAGGACGGCATGCCCCAATCCGTGGTCGATCTGTTCAACAGCCTGTAAATATAACTTATAAATTATATTTTATCTTGCGTCTAACTTGCGTCTAATTGCAACTACATTGCGTATTCATCATAGCTTCGCACAATTTAACTTGCTGCTAATTTGCGTCTATCTTTTCAAAGGTGGTGCCCATGCTCTGCACAAAATGTAAACAGGAAATCCCGGACATTTCCGTCTACTGCATGTTCTGCGGCAAAAAGCAGGTTGCAACGGCCCGTGTCACCAAAAAAAGCCATAACCCCAACGGCACCGGCACGGTTTATAAGCGCGGCAGCACCTGGACGGCCCAGCTGCGCATCAAGCGTGGCGGCGTCATCACGTCCCGCACCAAGGGTGGTTTTGCCACCAAGGCCGAGGCCATCAACTACCTGCCGCAGCTGCGCCTTGCCGAGAACGGCGGCACCAAGGCCCACACCGTGGCCGAAATCTTCCAGCTGGTCCAGCAATCCAAAAAGTGGCTAGAGATCACCCCCGATAAGCGCAGCCACTACATGACGGCCTACCGCCGCATGGAGCCGATCTACGACCGCGACGTCGCCAGCCTGCGCTACTCGGAGCTTCAAAACCTTGTCGATGGTATCGATGGCGCGTTCTACCCCAAGCGTGATGTCAAAACCATCCTGCAAAAAGTCGTTGACATGGCTGTGCGCGAGGAAGTCTGCCCCTCCAGCAAGGCCGATGTCATCCGCTGCATTGAACTGCCCAGCAAACCCCTCACCAGCAAAGATGCCCGCACCCCCGAGGAAATGCAGGCCATGTGGGACGATTGGAACACCACCCACGATCTCATCACCGGCTATGCCCTCATCATGGCCTACACCGGCATGCGCACCGGTGAACTTTTCGCCCAGGACGTTGCCAAGGTCGACCCCGCCGGGCAGGTCATTGTCGGCGGTATCAAAACCGAGGCAGGCAAAGACCGCGAGATTCCCGTCGCCGATGCTGTTGTCCCCGTCCTAAAGGCCGTTCTCCCCAAGGCCCGCTACGGCCTTGTCGCCTACGATGAAAATACCTACTACGCCAACTGGGCACAGATGATCCAGCGCACCGGCATCCGCCCGTTGGGCAGCTATTGCCAGCGCCACACCTGCTACACCCGCCTGCAAGAGATCGTCCCCGCCGTCTCCGCCGTGGTCATAAATTCCATAATCGGCCACAGCAATTCCAAGCTGGAAAAGACATACGGTCACATCAGCCTTGCCGTCAAACTCGATGCCGTCAACAGCATGAAACTTCTCCCGTGAGCAACCGCTCTATTTTTATTTTACTATTCAGGTGCCTACCTGGTGCCTACGCCAATTTTTGATTCAACGGTGCCGCGCTAATTTTCAACTCGCCATGCGCCCCTGCTAAGGGCGTAGGGTGGGAAACCGCCGCGAGAGTTCAAATCTCTCTTACTCCGCCAACGTAAAAACCGCGATACAAACCGCAAAGGTTGCTGTATCGCGGTTTTTCGTTTGCGTGATAGTGCTTGATTGTGTAAAATACTGTAAGAAAATAGGCCGTAAAATGGTCGTAAGCAGGCAACAGGTCGTAAAAAGGTCGTATAAAATCCGTGCCCAATCTGGACACAAAAGTAGCGGGCCGCCTTCATGGGGTAGCCCGCCGTTTTTATTATTCTTTCTTGTGCTCTCGGCCCTCAACCACAACCACAACGTCAATATTGGTCTCTTCGGTCATTTCTGTCAGCCTGCTGGGGCTTTTTCACTTTCTTGCGCGGCTTATTTCAGCCAATCGATCGCTGCTTCTCCGTGCTGCTGCAAAAAGGCGTTGATCTTACCAAAGGGTGCCGACCCAAAGAACCCACGGTACGCTGAAAGCGGGCTGGGGTGGGCCGATTCCAGCACCAGCACGGGGCGGCGGTGCTGTACGGCGGCAAACACCGGCGCATACTTTTGGGCGGGCTTGCCCCACAGCACAGCGGCCAGGGGGGCAACGCTCTGCTGCACGGCGTATTCCAGCGCGGCATTGGTGAAAGTCTCCCAGCCCTGCTTGGCGTGGGCAAAGGCGCGGCCCTGCTCCACCGTCAGCACGGTGTTCAGCAGCAGTACGCCCTGCTGCGCCCAGGGGGTCAGGTCGTTGTGAGCGCGCTGGGTGCCGGTCTCGCTTTCCAGTTCCTTAAAAATATTGCGCAGGCTGGGCGGTGCCTTGCAGGCATCGGGCACCGAGAAAGACAGCCCCATGGCCTGCCCCGGCTCGTGGTAGGGGTCCTGCCCCAGGATCACCGCGCGGATGCCCGCGGCGGGGCAGGCGGCAAAGGCAGCAAAGATATTCTCGGCAGCCGGGTAGACAGTGGTGTGGGCGGCGGCCTCAGTCACAAAGGCGTCCAGAGCAGCAAAGTAGGGCTTGGCGCACTCAGCTGCAAAAAACGGCGCCCAATCGCCGCCCTGCAGCCGGGCGGCCTGTTCGGTCAGAAGCATGGCGTACTCCTTATTATAATATGTGAAACTCTCGTGAAGCCAGTATACCACACCGGGGCCAGGGCTTGCAATACGCGATTAAACGCGGTATAATACTAATTCAGGGTGTTATACGCCCTGCCAAGTATTATAAAGGGGAGAACCGATCATGCGTTCCATCAAAACCAAACTGTTCAGCTTGGGCATGGCTGCTTCCATGTTGCTGGCTTTGGGCGGCTGTGCTATGTCTACGCCTGCCAATGTGGGCTCCATCGGCGGGGTCGAGATCCCGGCCGGTGTCTACCTGCTGGCCCAGTACAACTCTTACAACACCGCCTCCGGCCTGGCCGACCTGGCGACCGGCGAAACCGCCAACGATGTCAAGACCGTGCTGAAGGCTCAGTGCACCGGCACCATCAACGGCGAGGAAGTCACCACCGACGGTGCCGACTACATCAGCCAGCTGACCAGCCACGCCATCGAGTACTACGCTGCTGTCGAAAAGGAGTTCGACGAGTTGGGCGGTGTGCTGGATGATGCTGCCACCGCCGAGGCTGCCAACTCTGCCGACAGCCTGTGGAATTCCAACGGCGACCTGTACACCGCCAACGGCATTTCCAAGTCCACGGTGGAGACCTACCTGCTGAACGCCCAGAAGGCCAAGGCCATCCTGAACCTGACTTACGGCGCCGACGGCACCAGCCCCGTGACCGAGGCCGAGTACACCGACTACGTCAACAACGATTGCTACTACGTCGAGACCGTGCAGTTCCCGCTGGTGAACTACTCCAGCTACTCGCTGGCCACCGATGACCAGAAGTCCCAGATCGAGGACATCGCGGCCCAGTGCCTGGCTGAACTGAACGAACAGGCTACCGCCGAGACCGCCAGCAACAGCGCCCTGTACACCGCTGCCATGAATTACGTGCCCCAGGCCATGAGCGCCATGGGCAGCACGATCGAGTCTGCCCAGGCGGTCTACTACGCCGGTTCCAAGCTGTACACCCCGGACGATCTCTCCAGCTTTGGCGGCGACGGCTACAACAACCTGACCGACCCGCTGGATGAGATCCCCCTGGGCACCTGGACGACCATCGACCTGGGCACCACCCTGCTGGTGGCCCGCCGCATCGACCCGCTCAAGACCTATACCGTTGACCAGCTGAACAGCATGTATGATATGCTGACCAGCATGAAGAGCGACGAGATCCAGGATAAGCTCTACGCCGACGGCGCCGCACTGGAACATAACCTGGACAGCTCGGCCATCAATACTTACAGCGCATCCAAAATCAAAAAGACTGTCTCTAAGTAAAAGAACGTCTGTGCAACACACAGGGCGGGAGCATCACAGTATGCCCCCGCCCTTTTCTTCAGCTTTCCCCATTTTGTAAGGAGGTACATCATGACCCAAAACAAACACGTAAACCTGCTGCTGGAGGTGTTGGGCTGCTTTGTCTCGGCTGCCGGCATCTATAGCTTTGCCGTGGCATCGGGCGTGCCTGTTACCGGTGTTGCGGGCGTCTGCGCCATCCTGTACCGTCTGTTCGGTATCCCCATGGGCCTGTCCAACGTGCTCATCAATATCCCCGTTATCCTGTTCAGCTACAAGGTGCTGGGCAAGTCGTTTTTGCTGCGCAGCATGCGCTGCATGGTGCTGTTCGCCGTGTTTACCGACTATCTGCTGCCCATGATGCCGGTCTACACCGGCGACCGCCTGCTGGCCACCCTGTGCGGCGGCGTCATCTGCGGCATTGGCGATGCACTGATCTACATGCAGAACTCCAGCACCGGCGGTATCGACTTTATCACGATGGCCGTCAAGGTCAAGCACCCGCACCTGCCCTTTGGCAACATCACCTTTGCGGCGGCGCTGGCTGTCATTGTGGCCAACGGTCTGGTGTTCCACGACGTGGACTCCATCATCTACGGCCTTATCTTCAACTTTGTCTGCTCGGCGGTCATCAATAAGATGATGTTCGGCTTCTCCTCCTCGATGCTGGCCATGATCGTGACCGACGACGGCGAGGCCGCCTGCAAGGAGATCGACCGCGTGGCGGACCGCGGTGCCACCATTTTACAGGGGCGCGGCGGCTATGGCGGCGCACCCAAGGATGTAGTGCTCTGCGCCTGTTCCAACAAGCAGCTGTACGAGATCGAGCACGCCATCCAGAAGATGGACCCGGCCAGCTTTATCATTATGCTGCAATCCAACGAGGTCCATGGAGAAGGTTTCCGCCAGCTGGAACTGGGCAAGAGCGAAGAAAATACGTAATTACCCATCTGTAAGGGCGGATGCTCGCATCTGCCCGCTTTTTGTAACCTATTTATATACAGAGGAACGACCATGCCAACCAAAGAAGCAATCAAGATCCGCGGCGCGCGGGTCCATAACCTGAAAAATATCGACGTCGACATCCCCCTGGGCCAGATCGTCGGCATCGCAGGTGTGTCCGGCTCCGGCAAATCCTCACTGGCACTGGGCGTGCTGTATGCCGAGGGCTCGCGCCGCTACCTGGACGCCCTGTCCACCTACACCCGCCGCCGCATGACCCAGGCCGCCAAGGCCAGCGTGGATGAGGTGCTTTACGTCCCGGCGGCGCTGGCGCTGCA
>OLRQ01001151.1_pt1 | contig 22110 bp, 17 predicted proteins | sample 1671971 | NCBI WGS metagenome assembly OLRQ01 (sample SAMEA3136631, study PRJEB25190) | human gut metagenome | biome: human gut; feature: human-associated habitat; material: faeces | place: Austria | collected 2013
TAAGCTGCAATATCTGTAGCAACCGTATTGTCATCCACTACAACACTGTTGTCTTCCTTGTCTGCTGCATTCGTAACATTGTAATGGAAGCTGTTTTCTTTATCAATCTGCACCTCATCATTCAGCTTGATCGCCTTGTTATTCTCATCAAGCTCGAATACATAATAGGTACCTCTAAGAACATTACTGTAAGAAGCTTTGCCTGACTGTGCATTCTGGATATGGATCGTTCTGATGTAATCATCACCATATGGGATCGTACCATCCTTATCAAGGAAAAGACCAACCTTGTAAGTTGCATCGTCAGCAGTTATTTCATCCAGTTCAAACGTATTCGGATTAATACGATAAAGTCTCTTCTCAACTATAATACCTGCAGTGTTGCTCTTCTCTGCCTTTGGATAAGCCTGTACATCGTAGATCCAGTCTTCCTCTGTGCTTGCAAAAGGAACTGTTAAGAGCATTGGAGTAACCTTAACGGAACTCTCCGCTGCACCGATTACCAGGTACATTCCCTCTTCCATATCGCTGTAAACAACCTTGCCCTGCTCATCCGAAACAGCCTCAACCGGCTTTACTGAAGAAGCAGCTGCAACCTCGGCAAGCTTTTCGGCTGCTGAATACCATTCACTTGCATTCTTGAAGGAATCAAAATCGTATCCTGCAGATGACATGGAGCTGGTCAGTACAAAATGCACATTTCCATCAAATGAAACATCCGCAACCCTGTAAAGCTCTAACTTGACACCTGTCAGCGGTGTTGTCTTGCCATCCTCATCCGTCTGCTGTACCGTCAGATTAAGGCTTCCCTTTTTTCCGGCTTCGTAAGAACCTGCCTGAACCGTTCCTGCCAGGCAGCCTGTCAACATGACAAACATTCCCAGGAAAGCCAAAAGCTTATTCCACATTTTAAATTTCTTTTTCTTCTGTTTCACCACGATCGGCCTCCTTGTTATTTTCTGTGATCACTATTCGTCTTTGCGGCTACTCTCTTCTGTTTTTCGGTTTTTGCGCCGAATAACTATATAAACAATGATGATCATTATGACCATAGCTACAAGACCAATGATCATAATCTTCACCGGATCAACCTTTGCGATCTGCTGGATTGGTGTCTCCTCAGCTTTCTCCTCCGGTTCAACATACTCCGTTCGGATTCCCCTGATAAGAAGCCTGTGAGTGTTGACTCCATAAGGAGTACAGGTTACCAGCGTCACATGATCCTCTCCCTCGATGATATCCAACTCACTAGATTCCTCCGGAAGAACCGTTTTAATCTGATCTACTTTGTATGCAAGAGTCTTTCCCAGAACATGGATCAGAAAAATATCTCCATTCTTCATCTGGTCAAGATCCGTAAAAATCTTTGCACTCGGAAGTCCCCTGTGTCCAGCCAGCACCGCATGTGTGCTCGCTCCACCTATCGGAAGACTTGTTCCCTCAACATGCCCGACACCCTTTTCCAGAACCTCGGTACTGAGACCATGGTAGATAGCAAGCGTCAGATTCAGCTTGGGGATCTCGATACTTCCCATCAGCCCGTCACCATTTGGATCAAGGACCTCATCGTAAGGATGACTGAGAACATAATCCTCTTCGTTAAAAGCATCTACGATCGTATTGACCTTATGCTCCGCGTTGTATTCCTCAGCCTCCTGCCAGAGCTTTTCGTACTGGTCATCCGACAGATCACTGACGGATTCATTGTACTTGGTTACAAGCTGCGCATTTCGGTACTCATTCCAGTAATTACTGATCGTTGGGTAAGTAAAGATACCCGCACCGACGATAAAAAGTAATATGATAAATATGTTGATAACTATAGAACCTTTTTTCTTCTTTTCTTTTGCCATAATCTATTTTTTACCGCCTTTATTTGCTCGCCTCTTCAGCTTTGTTTCCTTTAAGTATAACACAAAAACAAAGAGTGCGGTAACGGATAGACCAACAAATACCCAAAGAAGATAATTTGTGTGAAGACTACTTCCACTGAGCACTGTCTTCTCTTCTTTGACTTCCTCTTCTACATAAGGTACTCTGTGACCACGAACCAGAAGTCGTTCTGTATTTACTCCATAAGGAGTACAGGTTAAAAGAGTTACTAAGTCCTGCCCATCTTCTACTGCAAGAGCAGAAGTGTCTTCCGGCTTAACAACCGAAATCTTGTCTACTTCATAACATAAGGTTTCATCTAACACATGGAGCAGAAAATGATCTCCTACTTTCATCTGATCCAGATCTGTAAAAAGTGATGCACTCGGAAGTCCACGGTGTGCAGAAATAACAGCATGTGTGTTTGCTCCTCCAACCGGAAGAGAACTTCCCTCCAGATGACCTGCACCCTTGTTCAAAACATCTTCTTCCGTTGTGTGATAGATCGGGATTTTGATATTGATCTTAGGAATCTCTACACTTCCCATCATCTCATCACCAGCGATGTTCAGCGTATTCATATAAACCGGGTCTACTCCACTTGACTCTGCAAGTGCAAAAGAGTCAGGAAGAACACATGGAAGTAAGGCTTCGTTATAGTCTTCTGCTTTTTTACGCTCTGCATCATAGTCAATTCCTTCTGCTGCTTCCTTATCAGAAACCACCTGTTCATAACCACTGATCAACTGTTTCTGTCTGTAGTTATTCCATTGATTGGCTACAAAGGGATACAGCAGCAAGGACAAACCAGCTAAAAATATGATGCCAATTACTAAATTGCCTGCTTTTTTTTTCATCCGAGCTCTCCTTGCTGTTGTATTATTTTTTTATGAATCCGGGGCATCTGCCCCGGATTCGATATTTGGTTATAAACAATCACGAATGATTATTTGTTTGTTCTTTTGCGGCTTGCAAAGAATAAGCCAGCTGCTGTAACCATGATCAGGCATCCAGCGATTGTGAAGATTGTAGTACCGATACCACCTGTGGATGGAAGAGCGGAGAGTTTGGTATCTTTCAATGAAGTTGGTACAGTTACATTTTTATCTTTGCTTTCTTTAATAGTTGCACTAGCACCATCTACATTGATAGAATATCCTTCTGGTGCTTTTGTTTCTTCAAACCAATATGTACCTTCATCAAGACCTTTTACAGTCAATGTTCCGTTTACTGCAACTAAGGTATCTGTTGAAGTAGCTTCGTTATCTGCTAATGCTAATTTGTAAATGCCATCTCCTAACTTGATAAAGCGTAATGCTGAAACTCCAGAATTTTCTTCCTTTACTTTATCTTTTGTAGCTTTGTATAACTTGAATTCTGCACCTTTAAGAATCGTTTTTCCGTCTTCTGCGTATTTAGTAAGTGTAATTGTTCCAGTATAACCTTTAACTTCAGTCTTACCCATCTCAGTTTCATTTCTGGATGTATTAGCTGTATTAGTATATCCTTCTTCAGATGTTACAATTGCCTTATACTGTACTTCAACTTTTTTACCTGCATTTGTATTGCTTGTTCCAATAGTATTTTTGGTAAATTCAATTGTATACTTACCATCATCTGCTTTATTAGTAGTATAACCTTCATTAGCTTTTAATGAAGTATCACCAATCTTAACGGATGTAATCTCTTGAATATCCAGACCAGTTGGTGTATCAATGATTTTAAAAGTGTTATCTTCAGAATCAGCAACAGTAAAACTTGGAAATGTAGTTGTAATTGTAAATGTTACTTCTTCTCCACGTTTTACAAAACCATCTGCTGCTTCTTTTTTCACATCATAACCTGAGGATTTAGCTACAAGTGTCACATTTTTTGCCTGCATATAAGTTGCAACATCGTTGTATGTTTCTGCAACCATAGGAGAATATGTGATTTTATTACCACTTGCTGTAACAACATAAGCACCTACAGGAACTTCTGAAAACTCTACTTGTGTTTCACCTACAACATGTTTCTGCTGAAATGGTGCTATAGTTTCAGGTACTGCTTTTGCTAACCCTTCAGCATTTGTGATTTCATATTTTTTTCCATCAGTACTTAATCCAATATAATCTTTAGCCCAGTCAGCTACAATCCATTCGTTCTTATCAACATTTAATGTAATTGCTGCATATAAGTTAACTGTTTCTTCTTCCTGTGAAGATAAACCTGTTACTGTAATTTTACTAGAATAAGAAGTAACTGGTTCTGTAACTTCTGCTGCAAATGTTGGAATACTCATTGCGAGTACCATGGCCAGTGTTAATAACACTGCAAAGATTTTTCTCATCTTCTTCATAATCTTGTCTCCTTTTCATTATCGGGCTTTGCCCATTTTATTTTTCCCGCATTCGGGATAATTACTTTCTTTTGTGGCAAGGAGCCACTGAAAAAATCAATCATTACAATTATTTTCCCAGCACCTCCCTGCATTTGTTTTTATATAAGATCCATGCGGCTGTAGACATAAGTACCATGCCGCCGATCATATACCAGTAAATTCCGCTGCCACCGGTTGATGGGAGTGAGTAGAGCTTAATGTTTTCGATATAAAATGCTCCATCCTCGCTTGTATCAACCTTATCTCTATTATTATTATTTAATCTTACTTCAACTGACTGATCATCATTTACTAGGACATGCCATACATTGGCAGAAAGTGAATATCCATCTGGTGCTTTTGTTTCTTTCAGAACATATTTTCCAGGAACTAATTCATTCACTGTTGCTCTTCCATCCGAATCAGTCTTGATATCGCCAGTTACCAGGTTACTTTCCTTATATGTGTAGTCATCATTTGCTGTATAAAGTGCAAATTTTGCATTTTCCAGAAGATTTTCTCTATTATTTTTTTCAACTTTTATCAGATTCAATTCTGTAACAATCTTTGTATTTGTAATTGTCTGAGTAATCTTTGTTCCACCTTCTGATACTTCTTTTTCATAAGACACTTTATATTTTGTATCGGTATTATTTGCTTTTGCCACAATAATCTTATCTGCTTCTACTTTGACATATCCTTTACCTTTGATTGTAAATTCTGCATTTTCATTTACTGTTACCGGTCTAAGCTCATAAACCAAATCAGATGAACTCACATTTTCAAAAACATATCTGTATTGATTATCTTTATTCAGTTCAACATATCTTGATGGTGTTCCATCCGCATTATAAAGTCCTGCATATATAGAACTGTGCTCTATACCTCTATCTGACCATACTTTATTAACTGTCAGATCTACTTTTAATGTGTTTGTTATTATTACATGAGCATCCTTTTTCAAAGCAATCTTTCCGTCAGAATCTGTTACTGTACCATCATCACGTAAATCCTTTTCAACTTCTTTTATCGGCTTCTCATATCTTGAATTATCTAGTTCAATTTCGTTTACCTTGAACTCGGTTCCTGAAAGAATTTGATCAATTACAATCGTCTCATCCGGTGCTACGTCACGTATTATTCCCTGAGGATTACCCTCTCTACTTACACTCGTGCCATCTTTATGTATGACTTCATATCCTCCATCATAAGGGATAAACTGCCTATTCTGTCCTGTAAGATATACTTGAAAGCTGAATTTATCTGTAGTAGATAACCCATTCATCTTCTTGGTAATCCTTAGTTTTCTCAAATTATTTACATTACAGGTATTTTTAAATTCTACCCTTGCTGCATTACCAGCAGTTTTCACTTCACTTCGTGCCAAGTAAGTTTTAGTTGTCTCTGATACCTTACCTTCGGATGTTCCAACTAGATTTCCATCCAAATCGTGATATGTTACTTTCCAGTCTGTAATATCAACCCTATCAAATTGATCCGAAAGAATACCAACTTCTTCCGCATAGAACCGGAGTCCTGAATCAATCCCCTCGAATACCGCTGATTCTCCTGCCTTTAAAGTAAATATATTATGTTTTCCCACATATCTTACTTCATCTGTAAGAGAATCATTTTTCTTAACTCTGTATGGTGTTCCTTCTGGAATTGCATTATACTGAACCGGATCCTGATTTCTGTCTTCTTCATCTTCAAGATATGCTTTGAACTGAAAATCAGCACTTGTATACTTTTCTTTATCTGAATTTGCAAGACTTTTTACTATTTCAATAGAATTCGTTGGTCTTGGTGGAAGATTAAATTTAATTGAACAGTTTGAATCACCTCGTCCACGCTCCATATAGAAGAATTTCAATGAATGACTGGTATAATCTGCAAATGTATTACTACCACTACTAAATACATTCTTTAATGTTGTATTTCTACTTCCATTTACGTATACTTCACCATTTGCAAAATTGATACTTCCTGTTGCCCTCTCATGGATACCTCCAAGATCAAGCACCAATTTGTTATCTATAAATACCCAGACATCATCATCACCAGAGAAACTAAATTCCATATCCTGTCCTTTAATTCTACCATTTTTCGGTTGTAAGAACTCAAAAGATATCATCATACCAAAAGAAAATTTATTCTGATCTGTATCATCATCCCAAGAAGAATATGGCATGAATGAAGCAACGTTACGCTTTCCCCCACCTTTGTATTTATTTCTCGCATATACTATAAAATTCTTTTCCGTATTCCTCCTAGCATCAATATCATAATATGCATAATTCTTATCGCTATCATAGCTATATGTTCCTGTACTTGAATCATATGAAAACAGATGATTCAATCCTGTAACATATGTATTTTGTATAACCTTATCCCAGGTACCATCAAAAAGGTCTTTTAATGATTTACCATCATCTCTACCATCATAACCATTTGCTACCGGATATCCATTCTCAAGACCTTCTTTTACTAAATTCTGTGTTACCGCATTACTTTGTGTATAACCTGTGCCATCAAATTTAAAAGAATTGCCATATGTCTGGTATGTATAATAATTTGCCATACTGATATTGATAAGATTTCTAGTATCAGCTGTCTCTATTGTGTTTGGAACATCTCCTTTAGCATCTGCTGTATAAATAAATTTCACAGGATTACTTCCAACATCCATCCAGTTTTCACCATCTTCACTATACTGTATTTGTGAAGTAATTGGTTCCTGTCTTAGGGCTTTGACTTCAACTGATTCTTCTCCGCTTCCTACAACTGTACGTTCATATGTATAGTTATTTTCCCAGTTTTCATCGTCTTTTGCACTTATCGGAATTATAGCATTTCCACTTGTTGTATCTAAGATACCATTTATATTTGTCAAATTTACTGTTGGTTCTCCTGATGCATATAACGTTATTCCGTTTTCTGAATAAAGGTTTGCCTTTTGTGTTAGTTCTGCATTTGAATAAACAAATATAACAGTCTGACCAGTTTCCAGGTTTCTATAAGTTGTATCTCCTTTATACTGATACTTCATAACTCCACTATCGGAATCTTTTTCTTTTCTTCCCATAAGTTTCGTTACTTTATTGCTATCTACCAGTCTATATTCATTACTTGATGTTGTTGCAATGTATGCGCCTATAAAGCGATATGTTGTTCCACTTTCATCAAGTTGATACATTTCTTTATTTATTCCACTTGATGTAATAGTGCTCATGTATAGAACCGGGTTAGTATCTTCTGTTTCCAGAACCAGACTATTTGTTGCATTTACTGAACTATTCAAATCAGTATATGTACTACCATTCTGTCCATTCTGTCTTACCAAATGTATTATTTTGTCAAAACTAAATTTTTGTGTATTTCCGCTTTTTCTTTTCCATGTGATTGTAAATACTGAAAAACTCTCTGTATTGAATTCTGCTTTTTGAATTTCACCATCTGTAGTAGTTTCAACGTTTGCCTGTCCCTGTTCTGTCATATTAACAACGTCTTGAACTTTACCATTCTGATCTTCAACAAAATGCATGACATCAATATTTGTATTTTTTTCTTCATTAACTTCTTCATCAACAGATACGACACTGATTTCTGATACGGTTGCCGGTACGGATGGTTCTGTGTAGTGCATGGAAACTTTTACGGAACCATCAACTGGTTCTATCTTGTTTCCATCACCATCCTGGAAATAAATATCATATGCAAGGAAACCTGCGATTTCGTATCCATCTTCCTCAGCTTTTTCGTTAAGCTTATTTTCTGTTTCTGCGTACTTGTCAGGGTCTGTTTCCTGTACGATAGGAGTTACAACAAACTCTGCATTATCTGGAAGAACGTCTTTTGCAGCTGTTGCAGTTACAACCACATTGCCGATTGTCTTAGAGTAAGGTACTTCGTCTTCGACCTGAACTTCTGCTTCTTCATTTGCATCTTCATTTTCTGTACCCTGCTCTTCAGTCTCAACAACTTCCGCCATATCGCTTCTTACATAAGCTTGTGCTTCTTCGTAGGAAACTTTGTACCAGGTGAATTCGTCTTCACCGGTTACTGTTTCAATAAGTGGAAGCTGAGTGTCTGTAGCTACTGTTGCGATTGCTTCTGCTTCTGTGGAAGGAGCTTTGCGAAGGTTAACTTCATCTGCGATGATGCGGATCATTTTGATCTGTTCCTGATCTGGTGCTTCTTCCGGATTCTGTTCTTCCTCAGAGTTTTCTACATTATTCTCTGTGTTGGTTTCTTCTCCGTTCTCTTCGGTATTTTCGGTGTTGGTGTCTGCATTAACTTCTTCGTTATTTACTTCACTGTTTTCTTCTTTGTTCTCATTGTTTTCATTATCATCTGCTGCCGGTGTACTGCTCCATACAAATGTATATGCTGCGGTAGCTGCTGACTGGAAAGCTGCTTTGGTGAGCTGTCTGCTTTCGTTTGTTTCAACTGTAAGCTGGTCTTCTTCGGCTTTGAGCTCTGTCAGTTCCAGTTCGGAAGTTTCTTTGTTGGTTCTGATCATGGCTGCTGTCACTGTGGATGCTGCCGGATCTGTCAGTTCCGGTGAAGAAGCTTCTTTATAAGTAAAGCTGTAAGTAACTTTGTCGGACGGTTCAACCGGGTTGCCATCTGCATCTGTAAAAGATACGTTGTAAGCAAGGAAGCCGTCGAGGTTTTTGCCCTGGCTCTGAAGCTGCTCTGTAATCTTGGCTGCCAGTTTGTTGTACTGGTCTGTCAGCTCAGCATCTTCGGTGTTGTTCTCGACTGCTTTAACGCTCATCTGTGTTCCGTTTGGAAGGACACCTGCAGGAGCTTCGGCTTTGATCTCGATTGTTTCGTTTTTAAGATTTACGATACAGCTTACAGGCTGTGCTGTTTCTTCGGCTGGAGCGCTGCTCTCGGATGTTCCATCTGTGAACATGTTCTCGCCTGATGAGAAGTCAGCATCGCTGGAACCGAGGTCATCAGATTCGCTGTATGTTTCGTCCGGACTCTCTTCCGATTCCGATTCAAAATTCACATCTGTGTCGAGATCGTCTCCTGTATCTTCGGATGTATCAGCTGCTGCGGAATCCTCCTCAACTTCGACCATGTCTACCATGTCATCGAAGGAGCTTGCCTGAGATACATAGTCTGTATTTATTAATACAGTGGAGCAGAACAGCACGATTGCAAACATCATACTGAGCACCCGACATGTCAGGCTTCTGTTCTGATTCCGTTTCCTTTTTTTGAATTTTTTATTATTTTCTCTTTTCATATTAACATCCCCTATTATATGCATGATGATAATAAAAAAATTATCGTTAACTGCTTCACGTACAACTTATTTAAGATTTAACGACATTATAACAGGTGAACTGTTTCGTCACCTATTTCGTCAGCCGCTTTCAGCAACATTTTTAGTACTATTTTGACAATTTTCGATTATTTTGAGTAAATCGAGCTCGCTGTTGAAATCTTCCCGCTCGTTGTTTCTCATATGATACACACTTCCCTGCCATGTAGCGTTCTGACGGTATCTGACATATACAGCCAGGGTGTCTATGCTGCCTCTCTGTTCAAGGATCCGTTCGCGGTTGCTGACCTCTGTAAAAGAGATTCGTTTTTCGTTTTCTGGTTTCTGCTGTTTATCTTCGTATGTCCGTAGCTCTGTTGATGACTGAGGAAAGTTCAGCTCATTCATGAAGCGCTCCATATAGCGGAAGAGTTCATGAATACTTCGGAAGAATATCGGATTTTCACTGTAATAACAGTAGAATCTTCCGGACCTTTCTACTCCGTCTATGTTGTCTATGCAGACATTCACGATATTGGAAGCAGAAACGTTGAGCTTTTCTTTCATCATTCATCCACCTCCAGTGCTCCATCAATCAATCTAATCAGTTCAAGTGCACTCCTGAAACTTTTCTTTTTATTGGCTTCCGCCCAGGTCACTTCGCCCTGCCATGTGGCATTATCACAGTGACTCACATGTATTACAAATGTCCCTGTATGTTTTTTTTTGCCTTTTTCCATCTGCTTTGTATCCTCCGTCAAAATCCGACCACGGTATTTTTGTTTTTAACCACACGATAACACGCGCTTATTTCAGAGTATTTTTATTATAGCATCGGGGTTATTTCTTCAACTATTTCGTGATTCTGCTTTTTGAACATTTTTTCGATTTTTTTCGACAATGTTTCTGATAATTCGACAGGGGTATTGAAACATTACGGAATAACTTCCTATTAAAAAAGATTCTGCTACAATTTCTGCAACAGAATCATTTTTATCTACTTTAAGGACTTTTTATGAAGTCCGGCGGTCATTGTTTGTCGTCTCTGTATCGCATACCTCACCGAGTGAGGCAACGTAGTAGTCGATTGATACGTTCTTGCGGCGGGTGAGTCTTTTGTTGAATTCTATGTTGATTCGTTTTGATACGATTGTACAGTTTTCCTGGGTTATCCCTATCAGCATTACGAGATACTGCTGGATGTTGTATCGGGTGTAAAAATCGCCTTTGCGGACTGCATGCTGGATGGACTCGCGGAGAAGTTCTGAATAGTATTTCTGATTTTCGTCGTCTGCCTCGATATTTATAAAGTCCAGGGTGCAGAGCATCAGGAATACGGACATGCCGGTTCGTTCCATCATGCGGCCGAACACGTGGTAAACGTCCACGAAGCTTGGATAGGTGCAGTAGTAAGCGCCTTCGATGGATTCTTTTTCGCGGAGGCGGTACTTGATGTCTTCGATCGCGCCTGCTGCCTGAGAGGTTCGCTCTCCCATAAGTTTGAATCGCTCGAGCATTCCGGCAGATGGTGACAGGCCGAGTTCGTCGAACATCAGCTTGGTTGTTCTTTTGTAGACATCGAGGCCGTCTTTGTAGCGGGACATTCCGATGAGGCTGTCGATTTCCCATATCTGCCAGTCGTAGAATGGATAGATTTCGGCTGCGCTGTGTGCAACACGGTAGAGTTCTTCGAATTTTTCTTCGGTTTTCAGGTAGTGGCACAGTTCTTCGACACAGTCGAAATACATATCTCGACATGCGATGTTTTCGACTGCCGCCCAGTCCTCGCCCATCATATCCGGGAGGAATTCTCCGGTATAGAGTTTCCATGCTTTGGCGTAGATTTCCATTTTGGTCTTTTGGGATTTTTCGTGACGTGCTGATTCGATCGTCTGCTTGAAGTCGCATACGTCTACTGAAGTTTCGATATCCGGGTCCCAGGTACACATTCCACCATTTATATTGATGTAACTGCTTTCCGGAAGCCCCGCTGCGGTGAGCTGCTTTCGGAGCCTGAATATTGTGTTGTTGAGGCTGCCGTTTTTATTTTCGACATCGCTTCGGCCATACAGGGCATCGATGAGTGCTGCTTTGGAGATTCCTCCATCCTGTGTATGTAGAAGTAATAATTGAAACAGCTGTGTGGTCTTTGATACATTGTTACGGTCCAGGACCAGTTCTTTTCCTTTATATTCCAGTGTAAATCCACCTAACATTCGAACTTTCAGTATATTTTTCATACTTTTCTCCTTCAACAGATATCGTGTTCTGTTTCTTGTCTTTTCATTTTGATTAGACTCGTCCTTATTTAGCATATCACTCAATATGTTAAAGTTCTACCACCAAAATACACAAAAAAAGGCTGTTATTATTATTCAATCCGCTAATAACAACAGTCTTTTAAGCTCTATCTAGCAGATAATTCCTTTGCTATCTCATCTATTTTTTCCTGAGTATAACCGGTATACTCTTTTATCTTGTCCATAGTTTCATGATTCATAAGCATTTTCTCAATCAACTCTCTTCGTCCAAATTCAATTCCCTCCTGTTTTGCTTCCTCCCGTAATTCATCAATTGCAAGACACATACTTGTTTCCTCCTTTTCTTCATTGAATTTCAGTTTTGAGTTAGTAAGTGTATTCAGCATGACTACCGTTTCTGTCTTCATGTTCTGAAATCCGTCATCGGTTTGGATCAGGTCAACCAGTTTTTCTTTTTCCTTCGAATATTTGATATACAACAGTACTTCCCGCAGATCTGTGTGAAAACGGTTGATTTCTCTGTTACGACCGAACGGCCAAAGATAATAAGATACAGTTTTCTGTAAAGAACAAAAAGAAATGTGATGCTTTGTTATATTTTAGCACAATATGCTCTATTTATCTACAAGAACATTTTGCTCTTTTTCGACATAAAAAACAATCCCACCGCAATTGTTGTAGGATTCTTAATATCAACTTGGTGATAGGCATCTGCAAATTCATATCCAGCAAGTTGTGGATGCTTCCAACCCCGACCAGGCATCTGCAGCTCCAATACTAGCAAATTGCAGATGCTTCCGATCCTGACCAGGCATCTGCAAATCCAATTCCAGCAAGTTGCAGATGCTTCCAACCCCGACCAGGCATCTGCAAATCCAATTCCAGCAAGTTGCAGATGATTCCGACCCCGACCAGGCATCTGCAAATCCAATTCCAACAAGTTGCAGATGCTTCCAACCCCGGCCAGGCATCTGCAAATCCAATTCCAGCAAGTTGCAGATGCTTCCACGTCCGGAGTTCACCCCTATATGTATCTGCAAATCCAATTCCAACAAGTTGCAGATGCTTCCAACCCTGACCAGGCATCTGCAAATCCAATTCCAGCAAGTTGCAGATGCTTCCAACCCTGGCCAGGCATCTGCAAATCCAATTCCAACAAGTTGCAGATGCTTCCGACCCCGACCAGGCATCTGCAAATCCAATTCCAACAAATTGCAGATGCTTCCGACCCCGACCAGGCATCTACAAATCCAATTCCAGCAAGTTGCAGATGCTTCCAACCCCGGCCAGGCATCTGCAAATCCAATTCCAGCAAGTTGCAGATGCTTCCAACCCCGGCCAGGCATCTGCAAATCCAATTCCAGCAAGTTGCAAATGCTTCCGACCCTGACCAGGCATCTGTAGCTCCCAAAACAACAAATCAAAGATGCCCATCGGTGAATTTTCTTCTCAAATTCGCTGGTGGGCATCTTTATTGCATCTCTATTTCATCAAATAGCTATATATGTCTCTTTTTGATACACCGCGGTCTTTCGCGACCTGTTTCATGGCATCTTTTCTGGACATTCCCTGTTTTTCATAGATTTCCATATGCTCTTCTATGGAAATCTCTTCCCACGAGGCCACTGCTTCTTCTTTCAGTTCCTGACGGCTTTTGCCCTCGATGACCAGCACACATTCTCCGAGCGGTTTTTCTTTCTCATAATGCGCGATCAGATCATCAATTGTGGAATGGAAGGCTGTCTCATGCTTCTTGGTCAGTTCTCTGCAAAGTGTCATTCTGCGGTTTCCAAGTGTTTCCCTCAGATCACGCAGTGTCCTGACCAGTTTATGCGGAGCCTCATACAAAATGATCGTCCGGGTCTCATTGACCAGCTCTTCCAGAACTTCTTTGCGCTCTTTTTTGTCCATCGGAAGAAATGCTTCAAAAGCAAACCGTCTGGTAGGAAGTCCTGATAATGTAAGTGCGGTAATGCATGCTGCCGGCCCCGGAAGGGATGTTACTTCGATTCCAGCCTCATAACACATAGCAGCCAGTTCTTCACCCGGATCCGAAATTCCCGGTGTCCCGGCATCTGTGATCAGTGCAATGTTCATACCGTTCTGCATCTTCTCAATCAGCGTATATGCTTTTTCAATCTTGTTATATTCATGATAACTGGTCATCGGTGTTTTGATTTCAAAATGATTCAGCAGTTTAATACTGTTTCGGGTATCTTCTGCCGCGATCAGATCCACTTCCTTCAATGTGCGGAGTACTCGAAGTGTAATATCTTCCAGATTTCCGATTGGGGTTGCACAAAGATATAATTTTCCACTCATCCGGGAATCCCCTTTCTCTCAGATTATTTGATTCTTTTATACTCTTCCGTATATTTCAAGAATATCACTGGTATAAACACCTGGTTTCTCATAGACGATCAATGGTCGCTCCACCGTTATTCTGGAATTTCCACCTTTTCGTGCTTCGATCAGAACCATATTGGGTTCACGATCTATGTACGGGTACACCAGCTGCATTCTCTTGGGTTCCAGTTTATATTTCATGAGAACCTGAAAGATTTCTGCCAGACGGAAAGGTCTGTGGACCATATAAAAACGTCCTCTGTCTTTCAGCACTGCTGCTGACTGGCTCACTACATCTTCCAGTGTACAGAGAATCTCATGTCTTGCAATTGCTTTTGCCATGTATGGGTTCTGCAGGCCATGCTGTCCGATCATATAGGGCGGATTGCTTGTCACTGCATGAAAAGAAGCTGCTCCAAAAATTTCAGCAGCTTCCTTTATGTCTCCGCATACGATATCAATATCAGCTTCCAGATGATTGTACGATACGCTTCGTCTCGCCATATCTGCACATTCTTCCTGGATCTCAAGTCCTGTCAGATGTGAACCCTTGTCTTTGGCTTTCAGCAGAAAAGGAATGATTCCCGTTCCGGTTCCCATATCCAGAACCTTTTCATTCTGTCGGATATCTGCAAATCCAGATAACAGAACTGCGTCCATTCCGAAGCAGAACTTTTCCGGATTCTGTATCACATACAGACCATTCTGAAGATCATCAACCCGTTCTCCCGGATATACCAGATCATTCTGCGGATTTTTTTCCATGGGATTTAGAATCTCCTTCTTTTTACTCAATGTCCCTTGTTTCTTTGTCAGTGTTCTTTGCTTTTTTCTTGCGTGACCGGAATTTCAGTTCTCCTACCGGATATTCCTGAATCTCCTTTTCATCATTGACTTCCACGATTACTTTGACTCTCTGTCTGAGAACATTTACACTGTGTACGATTCCCTGTAATCCATCCGGAAGAGTAACCGTATCTCCGGTTCCTGGAAGGCTCTTGTTCAGTGCTTCGTAGGTTTCCTGCTCATTCTTGAGACAACACATCAATCTGCCGCAGACACCGGAAATCTTGGTCTGGTTCAGTGACAGATTCTGCTCTTTTGCCATCTTGATAGACACAGGTGCAAACTCGGAAAGATAGGTGTGACAGCAAAGCTGTCTGCCGCAGATGCCGATTCCCCCAAGAATCTTAGTCTCATCTCTTACTCCGATCTGGCGAAGTTCGATTCTTGTCTTAAAGATAGCTGCCAGGTCCTTGACCAGCTGACGGAAATCAATTCTTCCATCTGCCGTAAAATAAAACAGCACTTTGTTATTGTCAAATGTATACTCCGCATCGATCAGTTTCATTTCCAGACCATGTTCGCGGATTTTTTTCTGGCAGATTTTAAATGCATCTTTTTCTTTCAGGCGGTTCTGTTTCTCCCTGTCCTCATCTGCCTGTGTGGCAACGCGAAGGACTTCTTTCAGCGGATGGACCACCTCATCCTCACCCACTTCTTTCGGTCCGAGTACAACTCGTCCGAACTCCACACCGCGGGCAGTCTCTACGATCACATGATCACCGATCTTCATTTTATAGTTTTTCGGATCAAAATAATAAATCTTTCCGACATTTCTGAATCTTATACCAACAATTTTTGTCATTCTATCTCTCCCTGATCGTCAGGAACAGAAGTTCAAGTGCAAGTTCAAAATTAACGTTTGCACGAAGCCTTACTTTTGTTTTTTCCAGTGCTTCCAGAATCTTTTCCAGGTTCTCATAGGAACGCTGGCTCGCCTGTTCCTTTATATAATTGATTTCTTGTTTAAATACCAGGTTGTCAACCTCCTGAGTTGCCTTAAACATAAGAACATCCCTGAACCAGAACTGGAAAATATCCAGATAATCACTGATATTCTGCTTTTCATCAGAAAGTGCCTTGATTTCATCGGACAGTTCATATACTTCCATCGTATTTACATACTTGAGAATCTTCAGGGCTTTCTCCGTCATTCTGGAAAACTCTTCTGATGTAGCAGCTTCTTTGGCTCTGCCAATACTTCCCTGTGCAAAGGAAGCATCTATCTCTGCCTGATAATCCGGCACATGAAGCCGTTCCATCAGGTATTTCTTAACAAGGCTGTCATCAACCACCTTCAGATCCAGACGCACACATCTGGACTGGATCGTCGGCAGAAGTGCATCCACATTGCTGGTCAGCAGCATGATCACTGCATATTCCGGTGGTTCTTCTATTGTTTTGAGAAGGGCATTCTGTGCCTGTACCGTCATCATCTCCGCATCAGGAATAATGTAAACCTTGTGCGGACTGCTGTATGGCTTAATCGCAACATCGTGAATCACCTGTTCCCGGATCTCATCAATAGAGATCGTACCAGGTTTCTCATGATTGACCGTAATGATGTCCGGATGATTCTTGCCCAGTGCCTTCTTACAGGAGTCACATTTCTGACATGGCTCTGTTCCACCGGCTTCGCACTGCAGTGTCATCGCATATGTGGTTGCAAGAAGCTTCTTGCCGGATCCGGGTCTGCCTGTAAAAATATATGAATGGGAAACTTTTCCCGTCTTCATGGCATTTTGGAGATGCCGGATAATTTCCTCGTGTCCGATAATATTATTGAAACTGACCATTCAGAATCACCTCTCTTGTTTATAGTTTCATATACGAATCTTTGTTCGCTATAGTGTCATTATATCATACTTTATTAGCCATTCAAAACTATTTTTAACTATGACATGGAATTTACATAATTTATAATATTTTTGACACATAAATCCAAATCATCATTAACAAATCGCTTCTGTATTTCTGCTTCCTTTATTTTCTCTTCGGAAAAATCCTCCTCATCCGCAAGAAAACGCCTGCAGAGTTCTTTATACTTTGGTGTTTCCTGTTCCTGCTCTCTTCGGATTGCACGGATCAGACGTTCTCCATCTTCTACTTCAATATAAACAGGTATGACGGATTCTTTTCCGTAATAACATTTCATCTTCTGAAAAGATTCCAGCGTTCCGATTCCAAGATAATTCCCACTGTTCAGGTCGATCTGTCCGTCGTCCGCTGTAAAATAAGTCCATATTCCATAAACGGTATTGTAGGCACGAGATTCAATAACCTTTCCCGCCTCTTCAAACTCTTTTAATTTCTGATCATCTGTAAAATAATACTGTACACCATCTTTTTCTCCGTCACGTACCGGTCTTGTTGTATACAGGATCAGTTTTTTCAGATTCAGTTCTGTATTACCGGCCAGTCTGGAATAGATTTTATCTTTTCCAGAGGCACTTTTACCCATAATATAAAAAATCTTACCCATGAATTTCTTCGTCTTGCTCCTTTGTACTCTGGGGCTGTTGTTCTACCACAAGGATCGTCTTATTTGTATAGTCTTCCAGTCCCTGCAGATATAACCCCTTATCCATGTATATTCTCATATTACGGATAAATTGTCCAGTAATCTGTTCTCCCGGAGTGATCAGCGGAATTCCCGGTGGATACAGATAAGCAAATTCTGCTGAAATTCTGCCGATGCTTTCTTCCAGCGGACATTTTTCTGTCGGTGCTTCCATGGCATCTGCCATAGACATCATCTGCGTCAGTACAAAATGCATGGATCTGGTGTCCAGTTTTTTATTTTCTTCTGCCGGTATTCCTGCTTTTATCAGATCTGCCTGTTCCTGATCCAGTTCTTCGATTGCCTGACACAATCGCTCAAAACCTTCTTCCCGGTCTCCCACTGCCGCAATGGCAAGCGCATATTTTTCAGATTCCATCTCCATCTGAATATGATAGCGGTCAAGAAGAATGTGATACAGATCACTTCCTGACATTAATGAATATCTTGTGGAAAAAATCAGTTTTGAACGGTCGTAATCAAACACTCCGTTTTCGCCTTTAACCGGCTCTGCCAGTCTGATATATTTACACTTTGACAGTCTCTTCCTTGTCTGCTCCAGTATTTTTGTAAAATCACGAAACATCTGGTTTCCATCGGATGCCATTGTATCCATGCATGCATCCATACTCGCCATCAGAATATACGACGGACTGCTGGTCTGGTAGATTCCCATAAATCTTCGGATTATCCTGCTGTCAACCAGATCACTGCAGTTATGAAGAACAGCAGTCTGGGTCATTGCAGGCAGGGTCTTATGAAAACTCTGTATCACCAGATCCGCTCCAAGTTCTGCTGCCGATGTCGGGAAATAATTTGAAAAATGGAAATGTGCTCCATGCGCCTCATCCACGATCAATGGCACGCCATACTTATGAGCAATCTCTGCAATCTCTTTAATATCTGACACAATCCCATCATATGTCGGTGATGTGATCAGCACTGCCTGAAGTTCTGGATTCGCTGCAAGACATCTTTCCACCTTGTCCGGAAAAATTCCGCCGTTTATCCACCACTCCCCGTCCATCTGTGGATAGATATAAGTTGGTTTCAAATTTCTCAGATAGATAGCGTGGTACACAGCCTTATGGCAGTTTCTTGCAACAAGAATCTGTCCGTTTCTCGGAACTGCTGCTGAAATTGCAGAAAGAAGAGCTGCCGTGCTTCCATTGACACTGTAAAAACTCTCTTTGACTCCATACAGTTTTGCCACATTCCGCTGTGCTTCCAGAAGAATATCCTCCGGATGATGGAGATTATCAAATCCCTCGATTTCAGTGATATCTCTCTCAAAAGGGAAGTCTCCCCTTACTGATTCTGCATTTCTTTTGTGCCCCGGCATATGAAAAGGATAATAATCAGACCGGCTGTATTCTTCTAGTTTTCTGTATAATCTCTCCATTAAAGATTCTCCATATTCGTTATACTTTGAAACGATAACCTACTCCCCAGATAGTCTCTATATACTGAGGCTTTGCTGTATTAAACTCAATTTTTTCACGGATTTTCTTGATATGAACTGTAACAGTTGCAATATCTCCTACTGACTCCATATCCCAGATCTGGCGGAACAGTTCTGCTTTTGTAAATACACGGTTCGGATTCTCTGCAAGAAAAGTAAGAAGATCAAATTCCTTTGTTGTGAATGTTTTCTCTTCACCATTTACCCATATACGTCTCGCAGTCTTATCAATCTTAATTCCACGGATCTCAATAATATCATTCTTTACTGCACTGGATCCTACCAGTCTGTTATAACGCTCCATGTGAGCTTTTACCCTGGCCACCAGTTCGCTCGGGCTGAATGGTTTTGTCATATAATCGTCTGCCCCAAGTCCCAGTCCACGGATCTTATCAATGTCATCTTTCTTTGCAGATACCATAATGATCGGGATATTTTTCTCCTGACGTACCTGACGGCATATATCAAACCCATCTACTTCCGGAAGCATCAGATCCAGTATAATCAGATCATAATCTTCATTGAGTGCTTTTTCAAGGCCCACATCTCCTCTGTTTGCTATCTCTACTTCAAATCCGGAAAGTTCCAGATAATCCCTCTCCAGATCTGCGATTGCTTCTTCATCTTCGATGATCAGTATTTTACTCATTCATAGGTACCTCCTGATATTTTCTCAAAACAAAGTACATGATCGTTCCGATTCCTTCCCGACTGGTTGCCCACACTTTGCCACCATGATCCTCCAGAATCTTACGAACGATAGAAAGACCGATTCCGCTTCCTCCCTTGGATGAATTACGTGAAACATCCGTCCTGTAGAAACGGTCAAAAATATACGGCAGATCTTTGGATTCAATTCCCTTGCCATTATCCTCAATCTCAACCTGTACGAAATCTCCGACATCTTTTACTCTGATCTGTATGATGCCCTTCATTCCATTCTGCTTATCCATATATTTAATGGCATTGCTGATGATATTATGAATCACTCTTCGTATCTGTTCGCCATCTGCAATTACAAGCACATCTTTATCTACATAATTTGCATAGCAGAGCTGGATACCTCTTGTTTCCAGCTCCAGTCCCACTTCTTCTGCGCAGTCAGAGAAATAATCTTCTACATTCAGCTTACTGAATGTATATGGGATACGGTTCGTATCAATTTTAGAATAGAACGTCAGCTCATTGATCAGATGATCCATCTCATTGGTCTTATTGTAAATCGTCCTGACATAGCGGTCCATCTTCTCCGGTGTATCTGCCACACCATCCATGATTCCTTCTACATATCCCTTCACCGCTGTGATCGGAGTCTTGAGGTCATGGGAAATGTTGCTGATCAATTCTTTATTTTCCTTATCCATGGCGATTTTTTCTTCTGCTGATTCTTTCAGTCTGCGGCGCATCTCTTCGAAATCCCGGCAAAGCTCCGAAAATTCATCTGTTCCCTCGACATCCAGAACAAAATCCAGATTTCCTTCCTTGATATTCTGCGTCGCCTTTCGCAGTTTGACCAGCGGTGCCGCCACACTTCTGTAGATCCACAACCCCACAGAAACGCCTGTGAAGATAAGAATGATAAAAGCAGTAAAAAAAAGATCCTTCGTCATGATCTGGATTCTTGCCTGACTGCTTCCCGTATCGGAAATTGTAATATCATAGGATGTTTCCTGTGCAGATTCATTGTTGGCTGCATTCCTGTGCTGTGTCTCACTGATTCCAAACAGGGCAGCAGCAAATAAAAGAAGCGGTACCAATATTACCATCATGAATCCCACAATGATTCTGTTTTTCAGTTTCATGAAATTCCCTCGTTTCTGTAAAACTTATAATTGCTTCTTAAGCAAAAAATGAACGCACAATATCGAAGTTCTTCTTCGCTATATATGCGTTCATTATATCATATCACTATATTCTTATCTCTAAATTTTCTATAAAATCCATGAAACCGTCTTGTATTTTACAGATATTTCTTAAGATCTTCGACTTTGTCCAGTTTTTCCCATGGAAGATCTACATCTGTACGGCCGAAATGTCCGTAAGCAGCAGTCTGTTTGTAGATTGGTCTTCTCAGATCAAGCATACGAATGATTCCTGCCGGACGAAGATCGAAGTTTTCACGAATGATTTCTACAAGTTCTGTATCGGAAAGTTTGCCTGTTCCAAATGTATTCACATTGATGGAAGTAGGTTTTGCTACACCGATTGCATAAGAAAGCTGGATTTCACATTTGTCAGCCAGTCCTGCTGCAACAATATTCTTTGCAACATAACGTGCTGCATAAGCTGCGGAACGGTCAACTTTTGTGCAGTCTTTACCGGAGAAAGCACCGCCGCCGTGACGTCCTGCTCCACCGTAAGTATCAACGATGATCTTACGACCTGTAAGTCCACTGTCACCATGAGGTCCACCGATTACAAAACGTCCTGTAGGATTGATAAAATATTTTGTCTCATCATCAACCATATCAGCAGGGATGATTTCATCGAATACATATTTTTTGATATCTTCATGAATCTGTTCCTGTGTAACTTCCGGATCATGCTGTGTAGAACATACAACTGCATCGATACGGATCGGTTTTCCTTCTTCGTTATATTCAACAGTTACCTGTGTTTTTCCGTCTGGTCTTAAGTATGGCAGAGTTCCATCTTTGCGTACTTTTGTCAGCTGGCGTGCAAGTTTGTGTGCCATGTTGATCGGATATGGCATATATTCTTCTGTTTCATTGGAAGCATATCCAAACATCATACCCTGGTCTCCGGCACCGATTGCATCGATCTCGTCTTCACCCATTTTTGCTTCCAGAGCTTTATCAACTCCCATTGCGATGTCTGTGGACTGCTCATCGATTGCTGTGATGACTGCACATGTTTCTGCATCAAAACCGTATTTTCCACGTGTATAGCCAATTTCTCTTACGGTATCTCTTACGATTTTCTGGATGTCAACATAAGCACTTGTTGTGATCTCACCCATTACAAGTACAAGACCTGTTGTTGTTGCTGTCTCGCATGCAACACGTCCCATCGGGTCTTCTTTCATGATTGCGTCAAGAATCGCATCAGAAATGGCATCGCACATTTTGTCCGGATGGCCTTCTGTTACTGATTCAGAAGTAAATAAAA
>OLRQ01001154.1_pt1 | contig 22086 bp, 20 predicted proteins | sample 1671971 | NCBI WGS metagenome assembly OLRQ01 (sample SAMEA3136631, study PRJEB25190) | human gut metagenome | biome: human gut; feature: human-associated habitat; material: faeces | place: Austria | collected 2013
GTAGAGCATTCGGCTGTTAACCGAAGGGTTGTTGGTTCGAGCCCAACTCGGGGAGTGAATGAGACCTGCAGGGATCCTGCAGGTCTTTTCGTATATTGAGTTGCCCTGTGTGATGTGATACAATAAGGCGTAGCTACTGTAAACGATGAAGGAGAAAAGAAAGATGAATGAAAGTTATACCAGTTTTGCCCAGGTATATGACATGTTTATGGACAACGTGGACTATCCTGCCTGGAGCAAATATCTGATTCAGCTTTTAAAAGAATATCAGGTGGAAGACGGACTGGTGCTCGATCTTGGCTGCGGAACGGGAAACATGACCGAGCTGCTCGCCAAAGAGGGCTACGATATGATCGGCGTGGACAATTCTGAGGATATGCTCGAGATTGCCAGTGAAAAACGCGCCGAGTCCGGCTTAAACATTTTATATCTGCTTCAGGATATGCGGGAATTTGAGCTCTACGGAACCGTGAAGGCGGTTGTGAGCATCTGCGATTCCATCAACTATATTCTGGAGGAAGATGATCTGCGGGAAGTCTTCTCACTCGTCAACAATTATCTGGATCCGAAGGGCATGTTTATTTTTGATTTGAATACAAAGTATAAATATGAACAGATGGGTGAGACTACGATTGCGGAAAACCGCGAAGAGGCAAGCTTCATCTGGGATAATTACTATGACCCGGAGGAAGAAATCAACGAATATGAGCTTGCCATTTTCATCCCGGAGGGAGAAGATTCCGATCTGTACCGCAAATTTGAAGAGGTACATTATCAGAGAGCGTACGATCTTGCGACGATCCGCCGCTTATTGGAAGAGGCAGGCATGGAGTTTGTGACGGCCTACGATGCATTCACAAAGGATGCGCCGAGACCGGAGAGCGAACGTATTTATGTCGTAGCAAGAGAAAAAGGAAAAAGTGAGAAATAGGAGAGAAACATGGATTATATTGTAAGAGCAACAGCGGCAGACGGACAGATTCGTGCGTTTGCAGCGACAACAAGAGAAACCGTAGAGACAGCGCGCCAGGATCACAACACGAGCCCGGTTGCAACCGCAGCGCTGGGCCGCCTTCTGACGGCAGGTGCAATGATGGGCGTTATGATGAAGGGAGATAAGGACCTTCTGACCTTGCGCATCCATGCCGGCGGACCGCTGAACGGCATTACCGTAACAGCAGATTCCAAAGGAAATGTAAAAGGTTACGTCGGAAACCCGGACGTCGTGATTCCGGCCAACAAAAAAGGAAAACTTGACGTGGCAGGTGCTGTCGGCGTCGGATTCATGGATGTCATCAAAGACCTGGGACTGAAAGAGCCGTACGTCGGACAGTGCGTTCTGCAGACGAGTGAGATCGCAGAGGATCTGACCTACTATTTTGCAACGAGTGAGCAGGTTCCGTCCAGCGTCGGACTCGGTGTGCTGATGAACAAAGACAATACCGTCCGTCAGGCCGGCGGCTTTATCATTCAGCTGATGCCGTTCTGCGATGAGAAAGTCATTGAAAAACTGGAGCAGCGTCTGGCAGAAGTCAATTCCGTTACCGCATTCCTTGACGAGGGCCTGACTCCGGAGCAGATTCTTGAAAAACTGCTTGGAGACATGGACCTTGTGATCAACGATACCGTGCCGACCCAGTTTTACTGCAACTGCAGCCGTGAGCGTGTATCGAAAGCGCTGATTGCGGTCGGAAGAAAAGAACTGAACGAGATGATTCAGGAAGCAAAACCGGTGGAGCTGAAATGTCATTTCTGCAACAGCGCCTATGAATTTTCTACCGAGGATCTGAAAGAATTATTGCGTAAGAGCAAATAACAGTACTGTTTCAGGCGAAACGGAGGCTGTGAGAGCTTCTGTTTGCAGAAAATCTGTAACAGGGAACCAGATAGTGGAGGAAGAAAGAGATGAAACAGGGATTCGTAAAAGTTGCCGCCGCTTCCTGTGCGGTAGTGGTAGCGGATGTCAGAGAAAATACGAGAGTCATTCTGGAAACGATTCATAAAATGGAGGGCGAGGGAGCAAAGGTGATGGTGTTCCCGGAGCTGGCTCTTACCGGCTACACCTGTAGTGACTTATTCTGGCAGAGTCAGATGATTGATGCGGCGAAAGAAGGATTAAAGGAAATTGCCGATGGTACGAAAGAGACCGATGCGCTGATTTTTGTCGGACTGCCGTGGGAACAGGGCGGAAAGCTGTTCAATGTAGCCGCTGTGCTCTGTCACGGAGAGCTTCTCGGCATTGTGCCGAAAAAGTATCTGCCGAACTACAATGAATTTTATGATCTGCGTCATTTTACGCCGGGAAAAGAAGCGGTGACAACAACGGAATTTTTTGGAAAAGAGGTTCCGTTTGGCATGAATCTGCTCTTCCAGTGTGAAAAAATGCCGCGTCTTAAGGTTGCGGCAGAGCTCTGTGAGGATCTCTGGACCCCAAATCCGCCGAGTGTGGCGCATGCGCTGGCCGGTGCGACAGTGGTCGTAAACCTTTCTGCCAGTGATGAAATGGTTGGAAAAGACAGTTACCGGAGAAGCCTTGTGAGCGCACAGTCGGCGCGTCTGATCTGCGGCTATATTTATGCGACAGCAGGTGAGGGCGAGTCGACGACAGATCTTGTCTTTGGCGGACAGCATCTGATTGCTGAAAACGGAACCATTCTTGCCGAGGCAAAACGATTTGAGAATCAGATTATTTGTGCAGATCTCGATGTGGATCGTCTCACAAGTGAGCGCAGAAGGATGACCACGTATCCGGAGCAGAGAACCGATGGGTATCAGGTCGTTCGATTCTCCTTGTCAATAGAAGAGACAAAGCTGACCCGTTACTTCGATCCACGGCCATTCGTACCGTCGGATAAGCATAACCGCGATCAGCGATGCGACGAAATTTTAAATATTCAGGCTATGGGACTGAAAAAACGTCTGGCGCATACCCATTGCCAGAGCGCAGTTATCGGTATTTCCGGTGGACTTGACTCGACGCTGGCATTGCTTGTAACGGCAAGAGCATTTGATCTGCTCGGGATTCCGAGAAAGCAGATCCTGTCTGTAACGATGCCGTGTTTTGGAACGACAGACCGTACGTATCAGAATGCATGTGAGCTGACGAGATGCCTTGGCGCAACCTTAAAAGAGATCGATATCAAGGAGGCTGTCAATCTTCATTTCCGTGATATCGGACAGAATCCGGAGAAACACGATGTGACGTATGAAAACGGACAGGCGCGTGAGAGAACGCAGATTCTGATGGATCTTGCCAACCAGTCCGGCGGTATGGTTATCGGAACGGGTGATCTTTCCGAGCTGGCACTTGGCTGGGCAACGTACAATGGCGATCATATGTCAATGTATGCAGTCAATGCATCTGTGCCAAAGACACTGGTGCGCCATCTGGTGCAGTATTATGCGGATACCTGCGGAGAGAAAGCACTTTCTGATATTCTCCTGGATGTGCTTGATACGCCGGTCAGCCCGGAGCTGCTTCCGCCGAAAGACGGTGTCATTTCCCAGAAGACAGAGGATCTTGTCGGACCGTACGAACTCCACGATTTCTTTTTGTACTATATGCTGCGTGTGACGTACGAGCCGCTGAAAATTTACCGTGTGGCGAAACTTGCGTTTGCCGGTGTTTACGATGATACAACAATCCTGAAGTGGCTGAAAACCTTCTACTGGAGATTTTTTGCACAGCAGTTTAAGCGTTCCTGCCTGCCGGACGGACCGAAGGTCGGAAGCGTTGCGGTTTCCCCGCGAGGCGATCTGCGCATGCCAAGTGATGCAAGCGTGAAACTCTGGAGAGAACAGCTTGACCGGCTGTAATCCATCGCATGAGATTCCGGCGCTTCTTCTGGTGCTTGCGATTGACGCGGTAAACTGTTCGGACGATAAGCATTAGAGTGTGTCTGGTTCACAGAATCAAGGATTGACAGATAAGACAACAGAAAAGCAATAGAAAAACAACAGAAAAATGGCTTCGGAGTGAGAACACTCAGGAGCCATTTTTAACTTTATTTGGTTGCAGAAGGATTGCGGGCCTGATCGAGAGCCTGGTCGATTGCCATGACAAGCAGTTCGGAGGTGTAGCGGTTATCCTCGCCGTAAATGAGGCCTTCGGTTGTCTGGTTTACGTAGATCTGACTTGCAATGGAATCGAGTGCAGGCTCCATAAGCGGGTACATAGCGGCCGTGGTCTCGCTTAGGTTATTCATTGAGATTGCGGTAATGCGGTCCTGCTCGACATCGACCTGTATATCGAAGGTCTGGTCACCGAGAGAAATTGTGGAGGTATAGATGCCGGGAATGTAGCGTGCACTCTCGGCAGAACCGGTGGATGAGGCCGCAGGTTTCTTCGCAGACTCCTTTTTTCCGGAACCGAACATAATCAGAAAAACCACGAGCAGAAGGATCGCGAGAGCGAGAAAAACAGTGGTGTAAACCACTTCTTTCATATGTAGTACAATGATTTTCGTTTTGGAACTCATGGGCGGGCACACTCCTTTTTGAAAAACCGTCTGTGAGCGGACGAGGGGCAAACGGACGGGCGTTTTTATTATAATGTATGTAAAAGAGAAATCGTTTATGAAAGAAAGTTTCGTAACATGCAAATTCCGAATATAATCTTTGGACAGTCTTTCTTCTGCCCGAGAATTAGTATATAATGTAATCGGTCACGATAACAGATTTCAGAGAAGAGTTGGGAAAAGAAGAGGGGAAAGATGAAAAAAAGAAAAATCAGAAGTACTATGAGTGTTTTTTTAACTACTTTTTTGCTTCTGCAGATTATATTACTGTTTCTGTACAAATCATTTATTGTTGATATTGCTAAAAAAAACGAGAAAAACCTGGTGGAAAATACACTGCAAATTTATCATAATACGATGGAAAGTGTATTGGAGCGACTTGACGATAACCTGGATCTTTTACTGGGATGTCGGCTGCTTTTGACACAGCTGAATGGAGAAAATAATCTGGAGAAAGTGAAAGCGCAGCATCAAATGCTGCAGATTCTTAAGGAAAGATGTAAAGATACCAAAGAAGCGGATGCCTATGCGATTGTTAATTGCAAAGACAACAGTATTTTGATTCAGAGAAATGGAAATATAACATATGATACAATAAAAGATATCAAAAAGTATCTTCAAAAGCGTAATACGTTTGATAAAACTCCTACATCCGGCTGGACTTCTACTGTCATGGGGGAGCAGGTGTATCTGGTAAAATATTATAATTATGGTGCAAATACGATCGCTGTATTGATATCAGAAAAAAGACTGGACTCTTTGTTAAACTATAATGATATGTCCATCAAAGAGGCAGCGTTCTATCTTACAGACAAAAAAGGGAAAATTCTGTGCGGTTCAGGAGAGGATTGGACATATGGAGAAGCGATAGAGAATCTGCAGAAACAGGATCCATCCATCAGTATCTATCGGGGATCTGTTCTGGAAGATGCATATCAGATGTATTACAGCGTAAAATCCTCCGAGTATGCCGCATATTTTACATCCGGTATCGCTATTTTTGGATTTTTAGTACTGTCTTTACTTTTCTTTGGAACAATTGTCTGGTATATGCAAAAAGAAATTTTTCAGCCGATTGCAGACCTGTCCTGGGTTTCCAGAAAAATTCACAGTGGGGATTTCAGGGCAAGAGCGGAATATAATACGAACAGCTACGAAATGGAAGAAGTAAAACAGGCATATAATGATATGGTACAGACGATTCTTGAAATGAGGGTAGAAAAGTACGAACAGGAACTTCGAATGAAGGATGTACAACTGAAGTATATCCATATGCAATTAAAACCACACTATTTCCTGAATGCTTTATCAACAATCAACAGCATGGTTTATCAGCACGAGGAAGAGAATGTCCATACCTTTATTCAGGCATTTTCACAGAATATCCGCTATATGTTTCGAACCGGTCTGCATACCGTTCCGCTGCAGGATGAAATAAAGAATGCCAGTGGATATCTGGAAATGCAGCGACTTATGTACCGGGATTGCTTTTATGTCTATATGGATATACCGGAAGAAACGCAGCAGTATCCGGTGCCGCAGATGATCCTGCATACATTTTTGGAAAATATATTTAAGCACGTGATCAGTATTGATTCGTTCACTACGGTTCTGATTCAGGCATTGTTGAGCTTTTCGGGGAAGGAAGTTTACTTAAAACTGGAACTATATATATCGCAGGGTCAATTTTCGCAGGAAATACTGGACTTTGTGAATAAAGATATGGAAATAACAGAAAAAGAAGATGGAAGTGGAATTGGAATAAAAAATGTAAAAGAGGTTCTGAAGATGATGTACCAGCAGGATCATCTTCTGTATTTTGAGAATCTGGAACCGGAAGGAACTAAAATAACCATATGGATTCCGAAAACACTGAAATGTACAGATGAGGAGAAAGACGAAGAGAGATGAATTTGCTGATTGTAGATGATGAAATTGTGACAACGCAGGTATTGGAAGAACAGCTGGATCGCGAGTTACTTTCTATTGACCAGATCTATGTGGCCTACAATACTTCTATGGCCAGAGATATTTTGCAAAAAAATAAAGTGGAACTGATTTTATGTGATATTGAAATGCCAAAGGAGAATGGAATTCATTTTCTGAAATGGGTACGAGAACAGAAAATCCAGACAGAGGTTATCTTTCTGACCAGCCATGAAAAATTTGAATATGCCTATGGAGCTGTACAGAATGGTGCGGCAAACTATCTGCTGAAGCCGATTGACATGAATAAAATCAATCAGACATTGCTTCGTGTGACAGAAAAAATAGTCTGGAAACAAAAAACGGAGGAAATCCGGGAATATTGGGAGAGCGGAATAAGAAAGATGGTGCGATATTTCTGGACAAGAGTATTGCTGGAACCCGGTGTGCAGAAACAGGGACTCGAGGAGGAAATAAAGCAGCAGGGGATAGAGGAAGAGATTCAGGAAAAATATTGTGTTGTGATTCTTCATTTTGCCAGTGGAAAACTGGACTTGGGTAAAGAAAAGGGACAGGAATCCATTTATAAATTTGCAATGGAAAACATTCTGGCAGAAGCATTCACAGAAAAAATCAAAATGGAAAATGTGATCTGCTGGGAAGAAAATAAGGGAACCTATCTTGGAATTCTGTCGGAATTTTCGGAAAAGGAGACGAAAGAGAGAGCAGAGCAGGTCAGAAACATATTTGAAAAATATTTTCCGGAGACATTGCAGATCGGATACATTTCCCCGAGTGTTCCTTTTTATGAAGTGGGTCTGGAAAAAGAAAAAATAATGGAATATGACAAAACGCATATTTATGACGAAGGGGAAATAAAGGAATTTATGGTATTGCTTCGAGAAAAGGAGGCGTCCGGACATATTCTGGACGAAGATTATATCCTGCAGTGTCTGAACAAGGGATTCAGGGTAAGTACAATGGAATATTTACAAAAAACGCTGCAGCATGTAAAGCAAACGATGCATTCCGTAGAAGGATTTCGCAATTTTCAGGTGGAACTGACACAGCTTGTAAGCAAATATCTCCATGATAAAAAGGAAAATATGAACAGCGTGATTCGTGATCCGATCTATCTGCGACTGGATATGAATGCGGTTAAATCGGAATTTTCTATGGTGCAGTGGATGACCTGGCTGATGAATAAGGTATTTGATCTGACACAGGAGGAACGGAAAGAAAAAACAGAAAAAAGGATCACAGATCAGGTAATTGATTATATCAGAGAACATTATACGGAAGATATTAACAGAAATACGCTTTCGGAGAGGTTTCATTTTTCACCGGAATACATTGGAAAAATGTTCCGGAAGGATATCGGAACGTCGTTGAATGATTATATTAATTCTCTGCGCGTGGAAAAAGCGAAACATTTGCTGGAAAACACCAATACAAAGGTGATTGATATTGCGCTGGAAGTCGGATTTGATACGCTTCCGTATTTCTCATCTGTATTTAAAAAATATACGGGAGTTTCACCGGCAGAGTTTCGGAAAAGAGAATAGATATCTTAAAAACGAAAGTTTTTGTACTTTTTTGTGTAAGAACTTTCGTTTTTTTTGCGTTATGATAAGTCTATCAAAAGGAACCGGAAAGAAGAAAGGAGAAACAAATGAAGAAAAAGATTTTGGCGATTTTGATGGCTACTTTGACAGTAGGATCTCTGCTGAGCGGATGTGGTGGAGCACAGAGCGGTGATGCAGCCGGAAAGCAGGAGAGCGGCAAACAGGAAAGCAGCGACAGCGAAGAACCGGCAGAGGTTGTATTTGCGTACATGACGCAGAACAATATCCCGGAGTCATCAGAACTGGAAAGAATTCAGAACCTGATCAACGATTATACAGTAGATAAGATCAATACGAAGGTCAAACTGGTACTGTTTTCCAATTCTGATTATATGAATCAGGTGAATCTGATGCTGGCATCCGGAGAACAGCTGGATTTATTTCAGGCATATAATACATCTCATCTGAAATATATCCAGGATGGAACAGCGCTGGATATTACAGAGTATCTGGACAATGATCTGAAAGAGACAACAGAAACTCTTTACGATGGTTTTCTGGCGCCGACAACGGTAGAGGGAAAAACATATGGAATTCTGAATATGGGTTCTAACTATGTACCGGGTGGATTTACCTATCGTGAAGATATTACAGAGAAACTTGGAATTGATATGAGCCAGGTTACCAAACCGGAAGATCTGACTGCAGTGTTTGCAAAGGTAAAAGAAGCTTATCCGGATATGACAATCATTGATCCGAACAGAGCGAATGCATTATTTGAAAGTTACCTGGGCAAGATTGATAAAATCGATCCATTAGGCGACAATATTGCCTCACCAGTTTCCGGTGTGGCTTATCAGGACAATGCAACTGTAGTGGATATGTATGAAACGACAGATTTCAAAGAACTGTGCGAACTGACCAGAAGCTGGTTTGAAGCTGGTTATTATGCAAGTGATGCAGCTACCACAACGGCAACTACCGCAGAATTACTGATGTCCGGCAACTGCTTTGGTACATTCTGTGGACTGGGTAATCCAAAGATTGCGCAGCAGTATACAAACAACTATGGTCATCCTTTTGAAAACGTACAGATCAGTGATTCTATGATCTGGTCTGGAAACGGCGGAGCATGGATGGTAAATTCCGGTTGTAAAGATCCTTCAGCAGCCTGCAAATTTATGAACCTGCTGTACACGGATGCATATGTAGACAACCTTCTGGTCTATGGAGAAGAAGGAGTGGATTACAAATTGGATGAAAATGGTTGTGCAGTAGCACCGGATGGATATACGGATCTGAACAGTGTAGCATATACCAATAATATGAACTACTATTTCTGGGGAAATAAATGGCTGACCTATCCGGTTGCAGGCGGTCTGTATGGAGAAGAAAAAGAGACAAATAAACAGCAGAATTATGATGGAGATCATTCAAATTATTATGGTTTCCTTTACGACTACAGTGATAAAGAAGCAGAATACACCGCATGCCAGAACATTGTAGAAGAGTATAAAAAATCTCTGTGGGTTGGTGCAGCAGATGTAGATACAACACTTGCCGAGATGACAAAACGACTGAAAGCAGCTGGTATGGATGACCTGATTCAGGCAAAGCAGGAGCAGCTGGATGCATGGATGAGTAGTAAGTAGAAAAGACTTTGAAAAAAGGAAAGGGCTGCGGAATATCACCGCAGCCTTATTTATAAAAGGGAGCTCGAATTATGCCAAAGAGTAAGAAGAAATATGCCAGTAAAAATACATTAGCATTGCTTTTCATTGCACTGCCAGGTATTACATATCTGATTATTAATAACTATATCCCGATTGTGGGAACCTTTATTGCGTTTAAAAAGTTCAGTTATGCAAAAGGAATCTGGGGAAGCCCATGGTGTGGACTGAATAACTTTAAATTTTTGTTTCTGACAGATGATGCATGGGTCATTACGAGAAACACGTTGTTATATAATCTGGCGTTTATTGTGATCGGAACAGTAGTTTCTGTGATTTTTGCAATCCTGCTGCATGAGCTGGGAGAACTGTTACGCGGAAAGTTTTTCCAGTCCGTGCTGTTATTTCCGCACTTACTGTCCTGGGTTGTAACGGCGTATCTGGTATATGCGTTATTGGGAAGTACAACCGGTTTTGTGAACAATACAATCTTAAATGCGCTGGGGAAAAAGGGCGTAGACTGGTATACCGCAAAAACGGCATGGCCGTTTATCCTGGTTATTGTATATCTTTGGAAGAATGCCGGATATAATGCGATCGTTTATATGGCAGGTATTGCAGGCATTGATAAGGAAATTTATGAAGCAGCAAAGATTGATGGCGCTTCTAAATTGAAACAGATTACTGCCATTACACTTCCGCTTCTGAGACCAACCATTATTATTATGACATTAATGGCAATCGGCCGTGTATTCTATTCGGACTTTGGTTTGTTCTATCAGGTACCGATGAATGCGGGAACCCTGTTTTCTACGACACAGACGATAGATACGTATGTATATCGCGGTTTGATGGAACAGGGTAATGTAGGAATGTCTTCGGCAGCAGGTGTATATCAGTCATTAGTTGGTTTTGCACTGGTAATGATTGCAAACTTTATTGTGCGGAAAAAAGATCCGGAAAACGCATTGTTCTAGGAGGCAGGATATGAAAAAGACAGTCAGCGATGAAAAACGATTTATTGCAATAGCAACAGTTATTTTAGTGGTAATCAGTATTGTGGCGTTGTTTCCGATGATTCTTCTGGTGGTTGCGTCCTTTACCGATGAAAATGAACTGATTACAAACGGATATCAGATTTTGCCGAAGAAACTCAGCTTGGAAGCATATACCTACATGGTAAAACAGGCAGCAACAATTGTAAGATCGTATCTTGTTACGATTGGAACAACCGTTGTCGGAACCGGATTAAGCGTGCTACTGACAACTTCGATCGCATATCCGATGGCACGAAAAACATTCAAATATAGAAATGCATTATCCTTTTTTGTGTATTTTACCATGCTGTTTAATGGAGGACTGGTGCCACAGTATATTATGTGGACAACATTTTTTCACATTAAAGATACGTATGCAGCACTGATTTTTCCGAATCTTCTGATGACAGCATTCAATATTTTCCTGGTAAGAAACTATTACAGCAACAGCCTGCCGGAAGCATTATATGAAGCTGCACAGCTGGACGGAGCGTCAGAGCTTGGAATTTTCACCAAAATTGTATTTCCGTTGTCGAAGCCGGTAGTTGCCACCATCGGACTGTTTACAGGTCTTTCCTACTGGAACAGCTGGACCAATGCTTTATATTACGTACAGGATCCAAAATATTTTGGTATTCAGAATCTGCTGATGCGTATCATGAAAAATATTGAATATCTGCGAAGCGGAGCATCGGAGCTGGCAGCAGAAGGACAGGCAGTTTCGCTTCCGGGAAACTCCATCCGAATGGCACTGGCATTTGTTGGAATTTTACCAATCATTATTATTTACCCGATGCTTCAGAAATATTTTATCAAAGGTGTGGTTGTCGGCGCTGTAAAAGGTTGACAGAAAGGAGAAACAGATGGCAGCATATGTACATTGCAATTTTCACTCCTGTATCCTGCGGATGCAGGTAGATGTTTCGATTTTGCTTCCGGAAAAAGAGCGGATGGAAGATGTAGAGCAGGGGAAAAAAGGGGAGACTTTCGGAAAAAACAAAAAATATCAGACTCTGTATCTGCTGCATGGATTTACAGGAGACCATCTTTCATATCTGAGAACCTCCAAGATTGAGCGTTATGCAGATGAGCATCAGATTATGGTGGTTATGCCAAGCGTATATAACAGCGCCTATACGGATATGAAATACGGACTGGATTATTTTTCTTATCTGACAGAGGAACTGACAGATTTTGTGGAGAGAAATTTCCCGGCAGCAACAAAGCGGGAAAACCGTTTTATTGCAGGAATGTCGATGGGAGGTTATGGCGCTTATAAATGGGGACTTACCTGTCCGGAAAAATTTGCGGCAATTGGAGGCGTTGCAGGATCCTATCATGCAGAATATCGTTATCAGGGAAAGGTAAATACGGTATCCACCCTTTGCGAAGCGTTATATGGCGATCCGCCTGCAATTACACCGGAGGTTCATGATGTCTTTACACTGTTGAAAAAACGGAAAGAAGAAGGAAGAGATATTCCGAGATTGTATACCTGCTGTGGTACAGAGGACAGACGTCATCAGGATTCTGTCGATCTGAAGGAGTTTGCAGATCAGCTGGGAGTTCCGCTGCTGTTTGAAGAGGGACCGGGAAGACATGATGATATTTTCTTTGATGAATATATTCAGAAGATTCTGGACTGGATGAACTTTGCAGGAAAATCAGTAGAAGAGTAAAATATACCGCAAAGTGGGGCTTGCAGATTGCGGAAAGGATTTTTCAGACACGCGCTAAGCGAAAACACTACAAAATATGGAGTTATTTAGGAGATAAAAATCTATATTTGTAGAAATTTTTCTTAGTGCGGCAGCCCCACGGGAAGCACAGGGAGAAGAGGAAAATGGAGATAGAAAAAGCAGCTGTAGCCGGAACACTGGAATCCAGCGATTGTATGGTTACGGTAGAAGATGGGGATGGCAACATAGATCTGGTACTGGAAAGCACAGTGATTCATCAGTATGGAAATCAGATCCGTCATGTGGTTCTGGATACCCTGGAAAGTCTGGGAGTTCAGAGCGCGAAAATTAAGATTGTAGATAAAGGAGCTCTGGACTGCACCATCCGTGCAAGGGTGGAAGCTGCGGTATACCGTTCCGCCGGGCAGTCGGAGCAGCTGCCATGGGGAGGTGCGATCAGATGAGAGACGCAAAAAAACGATTACGTCGTACCATGATGTTTTTAAACGCACAGAAGCCGGGACTGATTAAAGATCCCTATATTTATGGAGCAGATTCCCTGATGTTGGATCTGGAAGATGCAGTGGCAGAAAATCAGAAGGACGCGGCCAGATTTTCCCTGTTTCATGCACTTCGCACGATTGATTATCATGGAGCGGAACGGATTGTACGTATCAATGGCCTGGACACACCTTTCTGGAAGGAAGATATCCGTTGCGCAGTAGCCGGTGGATGTGATGGCATCCGGATTCCGAAGACAGAGACAGCGCAGGATGTAAAAATAGTGGAGCAGCAAATTTTAAAGGCAGAGAATGAATTTGGCAGACCGGAGAACAGTACCTTAATTATGGCAGCGATAGAATCGGCAAGAGGTGTGGTGAAGGCATTAGAAATTTGCGAGGCTTCGAAAAGGCTGTTTGGTATCGCGCTGTCCGGTGGGGATTACACGAAAGATCTGCATACCCACATTACGGGAACCGGAATAGAACTGATGGGAGCAAGACAGCAGCTTGTCATTGCTGCGCGGGCAGCCGGTGTGCAGTGTTTTGATACCGTTTATACAGATCTGGAAAATGAAGATGGTTTTCGAGAAGATGTCAATACGATTCACCTGATGGGATTTGATGGGAAATCGATTATCAATCCAAGACAGATCCGTATTGTACATGAGATTTTTACACCGAAAGAAAAAGAGATTATTTTTGCGGAAAAAGTAGTCCGTGAGATTGATAGCAAAAAGGCACAGGGAATCGGTGTGTTTACTGTAGATGGAAAGATGATTGATATTGCGTTTTATGATGGCGCAAAGCGAACCATTGAACTGGCCAAGGCTTCCGGTGTGTACGAGGGGGAACTGTAAAATGAAAAATGCAGTAGGGAGAGAAATTCCCGAGGAAATATTGAAGATAACAGGAAAAGAAGTATTTCACGGAGTGCATTATTATGATGGTTATGAATATCGGAAAGATGGTCCGAAAACCCGCTGTGTGGTGAATTCCGATGGCAGTAAACTGGTGAAAACAATTCATGAGGCACTGGTAAAATGTGAAATCCGGGATGGCATGACAATTGGATTTCATCATCATTTCCGGGATGGTGATCTGGTTGTAAATATGGTGATGGAAGAAATCCATAAAATGGGTATTAAAAATATTACCATTTGTGCCAGCTCTCTTGGGAAAGCGCATGCAGGACTGGTGCCGTACATGGAAGATGGAACGATTACGGGAATACAGTCTTCCGGTGTGCGCGGTGAGATTGGAAAGGCGATTTCCGAGGGAAAACTGAAAGGGCTTGCAGTGATGCGCTCTCACGGTGGCAGAGTTCGGGCAATCGAAACAGGAGAAGTACACCTGGATATTGCATTTATCGGAGCACCGACGTGTGATGATTATGGAAACTGTCGTGGTATCGGTGGAAAGGCAGACTGCGGAGTATTGTCCTATGCGATGGTAGATGCTGATTATGCAGACAGGGTCGTAGCAATTACGGACTGCCTGGTGCCGTTTCCTAATTTTCCGGCACATATTTCTATGACCAAAGTCGATTATGTAGTAGTGGTAGATGCGATCGGAGATCCGAAAAAAATTGCAACAGGTGCAGCAAAACCGACGAAAGATATGAGAAAACTGATGATGGCGGATTACTGTACACGATTTGTAGCGTCTACCCCGTACTTTAAAGATGGATTTTCCTATCAGACCGGTGTGGGAGGCGCGTCTATCGCTTCCACCATTTCACTGGCAAAAATCATGAAGGAACGTGGAATCCGTATGCGTTTCGGTGTCGGAGGTCTGACAAAACCGATGTGTGATCTTCTGGATAACAATCAGGTTGATGTACTTCTGGATACGCAGGATTTTGATCTGGATGCGGTAGAATCGGTAAAAGATATCAGACATTTCAGAATCAGTGCCGGTGAATATGCAGATCCTTTTAACAAGGGCGCAGTAGTCAACAAACTGGACTTTGTGATTCTGGCAGCACTGGAAGTAGATGTAAATTTCAATTGCAATGTTGTAGTAGGATCTGATGGCGTTATAACAGGCGCGCAGGGGGGCCATCCGGATACGGCGGCAGGCGCAAAATGCACCATTGTACTGACTCCGTTATTACAGGGAAGAATTCCGGCAATCTGTACGGAAGTAACAACAGTGACAACACCGGGAGAATCTGTAGATGTAGTCATCACGGAATATGGAGTTGCAGTTAATCCACTGCGAAAAGATCTGCTGGAAGCAGTAAAAAACAGTGGACTTCCGCTGAAAACGATAGAAGAACTTCGAGATTTGGCTTACCGGATTGCAGGAGAACCGGAGAAAGTAGAATTTGGCAAACGTGTTGTAGGAATTATTGAAAGCAGAGACGGAACCATCATGGATGTAGTTCGTCAGATTAAACCATTCCGATTTAAAGAGGAAAAGAATATACTTCCGGAGCCAGTACATAAATAAGAGAAGGGAGGGCAGGCAGTGAGTGACTATATGGAAGAAACAGGGGATCCTTTTACCGGGAAAAAGAAAGAGGAACTCAAAAAATTTCTGGAATACATGGGACTTACTTATGATGAGCAGATTACGCATTCCATCGTATTGCGAAAAGAGAAAGAAATCATAGCAACTGCTTCCTGCCAGAAAAATATCATAAAATGTGTTGCGGTATCAGAAGTGTATCAAGGACAGAATCTACTGGCACATCTTATGACATCCCTGATTGAATATTTTTATGGAATGGGAATTTCTCATTTTTTTGGATTTACAAAGCCTCAGAACAAAGAACTGTTTTGCAGCATGGGAATGTATCCGGTGGCACAGACAGAAAAAATTCTTCTTCTGGAAAATGACAAAAACGGACTTGAAAAATTCCTGAAACGATTAAAAAAAGAAACACAGGAACAACAGAAGTGCAAAGTGGAAAACAGGCATGAAAACGGTATTGGGGCAGTGGTTATGAATTGTAATCCCTTTACCAGAGGACATGAATACCTGATCCGGGAGGCGGCAAAAAAAAACAAATGGCTACATATTTTTATTCTCTCAGAAGAACAGAGCTTTCTGACAACGAGAGAACGGTATCAACTGGTAAAAGAAGGAATACAGGAAATTCCAAATGTGATTCTTCACCAGACCTCAGAATACATGATTTCGCCGGCTGTGTTTCCGACATATTTTATCAAAGAAAAAGCGAAAGCTTATGAGATGAATTGCCAGTTGGATATTCAGTTATTTGGAGAGCGTATTGCACCGGAACTTAAAATTACGGATCGCTATGTAGGTAGTGAACCGGTCTGCGATGTGACACATACCTATAACCGATGCTTACGGGAGCAGCTACCGTGCTATCAGATCCGCTTTCATGAAATTCCCAGAAAAACTTATGGAGACCAGATCATCAGTGCATCTGAGGTCAGAAAAAAATATGCGGAAAATCAATTAAAAAGCGTCTGCGGAATGCTTCCGGAAAGTACCTGGCGCTATCTGGAAAGGAAAAAGAATGAAAACGGAAAATAAGGTTTCCTTAGAGCAGGTATTGTGGAGCCGAGAAAAAAGGGTGGCAACGCAGAAAGAGCTTCTTGAAAAATATCCGGGTACGTTAATCTGCTTTATGCTTAATATTCCGGGTCCGGAAAAGGTAAATGAACTTTTCGAAAAGGTCTTTTATGAAGGACTGGAAAAGATACAGAATAAGCTGGAAACGGAAAAAATTTCGACGGAAGTCCGGCTGGTACAAGAAAACATAACCGGATATGAAGGATATTTGGTTGTGAAAGCAGACGGCTGCCAGGTGAAAAAGCTTATGATTGCTTTGGAAGAGACGAAGATCGGGAGACTGTATGATATTGATGTATTGGAAAAAGAAAATACGAAAATCAGCAGAAATGATCTTGGATTTCCGGAAAGAAAATGTCTGTTATGCGACAACCCGGCCTGCCAGTGTGGCAGAAGCAGAAAACATTCGATCGAAGAATTGAGAAAAAAGATCTATGGTATCATATGGGAAGAACAGTTGCAAAGAGGCGTAGCCGCTGAGATCAGTCAGGCACTGATGGAAGAAGTGTATACGACACCAAAACCAGGCTTAGTAGACCGGGAGGATACCGGTGCACATACAGATATGAACTGTCAGACCTTTCAAAAAAGTACAGAGGCGATCGTCGAAGATCTGGCGGCAATGTTTGAAGCCGGGTATTCCTGGAAGGCAGCTCCGGAGAAATTGTTTCCCATTCTCAGAGAAAGAGGAAAAAAGACGGAAGAAAAAATGTTTGCTGCAACAGGAGGAGTCAATACGCATAAAGGAATCATTTTTACGATTGGCATTCTTGCAGCAGCGGCCGGAATTTCCCTGAGAAATTCCGGAAAAATCGAGTCGGAGGATGTTTGCCGGATCAGTCTGGAAATGACAAAAAAAGAGTTGGAACAGGATCTGAGAAAATTAAAACAAAGCTCGGGGATCACGCATGGAGAAAAAATTTACTGCCATCTGGGCGAGAAAGGAGTCCGGGGACTGGCGATGAGCGGATATCCGATTCTGTGTGAACTTACGGTTCCTCACATGAAGCAGTATATAGCAAATAACAGGGATCAAAATCAGATCAATGTACAGATTCTTCTTGAAATTATAGCAGAGCTTACGGACACAAATGTCATCAGCAGAACCAGCGAGAAAGAAATGCGATGGCTGCAAACGGAAGCAAAGGCAATTCTTAAGACAGGTGGTGCTTTTAGCGAGGATGGTTTGCAAAAAGTGCGAGAACTGAATCAGATTTGTATCCGGAAAAATATGAGTCCGGGAGGAGCTGCGGATTTACTTGCAGCAACGATTTTTTTGTGCCGCATGGAAACACTGATGGAACGTTTGAAAAGTATAATACAATACTATAAATGAGCAAATTTGAAAAACTGTACAAACAAATCTGCTATACATGGACATTAAGAGGATTAAACAATTTATTGTTAAGGAACTGGAAGTTCACAACAATGAATGCTCCGATTCTGAGACAGGCACTCCGGTCAGATTTTACCTGCGTCACCGGAATCTCAGCATCAGGAAAATATTTCAGAAAGTTGGTATTAGGATACATCGTCTCTGATGAAACATCCAGGCACTTACCGATTGTTGTATTCTTCGGAATGGTATAATGCTTATCCGAACTGTACTTGTGGTCGTAAGCATAGTAAATATAAGTTATTCCCCGGATCTTTTTTTTCGTGATTCCGTGTCTGGAATCCGGAATTTTGACCTCATAATCAAAATACATGGCGTCCTCCTAACGAGAGTTAATTAACTCTCCATTATTATGGCACCATTATCAAAAAATAGCCACATAAAATGATGAATTTAGGCTTAAAATCAACGTTTTCGGGGTTGTGTAACACTGTTGTTAAGAAACGAGAGTTAATTTTTCGGGAAGTTCACATAGAAGCAATTACAACGAGACGAAGCATTCGAAAATATAAGGACAAACCAGTGCCAAAAGATGTAATAACCGAGATTCTGCAAGCCGGAATTCTCGCCCCATCGTCGAAAAACCGCCAGCCATGGAAGTTCATCGTGGCAGAAGGCGACGCAAAAGCAGCGGCATGCCAGGCGATGGAAGAGGGATTAAAGAGAGAAAAACAGATGCCATTCATTCCGGAGAGCAGTCCGTACATCAACGGAGCAGAACATACGCTTCAGATCATGCGGCAGGTGCCTGTATTGATTTTTATTGTGAATCCGCTGGCAAGTTCTTTTAGCAAAGCACTTTCCATGGACGAGCGTGTATCCGAAATCTGCAATTCCCAATCTATCGGCGCAGCGATTGAGAATATGACGCTGGAGGCTGCCGCACAGGGCCTTGGCAGTCTGTGGATCTGCAATTCCTTTTTTGCCCAGAAAGAACTGAGCGACTGGGCGGGCGGTGAGCTGTACGCAGTTCTTGCCGTCGGCTACGCGGATGAAGCATCCGAGGCCAGACTGCGGAAGAGAACAGAAGATGTGATTGAGTGGAGAGTGTGAGATTTTATATAAAAAGCTATGTCAAAAATGGGATTCCTTTGTTATAATGAAGCCTGTATATGACATAGGAGGAAATCATTTTGAATCGTAAATCACAAGTAGAATTGACAAGCATATGCCTCATCTGCGATGAAACACGAATTCTGGTGGAGGAAAAGTGCGGCACATCTTATCCGGGCGGCCTGGTTTTCCCAGGCGGCCATGTAGAGAAAAATGAATCGCTACAGGATTCGGTCATTCGTGAAATGAAAGAAGAGACAGGGCTGGCCATAAAGAATCCAAAGCTGTGCGGCGTAAAGGACTGGATCGAGAAGGACGGCACGAGATATCTTGTTCTGCTGTACAAAACAGATCAGTTCGAAGGAGAATTAAAATCATCCGAGGAAGGCCGCGTCTTCTGGCTCGACCGGAAAGATGTTCCAACTGCCAATCTGATCTGGTATATGAGAGAACTGCTGGAGATTTTTGACACGGACAATTACAGCGAGTTTTTCTTCCGGGATGAAGATGATGTAAGACCGGACAGAACAAATCTGCTGGGATAATGCGCAAAAGAAAGGAATTTTAGGAGTATGATAACTGTGTATTTCGTTTGCCACGGCAGAATCCGTACTTTTGTCTGAAGTGGCTTAAAATCAAGGCTTTTGGGGAATGAGAATGGTATTTGTACCCCCATTGTACCCCTATTTTGCGCGAGTGTACCGCGACAACCTAAAAGCAAAGCTTTCGGGTTGGAATTTGTTAACCGGACTGTCCTCGATAAAAATGAATATGATTTGTGGTGAAAGAAGTTCCTGCGGGGAGGCGATGATTATGGCAAGAACAGCAAATGTGTTTGCTCGAGTTGAGCCTGAACTTAAAGAACAGGCTGAAAGTGTATTAGATCAGTTAGGAATTCCAATGTCAAATGCAGTAGGAATGTTTCTACGGCAGATTGTTTTGCAAAAGGGAATTCCATTTGAAATGAAATTACCAAGAACGGCACCGTTGACCTATGGTTCTCTTACGAAAGAACAATTTGATAAAGAAATTGAAAAAGGTATGTCTGATGTAAAAGCTGGCAGAGTTTACTCAGCAGATGCCATTGAAGCTGAAATGAAAAGAGATTTTGGCATATGATTTTTTATGTGGCATATTCCGCTGAAGCAAGACAGGATTTGAGGGACATTTATGAATATATTGCGTATGAATTGTTGGTACCTGAAACAGCTGCCGGACAATGGTTGCATTGTTCGGAACGATAGGAAATAGCAATACAAGTTGTAGGCAGGTGGCTACCCAGGAGCAGATGGACCGATTTTGAAAAACTCTGTATCAATTTTCTTTACAGATAAACTTTGTTCATAGATTTATGGTATAATCAGTTTAAGCGCTTGAATAAAGGAGATGGTTATACCATGAATCTGTTTTGCGAAGAGGTCCATAAACTGGAGGCGGAATTTAAACAATGCCGGAAGCTGCTGAACGCTATCGGGGATGAGAACCGCCAGCACCTTATATGCGTCATGATGAATATGCCAATTGATGGCGGCCTTGTATTGGAGATTGTCGAGTAGACGCATCATCCGGGCTGCCATTCCTTGATATGAAAAAGATCACAAGGGAGTCACTTAAGAAAGACGAAAAACCTTTAATACGGTGACAGAACACAAAACCACGGGCAATACAAAAACCCATATACAAAGATTTGAACTAATCAGGCCAGGACAGTTTTATTTTGATGCCTGCTACAACCCGTCCAAGACCGCATTCCTGAAAAATGCTGAGAAGAAGGGCTGCAAAATCCTGAATGGTCTTGGTATGTCCAGTTCCAGAGGGCTGCTCAGATCGAATTATGGACCGGATAGAAGGCTCCACTGGATGCGATGCGAAAAGAATTAAAGGAGATTATCTGGGAAGAAAATGAGAAGGCGCAGACGGAATGATTCTGTAATTCCGTCACTTCATGGGAGATAAATGTTATAGTGAATTTATAGTGAATAGAGAAACGCAATAGCGTAGTAAGCAATAATTTCAGATGATCCAGGTTTGATCAGAGAGGAGAAGAATATGAACAACTATTGTATGATCCAGAACTCCAAAACGTTTGCATTTTCCGCAGAGAATCCAACCGGTGTACGCGCAGGTGGTTCCCAGGGCGGTGACTGCACCAAGCTTCGTCCGACCGTGACGATTCCTGCAGGGGAAACCGTAACTCTGGTAGATGCTGCAGGACCGGGTGTGATCCAGCATATGTGGTTTACCGGATATGTTGGGCACCATTTTATCATCCGTATGTATTGGGATGATCAGGAATATCCGTCTGTGGAAGCTCCGCTCTCTGCATTCTTCGGATGTGCCTATGATGAAAATTTCGTGGACCGGGATGGCAAATATCCGGTGTTGAATTCTGCCATGATGCTGGTAGCTCCTGGTCGCGGCTATAACAGCTATTTTGAGATGCCGTTCCATAAGAGAGCTCGGATCACGATGGAAAACCGTGGTGACAAGGATGAAAATCTCTATTATATTATCACCGGAGCTTATCAGGAGATTCCGGCGGAGGCTGGTTATTTCCATGCCACCTATCGCCAAGAGCACCCGGTTCAGAAGGGTCGTACCTACACAATCGTTGACGGAATCGAAGGCAGGGGACAATTTGTTGGTGTGACTCTGGCAACTGGTATGAATGGCAACAATACCTGTTGGGTAGAAGGCGAAGCCCGCATGTATCTGGACGATGATCCGTATCCGTCTATCCACTATACCGGAACTGAAGACTACTTCGGCGGTTCCTATGGATTTGGAAATGACATCATCATCAAGAGCTATCAGACCTTCAGCGGCTTATATACGGGCATGTATGCAATCTATGGAGACAACCGGGAATTCTATAACGGACAGCAGAGATTCCTGCTGTATCATTTCCATATTGCAGACCCGATCCGTTTTGAGAATAAGTTTCGTATGACACTCGACAACATGGGCTGGACCGGACCGCGTTACGATGATTACACCAGTGTTGCTTATTGGTATCAGACCCTGCCGTCCGCACCGCTGATGCCACTGCCGACAGATGCAGAGATGTGTATGAGATAATAGAACCAGATTGGAGATGTCAGATAGATTGGTTTTAACCTTGCGACACGTCGCATCGGTTATATCGGACTGACATCAGAGATTTGCCGGAAAGGATAGAGGTATTATGTTACTGG
>OLRQ01001161.1_pt1 | contig 21981 bp, 19 predicted proteins | sample 1671971 | NCBI WGS metagenome assembly OLRQ01 (sample SAMEA3136631, study PRJEB25190) | human gut metagenome | biome: human gut; feature: human-associated habitat; material: faeces | place: Austria | collected 2013
TTATCAGGTTGCCGTCTTTATCGTAAACGCAGCGGTAGGTCACGGCCTTTGTGCCTATCGCAACGCTCGGATATGTTGTATCATACACCGTCCACGCCGAATAGTCCATCTTAACATAGCTTCCGTCGGTGTCGGTGCCCCAAATTTCTATCGTGAGCCGGCGATTTTCGCATTTGGTCACGATCTTTATGGGGAATTCGCGGTTGTTTTTGAATTTGAACTCTGGGCCGCCCCAGCTGACCGTTGCGTCCATGCCCCAGGGGACATAGGAAACGGCAAAGCCGTGCTCGTCGCGCGCGACGATCTCAAGATTTGCGTACAGCGCCGCGCAGTAGAGCGTCGATGAGGTCTGGCATATGCCGCCGCCTATCTCCTGCACCACCTTGCCGCCGGCGTATGCTCCGGCGGATTTGAAGCCGGCCTCGGCAGTGCGCTTGCCGACAACGGTGTTGTACGAAAACGTTTCGCCCGGAGCGAGGATATATCCGTTTATCTTTTTGGCCGAAAGCTCAACGTTCGTTGCGCGGTTCGAGTTGCTCGAGGCATAGCCCGTCGTCTGCGAGCCGAGCTTGTCGGCAAAGAGCATCTTATCAAGCTGCTCCTGCGTATATTTCGGCTGCGTCACGGCAAGCGGTATCTTCACCGTTGCGCCGTTTTCGGCCTTATCCCAAAGCTCCCGAGCCTTTTTTGCGTCAAACTCAATGCCGACGCGGCTCTCGGTAGCCTTCTGCGTTTCGGGGTCGTATTTTGCGTCGAGCGCCTCGGCGCATATCTCCTCGTGCAGCTTGTCAAAGTCCGGCGCTTCGGCATTTTCGCCGCCGGCCTCGTATTTAACGGCGCCGCTTCCGTCGGAAAACGCCTTTACGATGCTCTCGCAGAGCTTATCGGCGTCGATATCCTTCGTTGACAGGCCCTTTATCATTTTCAGGGTCTGGTTTTCCTCATCGACCTCGTAGCCCTTGCCCATGTGCTCGTTATAATCGGCAAGCGCCTTATCCACCGCCGCGCGAACGCCGTCCGCACTCGCCGAGGCGAGGATCTCGGCGTCGCTCACGCCGCCTGTGATGCTTTTAAAATAGCACACAAGGTCGCCGAAAGCATTTCCCGAGTGGCCGTAGTCAAACGCCGCCTGCGCGGCCTGCGCGCAGCTCATCGCCATCCCGGCCTGCTCGGCCGACACGGCAAACTCAAAATCGCCCGGGAGCGTTACTTTGACGCTGCCGCCGGCAAAGTCGCAGCCGGCTTTTTCAAGCGCGGCGGCGGCGTCGCCTGCCGTCATGTCGCCGATGCTCACTCCGCCGAGGGTCATGCCGGGGTGGATCTTATCCGAATGCCCGGCGAGGTATCCGCCGCCGAGGGCGGCCGCTGCGAGCAAAACGCAGACCACCGCGATCATCAGGACGGCCTTTTTCGCGCCGCCCGAGCGTTTCGGCTTTTTCTCGGGTTTGGTCTTTTCAGACTTTTTTGAAGCTTCATGCTTGCCTCTTGCCATGCCGTCCCTCCTTTTATCAGTTCAGCTTATCCTTATACACCGAGGTGAATCGCTCGTACTCGCCCTGCGGAAGCTCCTGCTTCTTTTCCTGGCGGAACGCGTCGCGCATCCACGGATTGTTCTCGACCTTTGCGCCGGTCTGAGCCTCCAGAACGGCGTTTATGAGCACGTTCGAGATCAAAAAGCCTGCCGGGGTGAGGTGCCAGCGCTCGCCGTCGCGCTCTGCCCAGCCCTTGCGCTCGAACAGCTCGAAGGTCTCCTCTATCGGCTCCCAGTCGCTGCGGTATATTCTGTGGTATTCCTTTTCGGATATACCGTGGGTCGTGCGCATGCCGAGCATGAGATATTCCGTGGCCTTCTGGATGGGAACTATCTGCTCGTACTCGTCGATTATCATGCTGTCGCCCACAACGGCGGAAACATACCTGTCAAGATCGCGCACATAGCTGTATCTCACGCCGCCGGCGCACGAGTGCGCGCCCGGGCCGAAGCCCATGTAGTCGCCCAGCTGCCAATACTTCAAATTATGCCGCGATTCGTAGCCGGGTATGGCGAAATTCGATATCTCGTACTGCTTCAGGCCGTAGTGTGCCAGCGTATCGACCGTGTACAGGTACATGTCGGCCTGCTCGTCCTCGTCCGGGATGAGCGGTGAGCCGAGGTAGCTGCGATACATCGGCGTTCCCTCCTCAAGCTTCAGGCCGTAGCACGAAAGGTGCTCCGGGTGCAGCTCAAGCGCTCGCGAGAGCGTGTCGGCCCAGTCGCCGCGCGTCTGGCTCGGCAGGCCGTATATCAGGTCAAGGCTCACGTTCTCGAACCCGGCCTCGCGCGCCGTGTCAACGGCTATCTCCGCCTGGCGGAAGTTGTGCCGGCGGCCGATGATCTTCAATATGTCGTTGTTTGCCGACTGCACGCCGATCGACAGGCGGTTCACGCCCTCCGCGCGCAGGAGCTTGAGCTCCTCGAGCTTCGTCGTGTCGGGGTTTACCTCGACCGTTATCTCCGAGTCGAGGCGCACGTTTCCGATGCGCTTGAGCTCGTCGAGGATCTCGACGATGCGCTTTGCGCCGTAGCAGCTCGGCGTTCCGCCGCCGATGTAGATGCTGTCGATCTCGTAGCTCTCTATCGCTTCGGCCGACTCGCTTATGTGCGACAGCAGCGCCGACTGATAGTCGGGCATGCGCTGCTTGCCGCCGGCGATCGAGTAGAAATCGCAGTAGCTGCATTTTGAAACGCAAAACGGTATGTGAATGTAAATTCCAAGTCTATCTCTCATTTTTTCAGAGGCGCTTTGGCGCTGTACCTATATGTTTATTGCGGTGTCCCGGTTCGGAACATTGGCATAAACCATATTGTTTCGCTCCCCGGGAGATTGTTCTATATTAGTGCAAAACTTTGCCTGCACCTTGTAGGGAACGGATTTATCCGTTCCGTTTGTTGCATCTACCGACGCAGTTAATACAACGGCACGCAGCCGAAGTTTTGCCCTTGCCTTCCCCTTGAGGGGAAGGTGTCGCCTTGGCGACGGATGAGGTGTTATTAAATCTGCGGCGTTAGCCGCCACATTTTTTTAGAGGCGCATGTACATTGTACCGATACGTTTATTGCGTCAGCCCGACCGGAAACTGCCGGCAAAACCGTTACAAGCGGAACGGATAAATCCGTTCCCTACGAGCGGCTGTTGGCCGCAGCGAAGAGCTAACAGTTGATAGTTAATAGCTGTCAACCCCTCGGCAGCAAGGCTGCCTGCTCCCCTTGACAGGAGAGCCAATGGAGTGCGGCAAAAATCAGCATCGCACTAACGCAGCGCGTGGCAACCACGGTTTCCACCAATGTTCCGAACCGGGCAACCGGCAATCACCGTATCGGTAGGTGCGTCAAATCGCCTCTAAAAAAGACTGCAAACGAGGTCGGCGTAGGCGGTGGGGTCTTCGATCTCGACGCCGGCAATCAGCTCGGACTGGGCGTAGAGGATCTTCGACAGGGCGGCGGCCTTGTCCTTATCGCCGTCATCGTAAGCCTTCTTTATTGCAAGGCAGGCGGCGTGCTTGCCGTTAAGCTCGAGCACGCGGTCGGCGCGCAGCTTGCGCATCTCCTCGCTCGGGCCGTTGCGGAAGTATTTTTCCATCTCGAGCGTGAAGCCGCCGGTCGAGGTCAGGCAGCATGCCGACGAAACGAGCTTGCTCGAAAGCGTTACCTGCTTGAGCTTCTCATCGCCGATGCTGTCGCGGATGAAGTCGAGCAGCTCCTTGTTCTCGACGACCTTCTCCTCGGCCGCCTTCTTCTCCTCGTCGGTCTGGAAGCCGAGATCCTCGGTGAGGATGTTGACAAAGCCCTTGCCCTCGTACATGCGAAGCTGCTGGAGCACGGTCTCGTCGATTGGGTGGTCGAGATAGAGTATCTCATAGCCGCGCGAGCGGACCTCCTCGCACTGCGGCAGAGCCATTGCGTGCTTTACGGTGTCGGCCGAGGCGTAGTAGATGGCCTTCTGGCTCTCGGGCATTGCGTCAACGTATTCCTTGAGCGAGCGCATCGAGTCCTCGGAGGTGTAGAATATCAGCAGATCCTTGAGGAAATCGGTGAAGCGGCCGTACTCGTCGCAGACGCCGCACTTGATGTGGATGCCGAAGTTTTTCCAGAACGTCTCGTACTTCGGGCGATCGTCGCGCATCATCTTTTCAAGCTCGGCCTTGATCTTCTTTTCAAGGTTCTGGCCGATGACCTTGAGCTGGCGGTTGTGCTGCAATATCTCGCGCGAGATGTTCAGGCTCAGGTCGGGCGAATCGACGACGCCGCGCGCGAACTCGAAATAGTCGTGCAGCAGCTTGTCGCAGTCCTCCATGATAAGCACGCCGTTGCAGTAGAGCTTGACGCCCTTCTTAGTCGCGCCGGAAATGCCGTTGTCGATATCCTTGCCGGGGATGAACAGCAGCGCCTTGTAGGACACAACGCCCTCGGCGTTTATGCGCAGGACTGCCGCCGGGTCGGTCTGGTCGCGGTTTGTTTCCTTGTACCACGCGACGCACTCGTCGTCGGTGACCTCGGTCTTTGCGCGCTGCCAGATAGGCACCATGGAGTTGACCGTTTCGGGAGCGGTGACGTTGACGGTGTGCATGATGGGCTTGCCGTCCTTGTCCTCCTCGCCGGTGGGCTGCTGCTCCTGGTGGGTGATGTCCATGACGATCGGCCAGCGGACATAGTCGGAATACTTCTTGACCAGCGCCTTGAGCTTCCATATCTCAAGGTACGAGCCGTAGATCTCCTCGTCGGTGTCCTCTTTTATGTGCATGATGACGTCCGTGCCGGGCTTGAACTTGTCGCACTCGGTGACGGTGTAGCCGTCGGCGCCCGTGCTTTCCCACTTTACGCCCTTTTCCTCGCCGTACTTCTTCGTTATGACGGTGACCTTGTCGGAAACCATGAACGCGGAATAGAAGCCGACGCCAAACTGGCCGATGATGGATATATCGTCTTTCTCCGCCTCTTCGGCGCTCATGTCGTTTTTGAAATTATAAGATCCGCTCTTTGCGATGACGCCGAGGTTCTTCTCGGCCTCGTCCTGGCTCATGCCGATGCCGTTGTCGGACACGGTGATCGTGCGCGCGTCCTTGTCAACGGTGATGCGGATGCGGTAATCGGACCTTTCAAGGCCGACCTTGTCATCCGTCAGCGAGATGTAGCAGAGCTTGTCTATCGCGTCGGATGCGTTGGAGATGATCTCTCTGAGGAATATCTCCTTGTTGGTGTAGATCGAGTTGATCATGAGATCAAGCAGACGCTTGCTCTCAGCTTTGAATTGTTTTTTACCCATGTTCAAAACCTCCGTTTACCTTCCGGCTGCCCCCATTTGCCAAGGGCAAATTATAATAGCTTATTATACCACAATATCTCCACAATTCAATATTTTTCAGTGGCGAATTACCGCACCTACGGATACATTTATCTCTGGTTGCCCGGTTCGGGACATTGGTGGAAACCGGGCGGCTTCGCAGCTGAGAGCTGATAGCTGATAGCAGTTAGCCATTGTGTGTGCTAAAGCGCACGGATTTAATTCAACCCCTCGGCAGCAAAGCTGCCTGCTCCCCTTGACAGGTGAGCCAATGTGGTGCGGCGCAAAATTCAGCGCCGTACTAACAGGGCGCGAAACGCTATGGTTTGTTCAGTTGTTTCCGGTCGGGCAACCGCAATCACTGTATCCGTAGGTGCAGTAATGCGCCACTAAATGTCTTCCCCTTGCGGAGCTTGAGGGGAAGACAATGGGGTGCAACCTAAATTTTGCACAAATATAGCACAACCTTGCGTAGCGCGGCAGTTTCCCGGTTTCGTCGGTAACTTCGACACCGGGCCACCGGAGATAACCGTATCCGTAGCAGCCCCAATTCGCCACTAAAAAACCTTGACGAATGAGGGGGTATATGGTATATTAATGATTACCTGTCGGACGAGAGGTCTTTTTTCGTGCGCTTATTTGGGCGCGGGGCAGGGATCCGGGTTCCCATACAGGGAGGCAAATGTCCGCACCGTAACGCGGATAAATAAAATAGGAGGTGCCGAAAAGTATGGCTGACAACAGAGTCAAGATCACACTTAGATGTGATGAGTGCAAGCAGAGGAACTACAACACTGTCAAGAACAAGAAGAATACTTCCGAAAAGCTTGAGAGAAGCAAGTATTGCCCTTTCTGCAGAAAGCACACCAAGCACGTCGAAACCAAGTAACTTTCTGAAAGGATGAGTGTAAAAAATGGCTGAAGAGAAGAAAAAAGCTACTCCTGTCAAGAACACCAACGCCGTCAAGAAAGAAGAGAAGAAACTTGGTTTTTTCCAGCGCATCGGAAAATGGTTCCGCGAGCTTAAAAGCGAGCTGAAGAAGGTCGTATGGCCGACCCCGAAGCAGCTTGCGACCAACACCGGTGTCGCACTTTTTGTTATGGCGCTTGCCGCCGTCGTCCTTTGGGGATTTGACGAGCTGGCAGGTCTGGTCGTTAACGTCATCTTCGAGCTGGCGGGTTAGTGGCCATGGCAGAGGACGCAAGATGGTATGTGATCCATACCTATTCCGGTTATGAAAACGCAGTTGCGGCAGCGATCATGAAGGCTGCCGAGAACCGCAGGATGCAGGATCTGATCCAGGAGGTCAACATCCCCATGGAAACCGTGACCGAGATCACCGACGGCGGCGAAAAGACCGTTGAGCGCAAGGTGTTCCCGGGCTATGTTCTGTGCAAGATGGTGCTGACCGATGAGAGCTGGCATCTTATCCACAACGTCCGCGGCGCAACCGGCTTCGTCGGCGCAGGCGGCAAGGCCGTCCCCCTCACGGAGCAGGAAATATATGATCTCGGCGTCGAGCGTCACGAGATCGTCACGGGCTATCAGATCGGCGACACCGTCAAGGTCACCGACGGTCCCCTCGCAGGCTTCCTCGGCACGGTTGAGGAGCTTGAGCCCGATAAGGACAGAGTCCGCGTCGTCGTTTCGATGTTCGGCAGAGAGACCCCCGTCGATCTTGAGCTTGATCAGGTCGAGGAAATCAAAGAATAATAAGAAAGAGGTGCTGAATTATGGCACAGAAAATAGTTGGATATGTCAGATTCCAGGTTCCCGCAGGAAAGGCGACTCCGGCTCCCCCTGTAGGCCCTGCACTTGGTCAGTACGGCGTCAACATCGGCCAGTTCACCAAGGATTTTAACGAGCGCACTAAGGGCGACATGGGCATGATGATCCCTGTCGTTATCACCGTTTACTCCGACCGCAGCTTCACCTTTATCACCAAGACTCCCCCGGCAGCACTGCTGATAAAGAAGGCCTGCGGCATCGAGACCGCTTCCGGCGTTCCCCAGAGGGACAAGGTCGCGACCATCAGCAAGGAAGATCTCCGCAAGATCGCAGAGCAGAAGATGCCTGACCTCAACTGCACCGACATTGAGTCTGCAATGAGCATGATCGCAGGCACCTGCCGTTCCATGGGCGTCCTGGTCGGCGACTGAGGAAAGGCAAAAGTGGGAGGATTTATTCCGACTCAACCACATTTTTAGGAGGAAACGAAATTGTTTAGAGGTAAAAATTATAAAGAGAGCGCAAAGCTCATAGATAAGCAGGCCCTCTATGATCCCATGGAGGCATTCGGCCTGGTAATAAAGGCAAGCAAGGCAAAGTTCGACGAGACCGTCGAGCTGCACGTCAAGCTCGGCGTTGACGGCCGTCACGCAGACCAGCAGGTCCGCGGCGCTATCGTCCTTCCCAACGGCACCGGCAAGACCGTCCGCGTCCTCGTTTTCTGCAAGGACGAGCGTAAGGAAGAGGCTCTGGCAGCAGGCGCAGACTACGCCGGCGGCATGGATCTCGTTGAGAAGATCCAGAAGGAGAACTGGTTCGAGTTCGACACCGTTATCGCAAGCCCCGACATGATGGGTACCGTCGGTCGTCTCGGTAAGGTCCTCGGTCCTAAGGGACTGATGCCCTCCCCCAAGGCAGGCACCGTCACCCCCAACATCGCCCAGGCTATCAAAGAGTCCAAGGCCGGTAAGGTCGAGTACCGTCTGGATAAGACCAACATCATCCACTGCCCCATCGGCAAGGTCTCCTTCGGTGCAGATAAGCTGTACGAGAACTACGCAGCTCTCATCGGCGCTATCATCAAGGCAAAGCCCGCAGCGGCAAAGGGCCAGTACATCAAGTCCTGCGTCACCGCTTCCACCATGGGCCCCGGCGTCAAGATCAACGCTCAGAAGCAGCTCTGATAATAAGCATTCAAAAAACCGGAACGGTATCCACCGTCCCGGTTTTTATTTTTAGTGGCGCATTGGGGCAGCTACGGATACGGTTGTTGCGGTATCCCGGTTCGAAGCTGCGGAGGAAACCGTGGCTGCCTCGCTTTTTTAGAGGCGAACCGACTCCGTCTTTTTGTTTTCATTGCAGTGTCCCGGTATCGAAACAATGGTGGAAACTATATTGTTTCGCGCACCGGGAAATTGTTCTATATTAGTGCAAAATCTCGTCTGCACTCTCGTAGGGAACGGATTTATCCGTTCCGCTTGTTATGGTTTTGTCGGCAACTCCCGGTCGGGATACCGCAATAACCGTATCGGTATCAGCGTAAAGGCGCAATTAAAAAAGTGCCGCAGGCACACCACAATTATTCACTATTAATTATTCATCATTCATTATTCATCATTCATTATTCATTGGGACGGTCTGTGACCGTCCCTTTTTTGTCTTCCCCTTGCGGAGCTTGAGGGTAAGATGCCGCTTGCGGCAGATGAGGTGTAAATAAATTCGCGCCGTAGGCGCTACTTTGTTGCAATATGTATCGGTTTTGCCTGCACCAAAATCCATAGCCGTAGGGAACGGATTTATCCGTTCCGTGTGCGATGGTTTAGCCGGCAGTTTCCGGTCGTGACACCGCAATAAATGTATCGGTACAATGTAAAAGCGCCTCTGAAAAAACGCCACTAAAAATGTGTTTGCCTGACGGCAAAAATTAAAATAACACCTCATCCGTCACCAAGGTGACACCTTCCCCTCAAGCTACGCAGGGGAAGGCATTTTAGAGGCGCTTTAACGCTGGTGCCGATACATTTATTGCGTCAGCCCGACCGGAGGGTGCAGGCAAAACCATGACAGGCGGAACGGATAAATCCGTTCCCTACGAGCGACCGGTGGCCGCAGCGGAGAGCTAATAGCTTTTTTATTCAACCCCTCGGCAGCAAGCTGCCTGCTCCCCTTGCAGGGGGAGCCAATGTGGTGCGGCGCAGAATTTAACACCGCACTAATGTGTGGCGGCAGTTTCCCGGTTTCGTCGGCACCCTCGAACCGGGCCACCCGAGATAAGCGTATCCGTAGCAGCCCCAAATCGCCACTAAAAATTCAATCTCTGAGGGAGATGATCTTATTGTACAGCGTGTCGGAGCGCTCGAGGCAAAACAGGACGAGCGTCTGCACGCACAGCATAATGCCGAACTGCCCGAGGCGCGTCAAAAACAGGGGGCCGAGCGGCGGGCCGAACACGAGCGAGATCATCGTCGTGTTGAGGATGAGCGAGACGACAAGGCCGTTTACAAACGCGGTGAGGATGCAGCCGGAGAGCTTCAGGCGCCTGTTATAAAGCGCAGCGCCGAGGATCGCGCCGCCGATGGCGGCCGTGACGGTGAAGCCGGGGAAATACGCTCCCGTCGGGAACAGAAGCGAGCCGACAAGGTCGCCCAGCCCGGCGCAGACCGCCGCCCAGCCGGGGCCGTAGAGCATGCCGCAGACCATCACCGCGGCAAAGCCGAGGCCGATCTTCGTCAGCGGCATGTTAAGCGCAAGTACGCGCGTGAATATTACGTCGAAGGCGATGAGCATTGCGCTTATCGCGATTTTTTTCGTGCTTATTTTCATTGGCACCTCTCAGATCAGGGAAGAAGTCCGACAGCGGCGCTGCCGGCGGAGAACACGGCGATCGCGTTGACCGACATGTGGAAGAATATGCTCGTCCAGATCGAGCCGGAGCGCTCGTAGATCCTGCACAGCACTATTGCCGCCGGGATATACTGTATCGCAAGCAGCAGATAGCTTGCGTCCCACAGCAGCACGGCGTACTGCCAGACGTGGTAAAGGCAGAAGATCACGATCGATGCGGCGTAGGCCGCGACGCGGCTTTTTTGATGCAGACCGCAGAAAATTCCGCCGCGGAAGATGCTCTCCTCGACGATGGGCGCGAGGAAAACGGTCATTGCGATGATGATGCCGCGGTCGGAGCCGAGCATGGTGCTTATGGTCTGCTCGTTGAGGTTGTCGGTGTTTATGTTCAGCTCCTTGAGCGCATACGTCGCTATCATGCCGAGCGCGATATACGCGACCCAGCCGAGCGCGAAGCTCGTCAGGCACCTGCCCGGCGCGTCAACAAGCCCGTCGAAGCTGCGGCGCAGGAACTTGCCCAGAAACAGCGCGACGAGCAGCAGGCTCAGCGCATAGTAGATAAAATTCATCTGCGAAGCGCCCAGAAGGTCTGGCTTTGCCGCCATCAGCAGGCTCAGCGCGATCGGGAACACCGCCATGTGGAGCACCAAAAGTATCATCGCGCTCCAAAACTCGGATTTTTTCAGACTGTCGCGCATCAGCCCCTCGCTTTCTGCTGAAGCTCGCTGAGCAGATTCAGCGCCTCGAGCGGTGTGAGTGAATTTATGTCCGTGCCGCGCAGAATGCGCCCGACCTCGTCGGTGCCTGCGTCAACAAGGCTTATCTGATCGTCCTTTTCCGGCTTTTTCGCCTTGGGCGACACGGCATCGGCCTCGAACTGCCGGAGATAGGTCTTGGCCTTGGAAACGACCTTGTCCGGAACTCCGGCGAGCTTTGCGACCTCGATGCCGTAGCTGTCGTCGGCAGCGCCCGGCACGATCTTGCGCAGGAAAACAAGGCTGTCGCCCTGCTTTTTCGCGCTTATGGAGTAGTTATGCACGCCCTCGACGCTGCCCTCGAGCGCGGCCAGCTCGTGATAATGCGTTGCGAACATCGTCTTTGCGCCGAGCTTTTTCCTGTCCGCGCAGTATTCCAGCACCGCGCGCGCTATCGCCATGCCGTCGTAGGTCGAGGTGCCGCGGCCGATCTCGTCGAGGATCAGCAGGCTTTGCCCCGTCGCGTGGCTGAGGATATTCGCGACCTCGCTCATCTCGAGCATGAAGGTCGATTGCCCCGACGCGAGGTCGTCCGACGCGCCGATGCGCGTGAACACGCGGTCAACGACGCCGATGACGGCGCTTTTTGCCGGAACGAACGAGCCGATCTGCGCCATGAGCGTTATGAGCGCGGTCTGGCGCATGTAGGTGCTCTTGCCGGCCATGTTCGGCCCGGTGACGATGGCGACGCGGTTGCCTTCGCAGTTTAGCTGCGTGTCGTTCGGAACAAAGGCAATGTCGCTGAGCGTCTGCTCGACGACCGGGTGCCGCCCCTCGCGGATGATAAGCTCGCCCGAGGCGTCCACCTCCGGCATGCAGTAGTCGTTGCGCACGGCGACCTCGGCAAAGGCGCACAGAACGTCAAGCTGCGCTATCGCCTCGGCGGTTGCCTGGACCTTCGCGACCTGCTCGGCTATCGTGCTGCACAGGTCCATGAAAAAGTCGTATTCCAGCTGCTTTATCTTGTCCGAAGCGGTCAGGAGCGTCGTTTCAAGCTCCTTCAGCTCCGGGGTGAAGTAGCGCTCGTTTGAAACAAGCGTCTGCTTGCGTATGTAGTTATCGGGGATCTTGACATCGCCTGCGGATTTCGGCACGTCGATGTAGTAGCCGAACACCTTGTTGTAGCCGATCTTGAGCTTTTTGATGCCGGTGCGGATGCGCTCCTTGGCCTCAAGCTCCGCGACTGCCTGCGCGCCGTTATCGCGGATGTTGCGCAGGTGATCGACCTGGTCGGAGTAGCCGGGCTTGAGTATGCCGCCCTCGCGCACGGAAAACGGGGGATCGTCGCAGATCGCCCAGCTTATGCGCATGTGTATCTCCTCAAGAATGTCAAGCTCGGATATCGAGCGCAGAAGCGCGCTTTTGAAGGGCTTTAAAAGCTCAACTATCCTCGGCAGCGCCGCCGCGCAGTCACGCAGAACGATAAGGTCGCGGCCGTTTGCCGTGCCGTAAACTATGCGGCCGATGAGCCGCTGCATGTCGCCCATGCCGCGCAGAGTGTCGATAAGCTCGCCGCGCGCGACGTTGTCCTTGAAAAGCTCGTCCACGGCGCTGAGCCTGCGCTTTATGGCGATGGGGCTGAGAAGCGGTCGCTCGATCCACGCGCGCAGCTCGCGTCCGCCCATCGGCGTTTTCGTCTTGTCCAGCACCCACAGGAGCGAGCCGCGCTTTTCGCCCGTGCGCAGCGATTCCGTCAGCTCCAGCGAGCGGCGCGTCGCCCAGTCGAGCTCCATGTATCTTCCGCCGGTGAACAGGTCGATGCGGCGGATGTGCGCCATGTCGGTTTTCTGCGTTTCGCTGATATACCGCAAAAGCGCGCCGGCTGCCGAGACTGCCGCCGGTGCGTCGCCAAGCCCGGCCTCGTCGATCGAGGAAAGGCCGAACTGCTCGCACACGCGCGCAGCGCACGCCATGTATTCGTAATCGTCGCCGCCCATTTCGAGCATGCAGCCGAGCTTTTTCTGCGCAAAGTCGGGGATAGTTTTCGTCTCGGCCGCGCCCTTGTTCATGATAAGCTCGCGCGGCGCGAAGCGGCCAAGCTCGTTGAGCACATGGCTCAGGTTATCGCCCTCGAACGCCGCGACGCAGAACTCGCCCGTCGAGATATCGCAGAACGCCGCCGCGCACTTGCCCGATTCGTAGTACACCGCGCCCAGGTAGTTGCTCTTGCCCTCCTCGAGCATCGAAGCGTCCGTCACCGTGCCGGGTGTGATTATCCTTATAACGTCGCGCTTGACAAGGCCCTTGGCCGTCGCCGGGTCCTCTATCTGCTCGCAGATGGCGACCTTGTAGCCCTTGGCGATCAGCCGCGCTATATACGTCTGGCAGCTGTGATACGGAACGCCGCACATAGGCGTGCGCTGCTCGGGGTCGGCGACCGACCTGTCGCGCGTGGTCAGCGCAAGGTCAAGCTCACGCGAGGCAACGCGCGCGTCCTCGTCGAACATCTCGTAAAAATCCCCGAGGCGGAAAAACAGCAGACAGTCGCTGTATTGCGACTTGATCTGCTGATATTGCATTTTCATCGGTGTAAGCTCTGCCATTTTTTCAGTAGCGCTTTAGCGCTTCTCCTATACATTTATGTTGGTGCCCGGTTCGGAACATTGGTGGAAACCGTGCTGTTTCGCACCCCGGGAGATTGTTCTATATTAGTGCAAAATCTCGTCTGCACTCTTTGCCTTCCTCTGCACCCTTGTATGGAACAGGCTTGCCTGTTCCGTTTGTTGCGTCCACCGACGCGGTTAATACAACGGTACGCAGCAGAGGTTTTGCCATTGCCTTCCCCTGCGTAGCTTGAGGGGAAGGTGTCACCTTGGTGACGGATGAGGTGTGATTAAATCTGCGGCGTTAGCCGCAACATTTTTGAATCGGGCGATCAATGATCGCCCCTACGGGTGCGGCAGAAAATTCAGCAACGCACTTGCGTTACGCGAAACGTCACGGTTTTGCACGCACCCTCGACACCGGGCGCTAACATAACCGTATCCGTAGCTGCGTCAAAGCGCCTCTAAAAACCGGGGAGGGAGGAATTTTTTCAGCTCTTCGACGGTGTTGTCGGCGTCGGAGAAATAGAAAACGCCCTTTTCGACAAACTCGGGGAACTCCTTTTTCTCCTTCTCGCTCAGCTCGTGGTCGGAGACATAGCACCACCACGACCAGCGCGTTTTGATCCTGCCGCAGCAGACCGCATCGTCCCAGTTCAGGCGATACTCGACGCTGTCCGCGCCGCCGGTGCGGAAGATGATGCCCTGCTCGGTGAACGAGACGTTTGCAAGGCCGAAGTTAGTCTCGGAAATGAACTTTGCGGCAAACAGCCAGATCACCGAAAGCGCGGCGGCGATGACGGCAATGCCGCGCACGCCCTCAAGCGCCGGAATGAAAAAGCTCAGCACCGCGATGATGACGCCAAGCGGCAGCAGCACAAGCCCGGCATAGAAAAAGCCTTTCATTATGTTCGAGGGGAAGCGCAGCGTCTGCGTGACGCGGAATCTTTTGAGCTTTTCGCTTTTCATTTTATTCTCCGACCTTTCCGTACAGCGCCCAGGTGTTGCCCGAGGTGATCTTTACGTCAATAAACTGCCCTATCAGCGACTTATCGCCTGCAAGATGCACAAGGCGGCCGCCGTTTGTTCGCGATGAGAGGTTATACTCGTCCTTGCCGGTCTCGCCGTCAACGAGGACGCGCACGGTTTTGCCGATATACTCGGCGTGCTTTTCGGCGGAAACGCGGTTTGCCGCCTCCAGCAGCCTGTCGAACCGGCGCTGCTTATCCTCGCGCGTGGCCGCGTCCGGCATGCTCGCCGCCGGGGTGCCGACGCGCTTTGAGTAGATAAAGGTGAACATCGCGTCGTACCGCACCTCGTCGCAGAGCTTTATCGTGTCCTCAAACTCCTCGTCCGTCTCGCCGGGGAAGCCGACGATGATATCGGTGGTTATGACGAGGTCGGGCATATAGCTGCGCGCAAGCTTTACCTGCGCGAGGTATTTCTCGGCGGTGTAGTTTCGGTTCATGGCCTTGAGCACGCGGTCGTTGCCCGACTGCACGGGCAGGTGCAGCTGATGCGCGCACTTTTCGCACTCGGCCATCGTTTTGAACAGCTTCTCCGTTGCGTCCTTGGGGTGGCTTGTCATGAAGCGGATGAGAAACTCGCCGGGAATGTCGTTTATCATGCGGATGAGGTCTGCAAAATCGACGCCCAGACCGAGATCCTTGCCGTAGGAGTTGACGTTCTGTCCGAGCAGGGTAATGTCCTTGCAGCCGGACTCGACAAGCTCGCGTGCCTCGGCGACGATATCCTCCGGGCGGCGTGATCTTTCGCGGCCGCGGACGTAGGGCACGACGCAGTAGGTGCAGAAATTGTTGCAGCCGTACATGATCGAAAGCCAGGCCTTAACGCTGCTGTCGCGCTTTAGTGGCATGCCCTCGGCGACCGCGCCGTCGCTTTTCTCGGCGGCGAAAACGCGCTTGTGGCTCGTCATGGTTTTCAGCAGCAGCTCCGGGAAGCGCCACAGCTCGTGCGGCCCGAAAACGAGATCGACCACGGGGTAGGACTTCTTTATCTTCTCGACCATGTGCTCCTGCTGCACCATGCAGCCGCACACGGCGATTATCTGGCCGGGGCGCTGCTTTTTGCTGTGGTTAAGCTGCCCGACATTGCCGAGAACGCGCATCTCCGCGTGCTCGCGCACGGCGCAGGTGTTCACGACGATGACGTCGGCCTCGAACTCGTCCTGCGTGAAGCCGTAGCCCATCTCGGCGAGGTAGCCGCGCAGCTTCTCGCTGTCGGCCTCGTTCTGCTGGCAGCCGTAGGTATCGACCATTGCGAGCGGCCGGTTTTTCTGCGAAACGAAGCTATCGTATATCTCGCGGCAGATATCCTCCTGCCGGCGGATGGCTTCAATGCTTATCTCTTTTCTTTCGTATGCCATTTTTCTTTTCCCTTGCAAACAATAAAAGTACACAGCGTATCAAAAAAGTCTGTGACTTTTTTGTACGCTTCAAAAACGCCACATTTTTTGTGAAAACAGGTTTTCACGAAAAATCTCGCTACGCTCGTCAAAAAGCCTGATAAATCAGGCGTTTTTGATGGCTATTAATCCAATTTCGAGTGGGGCCTTTGCCCCCTCGAGCTCCCCTGCTGCTCTATTATCTTTCTTTTGCAGCATAGTTTTTCGACAAACTGAGTACATTATATATTAACATAAATTCAGTGGAATTTTCAACACAATTAATGTATAATGAGTTAATTAACAAAGATGAGCAAAGACGAGGTTAGCCCATGACACGCATTAACATTCTTCCGCCGCTGGTGGCCGATATGATCGCCGCCGGCGAGGTCGTCGAGCGTCCGGCATCGGTGATAAAGGAGCTTATGGAAAACTCCTTCGACGCGGGCGCATCCAAGGTGACGGTCGAGTTCAAAAGCGGCGGCGCGACATACATAAAAATAAGCGACGACGGCTGCGGCATGAGCCCCGAGGACGCGGGCATCGCCTTCACCCGGCACGCAACGAGCAAGCTGCATGACGAAAAGGGTCTTGAAGCCATCGGAACGATGGGCTTTCGCGGCGAGGCGCTTGCGGCGATCGCAGCGGTCAGCCGCATTGAGCTTATAACGCGCGAAAAGGGCGCGGCCGAGGGCGTGCGCGTCGTCGTTCAGGCAGGCGATATCATCGACATGTCGCCCATCGGCTGCCCGGAGGGCACGAGCATCACCGTGCGCGATATCTTCCACAACACCCCGGCGCGGCTGAAATTTCTCAAATCCGACCGCTCGGAGGCCTCGGCCTGCATATCGGCCGCGCTGCACTGCGCCCTCGGCAGACCCGAGGTATCGGTGCGCCTAAAGCGCGACGGCGAGGAGGTTTTCTTCACCCCCGGCGACGGGCGCGAGGAATCGGCGGTGTACGCGCTTCTCGGGCGCGAGACCGCGCGCGGCATGCTGCCGGTTTCCGGCAAGAGCGAAAGCATGGCCGTCACGGGCTTCACCTCGTCCCCGGCCTTCGGCCGCGGCAACCGCGCAAACCAGCATTTTTACTGCAACGGCAGGTATATAAGATCCGTGCTGCTGCAATCGGCGGTCGAGCAGGCGTACAAAAACACGCTCCTGACCGGAAAATTCCCCTCCTGCGTTTTGTATCTGGAGCTTTCGCGCGGCGCGGTGGACGTGAACGTTCACCCGGCAAAGACCGAGGTCAAATTCTCCGACGAAAAGAAGGTTTTCGACCTTGTTTACCAGACCGTGCGCGCCTGTCTCGAGGCCGAGGAAAAGCCGATCGAGATAACGCTCTCAGAGGGCACGCGGCGCGCCGTTTCCGCTCCGAAGCCGGAGTTTTTCCGCAGCATGAGCGCCGAGGAATACCGCGCCAAGGCCGCGGCGAGCGCGCCTGCAAAGCCCGTTTCTTCCGCGCCGGTGTCTGCGCCGAGGCGCGAGGAAAGACCCGCTTTCCGCGCACCGGCGGCGTACCCGGCTCCCGAGCCGCCGCGAAAAGACCCGGTTTTGCCGAAAATCGACAAAAACCCCCTTTTTTCTCCCGTTACCGAGCGAAAAAATGTTGAAAAATCAGTTGAAAATGTTGAAAAAATCAGTGCTCCGGCCTGCCGCGTGATCGGCGAAGCGCTCGATACCTACATCCTTGCGGAGATCGGCGACGAGCTTATGCTCATCGACAAGCACGCAGCGCACGAGCGCATGATATTTGACCGCCTCAAGGCGCAGAGCAGGCAGATAATGAGCCAGACGCTGCTTGCGCCGGTCATCATCCGCCCAACGGCCGAGGACGCGGAGATCATCGAGAAAAACGCCGCGCTTTTGGACGAGATGGGCTTTGAGGTCGAGCCGTTCGGCGAGGAGAGCTTTGCCGTGCGCTCGGTACCGGACGACGTTGACGTTTCCGAGGCCGCATCCGCGCTTGAGGAGATATGCCAAAGGCTGCGCGAGGGCGGCGAGGTCTCGGCCGGGAGCGCGCGCGACGAGATACTGCACACCGTCGCCTGCAAGGCGGCGATAAAGGCCGGACGGCGGCACGATATCGCCGAGCTTGAGCGCATCGCCTGCGCCGTCGCCTCGGGCGAGGTCAAATACTGCCCCCACGGCAGACCCGTTTCCGCGCGCCTGAGCAAAAAGCAGCTCGATAAATTCTTCAGCAGGATCGTTTGATATGGCAGATAAGATCGTTGTTATAACAGGCCCGACGGCAACGGGCAAAACGCGCCTTTCCGTTGAGCTTGCAAAAAAGTTCGGCGGCGAGATAGTCTCGGCCGACTCCATGCAGATATACCGCGGTATGGACATTGGTACGGCCAAGGTAACGCATACCGAGATGCAGGGTGTTACGCATCACATGATAGACATTGTTGACCCTACCGAGGTCTATTCCGTATCGCGCTATGTTGAAGATGCCAATAAAGCAGTGCAGGATATATTGGCACGCGGCAGGCTGCCGATAATTGCAGGCGGCACGAATCTGTACATTGATTCGCTCATCTCGGGGCTTGACTTTGCCGAAAGGGCGGAGGATAATGCTCTGCGCGAAAGGCTCAATGCGCAGTATGACGAGCTTGGCGGCGAGGCGATGATAGAGACTCTGCGCGGCTTTGACCCGGAGCGCGCGGCAAAGCTCCATCCGGCCGACAAGCGCCGCATCGTGCGCGCGATCGAGATCTACACTCTCACCGGCGAGACGATCACCGAGCACGACGAGAAAACCGGAAAGCGCCCGAAAAAGTATGACGCGGTGAAGATAGCGCTGAGCTTTGCCGACCGCGGCATGCTCTATGACAGGATAAACGAGCGCGTCGATAAAATGGTAGCCGACGGGCTTTTCGATGAGGTAAAAGGGCTTCTTGATTCCGGCCTTTCGCCCGATTGTACTGCCATGCAGGCGATAGGCTATAAAGAGCCTGCGGCATATTTCAAAGGAGAAATGACAAAGGACGAGGCGACGGAGCTTATAAAGCTCTCCTCGCGCCGATACGCAAAGCGGCAGCTGACGTGGCTGCGGCGCGACGAAACGGTCAAATGGTACGAATGGCCGTCCTCGCCCGATTTTAATGAAGCGCGACGGTTTTCGACCGAATATTTGCACTCGTGTGGTTTATGATGCTCTTGTCCCGGCACGGGATAATCTACATAAACAGGAGCACGAAAGATGCAAAAGACACAGAATCTTCAGGACGCATTCCTCAATCAGCTTCGCCGCGAGAAGGTAAGTCTCACGGTGTTTCTCGTAAACGGATTTCAGATGCACGGCGTTATCCGCGCCTACGACGGCTTCACGGTCGTGCTCGATTCCGACGGCAGGCAGCAGCTTATTTATAAGCACGCGATATCGACGATAATTCCGCCCAAGCCCGTCGAGCTGAGCCGCGAGGAGTGAAGGCGGGCGCATCGTACCTGCGATACGCGGCGGCTGCGGTCTTTCTCGCCGCTGCCGCGTGGACGCTGGCATTCTTCATCGGCCGCGAGCAGTCGCCGGAAACGGTGAGGGCAGAACGGGCCGAGGTCAGGATAAGCATCGTTGCCGAGGGCACGGTCTGGCGGAGGGAAACCGTCATAGTCTGTGACGGCGACGGCGCGTACCTTGCGCACAAGCCGGGCGACAGAGTGTCCGGCGGAAGCGTCATAGCCGTCGAGAATAGCGTGCTCGACGATTACCTGACGCACCTTGAGCTGTCCGGCGGCGCGCAGCCCGACAAGGGCGAAATGCGCGGCCTTACATATGCGCCCGAGGCCGGGATATTCAGCACCTTTGTTGACGGTCTGGAGGCATGCTCGCTCGAGGAGGTAAGCTCGGCCGAGCCGTTTATTCCGCAGGGCGCGGTGGGCAAAATAGTCTCGGGCGGCTGGTATTTCATCGCCGAAACGCCGGAGACCGATAAGCTCCGCCGGGGCATGAGCGTAACGGTCTCGCTCCCGGACGAGGTGAGCGCGACAGTCATTTCCGCAGAAAACGGAAAGGCGGTGCTCCGCTGCCGCGACGGGCTTGAGGACGTTGTCAACACGCGCCGCGCCGCATTCCGCATAACGGTTTCCGAGGCGCAGGGGATAAAGATCCCCGACAAGGCTCTGCGCCGCGACGAAAACGGCACGTTTGTGTATGTTCTGCGCGCCGGCCTTGCCGAGCGCTGCGATGTCGATATTCTGCACACCGGCGACGGATACGTTCTTGTCCGCGAGGGCGAGATACGCGAAGGCATGCAGATAATTTTAGACAGTAATTTATAGTAAATAGTAATAAATCAAGATAAAGCTGGGATGAAAATGAGCAGTATTGCAGAAAACGTAAAAAGCATAAAGCAGCGCGTTGCCGAGGCCGCCGTCAGAAGCGGCAGAGCGCCGGAGGATGTGCGCCTTTGCGCGGCAACGAAGATGAACGACGCCGCCCGCGTGCGCGAGGCGATCGCCGCCGGGGTAGATATCTGCGGCGAGAACCGCGTGCAGGAGCTGAGCGAGAAATTCGAGCAGGGCGCGTACGAGGGCTGTCCGCTGCATTTCATCGGACATTTGCAGAAAAATAAGGTAAAATACCTTGTGGGCAAGGTACAGCTTATCGAGTCGGTCGATTGCCTCGAGCTTCTCGAGACGATTGATAAGCGCGCAAAGTCGATGGGTCTTGTGCAGGATGTGCTGCTGGAGGTGAACATCGGCGGCGAGGTAGCAAAAAGCGGCTTTGCGCCCGGTGGGCTTGCCGGGTTCCTGCCTCAGATGGGGCAATTTTCCTCGATTCGGGTGCGCGGATTGATGGCGATACCCCCGATTTGCGAAAAAACGGAAGAAATTCGCCCATATTTTCGCGCAATGAAGCAGCTTTTTGTTGACAATGGAGCAAAAAAATACGATAATGTCTCTATGGACTTTTTGTCCATGGGCATGAGCGCGGATTTTGAGACCGCGATAGAGGAAGGCGCGAACATAGTCCGCGTAGGCACCGGCATCTTCGGGGCCAGACATTACTAAGCGCAAAGGAGGATGTGCAATGGCATGGTTAGATAACATTCGCAACGCTATGCACCCTTACGACGATGATTATATAGAAAACGAAGAGCGCGCCGCCGAGGATGAGTTTTCCCGGCAGGAGGACGATATCCCGGCAGACGAAAGCTTTGAGGATAAGCAGCCGCGCCCCGTGTTTTCGCGGCGCGAGCCGAAGCAGCAGCCGAGCTACAGTGCTCCGGCGCAGGAAAAGCAGAAGATGAAGCTCAAGTTCGTGCATCCCGAGCAGTTCGATGAGGCCGCCGAAATTGCCGACAGTCTCCGCGCACATCAGGCGGTGCTCATGAATCTTGAGGCGACCGAGACGGACACGGCGCGCAGATTGCTCGACTTTTTGTCCGGCGCAGCCTATGCTCTGGGCGGCAGGGTCATGCGCGTTTCCGCGCAGGCGTATATAATCGCGCCGACCAATGTCGATCTCGTCGGCGATGCGGTCGCCGATTTTGAAAGCGCAGGGCTTTACTTTTAAACAAGTACTGAAAGGTGGATTTTAAGATATGACTACTCCTCAGGAGATCCGTGAAAAAAGCTTTGACAAGGCCAGAAGTATGTTCGGCGGTTACGATATGGCGACCATCGACGAATATCTCGAGGAACTTGCAAACGACTTTGAAGCACTGCAGAAGGAGAATGTTGTCCTCAAGAGCAAGATGAAGGTCCTTGTTGACAAGATCGAAGAATACCGCACCAACGAAAGTGCCCTCAATCAGGCAATTCTCTCGGCGCAGAAGCTCAGCGTTCAGATCGAAAACGACGCAAGAACGCGCAGCGCGAACATCGTCGCGGAGGCCGAGGCCAAGGCCGCGGCACTGCTGGGCAATATCGACGACAGGATCGCCCAGGAGGAATCCCGTCTTCAGGCTGCCAAGCTCAGCTCGGCAAAATTCTTCGACAGCGCCCGTGAGCTGTGCCAGAAGCAGCTTCAGACGCTCGATACCATCATGAAGGCCGCAAACCCCGAAGCGCTCAAGACCGAGGCTATACGAATACCGAAGGAGCAGCCCGCTCCCGTTTCCGAACCCACTCCCGCGGATTCCGGCAACACTCAGGTATTCAACTTTATAAAAGACGAGATCTGAGTTTTTGCCGAAGCAGACGCTTCGGCTATCGGTATTTGGTGAGTTAAAGGCGTGCGGAAACAACTGCGCGCCTTTTTTGTTTTTTTAATAGCGCATTGGGGCACCTACCGATACGGTTATCTCTGGTCGCCCGGTGTCGAAATTGCCGACGAAACCGTGACTGCCTCGCGTAACGCAAGTGCGATGCTGAGTTTTTTGCCGCGCCCATTGGCTCCCCTGTCAAGGGGAGCAGGCAGCTTTGCTGCCGAGGGGTTGAAT